>Ga0070678_100001749_pt1 | contig 11679 bp, 10 predicted proteins | sample KBSM73metaG_FD_65647 | JGI IMG/M metagenome (GOLD analysis project Ga0070678, IMG submission 65647) | Miscanthus rhizosphere microbial communities from Kellogg Biological Station, Michigan, USA - KBS M7-3 metaG | ecosystem: Host-associated > Plants > Roots > Rhizosphere > Soil ...
CCGGAGAGCGCGACCGCGGTCCCGAACGAATCGCTCGAGCCCGTGTTCGACGCCTTGATGTAGGCCTGCTGGGTCCAGGTCCCGCCGCTGCGGGTGAACACGTAGACCGCGCCGGAAAACCCGACCGTGTTGTCGGCCTGGTTGCCGTTGATCCCGGTCGCTGCGCTGGATTCGGCCGGAGCGCCGACCGCGAGCGTGTTGCCATCGCTCGACAATGCGACCGCGTGCCCGAACTGGTCGTTAGCATCGGTGTTCGATGCCTTGACGTAGGCTTGCTGCACCCACTGGGTGCCCGTCCGCGTCAGCACGTACACGGCTCCCGCGCTCGCAGCCGAGGTGTCTTGCTGGTTGCCGTTGATCCCGGTCGCGGCGCTCGGCTCGCCGTAGGCGCCGACCACGAGCGTCGTGCCGTCCGAGGACATCGCGAGGTTCGTGCCGAACATCGCGTTGGCACCGGTGTTCGACGCCTTGATGTATGCCTGCTGCGCGACCGGCGCGGTCACCACGACCGCGTAGTCCTGGCTCGAGCCGTCCTGTGCAACCACGCTGTAGGTCACGGGGCCGAAGAAGTCGTTCGCGGTGACTCCAGACTGCTGCGCCGTGCCGGCGACCTGGACGTGATCGCCGGTCGTCGTGAACGTCGCAATCAGCGATTCGTTCGCGCCGAGCGGCACCGTCGCGGTCGCCATCGTCCCGCTGAACGTCGCCGTGACGTCCGCGGTGAGCGCGGGATTGTCGGCCGCGCGGAAGACCAGCGAGGTCAGCGCGTCGGCTGACGACAGCTGTCCATCACCGCCGAGCGAATCACCGCCGAGCGCATCGCCTCCGAGCGAATCGCCGCCGGGGTGCGCATCGCCAGACAGCGGCGGAAGCGCGGAGTACTTGCAGGCCGAGAGCGCAGCCACGGCGAGCGCGCATGCACCGATCGAAGACAAACTCATACGTCCTCCTTCAGAACGACCCGGTGAGCGCGAGCCCTGACGGCGAGATGACGACGCGGCTGCCGACTTCGGCTGCGGCGCTGTCGTGGTGATGCACCAGCAGATAGGTCGCGATGCCCACGGCGGCGAGCCCGCCGACCGCGAGCCCCTGCGCGACGTAGCGCTTCGTGTTCGCCGAGTTGTAGAGCGAGTCGCGGCGCGCCTGGCTCGTCATCTCGTTCTTGGCGTCGGAGTAGGTCGAGTCGCCCGACAGATCGAACGCGAGGGCACCGGCGAGCAGCGCGATGCCAGCGCCGCCGACCACGAACGGCACGAGCCTCGAGGGAGCGTGCGCCGGCGGTGGGGCCTCGGCGGGTAAGCTCGCCGGAGGCGGCGGCGCCGGCTTGGCGGTCGCGGTGGCGCCTAGATCGCGCGGCAGGTTGCGCAGGTCGGGGATATCGACGGTCTTGGTGTCGCCTTCACTGCCGACGGTGACCTCGGTGGACCAGGCGTTCGTACCGGGTGCGTGCGCCGTGATCGTGTACTTGCCGCCGTCGATCGGCAGCGCGCGGTTCCACATTGCGGCGTCGACGTGCTCGCCGCTGCGCGTGATCTCGAGCCCGTCGACATGGCTCTGCTCCGGGACGTTGATCGCGAGCTTGGACACGCGCGGCTCGAGCTTGCGCGAACGATCGAGTGCGACCGCGTGCAGCTGCTGGCCGGCGGCGTCGTTCGCGGTGCGGGTCTGGCGCTCCACGTCGAGGAACAGCCCCCACGCGGTAGCGAGCTCGCCCTGTTTCTCGCGGCAGCCGGCGAGATTGAGCTGCGTCGTGACAGCAGCGTCGAGCTTCTGGCTCTCGGCGAACGCGCTACACGCTTCGGCGATCTTGCCGCTGGCCATCAGATCGCGGCCCTGCCGGAACAGCACTTCCGCCTGCGCGGTGGCGGGCTGGCCGAACGCTGCGCTCGAGGTCGCGAGCAAGACAGCGATGATCGACACACGAATCATGAGCTCTCCCTCCATCGCGAGATCTGAATCAGGACTCGATAAGCCCCGACCTGCGTTCCCACGATCACCGTCCCATGTAAGACGGATTCAGCACGCAAATCAAGTGGTTCCAGAGTTTCGATGGACGGCGGTCCGAGAGATCGTGCGTCTCTGAGAGGTCCTGACCTGAAACCGAAAAAGGCAGCCAGCGCTGCCTCTTACGTGGTGGAGATCAACTGACCCGGCAGGGAGGACGCTCGTCAATCGCTCAGCAGAAACGCATAGGAATACGTCTGCGCCGCGCCATCCCACGCATCGAACGTCACGTCCTTGACGACGTTCGCGACGCAGTCGCCCTCGGGCTTGCCGGCGAACGGCGCGGACACGACGCTCTTCGTGATCTGCCCCGACGGTGCCACCGTCAACTTCAGCATGACGTTGGCCATCGTGCCCTTGTAACAAGCGTGCACGCGATCGGTGAGCGTCGACATGCGTTGCTTGAACGCATCTGCGGTCAGCGTCTTCGCCTTGGGCTTGTCGCTCGCTGCTGTGTCCGCGGGCTTCGGCACCACGATGATCTCGATGCGTCGATTCTTCCGCTTTCCGTCGGCGGTGCCGTTGGATGCGATCGGTTCGAGATCGCCGCGGCCGTCGGCGGAGACATCCTCGGCCGGGATGCCCGCAGCGATGAGCACACGCGCGACAGCGGCGGCGTGAGCGAGCGACAGCTCCGTGTTGTCGTGGGCGAGGTCCGACTTGTACGCCACGTTCTCGGTGTGGCCCACGACGACGAACCGCACGCCGGGCTGGGCCTTCAACACGGCTGCAACCTCGGTGACCGCGGTCGCGGCATCACGCGCGAGCGCGATCTCGGTCGAATCGAACGCAACGCCGGCGAGGGTCACCACGACGTCGCCGGATCGGATCGCAACCGAGACGTCGCGGAGCTTCGCCGAACGCGCCGCCGCAGAGAGTGCGTCGACGAGTGCTTTGCCAGCGGCCGCATCGGGGTGCTTCGCGCCATCCGGTGGCACCTTGATCAGGTCAATCGACACGGTGACGGGGGCCCCCGCGGCGTCGACCGCGCGGCGCTCGGTCTGTCGATCGGGCAACGTCACGGTCACGATGTGTCGTCCGCGCGCGAGCGACACCGTTGTCGGCGAGCGCGTCGCCTGCTCCGCTCCGTCGATCTGAACGGTCGCGCCGGCGGGATTGGTCTCGATCGTCGTCTTGGCAAGCTTCTCGTCGGCCGCCGCGTCAGCCGCCATCACCAAGCTCGCAATCACGGCGAGTCGCTTTGCGTTCATGCCCCACGCAATACACCGAAAACGAGAGGCTGCCTACGCAGCCTCTTTCGTGGTGGAAATAGGGGGGATCGAACCCGACCGGAGCACGATGACTTCCACTTGGAGTCACGTGGCCGGGTTCGTATGGCCAAGCTGAACCGTTCCTGGCCGAGCTCGACGCGCTGGAGTAACGATCGGCGCGCCGCAGCGATTCAAGAGCCGCAAGGGCCGAAGCCTGAGCACGAACTGTATCGCGCCAGGCGGCGGGCCGCGTAGAGCTTTGAAACTGACGGGCCAGAGCCGCGGCGTCATCGTGCGAGATCTCGCGACGAAGTTGTATCGTACGCACATGCGGAGCTTGTGCCTGCTGGGGTTGCTGGTCTGGTCGTCCGTCGCGCGCGCGGGCGACGCCGATGCCATCGCGAAGCTGCTCGCTACTCAATCCCAAGCCGATTCGAGCTCCATCTTCACGGACGACGCCGTGCTCTTCGTGAGGTCGGCCACGATCTCGCTTCCGGTCGACCGCCTCTCGTCGCCGAGCGAGCTCGCGGACCTCGTCGCTCCGCCGTCGACGGCTCCCGGAAGTGAAGGCGCGAAAGACCCGCAGATCGCGATCGCACGCGGCGGCAAGAGCGCGTGGGCGAGCTTCACCGTTCAGCTCACTATCAACAACACGCCCAGCTTCTACTTCCGCGTCAGCGACGCACTCGTCAAGACCGACCACGGCTGGCGAATCGCGGCGACCGCGTGGACCGAGCCCGTCGCGAACGACCGTGCCAACAAGGACGCCAAGGCCGGCAAGCTCTCGATTGACAAGCTCGACGTCCCGGGGGGCGATGCGTCGCTCGCGGCCGCGTTTGCCAAGCTCGGACACGACGGTCTCGACGCGACGGCGACAGCGCGCAAGGAGCTCGTTGCGATCGGCAGCGGGCCAGGCGAACGAACGATCGGCGGCGGCGTTCTCGCGCGCGCCTGGAAGGCGGCGTGGGTCGGCCACGTGGCGACCTCGTCGCTTGTCGCACGCGTCCTGCCGAGCGGCACGACTGGATGGGTCGTCGCGACGATCGAGCTGGACAAGAAGACGTACAAGCTGCCGTTCCTCGTCTTCTGCATGTTCGACAAGACGGACAAGGGTGAGTGGAGCCTGGTGCACATCCACTTCGCGGTGTAATCGAGCCTCGGGCGTGCTCCGGACCACGCAACAGCGAACGTCAAGTAGCGGCCGGCAGTAGATCCACCGCCGAGGTCGTGCGTTTCACGCACGGTGCGTCTCGCCACCTTCATCGCGCTCCTCGTCGGCGGTCGGACCGCGCTCGCTCACCCGCCGCCGCCGCCGGAGCTCGCGACTGACGACGACATCAGCTGGCGAAACGACCGCGCGTGGCTCGAATGGTCGACGTGGATCCGCCTCGCGTACGGCATGGCGAGCGAGCCGCTCGATAACGGCGCCCTCGCGCGGACGACGACGCCGGCGGCATCGCACGCGGTCGCGGGCGCGTGGGACATCGGCCTCGGCGCGGAGGTCACGGTTCCGCTGCCGACGAAGCACTGGCGCGTCGGTCCCTGGATCGAGCTGCGACCCACGGGCGTGTTCACGGGCGGCGAGCTGTCGATCGCGGGCGCACCGCTCGACATGTTCATGTACGAAGGCGAGCGCGTCTACGCGCTGCGACTTGGCGCGAGCACGACCGACGTCACGGCGTCGCTCGTGTTCGGCTATCGCTGTCCGTGGAAGCTGTGGGGGCCCTACGATCACGCGAGCCGCTACATGATCGGAGCGCGGCTGGTCGCGACCGCAACTCGCGCGGTCGACGACCCGCAGGACTGGTCAGCGTCCTTCGGCATCGAGTTCGAGCCGGTGGGAGCGCTGCGCTACGTCGGCGCGGTCAAGTCCTGGTACTGAGCCCCTCGACCACCCGGCGCGCAAAGGGCTGCCGAAGCAGCCCTCGCGCGTACGATGTCGATCCGAATCAGCCGCCGACCTTCTTGCCCACATCGCGGCCGACATCCTTCATCTTGTCGGCTTCGTCATGCGTCTTGTCGGCGACCTTCTCGGAGCCGTTCTTGATTTCCTGACCCGCCTTGTCAGCGGCGTCCTTGGCCTTGTCGGCCGCGTTGTCGATCTTGTCTTTCAGGTTGTTGCTCATGCCGAGTAGAGGTGCAACGCACCTGCCAGCTGCCGCTCATCAGTTCGCGACACTTCGGGTGCCGATCCGCGCGCGCTGGCGCTCGGCGCTCACGAGACTTGTTCTGTCGGTTCGACTCGGGCAAGCAGTGGCAGACGTGTGCGCCACCTCCAACGACGGTCGCCTCGCGCCGCCGGCGAGCTAGCGTCTTGCGATGCCGTGTACGGTAGAGACGCGCGCTCGGCTCCGCGTAAGCGCTAGCAAACGACCACACTGACCGGATCAGCATCGTGAGGCGCTTCAATCGTCGATGACCGCGGCTCCGTCATCTCGGACTCGATCAGCGACACGACGATGCGCTACGCGCAGCTCGCGCCAGAAGTGGTTAACGAAACCGTCCGGCTGCTGGATGCGCCGAGCGCCGCGTGGCTACGGGACGGCTTCGGTAGAGTTTGGGCAGAGCGACGGACCCGAAAGCAAAGAGGCTGCCGGAGCAGCCGCTTTGGTGGTGGAGATAAGGGGGATCGAATTCTTCCAAAAGACCAATGATGACGAGTGTTTGCTGCGCTTTCAACGACTTGGTTCTGGGAGAGTCGGACCCCTTCAGCCACCATTTTCAGGGTTCGGGCAGAGGCTGGGCAGAGCAAAAAGCCGCCGCGAAGCTTCGCGGACCCTTCTTCAAGCCGGCTCGGCTTTGTCGGGCCGGCTTCGCCGTACTTCGAGATCGCGGCGTTGGCGTTAGGTGCCGGCGCCAAAGGTCCGCGGCAAAGGTGCCGGCGTTCTCTGCCAAGCCTTTGTTGAAGCGTTTCCGCGCCTGAAACCGGTTCCGGCGTCGAATCGCCGCACGACGGGGCACTCAATACTCGGACACTTCCCGGATCAGATCCGCGAGTTCTTGAAGCGTCGTGAACTTGGGATGCCGAACGTAGTACGCGTACTCGTACTCGCTCTGGCGCTTCTTGGAAGCCACCATCCGACCAGGGTCGACCAGCTTCTCAAGCTTGGCGAGGTCGAAGGGCTCCTTGCCGAGCGCCACCGCTTCGGCCCTGGCCCGCTCGATCCGCTCGGCGCGGATCTGCTCCTGCTTGCGAAGTTGCTCGTTCGTGTCCATGGGAGCGTTTACGATCGCTCGGCAATGCTACTGCCTCTGGTCGCTGCGTGTAGTGCGCGCTGAGTGCATCCTTCCAACAAACGGGCGAGCGCAGCGACAACACCATGACGACCTATGAACAGCTGCTCCGCGAAGTGACCTCGAACCCCGAGGACGATACGCCGAGGCTTGCGTTCGCCTCGCATATCCGCGCGTTCGACCCGGACCGTGCGCGCTTCATCGAGCTTCAAATCGACTGGGCGCAAGCGTCTCGGAATAGTCGCGAGAGAGCGCGCGTCCAAGGGATTACGGTTCACTCTGAGTCGCACAGGTTGCTGCAAAGACATCAGGCAGAGTGGGTCCGAACGGTGCAGCGAAATGCGGCAGCGGGTGTTAGCTGCTTCACACGCTAAACATCGATTGCTGAATCCTTCGCGGACTTCGGGAAGAGCTGCGTCCGCTCGACGTAGCGTGAAGTGCAGTGTGGGATCGCGATCGGCGGGACGGGCGTGATGCGGCGTATGACGACGCGGGACCCGAGCTCGTGCCCGGTAAGTCCACGCTTGTGGAGGGTGGCTCCGCGGCACACGTCGGTGTGTCCGGCCCGGGAAAGCGAACGCTGGTCGAAACGCTGCCACAGTTACCCGCGGAGATTGCTGCAGGCGGGGTCGCTAACGGCGGTGACTTTCTACCGTTCCTGACCCAGATCCAGGCGTCGTTCGGGAAGCACGACGTATCCGGAATCAGGGCTCACACGGACGCCACTGCGCGACGAGCCGCTGCAGATCTGGGAGCGCGAGCGTACGCCTTCGGTGACGACGTTGCGTTCGCCGATACGCCCGACCTCCATACGGCCGCTCACGAAGCAGCACACGTGGTCCAGCAACGGCAAGGCGTGGCGCTCAAGGGCGGCATCGACACGCCCGGGGATGAGTTCGAGCTTCACGCCGATGCGGTGGCCGATGCGGTGGTTGCAGGCCGATCGGCCGAGCCACTGCTCGATCGCATGGCAGGTGCAGGCCGTGGAGCGGGCAACGCCACACCGACGGTACAGCGCGATACCAGTGCCGGCTCCAAGGGGAGCGGCAAGACCGTTGACCCCGCCGACTTGCCGCCGCCGCCCGTTGGCAAGGTCATCGTCGAGGTCACGACCGACGGCGGTTACCAGTTCTGGTTCAACACCACGGAGGTGAAGACCTGGAAGGAACCGCTGTTCATGGCGATGAGCGCCTACATGAAGCGGGCCTTCCCGGGCGTGAGTGATGCGACCATTCACGAGGCCATCGCGGCCACGGCACCTGCGTTCGAAGGGACCGGCTTCGACGAGTCACGTCAATGGCCTGACAACGCTCGCTATCGACTCGGCATTCGCCCCGGGCTTCACCAAGCGGTGAAGAGTTGGATGCGGAAGCATCATCCGGGGAGCCGCCCGGCCGAGATCAACCCGGCACGGGTGACAGTGCTGGTGGTGGCGGCACTGGTGCTGGCGGCGAGGGCGGTGGCGCTGGTACCGGCCAAGGCACGCAGGGCGCCGACAAGAACACCGGCGGTGAGCCCGGATCCTCGAACGATGCGAAGGCGGACGCGAAATCAATCGAAGATGTCGAGCGGGCTCGCGCGCTGTACGAGCGACTTCGGAAATCGTTCCCCGACAGCGACGCGTGGCAGTCGGATGCGCCCTCTTATCCCGAGTTCCTTGAATTCCTTGCCGAGCACGCGGAGGAGATCAAGAAGCTTCCCAAGGGCAAGCGTGGCGCGCAGGCGGCCAACACCGAGCAGCTCAAGAAGCTCCTCGCTGCATTCGAAAAACATCAGCTCGACAAGGAAGGCCGCTCATCGGACGGCAGCACGAGCAGCCACGATGACGGAATGGCGGGTGGATCCGATAAGGGGGCCCGCGATGGCGTCAAGGACGTCCCCGATGGAGGCGAGGGCGGTTCTCGATACGGGCAGAAGGGCGGAAGCAAGTACGGCTGGATCCAGTGGGAGCCGAAGGGCGAGATCGTCGTTCGCCCGAAGCTCGATCGGTATGTGGCGGGTTCGAGTGTGCAGGTCGAGCTCAAGTGGGACCTCTCGGTGCATCCGGAAGCCGGATTGATCCTGCTGCCGAACCACTGCAGCTACGTGTGGACCTCGATGCAGAAGGGGATCTACGCCGACAGCGACGGCAACTCGATCTTCGCCGACGACCGCCACACGACTCTCGATCTCGGTGACAAGAACGGCCAGACGACGCTCGCCGTGGCCGCGAAGAGCCGTCACTTCAAAGACAAGAAGAAGTTCAAGGCCCAGGTCGTCGTCGAGGTTGTCAAGGAAGCGGAGTTCGACAAGCAGGTCTTCGACAAGTCGAACGTCGGTGCCGACAAGACCTTCTCGCGGGACGCAAAGGGCAACCTGCAGGCGAATCCCGACCAGAAGCCTCTGAGTGTTGGGGATGAGCTTCAGACCATCGACCTCGCCCGAGGTGGGTTTCGAGAGCTCGCGAAGGAAGGCAAGATCACCGAGGACCAGAAGGAAACCCTCGAGCAGCAGGCGACGAATCAGCGCGCGGCTCTCGAGGAGCTCCAGGAGAAGGTCAAGGGCGGCACGCCGTATCTCGTGCGCGGCACGTTCGTGAGTCGAGAAGATTCATCATCCTTCGATCTCAAGTTGATGATGCACGTGCTGCATCAGAAGACGGCGAGCGGCCACGCGTTCTTCGATGTGATCTTGCACGACCTCACGATGGGCGAGCCAACCCAGCATCCTGGCTCCTCGTTTCATCCCCTCGCGGGAGAGCGCCCGGAGACCGTGTTCCGCATGCTCGAGGGCGAGGCGCTCGAGACCATGGCGGAGCACTTACACGCCCACAACGACTATCCCAAGGGCACGATTCATCTAGCGGCCCAGCTCCTGGCTGGAAACGGGGTCTGGGAGAAGACGCTCAATACAAACAACTGGCGCAAGAAGACAAAGAAGGCGCTCGGCACCGTCGCGATGGTCGGTGGCATGGCGCTGCTCGTCGTCCCCGGTGGTGGCGAAGTCGCGATGGGACTGATGATCGTGACCGGTGCCGCAGGTGCCGGCCAGGTGGCGTTGGAGATCGAGGACCGAATCGCGAAAGAGGGAAAGCTCAAGTTCGATCGGCGCCTGATGGTCGACCTTCTTCAGCTCGCCTCGACGGCGCTGCAGTTCGGCACCCTGAGCTCAGCGCTGCGTGAAGCGACTGTCGTCGGGAAGAGCCGATACATGCTGGCGATGGTCGGTGTCGATGCGGCTCAGGGGTTCGTGATCGCTGCGGACACGCGCGACGTCCTCAAGCAGATCGATGCCGAAACGGCAGTGAAGCTCTCCCATGCGAAGTCGGAGGAGGAGAAGCAGGAGATTCTCGCCGATCGTGATCGAAGGGTCGCCGAGGTGGTCGGTGGCGCTGTTGTCAGCGGAGGCTTCCTGCTTGTCTCGCTCGGAGGCGGGATCAAGCAGGTCGTTGCAACGACCCGAGCGGGAAAGCAGTTCTCCGTCCGCGAGCCGGTGAAAGCGCTGGCAGAAGGATCGATCACCGACATCGAAGCAGCGATTGCGCAGCAGAGCTTCACGAACGAGAACCGCGCCGTCGTCATGACGGAGGCGGAACAACAGTTCCTCGAGTCGACGCTCATGCAGCGCAAGGCCGCCGGTGGTGACGCCGCGCAGTCGAAAGCACCGGCAGATCCGCAGGTCGCCGATCCAGAGGCCGGCAAGGCGCCGCACGAGCGCACGACACAACAGATGCCGGCGCAGGATCCCGAGGCCGGCAAGGCGCCGCACGAGCGCACGACACAACAGATGCCGGCGCAGGATCCCGAGGCCGGCAAGGCGCCGCACGAGCGGACGACCCAGAAAATGCCGGCGGTCGATCCATCGAAGCTGCCGGCGCACGAGCCGACGCGGGTCACGTTCCAGGGGAACGGGGACAAGATCGCTGCGGTCGTGGCGAAGGTCGCACCTGAGCCGGGCTACTTCGATGTGGCCGTCCACGGCGATCCCGATCGCTTCTATGTGCTGCATAACGGCTCGTGGGAGCCGGTAAAACCCAACTCCCTCCGGAAGTGGCTTCGGAAGCAAGCCGGCTATCACGGCCAGAAGATTCGCCTGATCTCATGCAACGCGGGCGCCCTCGATGACGGCGTCGCGCAGGCGATGGCGAATGGCCTCCGGAACGAGGTCCGGGCTGCGACCGAAACGCTTTGGGTGCTCGACGATGGACAGATCATCATCGGCGCCGATCCGAACAAGCCGAGCACCGGTACGTGGCGCGACTTCCTGCCGTTCAAGCAGCAGGCAGAGGCACCGTCAGTCGAAACCACGCCCCAGCCGGAGGATCTCCCGCAAGGCTACCGACTTCCTGGCGATCTCGGATGGTGAATTCACCGGGTACGTGAAGGAGATCGACCTCAAGTACCCCAAGGGAAAAAAGATCCATTCCATCAAGTACCCTGAACTCGAGGGCCAACGGTTGCGTGGCGATGCTGTACTCGAGGTTCCAGCGGAGAACCTTCAGCCCACGGACCCAAGCATCACTAGCGAGCCGAAGAAGATGAAAGAGCTGGATGATCGCAGAGCTCGCTTCGAGCAGATTGCTGCGGACGCGGGCGTTGAACTGCGCTACACGGCTGAGTAGCCATGGCTGAAAAAGTCGACGGGCAAAAGACGAGGTTCCGACAGCTCCTAGCTGAGCTGCGGTTCGCAGATCGTTACTATGCGTACTGCGACGCGCATCGCACGAAGGGTCCCGAGATCCCGCTCGCAACGCAGACAGCGCTGCTCGGCGAGACCGGACGCGTGTTCCGTTACCACAAGGGTGAGAAGTTCTTCGCGTGGCGTGATGCGAACGCGCCGGATGGCTGCGAGCTCGGCCTGAACGTCAGCATCGATGGCTACCAGGTCGAGTGGATCCTCGTGTTCAAGACACCGGTTGGTCATCTCGGAACCACGCTTGCCTCGCTCGCATCCGGGGTGAAGCAGCTCGCGGTCCCCGGATACCGCCATGACCCGCCATACCCAGTCCCGGGTGCGGCCAACAAAGCGGAGCTGGCCACAGTGCTCGACGAGGGGCTGGCGCTCTATAGCGACGTCGCCGCCGCGATCGCGAAGCAGACCTGGAAGTGAAGTGCGCCTCTACCGCGTCGCGGAGCTAACCGCCCAGCGCATGACTCGCGATGCGGATGCGGTCTACACCGCGCTTACGGAGAGCAGCGCGGTTGACCTCGGTGAATACTGGCCGGCTCTCCATTACACGCTTTCGGGTGAA
>Ga0070678_100001757_pt1 | contig 11669 bp, 9 predicted proteins | sample KBSM73metaG_FD_65647 | JGI IMG/M metagenome (GOLD analysis project Ga0070678, IMG submission 65647) | Miscanthus rhizosphere microbial communities from Kellogg Biological Station, Michigan, USA - KBS M7-3 metaG | ecosystem: Host-associated > Plants > Roots > Rhizosphere > Soil ...
GCACGTCTTCACCGCGTTTGGTGTCATGGGTGGTCAACGTCACCATCGTGCGCGGCCACAGCCGGGCCCTGGTCGCGGCGCGCTCGTGAAACTCCGCGACGCTCACCCCGAACCGGGCCGGCTCCCCGCCTACCTCATTCAGCGACACCAGTCTGGCGTCGCGGTAGAACAGGCAGTCCTCCATCGACTTGGCGGTGGCGGCGCCACACAGCTGCTGCAGGCGTACGGCCGCTTCGGCGCTGCGGGTCAGCGCCGAGGCGACGATCGCCAGCGGCTCCGCCAATTCCGGTAGCGCCGAGGCGGTTTCGGCCATGGCCTCCGGCAGCACCAACGACAGCGACAGGTAGTCGGACCGGTACACGTGCACGCGGCTGATCAGCTCAGCGACGGCCCTTGGCAGGTCCGGGTGATCGGCACCCGTGGCGGCGACGATGTTTCTGTGTAGTCGCGCCAGCTCGCTGCCCAGCATGCCGGTGACGGCCTCGGCCTTGAGCCGATGGGCCAGCTCCGACATATCTTCGTAGGCGGTACCGGTGGATTCGAACAACGCGGTGAGCGGGCCCGCGCCTGCGGGATCGATGAAGAGTCCGCCGATTTCGCGCAGCGCGTCATAACCGGTCGTGCCGTCGATCGGCAGCGTGGGCTCCAGCGGTTCGTCGACCGCCAGGATCTTCTCGATGGCGATCCACGCGTCCGGTCCGGCAAGCTCGCGTAGCCACGCCAGATAGCCTGCGGGATTGGACAGTCCGTCGGGATGGTCGATGCGAAGCCCGTCGACAAGCTCCTCGCCGAACCAGCGTTTGACCTCCACATGCGTGGCGTCGAATACCGCGCGGTCCTCCTGTCGCAGTCCGGCGAGCGATGTGATGGAGAAGAAGCGCCGGTAGCCGCAGATCCCGTGCCGCCACCCGATCAGCCGGTAGTGGGATCGATCGGCCGGATAGCCAGGGGGCGCCGGGTCGTCGTCGGAACCCAGCACCGGCAACACGATTCGGCCGTCGGGGTCGAGGTTCCAGTCGATGTCAAAAAACGAGGAGAACGTCGAACTTCGGCCGTGCTCGAGAACGTCGCGCCACCACCGGTTCTGTTCAGGTTTATCGACGCCGAGGTGATTGGGCACGATGTCGACGATCAGCCCCATCCCGCGGGCCCGGGCCGCAGCGGACAGCCGTTCGAGCCCCTCAGATCCGCCAAGCGCTGCTGAGACGGTGGTGGGATCGGTGACGTCGTAACCGTGGGTGGAACCCTGGGCGGCGGTCAGGATCGGCGACAAGTACAGGTGCGACACCCCGAGATCGTCCAGGTAGTCCAGCACTCCCAAGGCGTCGTCGAACGTGAAACGATCGCCGCGCATCTGTAGCCGATACGTCGACAGCACGGGGACAGCCATGTGTCAGGCGGTCTTACGCAGCACCAGGACCGACCGCGCAGGCAGTGAGATCTTCTTGCCTGCAGTGACAACCACTTCGGTCGCTCCAGTGGCGTCGGCCGTGTCCAGCGTGGCGGTCCACTCCTTGGCGTAGTCACCCTTCGGGGTGACGAAATCCTGCGGCTCGTCGTATGCGTTGAAGCAAAGCAGGAATGAGTCGTCGACGACCCTTTCGCCGCGCGCGTTGGGAGTGGGGATCGCCTCGCCGTTGAGGAACACCGCGACACACTTGCCCAGCCCGGTGCCCCAATCCTCGGGAGTCATCTCCTTGCCTGCCGGGGTCAGCCATGCGATGTCGCGGACCTGCTCGCCGGTGCGGATCGGCTTGCCCTTGAAGAAGCGGCGCCGACGGAAGACGGGATGGTCCCGCCGCAGTTTGGTGACGCGGCGAGTGAACTCGAGCAGGTCGGCGTTCTTCGCGCACATCGACCAGTCCATCCAGGAAATCTCGGAGTCCTGGCAATAGACGTTGTTGTTGCCGCCCTGTGTGCGGCCGATCTCGTCACCGTGCGAGATCATCGGCGTGCCCTGGGACACCATCAGCGTGGCCATGATGTTGCGCATCTGCTTGCCACGGAGGGCGAGGATTTCCGGATCGTCGGTCGGACCCTCGACGCCGCAGTTCCACGACCGGTTGTGGCTTTCGCCGTCGCGGTTGTCCTCGCCGTTGGCTTGGTTGTGCTTCTCGTTGTACGACACCAGGTCGGCCAGCGGGAAGCCGTCGTGACAGGTGACGAAGTTGATACTTGCGCCGGGCCGCCGGCCGGTGGCCTCGTAGAGATCCGAGGACCCGGTCAGTCGCGAGGCGAACTCGCCGAGGGTCGCGGGCTCACCCCGCCAGTAATCGCGCACAGTGTCGCGATACTTCCCGTTCCATTCGGTCCACAAACCTGGGAAGTTGCCGACCTGGTAGCCGCCTTCGCCGACGTCCCACGGTTCGGCGATCAGCTTGACCTGGCTGACCACCGGGTCCTGCTGCACCAGGTCGAAGAACGCGCTCAATCGGTCGACGTCGTAGAACTCACGGGCCAGCGCGGCCGCCAGGTCGAAGCGGAAGCCGTCGACGTGCATTTCCAGCACCCAGTACCGCAGCGAGTCCATGATCAGCTGCAGGGTGTGCGGGTGTCGTGGGTTGAGGCTGTTGCCGGTGCCGGTGAAGTCCTTGTAGAACCTCAGGTCGCCATCCTGCAGCCGGTAGTAGGCCGCGTTGTCGATGCCGCGGAAATTGATGGTGGGGCCGAGGTGGTTGCCCTCTCCGGTGTGGTTGTAGACCACGTCGAGGATGACCTCGATCCCGGCCTCGTGGAACGACCGGACCATGGTCTTGAATTCGGCAACGGCACCGCCCGCATGCCGGTTCGCGGCGTACTGGTAGTGCGGGGCGAAGAAGCCGAAAGTGTTGTAGCCCCAATAGTTTCGCAGTCCGAGGTCGATCAGCCGGTGGTCGTGCAGGAACTGGTGCACCGGCATCAGCTCGATCGCGGTCACGTTGAGGGACTTGAGGTGGTCGATGATCACGGGGTGCCCAAGCCCGGCGTAGGTGCCGCGCAGTTCCTCGGGGATGCTCGGATGGGTCTGAGTCATACCCTTCACGTGGGCCTCGTAGATGATGGTCTCGTGATAAGGCGTGCGCGGCGCGCGATCCGAAGCCCACTGGAAGAACGGGTTTATCACCACGCTGGTCATGGTGTGGCCAAGCGAATCGATCTTCGGCGGCGTGCCGCCCGACGCCAGATCGTCGGCGTTCAGGTCGTAGGAGAACAACGCCTGGGTGAACTCGAAATCGCCATGGAAGGACTTGCCGTAGGGGTCCAGCAGTAGCTTGCTCGGATCGCACCGATGACCCGCGCCGGGATCCCACGGTCCGTGCACGCGGAAGCCGTAGCGCTGCCCGGGGGTGACGGTCGGGAGATAACAGTGCCACACGTAGCCGTCGACCTCGTCGAGGTTGATCCGCTCCTCGCCGCCGCCCTTGGCGATCAGGCACAGCTCCACCCGCTCGGCCACCTCGGAGAACAGCGAGAAGTTCGTCCCTGCGCCGTCGTAGGTGGCGCCGAGCGGATAGGTGTCACCAGGCCAGACGGTGGGTACCGACGCCGGTCCGGCGGGGGCCATCAGCCAACCCACCAGCCGGTGGCTGCGCCGATCTGGCGCCCGAGCTCTGCCGTCATCGTGCGCATGTACGTCGTCGAGATGTGGTGGGCGTCGCGATAAAGCAACACATTCCCCTCCACTGCGCGGCAGATGTCCTTGCGGCACACCGCGTCGCTCATGTCGAGCGGCTTCAGCAGCGGAAACTGCGCGACGAAATCCAATGTCTGGTTGTGGTCCGACAGTACGTCGGATCGCTTGATCCCGCAGGAGATCGCGTCGCCGCCGTCGGCCAGACAGTCGACAGGGAAGTAGGGCTTTCCATCGCGCACCATCCACGGGGTATCGCGCATCGCAAGGATCGGAATCTTGTTGTCCGACAACGCGTGCCAGATACCGATGTAGGTCGCAGGCATCACATCGCCGGGTTTGATGTTCCATGGCCGTGTCGAGGTCGTGAACACGAAGTCCGGGTGATCGGCGATGAGCTCTGGCATCACCCGCTGATTCCACTCGTGGCATCCCGGGTACGGGCGGTTGTCGCCCATCACCAGTGGCCGTTGTTCCGTGGTCAGCGGGCAGCCCATCTTCATGTAGGTCACGACCTTGAAGTGGTGTATCTGTCCGAGCAGATCGAGCGCGGTGATCCAGTGCTCGGCGTGGGATCCGCCTGCGAGTGCGATGGTTCTGGTCGCCGCCCTGTCGCCGAATGTGCAGTTGATCACGTTCGAGTTGTCGAAATCGCTGATGCAGCCGTCGGTGGTGGTCTCAGGCAGATCGTCCTTGGCCTCCAGCACCGTCGGGCGCATCGGCAGCTTGCGCACCTTCGCTCCATTGATCAGAGCCCTGGCACCCGGGTAGTCCACAGGTGAAAGAGTCGCCAGCTCTTTGCCGTTCGCGCGCTGGACCGTGACGTGCTCGCGCCAGGTGAACGACGTCGCCGTCAACGCCACGCCCAGCAGGGCGACGCTGGAACCCAGCACGATCGTGGGTCGCCGCAGCCGCTCCCGGAGCGGCACGGCGGGGGTCTGTTTGGGCGCTTTCGTCGCGGCGCGATACCGCAGCGGGTTCTCGACGTACCGCAGCGTCAGCCAGGCCAGCACGCCCGAGAGCAGCAGGACGACCGCGCCCTCGACGAAGTTGACGCGTGGCCGCCCGGTGTAGGACAGCCAGAAGATCAGCAGGGGCCAGTGCCAGAGGTACAGCGAGTAGGCCATCGCGCCGAGCGATACGAACGGTGCAGTGGCCAGCAGCCGGTTGGGGGCGGGCGGCCGGTCCGCGGTGCTCGGATCCGCCTGGCGGTTGGCGGCGGAAAGGATGAACAACATGGCGGCACCGACAGGCACCAGAGCCAACGGCCCTGGAAACTCCTTCACGCCGTCGATCAGTGCGCCGCATGACAGGATCGCCGCCAGCGCGACTGCCGCGACCGTCGTGCGCAGCCACATCGGCCAGCGCACGTATGGCACCAGCGCGCCCAGCAAGGCGCCAAGAAGCAGTTCCCACGCCCTGGCGAAGCTGTTGTAGTAGGCGGTGGCCTGATCGGCGTTGTGAGCAAATATCGCGTAGACGAACGAGGCGATCGTCAGCACGCTCAGCAGCACCACGAAGAAAATCCGCATGCGGTCGCCGAGACGGCGCCGCAACAGATAGGCGAACGTGAAGATCAGCGCCAGGAAGCCGATGTAGAACTGTCCCTGCACCGACATCGACCAGATGTGCTGCAGCGGACTGACCGCCTCACCGGCGCGAAGGTAGTTCGATGCGGTGTTCGCCAACTCCCAGTTCTGGAAGTAGCCGAGGCTGGCCAGGCTTTGGTCAGCAAACGTCTCCCAGCGCGTCTCCGGCTGGATCAGAATGGTGAGTATCGCTGACGCGGCCAGCACGACGACGAGCGCAGGCAACAGCCGGCGAACGAGTCGAGTCACTTCGGGGACCGGCGACAGCGAGCTGCCCGGCGTCAGCGCCGCCCGCAGCAGCCGGCCGCCGAAGAAGAAGCCGGACAGCGCCAAGAAGACGTCGACGCCACCGGAGACCCGGCCAAACCACACGTGAAACACTGCGACGAGGGCGATCGCGATGCCGCGCAGGCCGTCGAGATCATGCCGATAGAAACCCGACGCGCGCGCGCCCTTGGGCGGTTCGGTCGTGTGCCGGCTGTCACCCGGGTCGGTGACCGGCGCCGGACGGGGAGGGGCGAGGGTCATCATGGTCGACGGCTAATCTACCGAAGATCGCCTGGTGCCTCACGCCGCAGGCGACGCGTCACAGCCCGTGAGCAAAGGATCAGGCTCGTGTTGACCCCCGCCGAGATCAGTGCGATCGACGCCGCACATGTCTGGCATCCCTACAGCACGATCGGGGCCGAAGCGCTGCCTCCGGTCGTTGCGGTCGGCGCCAAGGGTGCCTGGCTGACGCTCGTCGACGACGGGCGTCAGATCGAGGTGCTCGACGCGATGGCGTCGTGGTGGACCGCGATCCACGGCCACGGCCACCCCGTGCTGGACGCGGCGATCACCGGCCAGCTCGCGACCATGAACCACGTCATGTTCGGCGGGCTGACGCACGAACCGGCCGCCCGGCTGGCTCAGCTGCTGGTGCAGATCACGCCCGACGGCCTCGACACGGTGTTCTTCAGCGACTCCGGCTCGGTGTCTGTGGAGGTCGCGGTCAAGATGGCGCTGCAGTACTGGCGCAGTATCGGCAGTGTCGAAAGGCACCGGCTGATGACGTGGCGTGGTGGCTACCACGGCGACACCTTCACCCCGATGAGCGTGTGCGATCCGGACGGCGGCATGCACTCGCTGTGGACCGACGTGCTGGCGCATCAGGAGTTCGCGCCGCAGGTGCCTGCCGAGTACGACCACGGCTACAGCATGGCGTTCGAGAAGCAGCTGTCCGAGCACGCCGACGAGCTTGCGGCCGTGATCGTCGAACCCGTGGTGCAGGGCGCGGGTGGCATGCGGTTTCACGACCCGCGGTATCTCGCCGATCTCCGTGCGATCTGCGACCGCCACGGCGTCTTGCTGATCTTCGACGAGATCGCCACCGGCTTCGGCCGCACAGGGGAGCTGTTCGCAGCTGAGCACGCTCGCGTCAGCCCCGACATCATGTGCGTTGGCAAGGCGATGACCGGTGGCTACATCACGCTGGCCGCGACGCTGTGCACCCGGGCCATCGCGGAGACCATCAGCACGCACGAGCCGGGTGCGCTGATGCACGGCCCGACGTTCATGGCCAACGCGCTGGCTTGCGCGGTCGGGGTCGCGTCGGTCGAGCTGTTGTTGGAACAGGATTGGCGCGCACGGGTTTCGGCGATCGAGGCGGGCCTGCGCGCGGGGCTGGCGCCCGCGGCGGCGCTGCCGGGCGTGGCCGACGTACGGGTGCTCGGCGCAATCGGCGTGATCGAGATGGCCAAGCCCGTCGACCTGCGCATCGCGACGCCGGCCGCGCTGGAGCGTGGCGTCTGGCTGCGCCCGTTCCGCAACCTCGTCTACGTCATGCCGCCGTACATCTGCACGCCAGGGGAGATCGAGCAGATCACCTCGGCGATGGTGGGGGTCGCCGGTACGTTAACCTGAACACCGTTCAAGACAGCAGGAGGGTGGTCGGGTGACGCGCGTCGGTCTTTCCCCGCTGGCCTGGCTCGACGACGTCGAGAAGCAGCGGCGCGCGGCCGGACTGCGTCGAACCCTGCGCACCCGGCCGCCCGTCGGCGCCGAGGTCGACCTGGCCTCCAACGACTATCTGGGCCTGTCGCAGCACCCTGAGGTGATCGGCGGCGGCGTCGAGGCGCTGCGCACCTGGGGTGCGGGCTCGACCGGTTCGCGCCTGGTCACCGGCAACACCGAACTGCACGAAGGCTTCGAAACCGCTCTCGCGGATTTCGTCGGCTCCGAGTCGGCGCTGGTGTTCTCGGCGGGCTACACCGCCAACCTCGGCGCGGTGGTGGCGCTGTCCGGGGCGGGATCGTTGTTGGTGTCCGACGCGCTCACCCATGCGTCGCTGGTGGACGCCTGCCGACTGTCGCGCGCCCGCGTCGTGGTGACGCCGCACCGTGATGTCTCCGCCGTCGAGGCGGTGTTGTCCGCGCGCGACGAGGAGCGCGCCGTCGTGGTGACCGACTCGGTGTTCTCCGCCGACGGGGTACTGGCGCCGCTGCGCGCCCTGCACGACGTGTGCCGCAGGCACGGTGCACTGCTGATCGTCGACGAAGCGCACGGCCTCGGCGTGCGGGGTAGCGGCGGCCGCGGCCTGCTGCACGAGGTCGGCCTCGCCGGTGCGCCGGACGTGGTGATGACGACGACGCTGTCCAAGGCGCTTGGCAGCCAGGGCGGTGTGGTGCTGGGACCCGCGGCGGTGCGCGCGCACCTGATCGACGCCGCGCGGCCGTTCATCTTCGACACCGGCCTCGCTCCCGCCGCCGTCGGTGCCGCGTGGGCCGCGCTGCGGGTGCTGATCGACGAGCCGTGGCGCGCGCACGCCGTGCTGGATCATGCGGCGGCACTGGCGGAGATGTGCGGCGTTTCCGAGCTCCCGGATTCGGCGGTGGTGTCGGTCATCCTCGGCGAGCCGGAGGTGGCGTTCGCCGCGGCCGTCGCGTGCCTGGATCGCGGCGTGCGGGTCGGCTGCTTCCGTCCGCCGACCGTCCCCGCCGGGACGTCGAGGTTGAGGCTGACGGCACGGGCATCGCTGTCTGACGACGAAATGGCTTTGGCCCGAGCGGTTCTCACCGAAGTGTTGTCGTTGTCGCCACGCCCGTGAGCATTCTGGTCGTCACGGGCACCGATACCGGCGTCGGCAAGACGGTGGCCAGTGCGGCGCTTGCGTGTAGTGCGCGGTTGGCAGGCGTCGACGTCGCGGTGTGCAAGCCCGTCCAGACCGGCAGCCCGCGCGACGACGACCTCGCCGATGTGGCGCGACTGGCCGGGGTGAACGCGCTCTATGGGACATGGCGCTATCCCGAACCGCTGGCACCCGCGGCGGCCGCGGAGCGTGCGGGGATGGGGTTGCCGACGCGTGACGAGTTGGTGGCATCGGTCGCGGCGGTCGACGCGAAGTTGACGCTCGTCGAGGGCGCGGGTGGGCTGTTGGTCGAACTGGGTGCCGGCGGGGTGACGCTGCGCGACCTCGCCCGCGACCTGGCCGCACCCGTGCTTGTCGTCGTTTCACCGGGTCTCGGTACCCTGAACCACACCGCGCTCACCTTGGAAGCGCTTGCCGCTCAGGATATTCCATGCGTGGGACTGGTGATCGGGGCGTGGCCGCGGGACCCGGGTGTTGCCGAGGTGGGCAATCGCGACGCGCTCGGCAGGCTGGCTGCGGTGCGGGCGGTGCTGCCCGCGGGTGCGGGAGCGATGAGCGCGGCCGATTTCGAGGCGATGAGTGCGGCGGCGTTCGACGCGCAGTGGGTCACGAACCTGGCCGGCTGATGGTCCACTCCGTCGAGATGGTCTTCGACCCGGATACCGAGGAAGCGGTCCGGCAGATCTGGGACGGGCTGCGCGAGGCCGGCATCCCGAGTCAGGCACCTGCGAGCCGTCCGCACGCCACGCTGACGGTCGCCGAGCGGATCGATCCCGAGGTGGACGCTTTGTTGGCCCCACTCGCGGACCGGTTTCCGTTCCCCTGCCGGATCGGCGCGCCGCTGTTGTTCGGCCGCTCCCAGCTGATCCTCACGCGGCTCGTGGTGCCGACGGCGGAGCTGCTCGACGTGCACGCCGAGGTGTATCGGCTCTGTGTGCCGCATCAGGAGCCGGGGCCGATGGCGAACTCGCTGCCGGGTCAGTGGACCTGTCACGTGACCCTGGCTCGGCGGCTGCACGGAAGTCAGCTCGGCCGCGCGTTACGAATCGCCGGTCGGCCATCGGAGATTCCGGGCCAGGTAGTGGGCCTACGGCGCTGGGACGGCAACGCCAAGCGCGAAACTGCAGTTACTGAGAGAAATGTCAAGTGAAGCACACAATAGGTGCGATCTCGCAGGATCAGCTGACGGTCGCCGCAACACTTTTCGGCACGCACATCCGCCACGCGTCGATCACCAGCTCGCGCACTTCCTCGAGGTCGATCGCGTCGAGCCGGACGTGAATCCAGTTGTATCGCATGTCCGACTTGCGAGGCAGCATGAACTTGTCGGGCTCCGCGGCCACCATCGCGGCGCGCTCCTCCTTGGGAAAGCCGACGCCCATCACCGTCTCGTCCCGCGAGAACGCGACGAACACGATGCGCCCGACCCGGAACTTGATCTGGTCGCGGATCACCACCTCGTACGACCGAGGCAGAGACGCGGTGATGCGCCGGACATCGTCGACCGTAATCACGTGGCCGACGTTAGTCGCGCCCCCCGACAACCGAGTCGCTGTGCGCGGCGATGCCGTCGACGAGAAGGCGCAGCCCGAACTCGAACCGCGCGCTGGGGTCGTCCGATAGCACCGACTGTTCGTCGGGCAGCTCGGCGCCCGCGGCGTCCCACTGCAGGCGTGACTGCTCGTCGACGGTGAAGCCGAGCACGTAGTAGACGATCGTGCGGGCCGCCAGCTCGGCGTGCGTGGGGTCGACGCCGGCGTCGGCCGCCGCACCGCTCAGTTGCGTGAGAATCCGTGCCATTGCATCCGACTGTCCTGCCGCGAAGCTCGCCGACACCAACTCGGCGCCGTCGGTGTGCGACAACAGCGCGTCGCGCAGCCTGCCGCAGGTTCCCGCCACTCGGTCGCGCCAGCCGCCGGACACGTCGCCGACCGATTCGAGGATCCGGTCGGCGACGGCGCCGAGTAGCTCCTGCTTGTTGGCGAAATGCCAGTACAGCGCGCCGGGGGAGACGTTGAGCTCGCGGGCCAGCCGTCGCATGGTCAGGTCGGCGATCCCGTAGGAGTCCAGCAGCGAGGTCGCCGCGTCGACCACGTCGCGTTTGTGGAGCTGCACACCGGTACCCTAACCTGAACGGCGTTCAAGTTTGGCAGCAGGAGGGCGACGGGTGAGCGACATTCTGGCGGAGGCTCGCGAGCAGGTACTGGAGCGCGGCGAGGGCCTGAACCAGGAGCAGACACTGCAGGTGCTGCAGCTGCCCGACGATCGGCTCGACGAACTGCTGGCGCTGGCGCATGAGGTGCGGATGGCATGGTGCGGACCCGACGTCGAGGTCGAGGGCATCATCAGCCTGAAGACAGGCGGCTGCCCTGAGGATTGCCACTTCTGTTCGCAGTCAGGGCTTTTCGCTTCGCCGGTGCGCAGCGCGTGGCTGGACGTCCCGGGCCTGGTCGAGGCCGCCAAGCAGACCGCCAAGACGGGCGCGACGGAATTCTGCATCGTCGCGGCCGTCCGCGGACCCGACGAGCGGCTGCTGGCACAGGTCGCCGCGGGCATCGAGGCGATCCGCAACGAGGTCGACATCCAGATCGCGTGCTCGCTCGGCATGCTGACCGAGGAGCAGGTCGAGCGGCTCGCGGAGATGGGCGTGCACCGCTACAACCACAACTTGGAGACCGCCCGGTCGTTCTTCACCAACGTCGTCACCACACACACCTGGGAGGAGCGCTGGGACACCCTGCAGATGGTCCGCGAGGCGGGCATGGAGGTGTGTTGCGGTGGCATCCTCGGCATGGGCGAGACCCTCGAACAGCGCGCGGAGTTCGCGGCGAACCTCGCCGAGCTGGATCCGCACGAGGTCCCGCTGAACTTCCTGAACCCGCGGCCGGGCACCCCGTTCGGCGATCTCGAGGTGATGTCTGCGTCGGAGGCGCTGAAAGCCGTCGCCGCGTTCCGCCTCGCGCTGCCACGCACGATGCTGCGCTTCGCAGGCGGCCGTGAGATCACACTGGGCGACCTCGGCGCAAAGAAGGGCATCCTCGGCGGCATCAATGCCGTCATCGTCGGCAACTACCTGACCACGCTCGGCAGGCCCGCCGAGGCCGATCTCGAACTGCTCGACGATCTGCAGATGCCGATCAAGGCGCTCAACGCCAGCCTCTAGGCGTGGTTGCCGGCAAGGCCATGGCCAAGTTCAACGTCTACACTGGCGGGCCCGCGGGCGGAGCAGTCCCGACCGCCGCGCAACTGGGCCTGGAGCCACCCCGGTTCTGCGCCGAGTGCGGCCGCCGCATGGTGGTGCAGGTGCGCCCCGACGGCTGGTCGGCGAAATGCTCCCGCCACG
>Ga0070678_100001762_pt1 | contig 11660 bp, 11 predicted proteins | sample KBSM73metaG_FD_65647 | JGI IMG/M metagenome (GOLD analysis project Ga0070678, IMG submission 65647) | Miscanthus rhizosphere microbial communities from Kellogg Biological Station, Michigan, USA - KBS M7-3 metaG | ecosystem: Host-associated > Plants > Roots > Rhizosphere > Soil ...
GTCGATAACCTCGGCATCCGGCTCGCCGAGGCCGGCGTGAAGGCGATCCGGCTCGGCCACCCGGCGCGCGTGTCGCCGGCACTGGTGTCGATCACCGTCGATGGTCAGATCGCGAAGGACGGCGCCTACGATCTGGCGCGCGAGTGGCGCGACCGCGCGCGTGCGCTGCGCAAGTCAGCTGCCGGGAAGCATGGGCCCGAAGCGAAGGAGCTGTGGACCGAGGCGCGTGCGCTCGACCGCGATGCCTCGCGCGAGATCGCGAATGCCGAGCGAGGGATCGTCGATCGCGCCGAGGTGATCCTCGCGACGTGCGTCGGCTGCGACCACCCGATCCTCGGCGACCGGATGTTCGACTGCGCGATCGTCGACGAGGCGACCCAGGCGTCCGATCCGCTGCTGCTCATCCCGCTCGCGCGCGCGAAGGTCTGCGTGCTCGCCGGCGATCCGCACCAGCTCGGGCCGGTCGTCATCGGCGGCCCGCAGCTCGAGGCCGCGCTCGGCAGCACGGTGTTCGAGCGGCTGATCGAGAGCGGCGCGCCGAGCGTGATGCTCGAGCAGCAGCACCGCATGCACGAGCAGATCATGACGTTCCCGTCGCGCTCGATGTACGACGGCAAGCTCGTCGCGGCGCCCGAGGTCGCGCACCACACGCTCTCCGACCTCCACATCGCAGAGGATCCCGCGCGCCCCCGGCCGATGTGGTTTGTCGACACCGCGGGCAAGGACTGGCTCGAGGAGCGCACCGACTTCGATCCCGGCGGCTCGCTCAACAACCTGCCCGCCTACAGCTTCGATCCGTCGACGTTCAACTCGGGCAACGCCGAGCGCGTGGCCGCCGAGGCACGCCGCCTGCTGTCGCGCGGCCTGCCGCCGACGGATCTCGCGATCATCGCCGCCTACTCGGCCCAGGCGCGCCGGCTGCGCGATCTGCTGCGCGAGGAGCGCGCCGCGGGCGTCGAGGTCGGCACCGTCGACGGCTTCCAGGGCCGCGAGAAGGAAGCGGTGATCGTCGACCTCGTGCGGAGCAACGATTCCGGCGAGCTCGGCTTTCTCGCGAACACGCGGCGCATGAATGTCGCGCTGACGCGGGCGAAGCGGTTCCTGCTCGTCGTCGCGGACTCCGCAACGCTCGGCGATCACCCGTACTACGCGGAATTCGTGCGCTATGTCGATGAGATCGATGCGCACGGCAGCGCATGGAGCGACGACGCCGAGCCCTTGCGGTGACCTCGCGGATCTGCGATCACCGCGGGTGCCTATGAAGCCGGTCGTAACTATTAGCGCTGTCCTGATGGCCTCGCTCGTGCTGGGCGCCTGCGAGAAGTCCGACAACGTCACCCAGCTGCATGCCGAAGCCGTCGCCACGGCGAAGTACTACGCGCCGCGCGTCGACGAGCTCGCCAAGCGTCGTGACTCGATCTTCCAGCGCGGGCGCGCCGTGCCGGGCAACCTGCCCGACGTCCCCGAGATCGTCCGCATGATCGGCGAGGCCGGCGACAAGATCAACGAGATGAAGGGCATCACCGGCTCGCTCGAGAAGCAGGCCGACGCGGCCGCCAGCGCGAACAAGGCGGACGAGCTCGAGAAGCTCAACGACGAGAGCTCCGAGAAGCTCGAGACCGACGAGACGATCGCGAACGACGATCTGACCCACGTCGAGGCCTGGCTGTGGCAGTTCGAGCAGAGCCGCACGGCGCTCCCGCCGGCTCCGCCGCCCCCGGCCGAGCTCCCGACGCCGAGCGACACCGGCCAGCCGCCGCCTGCCGCCGCGGGCTCGGCCGCGAAGGCGCCGGACGGCGACAAGAAGGCCGACGAGAAGAAGCCGGCCGACAAGGCGACCGAAAAGGCCACCGAGAAGGCGGCAAAGAAGGCCGCGACCGAGAAGGTCGACACGAAGACCGGCCAGCCGAAGACCGAGCCGAAGGCCGCCGCGCCGGTTGCGCCGAAGGCTCCCGCGGCGAAGGCCGCTGGTTCGGGTGCCGGCTCCGCGAAGTAGCCCAAAACAGCGTCAGCGCACGCACGTTTGGCGGGCTCTCTGCCGCTTGGCGCCTTGGCGGTAAATCTCCCTCGTCCCTTCCGTGGCGCTATGCTCGACGCATGCGGATCCCCGGGCGGCCCAAGGTCATCATCCGTAGTTGTCGCGAGTACGACCCGGAGAAGATCCGGTCGATCATCCGCGAGGGACTGAACGAGCTCGGCCTCAAGCCGACCGGCAGGACGCTCGTCAAGCCGAACCTCGTCGCGGCTGGCCCGCTGTTCCCGTACGCGTTCACGCGTCCCGAGTTCGGCGAGGGCGTGCTGCGCGCGCTGCAGGATGTCGGCGGCAACGGCATGTCCGAGCTCGCGGCCGGCGAGCGCTGCGGCATCACGGTGCCGAGCCGCGTCGCGTTCAAGGAGTCCGGCTGGGACGACATGCTCGAGCGCGTGAAGGTCAAGAAGTACCACTTCGAGGAGCAGCAGCAGGTCGAGATCCCGCTGACGCACGAGAACCGGCTCCGCGACTACATCTTCACGCCCGAGCCGATCGCGCGCGCCGACTTCTTCGTCAATTGCCCGAAGTTCAAGGCGCACCCGTGGACGACCGTGACGTTCTCGATGAAGAACTACATCGGCATCCAGGACGATCGCCATCGCCTGATCGATCACGACCACAAGCTCAACGAGAAGATCGCGGACCTCCAGCACATCATCCAGCCCCAGTTCATCGCGATCGACGCGATCACCGCCGGCGAGGGGCGCATGCTCACGCCGACGCCGTTCGACATGGGGCTCATCATCATGGGCAACAGCCAGGTCGCGTTCGACGCGGTCTGCTGCAACATCATCGGCGTCGATCCGGAGACCGTCGATCACATCCGGCTCGCCAAGGAGCACGGGTTCGGCACGACCAACCTCCGTGACATCGAGATCACCGGCGACGTCACGCTCGCCGAGGCGAAGCAGCGCGCGAAGGGCTTCAAGGTCGGGCTCATCCGCGTCGAGAAGTACTTCGAGGGCACGCACATCACGGCCTACGCCGGCCCGCCGCCCGAGTCGGAGAGCGGTGATTACTGCTGGGGCGGCTGCCCGGGCGCGATCGAGGAAGCGATCGAGATCCTGCGCGTGTTCGACAAGCAGACCGACGAGAAGATGCCGCGGCTGCACGTCGTGTTCGGCAAGTACGACGGCCAGATCCCTGCGAAGCCCGGCGAGAAGGTCGTGTTCATCGGCGACTGCGCGGACTGGCGCGGCGAGATCCACGGCAAGCCGGTCTCGATCGAGAACGTCTACAAGCCGCGCTCGACGATGGATCCGCACAGCGCCGAGACCGAGGACATCTTCGTCAAGCTTGCAAAGGCCGGCTCGAAGGTCCGCGGCGACGTGATCCGCCTCGAGGGCTGCCCGGTGTCGGTCAGCGAGCAGGTGCTCGCGCTCGTCACGATCGGCCACCTCAAGAATCCGTTCTTCGATCCGAAGATGGCGGGCACGTTCACGCGCGGCTACCTCGGCTGGAAGTCGCGCTCGCTGCTCAACATGCTCCAGCGCAAGCGCTACCAGCAGAACGGCCCGTTCGCGGAGCGCGGCGATGCAGCGCCCGAGGGCGTCTCGTGATCGGGCCGGGCTGGATGCCGCGATGGCGGCCGGCCACTGGCAAGCGCACCCTCGCCTACAGGCGTACCCGGCGTATCAAGCGTCGCCCGCGCACTCCCCGACCGCACGCGATCGGTCATGATGAGATCGTGATCTTCGATCAAGGTCCCACCGAGCTCCCGACGGCGACGCTCGTACCGAAGAGCCGCGGCCTCGCGCTCGTCGCCGGGCTGCAGCGCTGGCTGATCGCTCGCTGGAGCTGGTTCGCGCCGCGCGCGGTGCCGGTCATCGTCGCCACCGTCGGCATGATCCTCGTGCTGGTCTCGGCCGACTACCTCGCGCACGGTCACGGCGACGCCGGCGTGCAGTGGTCCGTTCGCATCATCGGGCCCTGATGGCAGTCCGCGCGGTCCACCACCTCAACTGCGCGACGATGTGTCCGGTCGCCGGCTTCCTGCTGGCCGCACCGCGCGCCGCGTGGCGCGGACACATGATCGCCCACGTCCTGCTCGTCGAGACCGAGCGCGATGGCCTCGTGCTCGTCGACACCGGCTTCGGCACGCGCGACATCGAGGGCAAGACCGGCCTGTCGCGTTCGTTCCGCACGATGGTCGGGCCCACGCTCGACCGCCACGAGACCGCGATCGAGCAGATCCGTGCCCGCGGCCTCGACCCGCGCGACGTCCGCAACATCGTCGTCACCCACCTCGACCTCGATCACGCCGGCGGCCTCGTCGACTTCCCCGATGCGAAGGTCCATCTCCACGCGCGCGAGCACGCCGCCGCGATGGCGCGCCGCCACTTCAAGGAGCGCGAGCGCTACCTGAAGGCGCAGTGGGCGCACAACCCGAAGTGGGAGGTCTACACCGAGGACGGCGACAGCTGGCGCGGCCTGCCGGCGATCGCTCGCCTGCGCGGCGTCGACGCCGACATCGGCCTCGTGCCCATGCACGGCCACACACGCGGGCACTCGGCGATCATCGTCAAGAACCGCGATCGCTGGCTCGTCCACGCCGGCGACGCCTACTTCCATCGCAGCGCCGTCGAGGGCTCCGGCTCGGTGCCGCTGGGGTTCGCCGCGTTCGAACGCGCGACGCAGATGGATCCCGCCGCGCGCCGCGCCTCGGTTGCCGCGCTTCGCCAGCTACGCACGAGCTACAGCGATCTCGATCTGTTCTGCGCGCACGACCCGCGCGAGTACGCGGCGCTCGCTACCTGATCGCGTACCTGGCCGCTACTGGCCGACAACCGTCAGGAACGTGAACGCGCCCGCCGTCAGCGGGATCGAGCCGGCACCGAGGCCGCCGCTCATCGTGACGAGCGTGGTCCCCGTCGCCGGATCGACGTTCGGGAAGAACACGTTGTCGCCGGTGTCGCCAGCCGCCCAGTGCGTGCCGTCGAACGCCTGGGTCGCCGCGTGGCTCGCGGTGATCGAGACCGCGCGCGCGGTGCCGTCGACATGCACGAGCACCTGTGCCTTGCTCGCATCGAAGCCGAAGTTCGCCGCGTCGGCCATCGTGAACATCCGCGCGCTGATCACCGCGCCGCTCGCCGCGACCTTCGCGTCGACGATCATGGTCGCGGGCGTCGTGTAGGTGCTCAGCGGCTGCGAGCACTGCGACATCGCGGTCGGCGGCGTGATGTCGAGCTGCGCCCGGGCTTCGTGGATCGTCAGGTTCTCGATCCGCCCGTTCGGGTTCGTCATCACCGTCTGCGTCGCATCGCCGTGGACCGTGACAGTCGCACCGAGGATGCCGCAGAAGAAGGCGCCGTTATCGGTCGACTCCATGTCGACGAGCTCGCCCGTCACCGTGGTGGGACCGGCGTCGACGGAGTGACCATCGTCACCACAAGCGGCAAGCAACACGAGGAGCACGAAGCAACGCTTCATGCCCCGGACGCTAGCATTACTTCTTGATCAGAGCAGCCTGCTCGGTCGCGTCCGGGAGCGTCAGCTCGGCGATCGCGTCCTGGAACTGCACGCGCGTCAGCATGATCTTCTCCTCGGTATCGACGACCTCGATCGTCGACTTCTGCACGCGGTCGCTGATCTCCTTCATCTTGTCCTTGAGGTGGCTCATCAGGTCGCCGCCGGTCTTCACCGCGGTCAGCGTCATGATCTGCGCGTGCAGCTCGTCCATGCGCTCGCGGTAGTCGCCGAGCCGGCGGTGCAGGCTGTCCTGCTCCTGGGTGAGATCGACGAGCTTGCGGTGGATGCCGAGCAGCTTCTTGAGCGAGTCCTTGAGCTCGGGCGTGCCGATCGCGCTGTCGACGTACAGCTTCATCATGTCGAGCGTGACGTCGGCGTTGAGGTCGAGCGTGCGCTCGATCGGCGTCGCCTCGGAGATCTCGACGACCTTGCTCTCGCCGGGCTTGAGGTCGACCTCGAACAGGTGCGCCTCGCCGACGCGCTCGAACTGCGGCGGCGCCTCGAGCAGCTTCCAGCCCTTCCGCACGGTGTGGCGGATGTAGACCTTCGCGATCTGCGGCAGCCGGTTCGTGATCGTCATCTTGTCGTGGCGAATGTGCTGGACCTCGGCGGTCAACACGCCGCGCTGCAGCGTCACCAGCCGCGACAGCCGGTCGTCCTCGCCCTCGTTCTTCTCGATCACGATCTGCCGGTCCAGCGCGTACGGCACCACCGCGGACGACTTCGGCGCGATCGGCTCGGTGAGGCCTTCGCCGATGAACCGCTCGTTGCCATAGACGGTCACCGGGCCGGTCTCGAGCGTCGAGTCGGTCGGGTTGCGGAACCGCACCGCGCGGAACGCGAAGTGCTCGTTGCCGCGCTCGCTCTCGGCGTCGTAGAGATACACGACCTCGCCGTCGGTCTCCGAGCGCACCATCGACACCATCGCGCTCGCGCCCTTCTCCACCGTCATCGGCATCGGGTTCGCGAAGTTGCTCTCGCCGACCGGGTCGGCATCGACATCCGCGGCCTTCTGCGCCTTCGCTGCCGCAGGATCCTTCGCGGGCGTGGCCTCGGCGACCAGGCGGACGCGCTCGGCGTTGCCCGGGGCGACCTTGGTCTCGACCTTGATGCGCGCCGGCGCGACGCCCTGATCGATGAGCTGGTTGCGCACGATGTTCGCGCGGTCGGCGGCGCGCTGATAGGCGCCGTCGCGGCCCGAGTCGGCGTAGCCCTCGATCACGATCGTCTTGTCGGAATTCACGATCTGCTGCGACAGCTGGCGCATCTTGCTGTCGCCGTTCGCGACGCGCGCATCATTCGGGGCCGGAGGCGGAGGCGACGCGCTCGGCGCGGTTGCCACGCGGGTCGGCATCGCCTTCTTCGGCGAGCTGTGCGATGCCGAGCGATGCCGGCGACCGCCGCCCCCGCCGCTGCTGCCGGTCGTCTCGACCGAGAGCGTCTCGCCCGCATAGTCCTCGCTCGGCGCCATCGGCGGCGCGGCCTGTGCCGGCATCGGCTCCTCGTCGTCCTTCATGGCGACGCGCTTGGTGTTCTTGTCCTCGGGATGACCCTCGGGGCGGCGGATCTCGCCGTCGTCGAGCTCGGTCAGCACCGCCGGGCCGGCCTCGGCGTGCGTGCCACCGTACGGCGAGATGCCGGTCGGCGGCGCGATCGCGAAGCGCTCCTCGTTCGCGAGCGTCTCGCGCTGCACCTGGCGCACGCTCCACAGGTCGTACTTGAACGACAGCGCCGACGAGCTGCCGACGCCGACCATCACGCCCTTCCAGTCCTCGCCGCTCGTGTTGTCGACGATCGCCCAGCCCTCGATCATCACCTTGCCCTTGTCGCCGACGACCACGCGATAGCTCGGCTTCCATGCCGGCGACTCGGTGACGTACGTCAGCACGACCTCCGCCTTGTCCTTGCTCGGCAGCTGGAGCTTCATCACGAGGTACGGACCGTCGTTGCTCTGCTCGCGCGGGATCGAGACCGGAAGCGGCTTGCCGGTGATCGCATCGACCACGGTCAGCGACTTCAGGAAATCGTCGACGCGATCGCGCGGGACGCTGACGGTCAGCGTGCCACCCGACACCGTGGCGCGGCGCTCGTAGAACGCGACGCCGTTGCGATACACGACCACGCGCCCGAGCGCGACGTTGTCGACCTTGACGAAGGAAGCATGCTTCGGCCCGCAGCCCGTGAGGGCGGCCGCGAGCAGGAACCCAGCGAGTCTCTTGCGCATGTTCCGGTGAAACGCGCCGAACGCGCGACCGATCTAATTTCTTCCCAAGCTACACTGGCCGACATGGGTCGCCTGGCCGCCTTCCTCGTTGTACTGGCCGGCTGCGACTCCCTGTTCAACCTCGACACGGTGCCCCTCCCGCCACGCGGCGCCGACGCGGCCGGCAGTGATGCGCTGGTGCCCGAGGACGTGGTGATGCCCTGCACCCCCGGCCAGAAGACCATCCCGGTGGTGGGCCTCACCGCGATCGCCGCCGGCGACATCGACCGCAACGGCACCTCGGATCTCGCGATCACCTCGACGCAGAATCCGAACGGCGACGTGCTGGTCTACACGATCGATTCCACGCGCATGTTCACAGAGGGCCTGCCGCTCCATCCCGGCGCCAATCCGGTCGCGGTTGCGTGGTATGCGCCTACCGCAGCGGACTTTCCGGATCTGATCGTCAGCGCGCGCGGCACCAACGAGCTCATCGTGTTCCCGAACAGTAGCGGAGCGCTCGGCGTGCCCAAGGCGATCACTTCGGCCACTGGCCCGACGCCGGGGCTCGCGATCGCGGACATCACCGGCGAGGGCTTCCCCGACGTCATCGCGGGCACCGACAGCCAGATCGTCGTGACCTTCGGTGCATCCGGAGGCTTCGGTGGCACCGGCAACATCGGGATCGCGAACGTGCAGACGATCGTCGCCGGCCAGATCTCCGCGGAACCCGCCGACGACTTCGCGTCGTCGAGTCCCACCGGCAACAAGACCGATGTCGTGACCGGCTCGATAACCGGGACCGTGACGGACACGCCGCTGGCAATGGGCACCACCACCGCCGGCATCGCGATCGGTGACTTCACCGGCGATCAGGTCCCCGATATCGCCACGGCGCTGCCGACCGGAGCGCTCATCGTCGCGCCGGGCCCGACCTTCGCCGCACGCGCCAGCACGGCATTCTCCGCACCCGGCCCGCTGCTCGCGCTCGAGCTCACGGGCGACAACCACCTCGATCTGGTCGTCGGAACATCGACCGGTCTGTGGCTCGCGCCCGGCGCCGGCAACGGCACGTTCGGCGGACCGCAGCAGTTGCTGAGCACCGCGTCGGCCGTGACCGCGATCGTGACCGGCGACTTCGACGGCGACGGCCACGCCGACATCGCCGCGGCGACCGCCAGCCAGCTCAGCGTCCTGTTCGAGTGCCGGTAGCCCGGCGCTCCTCGAGCTCCTCGAGCGTCTTCGGCCAGTCTTCCTTGAGCAGCCGCGATAGCGAGCGGTCCGCGAGCAACCGGCCTTCGGTCTGGCAGGTCGGGCAGTAGTTCGCCTCGTTGTCCGCGTACACGATCCGCTGGACCTTCGTCCCGCACACCGGGCACGGCTCGCCGTACTTGCCGTGCACCGCCATCTCGGGCCGGAACGCGGTCACCTTGTCGGGAAATCCGTCGCCGACCTCGTCACGTAGCCGCTTCGTCCACAGCAGCAGCTGCGCCTTCGCCGCCTTGTGCAGGCGCGCGACCTCGTCATCTTCCAACGCGGTCGTCATGCGGAACGGCGACAGCTTCGCGGCGTGCAGGATCTCGTCGCTGTACGCGTTGCCGATGCCGTCGAACAGCGTCGGATCGGTGAGCGCACGCTTCACCGTGTGGCGCTCGCTGCGCAGCCGCTCGGCAAACTGCTTCGGCGTGGCGGTGTAGACATCGAGCCCGCCGCGATCGAACTCGGCGAGGCCCGCGCGCCCGGACACCAGGTGCAGCGACGCGCGCTTCTTGCCGCTCGCCTCGGTGAACACGAGCGTGCCGTTCGGGAAGTCGAAGCCCGCGAGCGCGAGCTTGCCGGGCAGCTTCGCCTTCGGCTCCTTCCAGCGCAGCCGCCCGGCGATCATCAGATGGATGACCACGTAGCGGTCGCCTTCCATGCCGAGGATGATCCGCTTGCCGAGCCGCTCGACGCTGACGACCTTCGAGCCGACCAGCTCCTTCGGCGACGGCGACACGGTGCGCAGCACGAACGGGCTCGCGAGCCGGATCCCCTCGAGCACCTGACCGACGACGAACGCCTGCAAGCGTTCGACGTAGACCGTGACGTCCGGCAACTCGGGCATCGATCAGTAATAGCGCGCTTCGAGGACGTTGCCGTCGAGGTCGCGAAAGTAGAACACCTCGGGTGACTGGCCACGCGCACCGTATTGATCGGTTGCGACATGCGGCTTCACGCCGCGCGCGTCGAGGCGCGCCCGCAGCGCGTCGTACTCGTCTTTCGTCATCGCGAGACAGACGTGGTTGACCTTGTGCCCCGCGGTCCCGGCTGCGCCGGGGACCTTTTCGATCATCGGTACCGCCGCCTTCGGCATGAGGTCGATGATCGCGTCGTCCCCGATCCTGACGCTCGGAAAGCCGACCTTGCGCTCGCGAAACTCCTCGACGCGCACCGGCTCGCAGCCGACAACCTCGGCGAAGAACTTCACGGACGCGAGAGGATCCTCCACCCACAACACGACATGATCGATGCGCACGTGGCGAGGTTACCTCAGCCCACGTGATCGCGAGGTCGGTCGCTCTACTTCTTCTTCGGCGCGGCCTTCGCAGGCTTCGCCGCCGGCGCTGCCGCAGCGCCCTCGAGCTTGCTGCACAGGATCTCCGTGTCGTTCGCCGAGCCCGCGCCGCGCGCCGACAGGGGACCGGAGAACGACCGGCCGTGGCCGTACTGGAGCCAGAACTCGTTGTGCAGGTAGCACTTCCCATCGGCCTGCTTGTTGGCGACCGTGGCGTCGAGGTCGCGCCCGTTCACGTTACCGAACGCATCCTTCTCGTAGTCATCGGACCAGTCGCCGAGGATGACCTTGAGGATCGTCCCATCGGGATAGTCCTTGTGATAGGCGGCGGTGACCAGCTTCTCGAGCTTGGCGTCCTTCTGCGTCGCCTTCGGAACCTCCTGCGCGGCGACCACGGCGGCCCTCTTTGCATCGTCTTCGGCCTTCGCCTTGGCCGCATCCTCCGCATCTTTGGCCTGCTGCTGGTCCCACGAGATCTGGTTCAGCATGTCGCCAAACACTCGCTGGTGGCAGGCGCGCTGTGGAATGCCCTTCTGGATGTCCGGGTTCTTGAGCGACCCCTCCATCTTCGGATCTTTGAGGCATAGCTCCATGCGCTTGTCGAACTCCGCCTTGCAGGTCGGCGAGAGCACCTTGCCCGACTTGATCGCGTCATCGAGCCACTTCCACCCATCGGGCGCCTTGTGGAACGCGTCGGCCTCCGGCTCGCAGTGATGGGCATCCGCGTCGGAGCCGTAGTCATTATCGACGTCGTGCGCGTTCGCAATGCCGGAACCGCCGGCGACGGTCGCCACCACGGCACACATCTGCAGCAGCTGGCGTACGGATCTGGAATGCATCGAGAGCTCGGGCTTGGACATCAGTTCCTCCTGGAGTGGGAGGCGCTTCGCAAGCGACGTGCCGTGTGCAAGCGCGACGGTTTCGGCTCCGCGCGCATGTAACCTCGCGCACCGTCGACGATCGCGTACGCCTGTGTCGACACGCGTGTGACGACACACCCGGCAGCGCAGGAGGCCCTGATCACGGCCGCACGACGTGGCGCGCGGCGGTGACCGGCCACATCACTTCTTCTTGCCGCCGCTCGCCTTCTTCTTCGCCGGCGCGGCCTCGGTCTTCGCCTCGGCGGCGACCGCACCCTTGCGGTCCTCACCCTTGCTCATGCCGAGCGAGGCCTTGAGCGCTTCCATCAGGTCGATGACCTTGCCGGTCGGCGCCTCGGGCGTGACCGTGATCTCCTGGCCTTCGACCTTCTTGTTGATGAGCTCCATCATCCGCGCCTGGACCTCGTCCTTGTACTTCTCGGGCTCCCACGTCTCGTGCGCGATCTGCTGGATGATCTGCTTCGCGAGGCCGACCTCGGCGGGCTTGGACTCGGGGAGCTCGGGCATCGGCACCTCGCTCCA
>Ga0070678_100001769_pt1 | contig 11642 bp, 11 predicted proteins | sample KBSM73metaG_FD_65647 | JGI IMG/M metagenome (GOLD analysis project Ga0070678, IMG submission 65647) | Miscanthus rhizosphere microbial communities from Kellogg Biological Station, Michigan, USA - KBS M7-3 metaG | ecosystem: Host-associated > Plants > Roots > Rhizosphere > Soil ...
TGTTGGTTTGCCGCTGCAGGTTGAATGCGAACAGCCCGCCCGCGACGAGCAGCGCGAGCAATGCAGTCGACAGCGCCGCGAGGAACAGCTTGGTCTGGAAAGAAATGCGGGGCACTATTGGAATGGCCTGTGACCAATCGCTGATTGCGAACCGCTACCCTGGTTCCGGCGGTGCTTCGAGCAGTCGATATCCGAACTGCTTCACCGTCACGAGCGCGCTCTCGAGAAACGGAACCTTTTCACGCAGCCGCCGGACGTGAACGTCGACGGTGCGCGTGCCGCCAGTGTACTTGTAGCCCCATACGTCGGTCAGCAGGACATCCCGCGACAGCACGCGTCCACGGTTTCGCAGCAGATACTGCAGCAGCAGGAACTCCTTCGCCGTAAGCACAACAGGGTGACCGGCAGACTTGACCGTGTGCTGGGCGCTGTCCATGAAGATTGGGCCATACGAGATGGTCGCCTCGACCTCCGGAGTTCGGACGGTGCGTCGAAGCAGCGCGCGAACTCGAGCGACAAGCTCGCCAGGACTGAACGGCTTCGCCAGGTAGTCGTCCGCGCCAAGGTCGAGCCCCGCAATACGCTCGGATTCCTCGGCTCGCGCGGTGACCATGATGATCGGGATCGAGGATGTCTTGTCGTCCGCCCGCAGCGTTCGGCAGATATCGAGGCCGCTTACCTGGGGGAGCATCAGGTCGAGAATCAGCAGGTCCGGAGGCTGGAGTGCGATCGCGCTCAGTGCCTCGCGCCCGGAGGCCCGGACATCGACCTCGAAGCCTCCTCTCTGGAGGTAACGCCGCATCAGATCGGCGATGTCTGGGTCGTCTTCGACGACGAGAACGCGGGTCATGGGGTGGTGTGGACAGATGGTAACTCGGACTGCTCAGCCGCTGTGTGCCACGCGCGTGCGAGCGCTTGCGCGGGACGCGGGCGTGCACTCTGTGGGTCTCGGCGAATCTCCGCACGCTGTTCAGATTTTGAGACACCTCGTCCGTCTTACCCATGAAAACGGGCCGTTTTCAGATGGCACCGCGCTTGGACTCAGGGCAGTCGTCGCGCCGAGGGCGCGGGGAGGCGGAGATGACGAAATATCTGGCCGGTGTTCTGAGCGTAATCGCGGTGGGCGTGCTGCTCGTCGCATATGGTCTCTTGAATCCGCGTGCCTCCATGGACGCATCCACGATCGGGATGGCGCCCTTCGCCAGGTCGGCAACGATGACCGAACCGGTCGCGATGCGCGACGCCTACGGCAACATCGTCTACGTTCCACTGTCACAGGCTCAGGGGCTCGCGCAGCAAGCGGCATTTGTGCCAGTGAATTACGTCCCGCAGCAGGCATTCGCGCCTGCCTCTGCACCGGTAACCTTTGTGCAGCCCGCGTCGAACGCAGGGGCGGCGCCTCGCGCCGTCCGAACGGTTTCGTACGAGCCGTCCGCCACGCGGCGTGCAACGACCCGAACCCAGGAGGTCGAGCGCACGTCCGGGCGTGACTGGAAGCGCACGGCCCTCATCATCGGTGGCTCGTCTGCGACCGGCGCGGGTGTCGGCGCCATCTTCGGCGGCAAGAAGGGCGCACTCATCGGCGCGGCGATCGGCGGCGGCGCCAGCACGATTTATCAGACTATGAAGTAATCGACGTCGGGCTTCGGGCTTCAGCCTTCGGGCGGCATCGGCTCCAGGCCGATGCGCGTCCGAGGCCGACGTTGCCTAGAGCCTAACGCCAAGAGCCCAGAGCCCAAAAAATCGCTGTATGATCGCTGGCATGCGCGCTCTTCTCATTGCAGGCATCGGAGTCGTGCTTGCCAGCGGTCCTGCCGGTCACGCTCAAGGTCTGCTCGCCAAGCCGGGTGTTCAGCACGCCAGCGTGATCGCGACGGCGAGTCTGCCTGCAGCGTCTGCCGGTTCTGTCGTCACTCTGTGGGCAGATGTCACGCCCAACCCGTCGATTCACATCTACGCAGAAGGCGCGAAGGACTTCACGCCGGTCTCGCTCGTACTCACGCCAAACGCAGGGATTACGGCGGGCCGGGCGAAATACCCGAAGCCGGACGCGGCCTCGGCTCCCGGCGCAACCGACGTCGTTCCGGCCTACAAGCAGGCGTTCCGGATTGCGATGCCCGTCACGATCAAGGGCACGGCGAAGCCCGGCGACGTGGTCAGCATTGCCGGCGCCGTGAACTACCAGGCGTGCGACGATCGCCTGTGCTATCCGGTCACTGCCGCGCCTGTTGCGTGGAAGGTGACCGTGAAGTGACTGTGAACTAGAAGATCTTTTCTACCAGCGGATAGCCCCAGAAGAGCCCCAGCGTCACCGACAGGCTGCCGACGGCGAGTGACACGCCCCGCGCGACCGCGTGGTGTGCGCCGAGCCGTGCGAGCGGCCATCCGAGCAGTCCAGAGAGCGCCGCCATCCCGATAGTCGATCCCAGCCCGAACAGCGCCATGTAGCTCAATCGCGCGGCGGTGGAGGGAAGTGTCGTCAGCACGAGAGCGGTGAGCGCGCCGCTGCCGGCGAGCCCGTGGACGGCGCCGATCAGGAGCGGCCGCCGCGCGAGCGTCCAGGCGCCGATGTGAACATGTGCGGGGAGCCCCGAGTGCCGATGCACCGCGAATGCGTGCCGGTGCAGGTGCGACGGCTGTCCCTGGCGCATGGCCTGCAGCACCGCGCGCGACCCCAGGACGATCAACATCACCGCGACGAGCAGCTCGAACAGGTTGGCGATGCGCGCCGGAAGCTCCGCGCGGAGGAACACCAGCACGGCGCCCACGGCGATGAGGCCGGCCGTGTGCCCGAGCCCCCAGCACATCCCGAGCAGTGCCGCCTTCACGCTGTTGCGTTCGCGCGTGACGAGCGTCGACACGGCCGCGAGATGATCCGGTTCGAGCGCATGGCGCATGCCGAGCAGCGATCCGAAACCGGAACTGGTGAGAAGTTCGAGAACTGGCATAATGCGGTTCGCGATCAATCTTACGTGAATATCCTGCTCATCGCGATTGGCGGCGCCGTCGGCTCCGTGTGCCGCTACCTGCTCTCGTCTGCCGTGCTCCGAATGCTCGGCACGCTCTTTCCCGCCGGCACATTCGTCGTCAATGTCGTCGGATGCCTGGTCTTCGGTGCGGTGGCCGGACTGACGCAGGAGCGCATTTCGATCTCCCCGGAGGTTCGCGCGCTGCTGCTCGCAGGGGTGCTCGGAGGATTCACGACCTTCTCCTCCTACATGAACGAGAGCTTCGTGCTCGTGCGCGAAGGGCAGTTCCTCTGGGCCGGCCTGAATCTCGGAGGGCAGGTCGTGACCGGCTTCGTCGCGTTCTGGATCGCTTTCTCGATCGCGTCGCTCCGCTGACGATGGTCCACGCCAGCGCCTCGTCGCGGGGGCTGTGGACGCCATGCCTTGACAATCTACATATGTACCGGCAGGATTGGGACCTAGCTGTCGATTGTCTAGGTATCAGTATGCCGCCATCAAAATCCGATCTGCTCCAGGGAACGCTCGACCTGCTCATCCTGCAGGTCGTTTCACTCGGTCCGCTGCATGGCTACGCCATCGCGCAGCGGCTCCAGCAGATGTCGAAGGACGTCCTGCAGGTCCAGCAGGGGTCGCTGTATCCCGCGCTGCACCGCCTCGAAGCCCGCGGCTGGCTCAAGGCCGAGTGGAAGGCGAGCGAGACGGGACGCGACGCCAAGTTCTACAACCTGACCCGCGCGGGCCGGCGCCAGCTGGAGAGCGAGCGCGCGAACTGGAACCGGCTGGCCGCGGCGATCGGCCTCGTGCTCCGCACCGCAGAATAGAGGAGGGCTCGCCATGGACGTTGCGCGCCCACGCCGAACGCGGTCCGAGCGATTTCGGAAAGCCGCCTACACTGCCACCGTCGTCCTCATCGTCGGTGGGGCACTGTTCGGTGCCACGCGACTGAGGCCCGCCGCTCCGACGGTCGAGGCGTCCACCCTGTGGCCGGACACCGTCAAGCGCGGACCGATGGTGCGCCAGGTGCGCGGTCTCGGGACTCTTGTGCCGGAGGACCTTCGCTGGGTTGCCGCACCATCGCTGGCGCGCGTCGAGCGGATGATCGTGCAGCCGGGCACCACGGTCGCGCCGGACACCATCCTGCTCGAGCTCTCCAATCCGCAGCTTGAACAGGAAGCCGAGGAATCACGTCTCAAGTTGCAGGCGGCCGAAGCGACGCTCGCCAACCTTCGCATCCAGTTGCAGGCGGATACGCTCCAGCAGCGGGCGGTGGTCGCCGCCATCGAGAGCGATTACCAGAAGGCGCGCATGCAGGCAGACATGAACGATGCCCTCGCCCAGCGGCAACTGGTCAGCGAACTGATACGCCGGCAGTCGCAGCTCGACGCCGAGCAGCTCGCTTTCCGGCGGAAGCTTGCGGACGAACAGCTTGCGGCACGTGCCGAAGCCAGCGCCGCGCAGATTGCGGTGCAGCAATCCTCCGTCGATCAGGCGCGTGCCATGGCCGCACTGAAATCGCGGCAGCTCGAGGAACTGCACGTGCGTGCGGGCATCGCCGGCGTGCTGCAGACGGTTGCGGTGGACGTGGGGCAGCAGGTGGCTCCCGGCAGCAACCTCGCCCGCGTCGCGAACCCGGGACGGTTGAAAGCCGAAGTGAAGATTGCCGAAACGCAGGCCAAGGACGTCCTCGTGGGGCAGCGGGCGAACATCGACACGCACAATGGGGTCGTGGCCGGCCACGTCACCCGCATCGATCCCTCGGTGCAGTCCGGCACGCGCACCGTGGACGTCGGGCTCGATGGCCCGTTGCCGAACGGCGCCGTGCCCGACCTGAGCGTCGACGGCACCATCGAACTCGAACACCTCGACCGCATCCTGTTCATCGGCCGCCCGGCATTCGGGCAGCCTCAGAGCCAGATCTCGCTGTTCAAGGTCGACCCCGACGGTGTGTACGCCAAACGTGTGGCGGTGAAGCTGGGACGCAGTTCGGTGGATGCCATCGAGGTCGTTGACGGACTCGTCGAAGGCGACCGCGTAATCCTCTCGGACATGTCGGCCTGGGACGGAGTCGACCGGATTCGCCTGAAGTAGCAGAGAGGAACGTATGAATCCGCTGATCGCGTTGAACGACATCTCGAAGGTCTTCGTCACCGACGATGTCGAAACCCATGCCCTGTCAGAGATCACGCTGACGATCGGCCGGGGCGAGTATGTGTCCATTGCCGGACCATCCGGCTGCGGCAAGTCGACGCTGCTGTCGATTCTCGGCCTGCTCGACACGCCGACGCGGGGGACCTATCTCCTGAACGGCCGCGAAGTGGCCGACCTTCCGCAGAGCGAACGCGCGCGCATCCGCAACCGCGAAATCGGGTTCATCTTTCAGAGCTTCAACCTGATTGGCGATCTCAGCGTCTTCGAGAACGTCGAACTGCCGCTGACCTATCGCGGGATGAGCGTGAGCGAGCGTCGTCAGCGAACGCGCGACGCCCTCGAGCGGGTCGGCATGGCCCATCGCGCGAAGCACCTCCCGAGCCAGCTGTCGGGAGGGCAGCAACAGCGTGTCGCCGTCGCACGCGCCGTTGCGGGCGAACCGCTCATTCTCCTCGCGGACGAGCCGACCGGGAACCTCGACTCGAAAAGCGGTGAGTCGGTCATGGAACTCCTGTCATCGCTCCACCAGCTGGGCGCCACCATCTGTATCGTCACGCACGATCCCCGATACGCCAGGCACGCCGAACGTCACATCTATCTCTTTGACGGCCAGCTGGCTGCCGAGCCCACGGTGGAACCACCGGCATCGCCAGTGCTCGACGCCACCGCATAGAGCGTGCAACCGCGGTCGTGCTGCCAGCCGAGCGCCGAGCCGGAAGGAAACGTGAATGGGAGATGACGAGGTTCGCCGTGAACTGGAGTTCCACGTCGAACAGCAGACCCGTGCCTACGTGGCGCAGGGGATTCCGCGCGCGGAGGCCGAGCGGCGGGCGCGCCTGCAGTTCGGCGGCATCGCACAGGTGAATGAGGCGTGCCGCGAGATTCGTCGCTGGCGGCTGCTCGACGAACTGCGGGACGACCTTCGATTCGCGCTGCGACTGGCGCGCCGGACGCCGGTGCTCACCGCCACGACGCTCCTCGCGCTCGCCATCGGCATTGGCGCCAGCAGCACGATCTTCGCGGTCGTGAATGGCATCCTGCTCAAGCCGCTTCCGTATTCGGATCCGGACCGCCTCGTCATGGTCTGGAATCACTCGCCGCGGGACGGCGGAGTCGAGAACACGGTCTCTCCCGCGGACTATCTCGACTTCTCGGCACGCAATCGCACCCTCGATCGGATCGACGGCTACTTTTCGTTCCTGTCGACGCTCGAAGTGTCCTTGAGCGATCGCACTGAAATCGCGTACGCGCAAGTCGTGACTCCAGGCCTGTTCGAAACGCTCGGCCGGACGGCTGCCCGCGGCCGGGTGTTCCGGACCGACGAATACGCGCCGGAAGTGGTGCTCAGCTACGGATACTGGCGCCGGCGGTTTGCCGAGGATCCGTCGGTCGTGGGCCGCTCCATCCGCATCGGCAATCAGCCGGCCACGATCGTCGGCGTCATGCCGCAGGACCTCGTCTTTCCATATCCGGGAATGCTCGGGCCTTCCGGGTTCACGCGCGTCACCAGCGTCGACATGTGGGCGTCGATGGCGTTTGCGGGTCCCATGGCTGCCGACCAGCGAACGACGGCCGCCAACGGTGAGGTCGTCCGCAACGTCCGGTTCCTCGGCGCGATTGGCCGCAGGAAAGCCGGTGTCTCCCTCGAACAGGTGCGCGCGGACCTTGCGTCGGTGGCCCGCGATCTCGAGGCGGAACATCCGGCAAGCAACGCCGGCTGGGGCGTCATCGTCACGCCGGCGCGCGACCAGACAGTCGGCAAGATCAGGCCCGCGCTGTTGCTGCTGTTCGGCGGAGTGGGTCTCGTCCTGATGATGGCCACCGTCAACGTTGCGAACCTGATGCTGTCGCGCAGCCTCGAACGTCGCAGCGAGTATGCGACGCGAGTTGCGCTTGGTGCGGGCAGGGCGCGCATGCTGCGCCAGTCGCTTGTCGAGAGCCTGTTTCTCAGTGCCGCCGGCGGCACTCTTGGTCTGGCAGCGGCGCTTGTCGGGATCCGCATGGTGACGCGTTTCGCACCCTCCGACCTTCCGCGCCTCGAGGACATCGCCCCGGACTGGCGCATGGTGGCCGTCACGCTCCTGATGGCCGCCGTTGTCGGCGTGCTGATCGGGATGTTTCCAGCGTTGAGTGCCGCGGATGCCGACCCGCAGCGTGTGCTCAGGGAGCAGGGGCGCGGCACGACGGGGAGCCGGCACCAGCGGCGGTACCGCTCGGCTCTGATGATCGGGCAGGTGGCGCTCGCATGCGTGCTGACCGCTGGGGCGGCGCTGCTCCTTCGCAGCTTCGCCTCCGTGATGAACCTCGATGCCGGGTTCCGGTCCAATGGCCTGCTCACCTGGCAGATGAATCTGCCCGATCGGCTGACGACCCCTGATGCGCGTCGCCTCTTCTACGTCGACTTCTTCGACCGGCTGCAACGCCTGCCTGGCGTGGTGTCGGCCGGCGGCACGACCCGCCTGCCGCTCGGCAGCACCTCGGTCTCGACGACGATTGAGATTCAAGGCAGACCGTCCACCGACGCCACCCGGCCCGAGGTGGAGTTCCGTCGGGCGCTGCACCACTACTTCGAGACCATGCAGATTCCGGTGACGCAGGGGCGGGGCTTCAATGAATCAGATGGCCCCGATGCGCCGGCGGTCGTGGTCGTGAATCAGACGCTGGCGCGGCGCTTCTTCCAGGGGCAGACGCCTGTGGGCCAGCGTCTGCGGACCGGCACCTCCGGCCCGTGGATGGAAATCATCGGGGTGATCGGCGACGTGCGCCACGCCGGGCTCGAACAGGCGCCGGCTCCCGAGCTGTACATCAACTATCTTCAGAATCCGCCCGTCGCGCCCTTCATCGTCATTCGCGCGTCTGGCGATCCCGCCGCGCTGATGGAAACCGTCCGGGCCGAGGCACAGCGGATCGATCCTGACCTGCCGCTCTACGACATGCGGACGATGACGCAGGTGCGGTCGGCGGCCGTCGCGCAACGGCGGTTCGTCATGGCACTCGTGACGATCTTCGGTGCCATCGCGCTGCTGCTGGCGGCAATCGGCATCGACGGCGTGGTGGCGGTCGCCGTGAATGAACGGATGCCTGAAATGAGTGTCCGTCTGGCGCTCGGCGCCGACCCGGGACAGCTCTGGCGAACCGTCGTCGCGCAGTCGGCGCGGCTCACTTCCTATGGAATCGCCGCCGGCTTGTTCATGTCATGGCTGGCGACACCGCTGATTCGAGAGCAGCTCTTCGGAGTCCAGCCGACTGACCCGGTGACGGTTGCCTCGGTCGTCGTGCTCTTTGTCGTGGTCGCCGTCGGCGCAGCCCTCGTACCGGCCCGCAGGGCGGCCAATGCCGATCCCGTCCACGCGCTGCGCGGAGCGCAGGGCAGCTAGCTGCTTTACGGCACCATCCTCCACCATCGTGCACTGAGGCGCGCCTTGCGCCCGTCGAGCTCGCACGCGAATCGCTCCTGTTGACATTCAACATCAGATCGCGCATTCTCATGTTGTCATTCAACAGGGGGGACGCGGGGTGACTGAAACGATTGCTGACGTGCAATACGGCACGCTCGACTTGATGGTCCTGAAGACGCTGGAGAGCATGGGACCGCTGCACGGTTACGGAATCGCCCGCCGGATCGAGCAGGTCGCGCAGGGACTGCTTGCGCTCAACCAGGGGACGATCTATCCGGCCCTCGTGCGGCTCGAGCACCGTGGCTGGATCGACAGCGACTGGGGCACGAGCGAGAACAACCGCCGCGCGCGCTTCTACTCGATCACCAGGTCGGGCCGGAAGCAGCTCGCCGCCGAGATCGAAACGTGGACGAGAACCGTCGCCATCGTGACGCGCCTGCTGGAGCATCGTCCGTGAGCGCCGTTCGAACCTTCATCGGACGCATGAGGATGATGACGGAGCGATCGCGACGCGATGCCGCTCTTGCGGAGGAGATCGACTGTCACCTCGACATGCTCGCCGCCGAGTTCCGGGCCGCCGGACTGACGGAGCGCGAGGCGCGGCTCAAGGCGAAGCGCGAGTTTGGCAGCGTCGATCGCGTCAAGGAGTCGACGCGCGACGAGCAGGGATTCCCGCTGATTGAGTCGCTCTGGCAGGACGTGGTCTTCGCCCTGAGACAACTGCGACAAAGCCCATCGTTCACCATCGCCGCGGTCCTCACCCTCGCCATCGGCATTGGCGGCACCGCCGGCATCTTCAGCGTGCTCGACGTCGTCGCGTTCCGCAGCCTTTCGTACCCGGAAGCCGATCGGCTCGTGATCATTCACGAGGGGCTGCCAACCTTTGGACCGTTTCCAGCCAGCGCAGCAGACGCCGAGTTCTGGTCGTCGCACACGACATCGTTCGAGAACATCTCGCTCGTGACCCCGGCCTTCATGAATCTGACCGGCGCAGGCGACCCCGAGAGGCTGGAGATTGGCCGTGTGTCACCGGCACTGCTGCCAATGCTCGGCGCGACTGCGCGCATCGGCCGCCTGTTTGCCGACAACGAGGCGCAGCCTGGTGCCGACGCGGTCGTCGTGCTGAGCGACGGGCTGTGGAGACGCCGGTTCGGGGGGGACCCGTCCATTGTCGGTCGCACGATCGCGCTCGACGGCGCTCCTCACGTCGTGGTCGGCGTGCTGAGCGCCGGTTTCAGGGCTCCGAACGTGAGGCACCTGTATGCGATACCGGTGAGCGAGATGGTGATGCAGGCGTGGAAGCCGCTGGCGCTGGCGCCCGAGGAGCGCCCGGCTGTCGGCGGGTACAACTACCCGGCGCTCGCGCGTCTTGCGCCAGGCGTGTCCCTGATCAGGGCGCAGCAGGACCTGGACCGGGTGCAGACGGAACTTCTGCGCGCTGTCCCCAACAAGACCGGACTCTATGCCCGGGTGATGCCGCTGCAGGAGCAGTTGGCGAGCCGCTCGCGGCCCACCCTCATGCTGCTCCTCACGGCCACCGCCGCAGTGCTGCTGATCGGGTGCGTCAACACGACCAACCTCCTGTCGGCACGAATGCTTGCGCGGCGCCGCGAAATTGCCGTGCGCGCGGCGATCGGTGCCGGGCGATGGCGCCTGGTCCGGCAGGTGCTGGTCGAGAACCTGGTCCTTGGCATCGTCGGCGGAGCGACAGGGATTCTGGTTGCGGCGGTTGTGGTTCGGGCCATCGTATCGCTCGCACCATCCGACGTTCCGCGCCTGGACGAAGTGGCGCTCGACTCGAGAGTCATCCTGTTCACCGTGGCCATCTCGTTGGGCTGCGGGCTGCTCATCGGCGCACCGTCCGCCTGGCGGCTTGGTGCCGGCAGCCTCCAGGCCTGGCTCGCACAGCGCGGTGACGATGCGGGGACGGCTCGGCAGTCATACTCGCTGCTCGTCGTCGGAGAGATTGCTCTATGTGCCGCGACTGTGGCCGTGGCCCTGCTGCTCGCCCGGAGTCTCGTGGGGCTCAACGCCGTCGACAAGGGGTTCGACCCTGCGCGGATCCTGACGGCTGGTGTGAACCTGTCGGGTAGCCGTTACGAGGCGACCGAGAGGCAGGCGGCGCTCTTCGATGGAGTCATCGAGGACATTCGCGCGGTCCCGGGAGTTGTGGCCGTTGCGGTGTCGACACAATTGCCGCTGACCGGTACCGGCGCGCTGAGCGCGCTGTCGGTTGAAGGGACGACCGTGTCGGCGACCGAGCGCGCGAGCGCCGACGTGCGGAGCGTCAGCCCGGATTACTTCCGCGCGATGAGTGTGCCGCTGATAGTGGGCCGTCCCCTGGACGCCGGTGACCGCGAACGTCCGGTTGCGGTTCTCTCCGAGGCACTCGCGTCACGCGGATGGCCGGCACAGAATCCACTCGGCCGACGGTTCCGGTTTGGCCTGAACCCGGCTGCCACAGTCTACGAAGTCGTCGGCGTCGTCGGCGACGTGCGAGGCACCGCGCTCGATCAGCCTGTCACGCCGACCGCCTATGTGCCGTTTCCGCAGCGGACGCGCGGCATCGCGACACTGCTGGTCAAAACCGACCGAGACCCCGCCAGCCTGGCCGGCCTCATCCGGCAGTCGCTGAAGTCGCGCGACCTCGATCTTCCCACGCCGACGTTCCGGACAATGGAGGAAGTGGTAGCGGGATCGCTCGATGCGCGTCGTTTTCAATTGATGGTTGTCGTCGTGTTCGCCGGCCTCGCTGTGCTGCTCGCGGCCATCGGCGTCTACGGCGTGATGGCGTACTCGGTCGCGCAGCGTCGCGTCGAGATCGGCGTCCGTCTCGCGCTTGGGGCTGCGCCACGCAGAGTGTTGCTCCTGGTGATTGGCCGCGCAGTTCGTCTTGGCCTCGGGGGCGTTGCGCTGGCGCTGCCAATGGGGTGGCTCACCGGCGCTGCGCTTCGATCGTTTCTGTACGGCGTGACACCGCTCGATCCACAGGTGTTCGTGACGACCGCGCTGGTCATGTTCTGCGTGGCGGTCGGAGCGGCTGCCGTTCCTGCCATTCGCGCGAGCCGACTGGACCCGGGCGCCGCCCTCAGGCACGAATAAAGAACCAGTCGGCAAGCCCGAGCTT
>Ga0070678_100001773_pt1 | contig 11631 bp, 7 predicted proteins | sample KBSM73metaG_FD_65647 | JGI IMG/M metagenome (GOLD analysis project Ga0070678, IMG submission 65647) | Miscanthus rhizosphere microbial communities from Kellogg Biological Station, Michigan, USA - KBS M7-3 metaG | ecosystem: Host-associated > Plants > Roots > Rhizosphere > Soil ...
CGTCCCAGAGGCGCATTCTGCTCGCCGCCTTCGCCCAGGCCAAGCGCCATGGGCGACATGCCGATGATCATCGCCAGTGCCGTCATGCACACCGGGCGGAAACGGGCAAAACCGGCTTCCACCGCCGCCAGAACGGCATCGCCATGGGCGGCCAGCCGCTCGCGCGCGAAGGAAATTACCAGGATGGAGTTCGCCGTGGCCACACCCATGCACATGATGGCGCCGGTCAGCGCCGGCACCGACAGCGTGGTGCCGGTGGTGAACAGCATCCACACAATACCCGCCAAAGCCGCGGGCAAAGCGGTGATGATGACAAAGGGATCGGTCCAGGACTGAAAGTTGACCACGATCAGCAGATAGATCAACACCACCGCCGCCAACAGACCGTAGAACAGACCCGAGAAAGCGGTGTTCATGGTGGTTATCTGGCCGCGCAGGGTGACGGTGGCGCCGCGCGGCAGATACTTGGTGTTGGCATCGATGATTTTCTGCACGTCGCGGGACACCGCGCCCAGATCACGGTCCTGGGTAGTGGCATAGACATCGATGGTGGGCAGGATGTTGTAGTGGGTGACAACCGTGCTGCCCTGGCTGCGGCCGATGCGTGTGAGTCCTCCCAGCACCTGCGGGCTGGTGCCATTGGGGCCGGTAACGGGCAGGTTCTGCAGGGCTTCCAGAGAGGTCAATTTATATTCCGGCGTTTGGGCCGTCATATTATACGAGACGCCGTTCTTGGGATTCAGCCAGAAGTTCGGCGCGGTTTGCGACGTGCCCGCCAAGGACGTCGCAAGCGCGTTGGTGACATCGCGCTCGGTCAGGCCCAGCTGGGCGATGCGGCTGCGGTCGGCATCGACCTGAAGCTGGGGCAGATTGCTCGACTGCTGCATGCGGGCGTCGACAAGGCCGGGGACAGTGCGGATCTGGCGCAAAACGCGCAGGGCGAAAGCCTCCGTGGCGTCACGGTCGGTGCCTGTCACCTGCACGTCCAGCGGGGCAGGGGCACCGAAATTCAGGATCTGGCTGGTGATATCGGGTGGCGGGAAGGAAAAGGTCACATCGGGGAAAAGGCGCGGCAGCCTTTCACGCAGAGTGCGCACATAGTTCGCGGTGCGGCCGTGATTTTCCTTCAAGCTGATGAACATGTCGGCGTCCTGCATGCCCACGGTGCCGGTATTATTATAGAGCATGTTGGTGGGGCTTTGATTGAGGCCGATATTGTCCACGATGGTAGCCAGCTCGGCGCGCGGGATGACGCGGCGGACCTCACGCTCGATCTGAGCGACGATCTGGGTGCTGTCCTCGACCCGGGTGCCGGGCGCGGTACGCGCATGCAGGGTGATCTGGCCCGAATCCACGCTGGGGAAGAAATCCTCGCCCAGGAAGGGCACCAGCAGCATGGATGCCGCCACCGCGGCCAGGAATCCGAATACGAAGGGGCGGCGCTTGGTCATGGCAAGCGCCAGAAGATTGCGATAGCTCTCACGCATGTCGGCGAAGCCGGTTTCAAAGCGCTTCTGCAGCCTTGCGAACATATTGTTGCCCAGCGCGGCATGCTCTTCGGAATGGAGCTTCAGCAAATAGAGCGCCAGGGTCGGCACCAGGGTGCGCGACAGGATGAAGGAGGCGACCATGGCGAACACCACCGCCAGGGCCATGGGCACAAACAGAAAGCCCGCCACGCCTTGCAACGAGAACATCGGCACAAACGCGACACAGATGCAGAGCAGGGAGACAAAGGCGGGCTGGGTGATCTGGCGGGCGCCATCCATGATGGCGTCATAGACGCTCTTGCCGTGTTCCAGATGCCAATTGATGTTTTCGATGGTGACGGTGGCGTCGTCCACCAGGATGCCCACCGCCAGCGCCAGCCCGCCCAACGTCATAATGTTCAAGGTCTGGCCGGTGGCCCATAGGCCCATCAGTGCTGCCAGCACTGCTAGAGGGATCGATGTGGCGATGATGATCGTCGAGCGCCAGCTTCCCAGGAAGAACAGGATCATCAGGCTGGTAAGGCCGGCGGCGATGGCGCCTTCGCGCACCACGCCATTGATCGCCGCTTTGACGAACAGCGATTGATCAGACAACACATCGATCTTCAGGGCGTCCGGCAGCTGGGTCTTCAAGATCGGTAGCATGTTCTTGATGCCATTCACCACATCGATGGTGGAGGCCTGGCCGTTCTTGAGCACGGTCGACAGCACGGCGCGGGAGCCATCGACATGCACGATGTTCGCCTGCGGCGAGTTGCCGTCGCGGACATGGCCAACGTCATGCAGGAAGACGGTGCCGCCGCCCACGGTCTTCACCGGCAGGTCATTCATTGCCTCGATCGTGTCGGTGGCATTGTTGAGTTTCACGACATACTGGATAGAGCCGATCTTGATATTGCCGGTCGGCACGATCTGGTTCTGGCTGACAAAAGCGTTCTGCACATCCATGGACGATAGGCCGCGCGCCTGCATCGCCTGGGGATCAAGGTCGATCTGCACCGAACGGAATTTTCCGCCAAAGGAATAAGGTATTGCCGCGCCTGGCACGGTGGTCAGGCGGGGGCGCGCGAAATTCTGCGAATAGTCCAGCACCTGTTGTTCCGATAGCGAGGCGGAGGAGAATGCCATCTGCAGCACCGGCACGGTGGAGGCGCTGTAATTGAGGATCAGCGGCGGCAAGGTGCCTTGCGGCATCTGGCGGATACCCGTCTGGGAGACCGAGGTGACCTGAGCGGTGGCCAGCCGGATATCGACATTGGGCTGGAAGAATATCTTGACGATGCCCAAACCGGTCATGGAGGTGCTCTCAACATGCTCCACGTCATTCACGGTGGTGCTGAGGAAGCGCTCGTAATTCGACAGCAGGCGCGCGCCCATCTCGTCCGGTGAGAGGCCGGTATAGCTGAAGGCGACGCCGACGACCGGGATGCCGATATTGGGGAAAATGTCGACGGGGGTGCGGATAGCCGCCAACGGCCCGAAGATCAGGATCATCAGGGCCATGACAATGAAGGTGTAAGGGCGGTCCAACGCGACCTTGACCAGCCAGGTCACTGTGCTGTCTCCGTTGGAAAAACGTCTGTCATCGCAAGCCTTTGGCGGATTATTGCCCAATTATAGCGGTAAATGGGAAGGCCGCACCTTTGGGGTTGTCGCAAGCTGTCGCGGCAGTCTTCGCGCCGTTGAGGCGGGCAAGTCGCGGAGCGGTAACAAGAAAAGCTATATTCCATAGAGTTTATAGGGTATTATGCCGGCATGATTTCCCAGAAAGCCCGCTATGCCTTACGCGCCTTGTTGTATCTGGCGGCGCGGGGCGATGAGGCCCCGGTCCAGATTTCCGAAATCGCTGAAGCCGAGAAGATTCCCCGCAAATTCCTGGAAGCCATTCTTTTGGAATTGAAAAAGACCGGCATCGTCCGCAGCCATCGCGGCCGCTCCGGCGGCTATTCCCTTGGCCGGCTGGCCAAGGACATCAGTTTTGCCGATGTCTTGCGGGTGACAGACGGCCCCCTGGCACTCAGCCCCTGTGTCAGTGTCATGGCTTACCGCAAATGCGATGACTGTTTTGAAGAGAGTGTTTGTGCCATCCGCAAGGCTCTGCTGGCGGCCCGGGATGCCACGGCGGAAATCCTGGAATCGCGAAATCTCGCAACCGCCGCGCAACAATTACGGCGTTCAGGCGCTTTATAATCAACCCTCGATTTCCCCGGTTTCCCCCATATTTCCTAGAAACATCATAATCCCTATTGACTAGATAGAGATTTAGAGGAATTATCATGCCATCCGGTCCACGCAAGGCCGGCGGGATGAATTTCCCAATGAATTATCCAAGGGCACTGATGCACACGTCGGGTATTTCCATTTTTCTTGCCGGCGCGGCCTTGATCGCGTTGACCGCTCCTTCTTTCGCCGCCTCCAAGAAAGCGCCACCACCTCCTCCGCAGGATCCTCGCATCGGCGTTCTGGAACAGCAGCTGCGCGACATCCAGCAGCAGTTGGGCGAAATCAAAGGCGCAGCTGCTCCCGATTACAGCGGCGCGGTGCTCGACCTGAAGCGTTCGACCTCCGATCAGTATGCCGACATCAACAATCAGCTGGCGGCTCAGACCAAGATCAGCATCGCCAATGGCCGGGTGAGTTTTGCTTCGCCGGATGGCGCTTTCACCTTGGCGCTGCGCAGCCTGGTGCAATTCGATGTCGGCTATTTCGCGCAAGGCAGAAATCCCGCCAGCGTGGACTTGAACAGCGGCACGAATTTCCGCCGCGCCCAGCTGGGTTTTCAGGGCACGGTGTACAACGACTGGGCCTATAATTTCATTTATGACTTTGGCGGCAATGGCGTGGAAAACCGCGGCTATATCTATAACGCCTATGTCGAATATGACGGGTTGAAGCCGTTCTACTTCCGCGCCGGCGCTTATACGCCGTCGGAAGGCCAGGAAGACCAGACCGGTTCAGGTGATCTCTTCTTCCTGGAGCGCGCTTCGGCATCAGATGTCGCGCGCAATATCGCCGGCGCTCCCAGCCGCGAGGCTGTCAGCATCTGGGCGCAGGGTGACAACTATCTGGTCTCACTTTCCTATACCGGTAAGAAGACGACCGACGGCACCTCTACCGGCGCTTCCGTCGGCACTTTTGATGCCCAGGAATCCTTGATCGGCCGCGCCGCCTGGTTGGCCTATTCGGATTTCAATGCAAAGTGGGTGCTTGAGGGCCATGTCACCGACGTTCTCAAGCTTCCCGATCCCTCCGCCGGCCCCGCCGCCAGCGTCATTCGCCTCAGCAATGGTCCCGAAATCGCGTTGGATGCCAGCCGCACGGTGGATACCGGCAATATCGACGCCAAGGGCGCGCGTGAATTCGGCTTTGAAACCGTCGGTACTTACGACAATTTCTATGCCCAGGGCGGTTGGTTTCGCTATGACATCGACCGGCGTCTCGCCGTTCCCAGCCCCGATTTCACGGGCTGGTACGCGTTTGTGACTTATACCTTGACCGGCGAGCAGCATCCTTACGATCCCACCACCGCCAGCTTCCGCAATATCCGCCCCGCCAAACCGCTGGGCACGCCGGGCGGCTGGGGCGCGTGGGAGCTAGCTGCGCGCTACAGCGATATCGATCTGGACTTTTTGCCTTTCGCCACCGCTGCCAATGGTGGCATCGCCGGCGGCAAACAGGACACTTGGGCTCTGGGTGTGAACTGGTATCCCAACAACGCCATCAAGTTCCAATTCAATTACGAAAATCTCCAGGTCAATCACGTCAACACGCCCGGCAACGACATTTCCGCGAATGTCATCGCTATGCGCAGCCAGATCGCCCTCTAAGGAGCAAGAGACCATGAAACGCTTTCTTTCTCTGTTTGTCGCGGTGGGACTGTTTTCCGCCACCGCTGCTCAGGCTGACATCACGCTGCTGAATGTCAGCTACGATCCCACTCGCGAACTCTACAAGGATCTCGGCGCCGCTTTTGCCGGCAGCTACAAGGCGGATAAGGTGACCATCAACACCTCCAATGGCGGCTCGGGCGCCCAGGCGCGCGCGGTAATCGATGGCTTGCAGGCCGACGTACTCACTCTGGCGCTGGCGGCGGACATTGATGCAGTGTCCAAGAATGCCGGTGTATTGCCCGCCGACTGGCAGAAGCGCCTGCCCGACAATTCCACGCCCTATACCTCGACCATCGTGTTCCTGGTGCGCAAGGGCAATCCCTGGAAGATCAAGGATTGGAATGACCTGGTAAAGGCGGGCATCCAGGTGGTGACCCCCAATCCCAAGACATCGGGTGGCGCACGCTGGGCCTATCTTGCGGCCTGGGCCTATGCCGAGAAGGCGCCGGGCGGCAATGCAGGGAAGGCCAAGGATTTTGTCGCCAATCTCTACAAGCATGTGCCGGTTCTGGACACCGGCGCCCGTGGTTCGACCACCACCTTCACCAAGCGCGGCATCGGCGATGTGCTGCTGTCCTGGGAAAATGAGGCGCATTTGGCCTTGAAAGAGACCCCCGGCCAGTATGAGATCGTCTATCCGTCGCGCTCAATCCTGGCGGAGCCGCCGGTGGCGGTGGTGGACAAGAATGTCGACCGTCACAAGAGCCGTGCCGCAGCGGAAGCTTTCGTGAAGTTCCTTTACACGCCTGAAGCGCAAGAAATTGAAGCAAAAGACTTTTATCGTCCCCGCAACCAGGAAATCCTGGCCAAATACAAAAACCAGTTCCCCAATATTCCGCTCGCGACCGTGGACGGTGATTTTGGCGGCTGGATCAAGGCGCAAGCCACCCATTTCGGCGACGGCGGCGTGTTCGATCAGATTTATCAGCCGGGAAAATAATTCAAGGAAATAGTTCCCGACTGGACCGTTGTCTTCCCCGACTTGCCGGAGCCGGCGTAAAACCGGCTCCGGAATTTTCTTTGAAGGTATTATGAGCGCGATTGGATTGAGATTTCCGCTCCTTAAGTCCCGGCATGTGTTGCCAGGCTTCAGCCTGTCTTTGGGCTTCACCCTGTTTTATCTCACCAGCCTGGTGCTGATCCCGCTTCTGGCGTTGATGATCCGGCCCCTTGCCTTGGGCTTTGACGGTTTTTGGGCGGCGATTTCCACGCCACGCGTGCTGGCGGCGTTGCGCTTGTCTTTCGGCACCGCTTTTGCGGCGGCGATCATCGATTCCGTGTTCGGCTTTATCATCGCCTGGGTGCTGGTGCGCTATCGCTTCCCGGGCAAGGGTTTGCTGGATGCGGTAATCGATCTGCCTTTCGCCTTGCCCACGGCGGTGGCAGGCATCGCGCTGTCGACGCTTTATGCGCCCAATGGCTGGATCGGTTCCCTGCTGGTCCCCTATGGCATTCGCATCGCCTACACCCCTTGGGGCGTGTTGGTGGCCATGACTTTCATCGGCCTTCCTTTCACGGTGCGTACCCTGCAGCCGGTGTTGAGCGAATTGGGCCTGGACATCGAGGAGGTCGCCGCCACCCTGGGAGCGACACGTGTGCAGACGATCGGCCGGGTGGTGCTTCCCATGCTGATGCCTGCGATCCTCACGGGTGCGGCGATGGCTTTTGCCCGGGGCGTGGGCGAATACGGCTCCATCATTTTCATCGCCGGCAATATTCCCGCCGTCAGCGAGATCGCACCGCTGCTGATCGTCACAAAGCTGGAGCAATATGATTATGCCGGCGCCGCGGCTATCGGCGTGGTGATGCTGGCGGCGAGTTTCGTGATGCTTTTGGCCTTGAATGGATTGCAAAGTTGGGCGGCCAAACGCAGATGAGAGCGACCTTCAAAAGACCGACCGACGATCCCGTCTGGCTCAAAGTCCTGTTGGGGACGCTGGCCTTCGGCTTCATCGCCATTCTGTTGCTATTGCCGTTGGCGCTGGTGTTCAAAGAGGCCTTCGCTCACGGGTTGCTCGCCTTCTGGGCTGCCATCACCGAGCCGGATAGCCTGTCCTCGGTATGGCTGTCATTGACGGTTGCGGCGATTGCCGTGCCGCTCAACACCGTGTTCGGCATTGCCGCCGCCTGGTCGATCGCCAAGTTCGATTTCACGGGCAAGACTTTCCTGGTGACCTTGATCGACCTGCCTTTCTCGGTGTCGCCGGTGGTGTCTGGCCTGATTTATGTGCTGGTGTTCGGGGCGCAGGGATGGTTCGGCCGCGACTTGATGGATCACAACATCCATATCCTGTTCGCTTTGCCGGGCATGGTGCTGGCGACCATCTTTGTCACCTTTCCCTTCGTTGCGCGCGAGCTTATTCCCTTGATGGTGGATCAGGGGCGCGACGAGGAAGAAGCGGCCGCAACTTTGGGCGCCTCCGGGCTTGGCACCTTCCTGCGTGTGACCCTGCCCAACATCAAATGGGGCCTTCTCTACGGCATCCTGCTGTGCAATGCCCGCGCCTTGGGTGAATTCGGCGCCGTGTCGGTGGTGTCGGGCCATATCCGCGGTGTCACCAACACCATGCCGCTGCATGTCGAGCTGCTCTACAATAATTACGATTATGTCGGTGCGTTTTCCGTCGCCGCGCTGCTGGCGATGCTTGGCCTTATCACTCTTACTCTGAAATCGTTGCTGGAATGGCGCTATGCGGATGAATTGGCCGCGGCGCATCGCCATTAGGAGAAAGACATCATGTCTTTGACCGTTGACTCCGTCTCCAAGAAGTTCGGCCGCTTTCCGGCCTTGAACGGCGCCAGCTTTGTCGCGCCGCAGGGCGGCTTCATTTCGCTGCTGGGTCCGTCGGGCTCGGGCAAGACCACGCTGTTGCGCATCCTGGGCGGACTGGAGTTCGCCGACAGCGGCAGTGTGCGCTTTGCGGATTTGAATTGGCTGGACATGCCGGCGCGCACCCGCAACGCAGGCTTTGTCTTTCAGCAATATGCCTTGTTCAAGCACATGACCGTGGCCGATAATATCGCCTTTGGCCTCAGGGTCCGTCCGCGCAACAAGCGCCCCTCCAACAGCGATATCCAGCATCGGGTGAAGGAGCTGCTGGATCTGGTGCAGCTGCCCGGTCTGGACAAGCGTTATCCCAGCCAGCTTTCCGGCGGGCAGCGCCAGCGCGTGGCGGTGGCCCGCGCCCTGGCGATCGAGCCGCGCATGCTGCTGCTGGATGAGCCGTTCGGGGCGCTGGACGCCAAGGTGCGCAAGGAACTGCGCGCCGATCTGCGCCGCATCCATGACCATGCCGGCGTTACCACGGTGTTCGTCACCCACGACCAGGAAGAGGCCTTTGCCGTGGCCGATCTCGTGGCGGTGTTGAAGGATGGCCGTATCGAACAGTATGGCGCGCCCGCCGATGTGCGGCGCAATCCCAAGACAGCGTTTGTGTCGGAGTTCCTGGCGACCTAGGTTTTTTATTGACCCCCATCCGTCACAGTTCAGGGTGAGAAGCGGCGCGCGAAGCGCGTGAGCAGGTCCAGTGGACCTGCGAAAGCGACGAACGCCGCAGCGCCTGAGCTAAGCGAAGGCGCGAGGCCGGGCCATCCCGCGGAACATGCTCGCTAACGCTCGCATAGGACAAGCTTTTCTAATTCGCTTCGCTCATAAGAAAAGCTAAGCCTGCCTCGCTCGAGATTCCTGGAATTGCCAACAATGCGCCCTAGCTCTTCGCAATGGCGTTGGCGACAGCTTCGGCTACTTTGATCCCATCCACTGCGGCGGAAAGAATGCCGCCGGCAAAGCCCGCGCCTTCTCCCGCCGGATAAAGCCCCGGCGTGTTGAGGCTCTGAAAATCATCGCCGCGCTGAATGCGGATAGGCGAGGATGTGCGGGTTTCCACCCCGGTGAGCACGGCATCGGCGCGGTCAAAACCTTTGATCTGGCGTCCGAAGGCGGGCAGTGCTTCGCGAATGGCGGCAATGGCGTATTCGGGCAGGCACGAGGAGAGGTCCGTCGGCGTCACCCCAGGACGATAAGAGGGGATGATGCTGCCCAATGCGGTTGAAGCTTTTGCCGCGAGAAAATCCCCCACCAATTGCGCCGGCGCGGCATAGCTGGAGCCGCCTGCCACGAAAGCCGCGCTTTCCCACTGCCGCTGCAAGGCGATCCCGGCCAAGACATGGCCGGAATAATCCGGCTCCGGCGTGATCCCCACCACAATCCCGGCATTGGCGTTGCGCTCATTGCGGGAATATTGGCTCATGCCATTGGTGGCGACGCGGCCCGCTTCGCTGGTGGCTGCCACCACCGTGCCGCCGGGGCACATGCAGAAGCTGTAAACGCTGCGGCCATTCTTGGCGTGATGCACCAGCCGGTATTCGGCCGCGCCCAGTTCGGGAATGGAGCGTCCGAAGCGCGCCTTGTCGATCAGGCCCTGGGGATGCTCGATGCGGAAACCGATGGAAAAAGGCTTGGCTTCAATCGCCACGCCGCGGTCATGCAGCATTTCGAAAGTATCGCGGGCGCTGTGGCCCAGGGCCAGCACCACATGATCACTGAGAATTTCTTCGCCGCTTTCCAATCTGATGCCGCGCAGGCGACGGTCGCCATCCAGCAGCAGGTCCACCACCTTGCTGCGGAAACGATATTCGCCGCCTAAGTTTTCTATGGTCTCGCGCATGCTCTCCACCATGGTGACCAGGCGGAAGGTACCGATATGGGGGTGAGCCTCGGTGAGGATTTCCTCCGGTGCGCCGGCGCGCACAAATTCGGTCAGCACCTTGCGGCCCAGATGGCGCGGATCCTTGATCTGGCTGTAAAGCTTGCCGTCAGAGAATGTTCCGGCGCCGCCTTCGCCGAACTGGACATTCGATTCCGGATCCAGCACCGAACGCCGCCACAAGCCCCAAGTGTCCTTGGTGCGTTCGCGCACCACCTTGCCCCGTTCCAGGATGATGGGGCGAAAGCCCGATTGCGCCAGGATCAGGGCGGCAAACAGGCCGCAGGGCCCGGCGCCGATCACCAGCGGCCTCTTTAAATAGTCATTGGGAAACGTCTTCGGCGCATGGGCGGCAAACTTGTAGTCCATGTCGGGCGCGGGCCGCGCATCCTTAGGCGCGCGGCTTTCGTCTTTAAGGGCTACGTCCACGGTGTAGATGTAGAAAATCGCCTGTCTGTTGCGGGCGTCATGGCCGCGCTTGAAGACTTTCCAGTCCAGCAGCGCGTCTGCCGGCAGCTTCAATTTCTTGAGGATCGCGGCTTCCAACGCCTCGGGGCGGTGGTCGAGCGGCAGCTTGATGTCGGTCAGGCGCAACATAGCGCCCGTATAAAGATCGGGGACGCCGGACGCCAGCGCCTGGCATTCCTCCCCCTATTGCGCGAAGCGCCATAAAAGGGGGAGGTGGCCGCAGCAACGCCGTGGCGCGCAGAGTGAGGTTGGCGGCCAAGCCAACCGAACGCCGAGCACCACGGCAAAGTTGCGAAGGCCGGAGGGGGTTCAGAATTTAAGTCGCAACCCAAGCTGAAATGACACGGGCTGGCGCAAGGTGAGGGTGCGCGGATCGGTAAGCGCAGGGGTGATAAGACCGGCGGTATCCGAAGGATCGAAATAGGCCCCATACAGCGCGTCGTGATTGTCGAACAGATTGTCCACCGTGGCGAACAGTTGCCAGTTGGGATCGATCTGCCAACTGCCGCGCAGGTTCACCACGACGGTTGAAGGCAGCTTGGTGTTGAGGTTGGACGGATCGCCGTCGAAATATTGGCTGCCGGTGAAAGCCAGTTCGCCGCCCAGGCTGATGTCCTCCACAATGTCCACATCACCGCCGGCCCGTACGTTGTTGGCCGGATTGAGCGGGATGCGCCGTCCGGCTGTAACCGTCACATTGCCATTGCTGTCAGCCTTGGGATTGTTGGGCGAGGCGAGCGCGCCGCCAAATTGGTAGGTCGCATCCAGATAGGAATAGCTGGCATAGGCCGACCAGCCGCTTGCCGCATAACGGGCCGAGACGTCCAGGCCCTGGCGCTGGGTGGAAGGCACATTGGTGAAAAATCCGCGGCCGGCGAGGTTGCTGGCCAAAGCCACAATGTCGTTATCGCTGTCGGTGCGGAACAGGCTGATGCTCCAATCCAGCTTGCCGTCCGCGATCCCCATGCTGCCGCGCGCGCCGGCCTGATAGGAATGCGCCACGACTTGCTGCAGCGGCGGATCGGCCACCAGCGAACCTTCCAGTAGGCAAGGCCGGGTCGGATCGGCGCAGTCCAA
>Ga0070678_100001775_pt1 | contig 11622 bp, 8 predicted proteins | sample KBSM73metaG_FD_65647 | JGI IMG/M metagenome (GOLD analysis project Ga0070678, IMG submission 65647) | Miscanthus rhizosphere microbial communities from Kellogg Biological Station, Michigan, USA - KBS M7-3 metaG | ecosystem: Host-associated > Plants > Roots > Rhizosphere > Soil ...
CCGGCATCTGAAGATCGGCGACCTCGATCAGGGCGCGCCCGAGCTGCGCGCCGACTCGCGCTACAACCGCGACAACGCCTACATCACCGGCCACTACTCGCTGTCGAGCGATACCTTCGCCGTCATCGTCAAGACCGAGAAGGAAGGCTGCCTCAAGTACCAGACCCTGGTCGAGGCCGATCGCCTGGCCTGGGCGCTGCAGCAACTGCCCGGCGTGCAGACGACCGCGAGCCTGACCAACGCGGTGCGCCAGATCACCGCCGGCAGCAACGAAGGCGCGCCCAAGTGGCTGACGATCGCGCGCAACCAGGACGTGCTCAACTACGGCGCGCAGCAGGCCAGCGTCAACAACCCGGACCTGTTCAACACCGACTGCTCGGTGATGCCGGTGATCGCCTACCTCTCAGACCATCGCGCCGAGACGCTCGACCGCGTCGTCGATGCGAGCGCCGAGTTCGCGACGCTCCACAGCACGCCCGAGCGCAAGTTCCTGCTCGCCGCGGGCAGCGCCGGCATCGAGGCCGCAACCAACATCGTCGTTCGCAAGGCCTGGGTGCAGATGCTGCTGCTCGTGTACGCGGCGGTGATCGCGCTCTGCTTCGTCACCTTCCGCAGCTGGCGCGCGGTCGTCGTGGCGGTCGTGCCGCTGGTCATCACCTCGGTCCTGTGCGAAGCGCTGATGGTCGCGCTCGGCATCGGCGTCAAGGTGGCCACGCTGCCGGTGATCGCCTTGGGCGTCGGCATCGGCATCGACTACGCGCTCTACCTGCTCTCGGTCCAGCTCGCGCAGCAGCGCGTCGGCGTGTCGCTCGCGCAGGCCTACCGCAGCGCCCTGCAGTTCACCGGCAAGGTGGTCGTGCTCGTCGGTGTCACGCTGGCCGCCGGCGTCGCGACCTGGGCGCTCTCGCCGATCAAGTTCCAGGCCGACATGGGCATCCTGCTCGCGTTCATGTTCATCTGGAACATGGTCGGCGCGGTGATCCTCATCCCGGCGCTGTCGCACTACCTGTTGTCGGACCGGCAACGGCCGGAAATCGCCCTCGCGCCGCTGCCCGAGGCCAGCATCGGTCACAGCTGAGCTTGGCGTGTGCGCGCAATGCTCGAGCCGTGGCCGGAAGGTCATGCGGCAGGCACTTCGCCAGGCACGTGGAAGGTGGAAACCAAGATCCGCCAGCCCGGGATGACGCGAACGAGGTTGTAAGACTGGCGCCACTCGCGAATGAGACTACCGTCGCCGCGCGCCATCTTCCAATTCAGCGTCGCCAGCGCACTGCGGCCGCCGATGGGGCTGACCTGCAGGTCGTCGAATCGACCGCCCGCGTAGCCGTCCTTTTGGTAGGTGTCCGCGACTCCCTGGAAGAAGCTCGCGAGCTCCGCACGGGATTGGAAACAGTGGATCGAGCCGTCGCCCCGCATCGTCACCGTCGGCAGGTGGTAAAGCGCAGCAATTCGGTCGCCGTCGATCGAGGCGAAGGCCTCGTTGTAGTCGTCGAGGAACGCCCGAACGTCTGACGTCAGTTCTGAATTCGTCATCCTGGCGTCCGATCCAATGAAAGGGCCTGGCAGCGTGGCGATGAGCTCAGGGTAACGTCGAGGCGCCGGATCACCAAGCGAAGCTGGCGGTCGGCAGTGCTGTGACCGGTCAGAACGATCTCCTGCGAGCGCGAGAGTGAGGCGCTGCCGCCCACGAATCAGACCCTAGGAAGATTCGGGGTGCGCTGCTGGCGGATGCGGATGGCGGGGCGAGGTGATCTTGTCCAGGAGCTCGAAGAGGATGGCCGCCTCGCCTTGCGTCAAGCGTCCGAGCAACGCGCTCTCCATCGACGCAGCGATGAGATCCGCCTTGCGGAGCAGTGCCTTGCCTGCCTTGGAGAGGCGAAGCAGATTCGACCGCCGATCCACATCGTTGCGAACCCGGCTCAGCAGCCCTCTTGCCACCAACTTGTCGAGTGTGACGGTCAGATATGGCATCGACAGCCCGAGGAGCCGCGCCAGCTGCCGATTCGTCGCGTCGCGGTTTGCATCCACCAGAACCAGGATGGTGTAGTCGACGCGGCGCAGCGCCAGCGGCTTGCCGAGGAACTCGTCGAACACGCGGTTCGTGCCCGCCCCCGCCTGTGCAAGTCGGTATCCGACCAGACGCCGCATGCGGCTGTCGTCTAGGAAGGTCGGTGTCGAACTCATCTCGGCGGCCGCAGTGTAGCGGTCTGCCGCGGCCGGCCTTCTTGCGCGCGGATCTCCTCTGACCCGGCGAGGACGAAGGTTGCGTTGGTGAACTAGCCGGGCCGGTTCGAGTCCGTGCCACGCCACCGATAAGCTAAGGGAAAACGGGATCTTGTGCCTCGTGAAGTAGTTAACAAGACTACTTACAAAAGGGGCTCTCGGCGGCTGCATTGCTCCTAGCCGCACACCTCGATACCCGCCCTCGGCAAGATGCAGCTGCGGGGGACAACAAAGGAGACTCCCGTGAAAAGCAGGCTTCTGGCATCTCTGCTGGTCGGCGCCGCCCTTGTCGCTCCGCTGTGTGCAGCGGCTGCGTCGATCTCGGCGACGTATCACCAACTCAGCGGCAGCCAATGGTTCGCGGACTTCGTCGTCACCGGCGACGGGTCACCGTCCGTGATCAACGAGTTCACCATCTACTTCCCTGAAACGTCCTTCGCGAGTCTCGTTCTCAACTCGAGCGCAGCGAACTGGGACAGCTTGATCGTCCAGCCCGACACGGGGCTGCACTCGGCGGGCTTTCTGGACTCCCTCGCGCTCGGAAGCGGGATCGCGACGGGAGCGTCTCTCGGTGGCTTCGAGGTGAAGTTCAACTACCTCGGTCAGGGGCTTCCGCCGGCGCTCCACTTCGACATCGTCGGCGCGAACTTCCAGCCGGTCTTCTCCGGCATCACGGTCGCAGCCGTGCCCGAACCCGAAGTGGCTTGGCTGATGCTCCTCGGCCTCGGTGCCATTGCCGGCGCTCGCGTTCGCAGACAGCGTCGAGTTCAGACAGGGAGCGCAACATGAATCCCATTCGTCTGGGCGCAAGCCTGCTTGCAATCGTGTCGGCGGCAGCCCTGGTGGCGTGCGGAGGTGGCGGAGGCAGCACCACCAGCACGACAAGCGAGCCCGCTCTCGCGGCGGGCGCACCCGATGCGACCACGCAGCAGGCGGTCAACGTGACCGACTCAGCCGCCGTGGTTCAGGTCGCCCTGGGTGAGAAGGTCAGCGAGACACGTGTCGGCCGAACGCTCTTCGAATACGTCTACAAGCTCTCTGCCACGGGTGGTGCGCAGTCCGTGCAAGGCGTGGTGGCCAAGCTGACCGGGGGCGGCGCCGGCATGACGGTGGTCCAGGGCACGGTGTACGTCGGCGACCTCGCGGCGGGGGCCAGCGTGACCCCGCCAGGGACGGTCACATTCCGGCAGGACCGGACCACCGCGTTCGATGCCAACGCGCTGGCCTGGACGCTCACGCCGTTCCAGCCCCCAAGCGCGTCTGCCTGCACAGGACTGGTGTCGAACGTCGGCGAGACATCGCTCTTCCCCGCCAACGTGGCGATCACCACGGCGGTGTTCGCGCCGGCGACGGCCGCATCGGGCAACACGCCTGCGGTTCCGGAGCACTGCAACCTGGCGGGGACGATTCGCGCCGGTCGAGTGGGCGAGCAGAGCTCGCCCGGCGTGACGCAGACCTACGCCATCAAGTGGCAGGTGCGACTGCCCACGACCTGGAATGGCCGCTATGTGCACGAAGGCGGCGGCGGCCTCGACGGAAGCGTGCCCGCGACGACCTCTCGGCTGGCGGCCGGATACGCGCAGGGCGGCGACGACTCGGGGCACGACAACGCGGTGAACAACGACCCGCTTGCCGCGGGAACCGGTGCGTTCGGCACCGACCCGCAGGCACGCACCGACTTCTTCTACCAGGCGATCACCGACACGACGACGGTGGCGCGCGGCCTTCAGACCCTCTACTACAACAAGCTGCCCGACAAGGCGTACTTCGAAGGCTGCTCGATGGGCGGTCGCGAGGCGATGATGGCGACGCAGCGGCTCGGCCAGTACTACGACGGTGTGGTCGTGGGCGATCCCGGCTTCAGGCTGCCGCTGAATGCGGTCCAGGTCACGGCCAACGTCAAGGCTCTCGCTCAGCTCGCCAACTCGATGGGCCTGGTCTCGAGCACGGGCGCTCCGCTCCTGAACAACACGTTCACGAACCAGGATCTGCAGCTGGTGTCGAAGGCGGTGCTGGATGCCTGCGATGCAACCGACGGCCTGGTCGATGGCATGGTGAACAAGCCGCTGATGTGCACGACTCCGGTCGTGGCGCCAGTCCTGAATGCGCTGCAGTGCGCGGGGGCGAAGACTCCGACCTGCCTCACCGCCGGACAGATCAGCACGATCCAGGCGATGTACTCGGCAGCCGTCACGCCGCAAGGCCGTTCGCCGTACTTCCCGTGGATGTGGGACCCCGGCATCGCGGGCTGCACGAGCGCGGTGGACTGCAACACGCCGACGGCGACAAACATCTCCGGGGGGTGGCGTTCCTGGAAGATCGGCTCGTTCCAGAACAACCTCGCGACCGCAGTGAACAACGCGCTCGACTTCACCGGCTCGGCGGGCGGAGCGTTCCTGACGGTGCTCGATCCCACGCCACCCAACGTGCCGTCGCCGACCGCCAACGAGGGCGTGTTCAAGCTCATCCTGAACTACGACCTCGACGTCTTCTACGACAGCATCATGAACACGACGGCGAAGTTCCCGCGCTCGACCTACACGGAGATGACCGCCGATTCGACGGACCTCTCGGTGTTTCGCAATCGTGGCGGCAAGGTGGTCATCTATCAGCCGCAATCCGGTGGCCCGTTCTCGGCGCTTGCGATGGTCGACTGGTACCAGCACCTGAACATTGCCAGCGGCGGCACGGCCAGCGACTACACGGCGGCCCAGTCGTATGCGCGTCTGTTCCTGATGCCCGGTGCGCAGCACTGCGGCGGTGGACCGTCCACCAGCACGATCGATGCTTTCGGCGCGGTCGTGAACTGGGTCGAGAACGGCACGGCACCGGCGAGGATTGTCGGCACTGCCCCTGCTGCGACGCCGTGGCCGGGCCGGACTCGCCCGCTCTGTCCCTTCCCTGCCTACGCGAAGTACAACGGCTCGGGCAGCATCGAAAGTGAGGCCAACTTCACCTGTACGGTGGACTGAGGCAGCTGGCTACCGGTTGTTCCGCAGAGCAGCGCCACGCCCGAGACGGGGGCTCGGTGGTCCGAGCCCCTTCCTGCCCCAAAACCTCATCGGTCGCGTTAGCCCACGCGACCGGTGGCGCGTGCTCGCGCGCCCGGCGCGATCGTCGCCGGCGCCGCATTGAGAGTCTCGATGGCGAAGCCCGCCGCCGCCTTGTAGCGCGCCATGAAGGCTTCGCGCTCGGCAGCCGGAATGACTTCGTCGATGTCGTCGAAGATGCCGCCGCAACGCTCGTCCACCAGGCCGAGGATGCCGAACGGTCCGGCCCCTCGATTGCGCAGCACCAACGCGGAGATGTCGGCGCACAGCTTGTCGTCATAAGCGCGAAGCGCCTCGGACTCGACGCCATGCGCCACCATTGCCGCGCCCAGCACCCGCGCATCCACGATCGCCTGGCTCGCGCCGTTGGAGCCGACCGGATACATCACATGGGCCGCATCGCCCAGGAGCGCCACGTTGCCGTCGACCCAGCTGCGCACCGGATCGCGGTCGATCATGGGGTACTCGAAGATCTCGCTGGCGCCGCTCAGCATCGCCGGCACGTCGAGCCAGCCATAGTTCCAGTCGGCAAAGTGGTGGATGAAGTCCTCGAGCGACGCACGGCGATTCCAGTCCCCTTGGCTCCAGCCCTTCGAGTTGTCGACCGTGATCTCTGCGATCCAGTTGATCGTCGCCAGGCCGCTGCTCGGCTCGGGCCGAGAGATCGGATACAGCACCACCCGATGCCGCAACGAGCCCACCCCGACGAACGATGCCCCGGTGCGGATGGGCACGCCGGGGGTCGTACCCCGCCACATGATGGCGCCGCCCCACTGGATCGGCGGTTGGTCGGGATACATCTGTGCGCGAACAGCCGAATGCAAGCCGTCCGCGGCGACCAGCAACCTGCCGTTGCACTCGAGGTGACGGCCGTCCCGCGATTCGATCAGTGCCGTGATGCCACCGACGCGTTCCCGGTAACCGGTGACGCGCTGGCCCAGGCGGACCGCATCGGAGCCGAGCCGCTCGAGCACAGTGCGGTACAGCAGCATCTGGAGCTTGCCGCGGTGCACCGAGTACTGCGGCCATCGATAGCCGGCGAGCAGGCCGCGCGGCTCGGCGTAGACGTCGTTGCCGTTGCGGCCGACCAGTGCCCATTCGCGGGCCTGGATGCCGATGCTGTCGAGCATCTCGCTGTCGATGCCGAGGTCATAGAGCTCGCGAACGGCATTGGGCTGCAGGTTGATGCCCACGCCGAGCGGCTGCGGATCGGCGACCGCCTCGAACACCACGCACGGCACGCCGATCTGGTGAAGCGTGAGCGCGAGGGTCATGCCGCCGATGCCGCCTCCGGCGATCAAGACGGTCGGCGTGGCGGCTGAATCGATCATGTCCGGGATTCTCCGTGAAGCGGGCCTCACAGCTCCTCGTCGCATCGTCCACGGAGACGGTCGGGCGGCGACTCGCCGCACCGACCCGCAAGCGCCTTCGCCGCTTCAGGCCGGCGTCAGGTTGACGATGCGCGCGAACAGCTGGCGATATTCCCGGTACGCGCCGTTGAAGTTCGGGTCGCGATTCGCGGCGAAGGCGTGGTCGATGGCGGCCCAGTCCTCGGCGAGCAGGAAGCGCTGCGCCGCGGGCAGGATGACGCCTTCCTCGCGACCCATGTGGTCCCAGAGGAACGCTGCGTAGCCGGTCACGTCTTGCTCTAGGACGAGCGTGGCCTGCACCCGGGCGGCACCCTCGGCGCTTGCCAGGGCCTCGACCTGCCGCTCGAGCGCGGCGACGAACTCGTGGTCGCGCTGGTGCTGGCGCTCGAGCTCGTCGAGCTCGGCATCGCACGTGGCGGTGCGCTCGCGCAAGCGGGCGAACAGCTGCTCTTCTTCCTTGGGATGGTGCAGCTCGATCGGAAACTGGCGCACGTAGCGAACGATCGCCCGCATCAGCGCCGCGTCGGCGTCGGTGCCGGCCCGGCGTGCCGCGGCGAGGGCATGCATCCAGGCGTGCATCACCGCGGCCAGCGAACGGTGCTCGTCGCGGATGATGCCGATGGCGCGTGCCGGCAGGGCCGGCTCGCCGATCGACGAGACCAGCACCGGCAAGCGGGCGCTCATCAGCACTTCCAGCATCTCGGAGACGAGTGCCATGCCGAGCTTGCCGTGACGCCCGTGCGACGCCAGGAAGATCAGGTCGCAGCCGCCGGCCCGCGCCGCAGCGACGATGGCTTGCGCCGGCTTGTCGCTGACGACATGGCGCGATTCGCACGGCACGCCGAGCGCGCGCGCGGCGGCTTCGGCCTTGGCCAGCAGCTCCTGCGCCTTGCCGAGCGAGGCGTACTCGTACTCGTCGCGCGCGATCAGGCGCAACACCTCGGCCTCGCCGCGCAGCGATCCGGCGGCGTCGACGATGGCGTGGAAGAACGTGATGCGCGCGCCGACCGCGCATGCGAGGGCGACCGCGTTGCCGACGACGCCGATCGAGAGGTCGGTGTCGTCGACGGGAACGAGGAGATGGCGATACATGGAAAACCTTGATTGCGACCGCGTCGATCCTAGGCAGTCCATGCCCCCCGCTCCCTCCCCGTCGCAGGGGGGACGCCGATCATTGCGGCCCGGCCTGCCCTTACCATCGCCGGCGGAAGTGCCGACGGCTGCCAGCCCGTTCCCGGGCTCCGGCAGCCGTCCGGAATGCCGTGGCCAATCGCTCCCCCACTCTCGCTGGTGTCGCCGACGACCTCTTGCTGAAGGTCACCCCGCCGCGTGTGCCGCGGCACCAGATCGCCCGCCCGCGCCTGCAGTCCGACCACGAGCGGCTGCGCGATCACCCGATCCTCCTGGTGCAGGCGCCGGCCGGCTACGGCAAGACCTCGCTGCTCGCCCAGTGGCGACGCGAGCATCTGGCGCAGGGCCGGGTGGTGGCGTGGTTGTCTGCGCAGCCCGCGGACGATGTGGCGCGCTTCGTCCAGATCCTGGCGCTGGCGGTTCGTGCCGCGGCGGGCCGTCCGACGTTCGGCCATACCTTGCTCGAAGCGACCCCGCCGACCGGCCTCGAAGGGGTGACGGTCTGGCTCGCCGAGATCACGCAGTCGGCCCTCGACGTCGTCCTGATCGTCGACGAGGCCGATCGGCTGCCTGCCGCCTCGCGCGAGGCGCTGGCCTATCTGCTTCGCAACGCGCCTGCCAACCTGCGCGCCGTGGTCGCGGCACGAGCCGATTGCCGGTTCGACATCGACGACCTCGTCCTCTACGGCACGGCGAGTCGCATCGGCGCGACCGACCTCGCGTTCCGGCTCGACGAGACCCTCGAGCTGGTGCGCGGGCGCTTCGGCTCGCGCGTCGACCGCGACGCGGCCGCGCGCCTGCACGAGCTGGCGGAGGGCTGGCCGCTCGGCCTGCAGCTCGCCCTGTCGGTCATGGCCGCCGGCGGCGATCCGCAGGCGGAGGTCTCGGTGCCGGCGATGCAGGCCGGCGTCCTGCACGACCGGTTCGTCAACCTGCTGCTCGCCAATCTCGATGCGGCCGACGTCGCGTTCCTGACCCGGATCTCGATCCTCGACCTGCTCCACGCCGAGCTGTGCGCATCCGTCGCCCAGGTCGCCGACGCCGGCGAGCGGCTGGCGCGGCTGGCGCGCGACACGCCGGTGTTCGCCGCCGGCGAGGCGAACGAGTGGCTGCGCATGCATGCGCTCGCGCGCGACGAGCTGAGGCGCCGCTTCGGGCTGTTGCCGGCGGCCGAGCAGGAGGCGCTGCACGGGCGCGCCGCCGACGCGCTGGCGGCGCAAGGACTGTTCGAGGCGGCGGCCCTGCACGCGCTCGCCGCCGGTCGTCGCGGCGACGCCTACGACCTCGCCGAGCGCAGCCTGTACGAATCGCTGATGACCCGGGGCGGCCAGGGCGCCGTGCTGGAGTGGCTCGGGCGCATGCCCGCCGACGAGGTCGACCGGCGGCCGCGCCTGCTGCTGGCAGCGGCGTGGTCGCTGGCGCTGAGCGAACGCCACGACGAGGCCAGCCGCTTTCTCGAGCGCATCCTCGCCCGCCCCGGCATCGACGCCGCGCTGCGCTGCGAATGCGCCCTGATCCAGAGCGGGGCGGCGGTCTATGCCGACGACCTGGACCGTTTCGCCGCGCTGCACGATCCCTGGGCCGAGAATCCGCCGCTGACCGATCCGGTGCTGCTGCAGGTCCATGCCAATCGATCGGCGTTCCGCACCCTGGTCGACGGCGAGCCCGCGCTCGCGCGCCTGCGCCAGCAGCAGGCGCCGCGCGACGGGCGCGGCGAGTCGCTGGGCTATCTCGGCCGCTGGGGTGACTTCATCGTCGGGCTGTCGTACCTGTGGGAGGGCCAGGTGCTGCTGGCCGAGAAGCTGCTGCGGCCCACCCTGGCACGCGCCGAGGTTGACCTGGGCCGGCGCAGCCCGTTCGCGTGCGTGATCGCGGCGCTGCTCGCGGCCGGAATCTGGGAGCGCAACGACCCGCGCGCCGGCGACCTGCTCGCCAACCGCCTCGACGTGCTGGAACGCAGCGCGCTGCCCGAAGCCGTGCTCCTCGGCTACCGGACGATGGCGCGCATCGCCAGCGCCGAAGGGGCCGAGAACCGGGCGCTCGAGCTGCTGGGCGCGTTGGACGCCGTCGGCGTCGCCCGCAACCTGCCGCGGCTTCGCATCGCCAGCCTGGGCGAGCAGGTGCGCGTGCACGCGCGCCGGTTCCGGCCCGAGACCTGCCGCGACCTCTGCGCGCAGATCGACAGCCGCCTGGCCGCGCCGGACGCGCCGCAGGGGCCGATCTGGCGCCGCAACGTCGCCCTGCTGCGCGAAGTCGCGTTCGCCTACGCTGCCATCGCTGCGCAGGACTGGCGCCGGGCCGCCGATGTCCTGGCCCGCGCCGATGACCTGGCCAGGGAAGTCAAGCTCGGCCGCCTGCACATCGAGCTGCTCGGGCTGCGCGCCTGGGTGCTCGACCGCTGCGGCGAGAAGTCGCTGTCGCTGTTGCGCGAGGCGGTCGACGTCGCCGTCGCCTTCGGCCTGCTGCGCGTCTTCGACGACGCCCATCCCGCGCTCGGTGACTGGGTGCGCCAGGCGCTGCCCGACGGGGCGGCCCCGGCGCCGTTCGGGCCCGGTCCGCTCGCCGCGACGATCGGCTCGGCGCGGCCGGCGCCGCCGCGATCGACGCCGAGCATGGTGCTGACGCCGAAGGAGCGCGAGGTGCTGGCGCTGCTCACCCGCCATCTCTCCAACAAGGAGATCGGGCTGACGATGCAGGTGGGCGAAGAGACCATCAAGTGGCACATGAAGAATCTCTTCGCCAAGCTCGACGCGGGCACGCGCAAGCAGGTCGTGCAGCGGGCCCGGATCCTGGGCCTACTCGAAGCCGAGGCCTGAGCCGACCCGATTCCGACCCCACCCCCTCCACGTTGGGGGGAAATCCGGCGCCCCGAGTGCCTAACCTTGCCTTCGAGAAAGGCCGCCTTGGCGCGGTCTCAGCACGGAGACAAGTCCATGACCACCATCGCCGCTGCCGCCCCCGGAATCGTCCGCGCCGGATCCTTGCGCGACTCGATCCACGTCGAGCCGCTCACCAACGCGATCGGCGCGGAGCTCTCGAACGTCGACCTCGGCGTCGCCTCGCGCGAGCCGGCGCTGGTGGCCGAGATCCGGAGCCTGCTCCTACGCTTTCGGGTGCTGTTCTTCCGCGACCAGGACATCACGCGCGCCGAGCACGTCGCCTTCGCCCGCCACTTCGGCGAGCTCGAGGACCACCCGGTCGCCGGCAGCGACCCGGAGCATCCGGGGCTGGTGCGGATCTACAAGTCGCCCGACACCCCGAACGACCGCTACGAGAACTCCTGGCATTGCGATGCCACCTGGCGCGAGAAGCCGCCCTTCGGCTGCGTCCTGCGCTGCGTCGAGTGCCCGCCGGTCGGCGGCGACACGATGTGGGCCAACATGGCGCTCGCCTACGAGCGGCTGCCCGAGCAGATCAAGACCCGGATCGCGCCGCTGCGCGCGCGCCACAGCATCGAGGCCAGCTTCGGCGCGGCGATGCCGATCGAGAAGCGCCTCGCGCTCCACGCCCAGTTCCCCGACGCCGAGCATCCGGTCGTCCGCGTCCATCCCGAAACCGGCGAGAAGGTGCTGTTCGTCAACGCCTTCACGACCCACTTCACGAACTTCCACAACAGCGAGAACGTGCGCTACGGCCAGGACTACGCGCCGGGCGCGGCGCAGCTTCTGCAGTACCTGATCAGCCAGGCGTCGATTCCCGAGTACCAGGTGCGCTTCCGCTGGAAGCCGAACAGCGTGGCGATGTGGGACAACCGCTCGACCCAGCACTACGCGGTGATGGACTACGCGCCCTGCCATCGCAAGATGGAACGCGCCGGCATCGTCGGCGAGGCGACGTACTGAACCACC
>Ga0070678_100001779_pt1 | contig 11617 bp, 12 predicted proteins | sample KBSM73metaG_FD_65647 | JGI IMG/M metagenome (GOLD analysis project Ga0070678, IMG submission 65647) | Miscanthus rhizosphere microbial communities from Kellogg Biological Station, Michigan, USA - KBS M7-3 metaG | ecosystem: Host-associated > Plants > Roots > Rhizosphere > Soil ...
CCGCGCCATATGCTGATCCAGTATCCGCACCTGGTGCACGATGCGCATGTCGCCGTCGTCGTTGCCGAGCTCACGCTCGCTGCAACGCGCGACACGATCCGCATCCTCGCCTGGCTGAAGTCGAATGCGCCCCAGACCAAGGTGGTCGTCGTCGCGAACGGCGTCCCCTCGGGCGGCGCGCTTGAGATCAGCCGCAAGGACTTCGAACAGTCGATCGAACGCTCGGTTGACGTCGTCTTCCCGTTCGATGCCAAGGTTGCCGCCCAGGCTGCAAAGCTCGGCAAGCCAATGGCCGAAGTTGCGAGCGGCAAGCTCGCCGCTCCGTTCAACACTCTCGCCGGGATGGTCCTGAACCACGCCAGCGAGGAAGGCTCGGCTCCGGACGCTTCGGCAGGCAGCCAGTCCAAGGGACTGGTCGACAATCTGAAGTCGATGCTGTCGAAGCCGAAAGACAAGGCCGCGTAAGGCATGAAGTTGTGCCGGCGCCCCTCGGCGCCGGACATATGAAGTGAGAGGCGAAGGCAAGTATGCTCTTGTGGCTACTCATCATCGGCGGTGTCGGAGCGGTTTCCCTCGCTTTCATGGGCATGCGCGGTCCCTCGGCATCGAAGACGCTCAAGCGGCGAATGGAGCTGATCAAGGAGCGCCATGGCGACGTGATCGCGGGTAACGCCCAGGCGCAGATACGGAAATTGTTCGCCGAGCGCGCGGGCAAGATCGAAGGCTATGCCTCGAGCCTGATCCCCAAGCCGGCATTGCTTCGCAAGCGCCTCGAGATGACCGGCAAGGAAATCTCGCTCGGCAAATATGCGATGGTCTGCATCGGCATAACGGCCGTCCTCGCGCTCCTTCTAACGATGCGCGGCGCGCCGTTCATCCTATCTATCCTGCTTGGAATGCTCTTCGGCATCGGCGGACCGCACTTCGTCATTGGAAAGATGATCAAGCGCCGCGTCGCCAAGTTCAATTCGAACTTCCCGGATGCGATCGAGCTAATGGTGCGCGGTCTGCGCTCGGGTCTGCCGATCACGGAGACGCTCGGCATTGTCGCCGGCGAAATCCCCGGCCCGGTTGGGGTCGAGTTCCGCATGGTTGCAGACAAGATGAAGATCGGCCGCACGATGGAAGCCGCTCTGCAGGAAACCGCGGACCGCCTCGGAACTGCGGAATTCCAGTTCTTCGTCATCACGCTGGCGATCCAGCGCGAGACCGGCGGCAACCTTGCCGAGACATTGTCGAACCTTGCGGACGTGCTGCGCAAGCGCGCCCAGATGAAGCTCAAGATCCGCGCGATGAGCTCGGAATCGAAGGCTTCTGCCTACATCGTCGGCTCGCTGCCCTTCATCGTCTTCACGCTCGTCTGGATGATCAACCCGCATTACATGCAGGGCTTCTTCACCGATCAGCGACTGATGGTGGCCGGCCTTGGCGGCATGGTCTGGATGGGCATCGGCGCCGGTATCATGGCCAAGATGGTCAATTTCGAAATCTAAGGGAGGCGATTTAGACCATGCAAGCTGCGCCTCCTTCAGGCCCGACAATCCTCGGCTTCGACGTCATCTGGATTGCGACGATGCTCAGCGCCGTCGCGACCATGGCAGTGATGCTCGCCATCTATGCCGCGACCACGGTCAAGGACCCGATGGCGCGCCGCGTGAAAGCGCTTAACGAGCGGCGCGAGCAGCTCAAGGCGGGCATCGTCGCCTCGACCAACAAGCGCAAGAAGCTGACCAACCGCAACCAGGCGGCGGACAACGTTCGCCAGCTCCTGTCGCAGTTCAAGATGCTTCAGGACGACCAGGTCCAGAAGACGCAGATGCGCCTGATGCAGGCCGGCATCCGCACCAAGGACCTCGCCTTCTTCATCATCTTTGCACGCTTCATCCTGCCCGTGGTGATCGGCGTCGCAGCGGTGCTCGCCCTCTACGCCTTCGGCTATTTCCCCGACTGGTCCTGGTTCCGCCGCTACGCGACGGTCGCCGGACTTCTGGTGGGCAGCTACAAGGCTCCCGACATCTGGCTGAAGAACAAGGTCAACAAGCGTAGCCATGCAATCCGCAAGGGCCTGCCCGACGCGCTCGATCTGCTGGTCATCTGCGCGGAAGCCGGTCTCACCGTGGACGCAGCGTTCGGCCGCGTCTCCCGCGAGCTCGGCAAGGCTTATCCGGAGCTGGGTGACGAATTCGGACTGACGGCTATCGAGCTGGGCTTCCTTAGCGAGCGCCGCCAGGCGTTCGAAAACCTCGCCAACCGCGTCGACCTGGAAGCGGTGCGCGGCGTGGTCACCACCATGATCCAGACCGAGAAATACGGCACTCCACTGGCCAGCGCTCTCCGCGTGCTGTCGGCCGAGTTCCGTCACCAGCGCATGATGCGCGCGGAAGAAAAAGCGGCGCGGCTGCCGGCGATCATGACCGTGCCGCTGATCCTGTTCATTCTTCCGACCCTGTTCGTGGTCATTCTCGGCCCGGCGAGCTGCTCGATCAACGACAGCTTCCTGCACGGGAAGTAAGCAAGCGACCCAGGATTGGAACGCGGCGGCACGCTCACGCGTAGTCGCCGCGTAACCATTTTCGTTGGGGACGCGACATGAACATCACGACCGACCCGAACCTGTGGGCGATCTGCGCCCTCGTCTTCCTGCTCGGCCTCCTTATCGGCGTGTTCCTGACCGCTGGTGGCCGCCGCAAGTGGAGGACGCGCTACAACAGCGAGGTGGAGCGCCGACGCGAGCTCGAGAAAGCCCATGAGGAACGAGCGCGTGATTTTGAAACGCGTGAGAAAGAATGGCGCGAACGCGACAGCCTGCGTGGAGCTGCAGTCAAGAATCCACCGGATGACCGGCCGCTGTAACTAGCCTTCGATCCGCGAGAAGTCGGCGACGCGATTCACCGCATCCCTGAAGCGCATCAAGAGATTCAGACGGCGCTCGCGCTTGGCCGGATCCGGGTCGTTGACCGTCACATGGTCGAAGAAATCGTCGATCGGTCGGCGGAGCGAAGCCAGGGCCGCCATGGCGCCGGTAAAATCCTCCGCTTCGACCGCCGCCGAAGCCTTGGACTCCGCAGCGTCGAGCGCTGAGACCAGAGAATTTTCCTGCGGCTCGAGGTTGGCGCCACCCGAAGTCCCCGTTCCTTCCCAATTCTCCTTTTTCAGGATGTTAGCGGCTCGCTTGTAGCCGGTGAGAAGGTCCGAGCCGTCCTCGGTGCCGATGAAGTGCTGCAGCGCCTGCACTCGGGCGAGCAGCCGGACCAGGTCGTCTTCGCCGCCGAGGGCGAACACGGCATCAATGAGGTCATGCCGAACACCAGCCTCGCGCTGCTGGACCTTCAGCCGGTCGGCAAAGAATTCGAGAATTTCCGGCGCCGTCCTGTCGAGCCGATGCGCCGGGGTGGCGTCGGCACTCTGTCCGACACGGTTTGCGAGGCTCCCGCGGATCACTTCGGTTAGTGAAAGCCGGAGGCCGTTCCTGACGATGATCTCGATCGAGCCGATTGCTGCCCGCCGAAGCGCAAAAGGATCCTTGGAGCCAGTGGGCTTCTGGTCGATCGCGAAGAATGCGCAGATGGTGTCGAGTTTGTCGGCGAGGGCCACGGCGGCTGAGGCTGGGTTGCCGGGAGTGCCATAATGATCGCGAATGGCGTCGGCGACGGCTATCGGTTCGCCCTGCGCTTCGGCAAGGTAACCGCCGATCACGCCTTGCAATTCGGGGAATTCGCCGACCATGCCAGTGACGAGATCGGCCTTGGCCAGTCGAGCGGCCCGTTCGACCTGATCGGCGTCGGCCTTGATAACACCGCTTTCGACCAGCCACCGAGCGAGCTTGGCGACACGCTCGACCTTGTCGGCGATCGTCCCAAGCTTCTCGTGAAAAACGATTCCGCTCAGCTTCTGTGCCTGTTCTTCGAGGGGGACCTTGAGATCCTGTTCCCAGAAGAAGCGGGCGTCCGCCAATCGCGCGGCGAGCACCCTGCGGTTGCCCTCGACGATTGCTTCGCCGCCATCCTTCGCCGCGACATTCGCGACGCAGACGAACACCGGGGCGAGGAGCCCCTCGTCGTTCGCAACGGCAAAATATTTCTGGTTCGTGCGCATGGTGAGGACGATCACCTCGCGCGGCACATCGAGGAAATCGGACTCGAAGCTTCCGACCAGGGGCACCGGCCATTCGGTGAGGCCGGCGTTCTCAACCACCAGCCCCTCGTCAGGCAAAAGGCTCAGGCCGATCTCGTTCGTTGCTGCTTCCGCGCCCTCGCGGACGATCCGCTCGCGCTCGTCCTGGTCGACGATTACGTGGCAGGCACGCAGCTTCTCGACATAGTCGGCAGCACCACCGATCGTAATTGGGCCGGGGTGGTGGAAACGGTGGCCGACGGTACATGCGCCGGAAGAGATGCCGTCCACTTCGACCGGAACGATATCCTCTCCCAGAATCGCGACGATGCCATGCAGCGGGCGCACCCAGCGCAGGCTCCTGTCACCCCAACGCATTGATTTCGGCCAGGGAAAATCGGCGATGATCCGTTTGACTGTCTCGGCAAGGATTTCAGATGCAGCACGCCCTGCCCGCTCGATCACTGCGAAATAGACGCCGTCGCGTTCTTCCAATTGGTCCTGAGTCAGGCCGGTTTTGCGAAGAAAGCCCTCAAGAGCTTGCGCCGGAGCGGACGAACGTGGTCCCTTCACTTCCTCGCGTGCCGCCTCGGTTGCGCTGGCGACCTCTCTCGCGATCAGCACAAGCCGCCGCGGCGTCGAATGGACGTCGATCGCGCCGGTTTTCAGCCCTGCTTCGCTGGTACACTCCGCGAAGACGCGCGCCAGGTCGTTGCGCGCCTTTGCCTGCATGCGTGCCGGAATTTCCTCCGACAGCAGTTCGAGCAGGAAGTCAGCCATCAGCTGTTTCTTCCCTTGGCCGTCTCCAGCCACGATCCGCATGCCGCCTTCGCCAGGTCGCGAACGCGCCCGATGTAGGCCTGCCGCTCCGCGACGCTGATCACGCCGCGCGCCTGCAGGGTGTTGAAGATGTGGCTCGCCTTGATCGCCTGCTCATAGGCCGGGATCGGAAGCTGGCGGCTAATGCACAGCTCGCATTCCTCGACGGCCTCGCGAAACCCCTGGAACAGGCGGTCGGTGTTCGCGACCTCGAAATTATATTCGGACGCCTGTTTCTCATTCTCCAGGAACACTTCGCCATAAGTCACGCCGTCTTCGTTGAACCGAAGGTCGAAGACATTGTCGACGCCCTGGATGTACATCGCGAGGCGCTCGAGACCGTAGGTCAGCTCACCCGTCACGGGGCGGCATTCGAGCCCGCCTACCTGCTGGAAATAGGTGAACTGGGTCACTTCCATTCCGTCGCACCAGACTTCCCAGCCCAGTCCCCAGGCACCTAGCGTCGGACTCTCCCAATCGTCCTCGACGAAGCGAATGTCGTGCTTCAGCGGGTCGATCCCGATCTCCCTCAGACTTCCAAGATAAAGCTCCTGGAGATTGTCAGGGCTCGGCTTCAGCACGACCTGGTATTGGTAATAATGGCCGAGCCGGTTCGGGTTCTCGCCATAACGGCCGTCGGTCGGACGCCGACACGGCTGGACATAGGCCGCCTTCCACTCCTTGGGTCCGAGCGCACGAAGCACTGTCGCCGGGTGGAAAGTCCCAGCGCCCATCTCCATGTCATAGGGCTGAAGGATCACGCAGCCCTGCGCTGCCCAGTAATGGTGAAGGGTGAGGATCAGGTCCTGGAAGCTCAGGCTCAAGCGAATGCCCCGTAAGTGCTGCTACCCGGCGCTTTGGCGGATGCATCGCACAGGGGCAAGTGAGCGTTCAGCTTGCCGCGATTACCTCGCCATGCGAACCCTTGGGTCGGGAGGATTTCGAATATATGCTGAAACAGTTCGTGCAGCGTCTTGGCGCCGCGCTTGGCCTGTCACTCCTGGTCGGAGCGGTTCCCGCCCAGGCCCGCGCGCCAGAGTCCGGCCGCCCTGCCCTGTGGTCCGTCTCGGACGCCGACACGACGATTTATCTGTTCGGTACGATCCACCTGCTTCCCCAGAATTTTCAATGGCGTACGGCCAAGTTCAATGAAGCTGTCTCAGGTTCGCAACAGTTGATGGTCGAAACGATTGTCGACGATAAGGATCCGACCAAGCTCATGTCGGCAATGGCGAACCTGGGATTTGCGAAGGGATTGCCCCCGCTTCGCGAGCGTGTCCCCGCCGCCGAGCGCGCGAACCTCGATACTGCGATCAAGAAGAGCGGCTTTCCCCCGCAGGCGCTCGACCAGATGAAAACGTGGGCGGCGGCCTTCATCCTGCTTGGCACGCAGTTCCGGGAGCTGGGCCTGAAGGGCGGCGAAGGCGTCGAATCCGCGCTTCGAACCGACTTCTCGGGGTCGGGCAAGCCGATCGGCGAGCTTGAGACAAATCTCGAGCAACTGGGCTTCTTCGACCGGTTGCCCGAGGCCTCTCAGCGCATCCTTCTTCAAGGGGCGATCGACCAGGGAAGCTCCGTCCACGAAGAATTCGCTGGAATGCTGAAGGCCTGGTCTCGCGGCGATGTCGAGGGAATTGCCAGGACGTTCGACCGCGACCTTTCGACCTCTCCGGCGCTTCAGCAGGCCCTGATACGCCAGCGCAATGCCAATTGGAGCAAGTGGATCGAACGGCGAATGGAGCAGCCCGGAGCCGTCATGATCGCGGTCGGAGCCGGCCACCTCGCCGGCAAAGATTCGGTCCTCGCGATGCTCAAGAAGGACGGTTATTCGGTCCGTCGCCTGCAATAGCGTCGACCAGGCGACGGTGATCGCCGCTATCTACCGATAAAAATTCACCTTTCACGCAAATTTGCTAGACATTTCTTAACAGGTCGATGACCATTCTCTCCCGGTATCGGGCTGGGGGGTCTGGTGCGCGAAGTGAGTGAGGAGCGAGGATTTTTCTCGCCTGCATGTAGGTGCGTCCGAGGGGTTTAATCGGGCCAATTGCTGACTCCTTTCGCAAATCGCTTCCCCTATCGCCCGTTCGTAGGAGGGTGATGGATGATGCACTTGCTCGCCGCTGCCGCACTGGCCGCCGCAATGCCATCCGCTGCACCTTTCTCCTCACCCGTCGCAGGAATGACTGAGGCGCCAACCGCTGAGCCGGCGATGTTTGTCGTCCGCGACGCAGACACCACGGTTTACATCTTCGGAACGTTCCACGCGCTCGACGGCAAGAGCCGGTGGTTTAGCGACCACGTTAAGGACGCTTTCGAACAGTCCAATGAGCTGGTGCTCGAGACTTTGATTCCCGAACAGCCGACGCAGGTGCTCAGCCCAAGTCCCGGGTTCAAGGCGCCCTCCGTTACTCCGTCGGCGTCCTTTCTTGCGACCACGCGCATGGCAATCAGCGCCGGCAGGGCGCAAGGAATGCAGGTCGGCAATGGCGCCGACATGATCCTTCGGCATGTTGCGGAAGCGGAAGGCAAGACGGTCGAGGGTCTCGAAACGCTTCAGTTGCAGCTGGACATGTTCAACCGCATGCCGCCTGCGACTGCGCGGCCCGCCTCGTTCTCGCCGCCCAGCGCGGTTGCGAGGCCGAACACGATGGAAAGCCTGTCGAAGGCCATGGCGGAAATGCAGTCGGCGTGGATCAGGGGCGACCAGCGCGTCTTCGTGCGCATGCTGGATCAGCTCCAGGACGCCTCGCCAGACACTTATCGAATGATGTTCACGGAGCGCAACGAGCGCTGGGCCGACTGGATCAGGGCAAGGATGCAGACGCCAGGCACGGTATTCGTCGCCGTGGGTGCCGGCCATCTCGCCGGCAAGGACAGTTTGCTCGTCCGCCTGGCCGAACGCGGGATCTCTTCCCAGCGGGTGAACTGACGCCGCACGGCTCCGTGCCGATCCTTGCTTTTCCGGGCGCCGTCCACTAGGGGCACCGCTTCCCCGGCCATGGTCATCCCTGGAGGCGTGGCGACGGGGCTTTTTACTGAACGGAGCATAGCAAATGAGCGAACAGCTGACGCTGCCCGCCGAAGCGCGCGACCGGGCTGGCAAGGGAGCCTCCCGTGAACTGCGCCGCGAAGGCCGGGTCCCCGCCGTGGTTTACGGCGAAAAGAAGGAGCCTCTCTCGATCCATGTCGAAGAGAAGCTTCTCACCAAGATGCTGCACACCGGGCACTTCATGAACTCGGTTGTGATGATCGACCTTTCAGGCAAAGCGCACCGGACGCTGCCGAAGGCGATCGATTTCCACCCGGTCACGAGTCGGCCTATCCACGTCGACTTCCTGCGCATTGGCGAGCACACCAAGGTGAACGTCGCCATTCCGATGCGCTTCGACAACGAAGACGCTTCGCCGGGCCTGAAGCGCGGCGGCGTGCTGAACGTGGTCGTGCATGAGCTCGAGATCGTCTGCGACGCAGCCCACATTCCGAACGAGATCCACATTCCGCTCGACGGGCTGGAGATCGGCGATTCCATCCACATCGGCCAGGTAAAGCTGCCTGAGGGTGTCACGCCTGCGAACACCGACGACGACTTCACCGTCGCAACCATCGTCGCTCCGTCGGCGATGAAGGCCGAAGAGGAAGAGGCTGCGGCCGCCGATGCCGTCCCGACCGTCGAGGGCGAGGAAGCCGAAGGCGAAGCAGCACCGGAAGGCGAGGAAGGCGGCGAGTAAGCCCCTTCCCTTTCCTGACAAAACAAGGAGCCGCTCACCCGAAAGGTGGGCGGTTTCTTTTTGAGCGCGGCTCACGCTAGGTGGATGTGATGCAACTCTGGGTCGGCCTCGGAAATCCCGGCACGCAATATGCGCTGCACCGGCACAATGTCGGCTTCATGGCCGCGGACATCATTGCCGAAGTGCACGGCTTTTCCCCGTGGTCGAAGAAATTCCGCAGCCTGATCGCGGAGGGCCGCATCGGCCGACAGCGCGTGATGCTGTTGAAACCGCAGACCTTCATGAACGACAGCGGAGACGCGGTTCAGCAGGCGCTCAAATTCTACAAGCTCGATATGGACGCGCTGACCGTCTTCCACGACGAGCTCGACCTTGCTCCGTTCAAGGTGAAGGTGAAGCTCGGCGGCGGGACAGCGGGCCACAATGGGCTGAGGTCGATCGACGCGAGCCTGGGCCCCGAATTCCGCCGCGTTCGTATCGGAATCGGCCATCCTGGCCCGGGCCGCAAAGACCTCGTCACCCCGCACGTCCTTGGCAATTACCGCAAGGCGGAGATGGAACCGCTGTCCGACCTTCTCGCTGCGATCGCCGGTGAAGCCGAATGGCTCGCGGACGGCGATGACGCCCGCTTCATGAGCGAGGTCGCGCTGAGGCTGCAGCAAAGCGAATGACCCGCTCTCTGTTCGTCACGCGGCTCTATGAAGCCGATCTCGGCGATAATGCTTTGCTCGCCGACCTTGCGCACTCGATCCGCACGCTTGCGCAAGACGATGAAGCGGGCCGCCGCTGGTCCAAGGAGCATCGATACGCCGGCTACACCAGCTACGCCTCATTGAACGACCTGCCGAAGCGAGATCCGGATTTCGCCGATCTTGCGAAGATTCTGACCCGCCATGCGGCTGGGTTCGCGAATGAATGCGCGTTTGATCTCGGCCGGAAGCCGAAGCTCGACAGCCTGTGGGTCAATTTGTTGAAATCCGGTGGGCATCACGGTGGACACATTCATCCGCACAGCATCATTTCGGGAACTTTGTACGTCGAGGCGCCGAAGGGCTCAGGATCCATTCGATTCGAGGACCCGCGGCTGACGATGATGATGGCGGCGCCGCCCCGCCCCGACAGCTTTGTCACGGTCGAGCCGCGCCCTGGCCTCCTGCTCATGTGGGAAAGCTGGCTGCGCCATGAGGTACTTCCCGGCGCCGGCAAGGGTGAGCGGTTGAGCATTTCGTTCAACTTCGCCTAAAGGAGCTCAAATTTCCGTCATTGCGAGCGAAGCGAGGCAATCCAGCTGGATTGCCGCGTCGCCTTCGGCTCCTCGCAATGACGCATCACTGGAGAACTCATGGGCTTCCGCTGCGGCATCGTCGGCCTGCCGAACGTCGGCAAATCGACGCTTTTCAATGCACTTACAGAAACCGCCGCGGCACAAGCCGCGAATTATCCCTTCTGCACGATCGAGCCGAACGTCGGCCGCGTCGCGGTGCCCGACCCGCGCCTCGACAAGATCAAGGAAATCGCCAAGTCCGCGCAGGAGATTGAAACGCAGATCGAGTTCGTCGACATCGCCGGTCTTGTCCGAGGCGCAAGCCAGGGTGAAGGGCTCGGCAACCAGTTCCTCGCGAATATCCGGGAAGTGGACGCGATCGTGCACGTTCTGCGCTGCTTCGAGGGCGGCGACGTGACTCACGTCGAAGGCCGGGTGGACCCGATCGCCGATGCCGAAACCGTCGAAACCGAGCTGATGCTGGCCGACCTCGACAGCCTGGAACGCCGCGTGCCGAACCTCGTCAAGAAAGCCCAGCAAAGCGACAAGGAGGCCAAGATCGAGGCATCGGTCTTGAGCCAGGCACTCGAGCTTTTGCGAGAGTCGAAGCCGGCACGCCTCACAAAGCCCAAGGATGTCGAGGAAGAGAAGGCGCTGCAGCGTGCCCAGCTGCTGACCGCGAAGCCGGTGCTCTACGTATGCAATGTCGACGAGGGCGAAGCCGCGACCGGCAATGCGCACAGCGAGCGCGTGTTTGCCAAGGCCGCTTCGGAAGGCGCCGAGGCGGTCGTCATTTCAGCCGCGATCGAAGCGGAAATCGCGACCCTTCCCGCAGATGAGCGTGATGCATTCCTTTCCGACCTCGGTCTCCACGAAACCGGCCTCAACCGCATGATCCACGCGGGCTACAAGCTCCTCGGCCTCATCACTTTCTTCACGGCTGGTCCGAAGGAAGCCCGCGCGTGGACCGTGCACAGGGGATCGCGGGCGCCCCAGGCCGCCGGCGAGATCCACACCGACTTCGAACGAGGCTTCATCCGCGCCGAGACCATCGCCTATGACGACTTCATCAAGTTCGGTGGCGAAGCCGGCGCTCGCGACGCGGGCAAGCTCCGATCCGAAGGCAAGGACTATGTCGTCCAGGACGGCGACGTGATGCTGTTCCGCTTCAACGTGTGAACGAAGCGGACTGCCCGCTCAGCTTTTGCTTTCGCGAAACAGACCCCACGCGAGCACTGCCAGGACGACGATCCCGATATAGCTCGCCCACATCGGGATCGTATGGCTCCCGACGATGATCGGCGCCTGCTTGAACAGGCGATAGACATGGACGAGCACGGCGAGCGCGAACAGGATCGCGGCGATGAGCGTGAACGGTCGGGTCATTGTACTCTCCCCCTTTGCCCCGGACTTTCATAGCTCATTTGGGGCTCGGGCGGAATTCGCGTGCAGCAGCCGTTCGGCGGGCCTGAAGGTCACCAGAACCCAGAGCAGGCCGAACGCCCAGCCGCCGATAACGTCGCTCGGCCAATGGACGCCCAGCATCACTCGGCTGGTGCCGATCATGATGGACAGCAGTACGGCTGCCCCGGCGGCCTCGCGCCGCCAGCGCGTGTGCGCCGTCAGCGCCAGGGCAAGCGTAAGGCCGAAAATCATCGAGCTTGCGGCATGGCCGCTCGGGAAGCTGCTG
>Ga0070678_100001780_pt1 | contig 11615 bp, 8 predicted proteins | sample KBSM73metaG_FD_65647 | JGI IMG/M metagenome (GOLD analysis project Ga0070678, IMG submission 65647) | Miscanthus rhizosphere microbial communities from Kellogg Biological Station, Michigan, USA - KBS M7-3 metaG | ecosystem: Host-associated > Plants > Roots > Rhizosphere > Soil ...
GTGGTGCTCGGCGCGTCGGCCGACGGCACCAGCCGCCCGGTGATCGTCCCGCTCGGCGGGGTGCTCCAGGTCTGCAGCCGCGAGTTGCGGACCGTGATGCCCTTGTCGGTCTCGATGGTCTGCAGCTTGTCGTCCGGCAGCGCGGTCTGGGCCACGCTGATCGCCCGGGCCGCGGTCGACGGCGAGCCGACGATGAACGGCCGGTCCGCGTTGTTGCCGGCGGACAGCACGGCGACGACGCCGGCGCGCACCGCGTTGTCGATCGCGAGGGTGGTGTCGTCCTGCTCCTGGCCGTACGGGCTGCCGATGGACAGGTTCATGACGTCCATGGCGTCGGAGATGTCGCCGTCGCCGTTGGGGTCGAGCGCCCAGTCGATGCCCTCGAGCATCGCCACGCCGCTGCAGGCGGTGGAGACCGAGGAGCAGACCTTCACCACGTACAGGTCGGCGCCCGGCGCGATGCCCTTGTGCGTGCCGTCGGCGCTGCGGCCGGTGGCGATGTCGGAGACGTGGGTGCCGTGGCCCTCGAAGTCGATCGGGTTCGGGTCGGGCGCCAGCGGCGGCGTGTTGGCCGCGCCGTTCCAGGTCTCGCCGACGAAGTCGGTGCCGCCCTTCACCTTCGGCGCGTTCGGGCCGAAGAAGTCGGCGCAGATCCCGCTCGGCGCCTGGGCGTTCTGCGCGAAACAGGTGTTGTACGCGTCCACCGTGCCCGGGCCGCCCAGGTACGCATGGGTGAAGTCGACGCCGGAGTCGAGCACGGCGACCTTCACGCCGGTGCCGTCGAAGCCCTGCTCCCGTACCGGGTTGACCTGCAGGTAGTCGGCCGCCTGGGCGAGACTGCCGGAGCCGCCCGGATCCTGCGTCACCTCGTACCGCGCGACCGGCTTCACCGACACGACGCCGTCGATCTTGGTCAGGTCGGTCAACTTGCTCGCCGGGATCGACAGCGCGACCGCGTTGGCCGCGCGGCTGGCCCGGCCGAGCGCCTTGGCGCCGAGCGAGTCGGCCTTGCCGATCACCTGGTCCTGCTGCGCCTTGACCGCCCTGGTCTGCGCCTGCTGGCTCGCCTTGGACGGCAGCCCGCCGGTGCGCAGCGAATCCTGCGCGACCGTGGCGCCGACCGGCTGCTGCGAGAGCGCGACGGACACAGTGACGGTGCCCTTGGCGTTCCGCAGCGAGGGCGCGAGCGATCCGGCCTTGTCGACGGTCTGCAGTGAAGCCGGTACGGGCGTGGGGCGCGCTCCGCCGGCCGGTCCGGGCGCGGCTGCCGTCCTGTCGGCAGTTACCAGGATCAGGCCGGGAAGCGCCGCCGCACCGAGGGCGAGGCCGAGCAACCTCGCCTTCCTCGTGCGTGAGGGCATGAACGCTCCTTGACGGGTACGTGGGAGCGGCAACCCTCGCATCCGCCTTGCATTGACGCAAGGCCGTCGACCGGACCGTGACCAGCTAGGACACTTCGAGTAAGGACACGGCTACCCGGGTCCACGTGGCGCCGGTGTGTCGGAACAGCGCGACCTCGTGTGTACCACTGTTGTCAGGCCCCGCCGCGAGCGTCTGCGGCGAGCGGCAGCCGGTCAGCGTCAGCGGTGCGGACAGCACCCGGCCGTTGTCCGGCCTGATCGGGCCGCCGACCGGGCCGGTCACCGATGCCGCGTCGAGGGCGAGCACGTACGGCCCCTGCTGCGGTCCGGCCGCCTGCCAGGCGAAGTTCGTGCCGGGCTTGATCTTCGCCGGGCCGGTGGCGACCGCCGGCGTGGTGCAGTTGGGCTGGACCAGCTGTCCGTCGCCGCTGCGCAGCACCAGCGGCAGCGCGCCGAGCACCACGAACGCGATGAAGATCGCGCCGACGATCAGGGTGAACTTGCTGCGCTTGGGGCGGGGCGTCTGGTGCGCCCAGGCCTGCCCGTGCTCGTCGCCGAGATCGCGTGCAAGGCGGGCACGCTGCCGGCGGGCGGCCTCTTCCCTGCCGCGATCGCGCCGCCGAGGGCTGTCCGGCGGCGTGAATGCCATGTCGTCAGTCTGCCATCACGCCGCTGCCCGCAGGGCGGTCAGTCGGAGACCGGGTCCGGGACGGCAAGCGACCGGCGCAGGATCTGGGCCACGTCGAGGACCTCGACGTCCTCGCGCGCCTCGCCGGACTGCTTCTTGGCGGTGACCGCATCGGAGAGCATGACCATGCAGTAGGGGCAGGCGGTGGACACGACGTCCGGATCGAGGGCGAGCGCCTCGTCGACCCGCTCGACGTTGATCCGCTTGCCGATCTTCTCCTCCATCCACATGCGGGCACCACCGGCACCGCAGCAGAAGCCGCGCTCCTTGCACCGGTGCATCTCCTGCTGGCGCAGGCCCGGGACGGTCGAGAGCACCTCCCGCGGCGGCGTGTAGACCTTGTTGTGCCGGCCCAGGTAGCACGGGTCGTGGTAGGTCACGAGCTGGTCGATCGGCGTGACCGGGGTCAGCCGGCCCTCCTCGACCAGCCGGCCGAGCAGCTGCGTGTGGTGCACGACCTCGTAGTTGCCGCCGTTCTGCGGGTATTCGTTCGCGAGCGTGTTGAAGCAGTGCGGGCACGTCGCGACGATCTTGGTGGCGCCGATCGAGTTCAGCGTCTCGATGTTCTGCATGGCCTGCATCTGGAACAGGAACTCGTTGCCGAGCCGACGCGCCGGGTCGCCGGTGCATGTCTCGCCGGCGCCGAGGATCGCGAATTCGACCCCCGCGGCATGCAGCAGCTCGGCGAACGCGCGGGTGGTCTTCTTCGACCGGTCCTCCAGCGCGCCGGCGCAGCCGACCCAGAACAGGTACTCGACGTCGGCCGGGATCGGCTCGCCCGGCTCGACCCGGCGTACCTCGAAGTCGAGATCGGCGGTCCACTCCTCCCGGGCGGAGTCGTTCAGGCCCCAGGGGTTGCCCTTGTTCTCGATGTTGCGCAGCATCACGCCGGCCTCGGACGGGAACGCCGACTCGATCAGCACCTGGTAGCGGCGCATGTCGACGATGTGGTCGACGTGCTCGATGTCGACCGGGCACTGCTCGACGCAGGCGCCGCAGGTGGTGCACGACCACAGCACGTCCGGGTCGATCACGCCGCCCTCCTCGGCGGTGCCGACCAGCGGCCGTCCGGCCTGGGCCGCGCCCGGCTGCGGCACCCGCCAGAAGCCGGACTCGGGGACGCCGCCGTGGGCCGCGCCGGCCTCGGCCGCCTCCGGTCCGCCCTCGTCCACCCCGGTCGCCGCGGTGGTCTCCGGCGAGCCGGCCAGGAGATAGGGCGCCTTCGCGAACAGGTGGTCGCGCAGGTCCATGATCACGAGCTTGGGTGACAGCGGCTTGCCGGTGTTCCAGGCCGGGCACTGCGACTGGCAGCGACCGCACTCGGTGCAGGTCGCGAAGTCGAGCATGCCCTTCCAGGTGAAGTCCTCGATCTTGCCCCGGCCGAACGCCTGGTCCTCGTCGAGGTTCTCGGCATCCTCGAAGTCGATCGGCTTGCCGGCGGCGTCGGTGACCGGCAGCAGCGGGCCGAGCCCGTCCGGCACCCGCTTCGCGCCGACGTTGAGCGGGGCCAGCGCGATGTGCAGATGCTTCGAATACACGACGATGACCAGGAAGGCGAGGATCACCGCGACGTTGCCCAGCAGGAACACGGTCTCGATGACGTCGTTGGCGCTCTCGCCGAGCGGGTGCAGCACCTTGGCGACGGTCCAGGACGCGAACGCCCACGGGGTGTCGCCGAACGGGAACACGCCGGTGTTGATCTGGGCACCGCGGTAGATCAGCAGCGTGATGATGACCAGCGCGATCATCCCGAGGATCACCCAGGCCGCGCGGGTGTGCGAGCCGTAGAACCGCGAGTCCCGCTGCCTGCGCGCCGGCGCCTGCCGGATGCGCAGGATCGCGAACGTCACGATGCCCACCAGCACGCCGACCGCGAACAGGTCCTCGATGAACCCGATCGCCGCCCAGCGGCCGATCCCCGGGATGTGGAAGTTGCGGTCGAACAGCCCGCCCCAGGCCTCGATGATCGTCAGGATCAGGACGATGAAGCCCCAGAAGGTGAGGAAGTGGGCGACTCCGGGCACCGACCACGTGAGCAGCTTCCGCTGGCCGAGCACCTCGGCCAGCTCGGCCCGCAGCCGGGCCGGGACGCCGGCCATCCGCCCTGGTGCCGGTTGCCCCGTGCGGACCAGCCGGGACAGCCACCACACCCGCCGCCCCGCGATCGCCAACGCCGCCACGGTGAACAGCAACCCGAGGACAAGCCGAACCGTCACGGACCCTCCTCCGCCCACGAGGACGCATACTGTACCGGCGAGTAACTTCACTCGCGCGGCCAGCCCCGCATGGAGCCTCCCACGTCAGCGGGCCATGACGACGTACCCCGCGTCACACCTCGACACCCTCGTCCTGGACGGTCCACGAGCGGACCCCGGCCGGCCGGGGCGGCGGGTCAGAGGACGACGTCGGCGAGGCGGTCGACCTGGTCGAGGGACGGGACCGTGGGGTCGAGGACCAGGTCGGTGAAGCCGGCGTCGGCGAACTGGCGGACCCGCTCGGTGATCTGGTCCGGCGTGCGGGCCGCCGCCTGCACGATGTATTCGGCCGTGTCGCCGAGCCAGCCGTAATAGGTCCGCAGGGAGTGGGCCAGCGCCTCGTCGTCGCCGAGGCCGTAGTACATCAGCGCCGCCAGCCGCGGCTCGCCGGACCGGCCCGCTTCCCGCCAGGCCGCGGCGACCTTCCCGGCCAGCTCGCCCGCCTGCGCCGCGGAGGCGCCGCCGACGGTCCAGCCGTCCGCCCACCGGACCGTCCGGCGGATCGCGGCGGGTCCGTTGCCGCCGACCATGACCGGGACGCGCCCGCCGGGCACCGGCGGCGTGACCGCGAACTGGCCGCCGGCCACCGGCTCACCCGCCCAGGCCCGATGCAGCAGCTCCAGCGTCTCGTCCATCAGCCGGCCGCGCTCGTCGTACGGGCGGTCGGCGGCGGCGAAGTCGTCGGCCCGGCCGCCGACCCCGAGACCGAGGGTGAGCCGGCCGCCGGAGAGCGCGTGCAGGCTGCCGGTCGCCTTGGCCAGCCACACCGGCTCGTAGACCGGCGCCAGCAGGATGTCGGGGAACAGCCCGATCCGGGTGGTCGCCCCGGCCGCCGCGGCCAGCGCGGTGATCGTGTCGTAGTTGGGGTAGACCAGCCGGTCGATCGTGCCGAGGGTGGCGAATCCGCGCTCCTCCGCCCGCCGGGCCCAGGCGACCACGGTCGGTCCGTCGACGGTCAGGGTCGTGGGCAGTCCGATGCCGATGTCCATGGTCGCCACCCTAGGAGGGACCCGGGCGACACCCGGGACACGCTAGTTGCGGGAGAACGGCAGTTCGGTGGTGAGCCAGTCGATCAGGGCGCGGAGGCTGCGGGTCTGGATCATCACCCGGCCGGGACCGGTGAAGTCGAAGACGAACCCCTCGCCCGACTTCAGCGACTGGACCGAGCGGCCCTCGACCGCACGCCGCAGCCTGGACTGCACGCCGGCGTCGTACGCGACGACGTGGCCGGAGTCGATCGTGACCGCCTCGCCGGGGCCGAGGTCGAGGGTGTCGACCGCCCCGTACGAGCCGAGCACGACCTCGCCCTGCCCGGTGGCCTGCAGGACGAAGCCGCCCTCGCCGCCGAACAGGTTCTGCGAGCCGCCCCAGCGGGTCTGCATGTCCACGCCGTGCGCGTTGGCGATCCAGCAGCCGCGGGTGATGTAGAAGGCCCGGTCCGGGGTGACCGTCACGATGACGATGTCGCCGGGCAGGTTGGCGGCGACGTCGACCCAGCCGCCGCCTTCCGGGGCCGTGTACGTCGTGACGAACAGTGACTCGCCGCCGAGCGCGGCTCGGCGCAGTCCCTGGAACAGGCCGCCCTGCATGCTCGCCTCGATCTGGACGCCCCAGGACGTGGCGAGCATCGCGCCGGACTCCACCCGCAGCGGTTCCCCGGCGGCGAGCAGGCAGCGGGCGACGGCGAACGACGGCTGGTGGCGGACCTGGACCTGCACCGGGGGCTCCCCTCCCGCGGGTAAAGGACCCCGCCATCCTCCCGCAGCGCGGTGCGTCCGGCGGTCGGTCCCGGCCACCGGCCCGCGCCGATCCGGAAGAAATGGTCCCGCCGGGAACATCGGCCGGCGGCACCCCGTTGGAGTGAGCAGGAAGCTTGAGTTGGGTACGCTCAGCTCTGCTGATCCACCCACGTACATCAGGGAAGGGACCAATAATGGCACGAGCGGTCGGCATCGACCTCGGCACCACCAACTCGGTGGTCGCCGTCCTGGAGGGCGGCGAGCCCACGGTCATCGCCAACGCGGAGGGCTCGCGGACCACTCCGTCCGTGGTTGCCTTCGCCAAGAACGGCGAGATCCTGGTCGGCGAGGTCGCCAAGCGTCAGGCGGTCACCAACGTCGACCGGACCGTCCGGTCGGTCAAGCGGCACATCGGGACCGACTGGAAGAAGGAGATCGACGGCAAGAACTACACGCCGCAGGAGATCAGCGCCCGGGTGCTGCAGAAGCTGAAGCGGGACGCCGAGGCATACCTGGGCGAGGAGGTCACCGACGCCGTCGTGACCGTCCCGGCATACTTCGAGGACGCGCAGCGCCAGGCCACCAAGGAGGCCGGCACGATCGCAGGCCTCAACGTGCTGCGGATCATCAACGAGCCCACCGCCGCGGCGCTGGCGTACGGCCTGGACAAGGGCGAGCGCGAGCAGACCATCCTGGTCTTCGACCTCGGCGGCGGCACCTTCGACGTCTCCCTGCTGGAGATCGAGGAGGGCCTGATCCAGGTCAAGGCCACCGCGGGTGACAACCAGCTCGGTGGCGACGACTGGGACGCGGCGATCGTGGCGCACCTGGTGCGCACCTTCAACGCCCAGAACGGCATCGACCTGTCCAAGGACAAGATGGCCATGCAGCGGCTGCAGGAGGCCGCGGAGAAGGCCAAGATCGAGCTGTCCGGTGCGCAGTCGACGACGATCAACCTGCCGTACATCACCGCGGGCTCCGAGGGTCCGCTGCACATGGACGTCACGCTCACCCGGGCCGAGTTCCAGCGGATGACGCAGAACCTGCTCGACCGGGTCAAGGGCCCGTTCCAGCAGGTCGTCCGGGACGCCAAGATCGACGTCTCGAAGATCGACCACGTCGTGCTGGTCGGCGGCTCCACCCGGATGCCCGCGGTCTCCGACGTCGTGCGCGAGCTGACCGGCGGCAAGGAGCCCAACAAGGGCGTCAACCCGGACGAGGTCGTCGCCGTCGGCGCCGCGCTGCAGGCCGGCGTGCTCAAGGGCGAGGTCAAGGACGTCCTGCTGCTCGACGTCACCCCGCTGTCGCTCGGCATCGAGACCAAGGGCGGCGTGATGACCAAGCTGGTCGAGCGCAACACGACCATCCCGACCAAGCGGTCGGAGATCTTCACGACGGCCGAGGACAACCAGCCGTCGGTGCAGATCCAGGTCTACCAGGGCGAGCGCGAGATGGCCGCGTACAACAAGAAGCTCGGCATGTTCGAGCTGACCGGCCTGCCGCCGGCGCCGCGGGGCATCCCGCAGATCGAGGTCACCTTCGACATCGACGCCAACGGCATCGTGCACGTCTCGGCCAAGGACACCGCGACCGGCAAGCAGCAGGCGATGACCATCACCGGCGGCTCCGCGCTGCCGAAGGACGACATCGAGCGGATGATGCGGGACGCCGAGGAGCACGCCGAGGAGGACAAGCGGCGGCGCGAGGAGGCGGAGACCCGCAACCTGTCCGAGTCGCTGCAGTACCAGACCGAGAAGTTCCTCGCGGAGAACGGCGACAAGCTGCCCGAGGACAAGAAGACGGAGCTCAACGAGGCGCTCGTCGAGCTGCGGTCGGCGCTGGGCGGCAGCGACATCGCCGCGATCAAGGCCGCGCAGGAGAAGGTCGCCCGGATCTCGCAGGAGGCCGGCGGCGCGATGTACGCGCAGCAGCAGGCCTCGGCGCAGAGCGGCCAGTTCACCGACGGCGCCGCCGGCGGACCGACCGGTGACACCACCGGCCAGGCGGCGGCGGACGACGACGTGGTCGAGGCCGAGATCGTCGACGAGCCCGGTGAGGACAGCAAGTGACCGAACAGCACCCTGAGGAGCGGCGGGTCGTGGTGAACGACCGGCGGCGAATCGACCCGGAGACCGGCGCCCCGCGCGTCGCCTCCCCGGGCGCGGCGGGGCCGGGCAGCGCGCCCGGCCCCGCCGGCCCGGCCGGGCCTCGACACGCCGGGGGGCCTTCCGCCCCGGCGGCGGGCCCGGCGGCCGAGGAGCTCGCCGCGGCGAAGCAGGCGCTGGTCGAGCGGACCGCCGACCTGCAGCGCGTCACCGCCGAATACGCCAACTACCGCAAGCGCGTCGACCGGGACCGGGCGGCGACCGTCGAGGCCGCCACCGGCGCGGTGCTGGCCGCGTTGCTGCCCGTGCTGGACGACCTCGACCGGGCCAACCAGCACGGCGACCTGACCGGCGCGTTCAAGGCGGTCGCCGACCAGCTGGTGGCGACCTTGGAGAAGCTCGGCCTGCAGCCGTACGGCGAGGTCGGCGACCGGTTCGACCCGACCCTGCACGAGGCGGTGGCCCACCAGACCAGCGCCGAGGTCACCGAGCCGACCTGCGTGGCGGTGCTCCGCCGCGGCTACAAGCTCGGCGACCGGCTGCTGCGGGTGCCGCTGGTGGCGGTGGCCGAGCCGGCGCCGGAGCCGGCCGACCCGACACAGGACCCGACCGCGGCCCCGGACGCGCGGGTCGATGACGACGACAGCACGGAGTAGGAGAGGAGGCGCCCGGTGAGCACCAAGGACTTCGTGGAGAAGGACTACTACAAGGCCCTGGGCGTCGCCAAGGACGCCTCCAGTTCGGACATCAAGAAGGCGTACCGCAAGCTCGCCCGCGAGCTGCACCCGGACAAGAACCCGGGTGACGCCAAGGCGGAGGCCCGGTTCAAGGAGGTCTCCGAGGCGTACGGGGTGCTCTCGGACGAGACGCGCCGGCGCGAGTACGACGAGGCGCGGTCGCTGTTCGGCGGTGGCATGCCGGGCGGCGGCTTCCCGGGCGGGTTCCGTCCGGGCGGCGGCGCCGGTGGCACGACCTTCGACCTGAACGACCTGTTCGGGCAGGGCGCCACCAGGGCGAACCCGGGTGCCGGCGGCGGTCTGGGTGACCTGTTCGGCGGTCTGTTCGGCGGTGGCCGTGGTGCGAACACCAGGGCCGGCCGGAGTGCGGCGGCGTCCCGCGGGGCCGACGTGGAGACCGAGGTGACCCTCGACTTCCCGGAGGCCGTGCACGGGGTGACCGTCCCGCTGCAGCTGGCCAGCCCGGCCGCCTGCCGTACCTGCGGTGGCAACGGCGCCCGCCCGGGCACCGCGCCGCGGCAGTGCCCGGCCTGCCTGGGCACCGGCCTGATCACCCGCAACCAGGGTGCGTTCGCGTTCAGCGAGCCGTGCCGGGAGTGCCGCGGGACCGGGTCGGTCATCGACGACCCGTGCCCGGACTGCCGGGGCACCGGCGTGACGACGCAGACCCGGACGATCACCGTGAAGATCCCCGCCGGCGTGGCCGACGGGCAGCGGATCCGGCTGGCCGGCAAGGGCGTGCCGGGCGAGCGCGGTGGTCCGGCCGGCGACCTGTACGTGCGGGTGCACGTCCGGGCGCACGAGCTGTTCGGTCGCAAGGGCGACGACCTCACGTTGACCCTGCCGGTGACGTTCCCGGAGGCGGCGCTCGGCACGACCGTGCGGGTGCCGACGCTGGACGGCGCGGTGACGCTGAAGATCCCGGCCGGCACGGCGTCGGGGCGGACCTTCCGGGTCCGCGGGCGCGGCGTGCCGAAGCGGTCGGGCGGTGCCGGCGACCTGCTGGTGACGGCCGAGGTCGCGGTGCCGAAGAACCTGCCCGCGGACGCCAAGGAGACGCTGGAGAAGTACGCGGCGGCCCAGCCGGACGACCCGCGGCCGCAGATCACCGCGGCGGTGGACGGTCGTGCGTGACCACCGGGTCAACCAGTTCCCGGAGGACGCGCCGGTCTTCGTGATCTCGGTGGCGGCGCAACTGGCCGGCATGCACGCCCAGACGCTGCGCCAGTACGACCGGCTCGGGCTCGTCAACCCGAGCCGGACCCCCGGCGGCGGCCGGCGCTACTCGGCCCGGGACGTGGCGCTGCTGCGCGAGGTGCAGCGGCTGTCCCAGGAGGAGGGCGTCAACCTGGCCGGGATCAAGCGGATCATCGCGCTCGAGGAGCAGGTCGAGGCGCTGCAGGGGCAGGTCGAGTCGCTGCTGTCCGAGCTGGAGCAGGCCCGCAAGCCGTCCACGGCGCTGGTGGTCTGGAAGCCCGGCCGCCGGCGGTAGAGAAAGGTTCGCGAGCCAGAAGTTGAGTGGAACAGGCTCAACTTCTGGCTCGTTGACTCCGTAGGGAACGAACACGGAGTGGAGTAGATGGAAGCCAACAAGCTCACCACCAAGAGCCAGGAGGCGCTGTCGGCAGCCGTCCGGCACTCGGTCGACCGGGGCAACCCGGCGGTCGAGCCGGCGCACCTGCTCGGCGCGCTGCTGGAGCAGACCGACGGCACCGCCGGCCCGCTGCTGCGCGCGGTGGGTGCCGACCTGACCGACGTGCGCGCCGAGAACGACGCCCTGCAGGGCCGGCTGCCGAGCGCGAGCGGGGCCACCGTGTCCGCGCCGCAGTTCAGCCGCGACCTGCACAAGGTGATGACCGCCGCGGTCAAGCAGGCCGAGGAGCTGTCGGACGACTACCTGTCGACCGAGCACCTGCTGGTCGGCCTGGCCGCCGAGGGGGGTCCCGTCGCCCAGCTGCTGCGCCGCCACGGCGCCACCGCGGACGCTCTGCTCGGTGCGTTCCAGCAGGTCCGCGGTTCGAGCCGGGTGACATCGCCGGACCCGGAGGGGACCTACCAGGCGCTGGAGAAGTACGGCGTCGACCTCACCGCGTCGGCCCGGGACGGCAAGCTCGACCCGGTCATCGGCCGGGACACCGAGATCCGCCGGGTCGTGCAGGTGCTGTCCCGGCGTACCAAGAACAACCCGGTGCTGATCGGCGAGCCGGGTGTCGGCAAGACCGCGGTCGTCGAGGGCCTCGCCCAGCGGATCGTGGCCGGCGACGTGCCCGAGTCCCTGCGGGACAAGCGGCTGGTCGCGCTCGACCTCGGCGCGATGGTCGCCGGCGCGAAATACCGCGGCGAGTTCGAGGAGCGGCTGAAGGCCGTCCTCAACGACATCAAGGAGTCCGACGGGCAGGTCGTCACGTTCATCGACGAGCTGCACACGGTCGTCGGCGCGGGCGCGGCCGAGGGCGCGATGGACGCCGGCAACATGCTCAAGCCGATGCTGGCCCGCGGCGAGCTGCGGATGATCGGCGCGACCACGCTCGACGAATACCGCGAGCGGATCGAGAAGGACGCCGCCCTGGAGCGCCGGTTCCAGCAGGTGCTGGTCGGCGAGCCCTCGGTGGAGGACACGATCGCGATCCTGCGTGGCCTGAAGGGCCGGTACGAGGCGCACCACCAGGTGCAGATCGCCGACTCCGCGCTGGTCGCCGCCGCGACGCTGTCCGACCGCTACATCACCGC
>Ga0070678_100001798_pt1 | contig 11554 bp, 11 predicted proteins | sample KBSM73metaG_FD_65647 | JGI IMG/M metagenome (GOLD analysis project Ga0070678, IMG submission 65647) | Miscanthus rhizosphere microbial communities from Kellogg Biological Station, Michigan, USA - KBS M7-3 metaG | ecosystem: Host-associated > Plants > Roots > Rhizosphere > Soil ...
AGGGCAACAGCTGTGCTCCGCGGTGGGGGGTGCCGGATCCGTATAGAGCGAAATACCGATCGACAGCCTGAGGGGTAGCTGACTCGTCGATGTCCGTGGCTTCGTGCAAGGTCGTGCGCGCCAAGCGCTGAAGGGGGCCTCAGACATCCTCGGTTCCCACCATGCTGCGGATCCTGCTTTTGCCGGTGATGTTGCTGGCGATGATCACCATCAAGCTCGACAGCCGTGGCCCGGTGCGATATCGACAGGAGCCCGGCAGAGTTCTATAGGACGAAGGAGTACGCGGTGAACGAAGACATGACCAATGAGACCGTAAATTCCAATGCGCGGCGCCGGCTCGTTCGGGGTGCATTTGCAGCGCCGGCCGCTTTGACGCTCTACAGTGGCAGCGTGGCGGCTGCTTCAGTCAGCTGCATTGCGAAGCAGCTGACCAATCCAATTACCACCAACGGTGATACGACACTGGTGCGGGTTCCTTTGTACAGACTTGCGAATGGCGCGAACACGGCGACCTTCGTCCGTCAAGCTGATATCGCGTCCCTCATGCCGCCCGGAGGCTCGTACCTCGCGACCGGCCAAGCGCAGTGTGTCGGGATCACCGGGACTGGCGCGGGCTTTTCAGTCGGCACCATTTATACCAGCCCCGCATTACCCAACGGGACGATGCCGGCTATCACCAGCCCGATCCAATACGTGGCTGTGCGCGTCAGTGCGACGGGTAAGATCGAAGGCGTAATCAGCGTCCCCAGCGCGGGTGCCAACACGGCGTTGCACACGTCCTGTTGGACATCATTTGGGGGCCTGGTTCCATTCAACACTGCATGAGCCATTGGTGCCGAGTCGAGGGGTTACTGGTCGAGCCGATGGGGCACCTTTGGGCTGCGTTCAGTCCCGCCACGGGTGAAACCGTGTTGCTCAACGACGAGAGCGCGTCCATCCTCGAGGTGCTCGAGGAGAAGGGTGTCGCCGACACGGCCGAGATCAGTGCCAGCCTGGTCGTTGACAGCGGCCTCGACGTGGACGCGCTGGCGGCGATAGTCGAGTCCGCATGGCCACGCCTTGCCGAGGCCGGACTCGTTCGCGAGCAGCCGATCCGCCACGCCATCGCATAGTGACTGCCGATGAGGCGCGACTCAGCCGTCCCCTCGGCGAAGTTCAAATTGCTGAGCTGACGCAAGCGCTCGCCGGCAACGGCCTGTGGATCGATTTCGGCGCGGCGATCGTGCGAGTGCAAAGCGATTGCGCGGTGTTTGCGGCGCAGTTGCGGACCGTCTACGGGCAATTCCCGTTCGCTGACCAGTCCGAGTGGGCCGACCTGCATGTGCGGATTCGGCGACCGCGTGGTTTGCGGCGCTGGGTAAGGCCGCAGGTCAAGTTCCAATACGACAGTCAGCAGCCGTTCGAGCCGTTCCCAGCCGACAGTCCATTGCCGCTATTTGAATGGGGCTGCAATTGGTTGATCGGCCGGCGCCTCAACGACGTTTTGCTGCTGCACGCCGGGGTTGTGGAAAAGGGTGGTCTGGCGTTGCTGCTGCCTGCGACGCCGGGGTCCGGCAAGAGCACGCTGACGGCCGCACTGTCGCAACGGGGCTGGCGCCTGCTTTCCGACGAGTTCGGCGCTTTCGATCCCGAAGCTGGCACGTTCCGCGCCGTCCTGAAGCCGATCGCGCTGAAGAATCGGTCGATCGATGTCATCCGCCGCTTCGCGCCGCAGGCCGTGCTCGGCCGCGAGTTCCCGAAAACCCGAAAAGGTACCGTTGCGCATCTGGCGCCGCAGCGCGATGCCGTCGAACGTCGGCACGAAGGCGCCCGGCCCGGTGCCATCGTCCTGCCCAGGTGGGAGGCAGGCAGCCCGACGCGATTCGAGCCGCTCACCGACAACAGTGTGTTTCCGGCGCTCGCCTTCAATGCCTTTAACTACAGCCTCCTAGGCGCGGTGGGCTTCCAGGCGGCGGTGCGGCTGGTGCGGCAGTGCCCCGCTTGGCGACTCGTTTACAGTGACCTTGACGACGCTCTGATCGCCATCGAAACAGTTTGGCCGCAGGTTGTGGAACGTCGGCGAGCGAGCCCGAAGTGAGCGGCGCGACCCGACATCTTCCGCCACAACTGGCTTGGTTGCAGGCATTGCGCCAGCCGCAGTTGACGATGCAGTGGCCGCTGGCCGAGTGGGAGCGTGTCGTGCGATTGTCACGCCGTCTGCGCCTATTGGCGCGCTTGGCCGAGGGGGTGATAGCTGCTGGGCTGATCGACCGAGTCCCGCCGGAAGCGCGCCGACATCTTGTCGCCGAGCGGTGCTTGTCGCGCTGGCGCACGGGTGCGATGTTGTGGACGCTTGAGCGCGTGGCCATCATGCTTGGCGATGCCTCGTACCCCCGGGTGATTCTCAAGGGTGCCGCCTACATCGGACAGGACTTGGGCATCGCGGCAGGACGGCTGCCATCGGATCTGGACATTCTCGTTCCGCGGGCGCATGTGCCGGATGCGCAGGCGCGCTTGATTCAAGCCGGGTGGAAGACGGTGCAACTCGACGAACACGATAGTCGCTACTACTACGAATGGAGCCATGAAGTACCGCCGATGACCCACCCGCTGCTGGGAATGGAACTCGACCTGCATCACAACATCCTCCCCCCCGTTGCGCGCACGCACGTGAGTGCCGATGTGCTCTTGGAGCGCTTGCAGCCATCGAAGTGGGCTGCCTGGCAGGTGCTGGATCCAGCAGACCAGGTCTTGCACAGTGCGGCCCACCTGTTTCACGACTCCGAGGCGCGCGACCGGATTCGCGACCTTGTCGATCTGGACGGACTGCTGAGACATTTTGGCGCGACACCCGGTTTCATGGCCAGGCTGCCTGAGCGCTCACGGGCGCTGGGTCTTGAAGAGCCGCTGGCGCTGGCTTGCCACTTCTGCGTGAAATGGTTCGGTACCCCGATCCCAGCCGAAGTGCTTGAGACCATTGAGGCCATCGGACCGGACCGCTTGCGCCGGACATGGCTGCTGCCGCTCCTGGGTTCAGCATTGATGCCTACCGAGCCTGACGACAGTCCGTCGCTTCGGCAGGGCGTCGCAGCCATCGCGCTGCTTGCTCGCTATCACCGACAGCGCATGCCCTTGCGCCTGCTTGTTCCGCACCTCTGGCACAAGCTGCGTACTGCGCGACATGCTGCCGATGACGTGGTCGACTCCGCAGGTGCCTGAGCGCGGCGCATTGCCCGCCACTGCCGGGAATTAGGTCACAGCCTCATGGTGGGCGTCACCGAGGATTCTTCAGTCGGTCCGGTGCCGAGTTCGGCGCGTGGTTGTCGCCTGAAGGTGATGCCGGATGAGCGGGCGGAATCCCACGGAAGCTTGGCCGCATAGATACAGAGCGACAGAGTGGGAGTCGGCTACTTGATGCCCAACCGCTCCATCCGGTAACGCATGGCGCGAAAGGTGATGCCGAGAAGCTTCGCGGCGGCGGTACGGTTGTAGCGCGTCTTTTCCAGGGCTTCGTTGATCGCCTGACGCTCGACGCGGTCGAGGTAATCCTGCAGTGGCCACTTGTCGCCCGCCGGAATCGGCGTATCGGTCTCGTCGGCGACGGGGGTCAGGTGAAGATCGTCGGCGTTGATGTGCTGCGCGTTGGCGGCGAGCGACAATCCGCGCTCCAGAATGTTTTCGAGCTCGCGCACATTGCCGGGAAACGGATAGCGTTCGAGCGCCACGATGGCCTCGGGTTCGAGCGCCGCGCCTCCGCCGCGCGAGAGCTTGGCGAGAATCGCATGCGCGATGAGCGGTATGTCCTCGCGCATTTCCCGCAGCGAAGGCATCGCGAGCTCGATCACATGCAGGCGGTAATAGAGGTCCTGCCGGAATTCGCCGCTCTCGACCAGTGATGCAAGGCGCTTGTGCGTCGCGCTGATGATGCGCGTGTCGACGGGTTCCTCGTTGGTCGCGCCCACCTTGCGGACCTTCTTTTCCTGGATGGCGCGCAGGAGCTTCACCTGCATCGCAAGCGGAAGATCGGCGACTTCGTCCAGGAACAGCGTACCGCCGTTGGCCGCCTGGAAGAAACCGTCGCGATCGCCTTCGGCTCCGGTGAACGCGCCCTTCTTGTAGCCGAAGAACTCGCTCTCCATCAGGTTTTCGGGAATCGCGCCGCAGTTGACCGCGATGAACGGCTGCTCACCGCGCGGCCCCTTGAGATGGATCATCCGCGCCGCGAGCTCCTTGCCGCTGCCCGATTCGCCGTTGATGAAGACGGGTGCCTGACTCTTTGAAAGACGGTCGATCAAGCCGCGCACCTGCATCATCGCCGGCGATTCGCCCAGCAGCTGATAGCTCGCCGCAGGCTGCGGCTTTTCGGGCACCTTGAGGGCTTGCTTGACGAGGGCGCGCAGTTGCTCCAGCGCGACCGGCTTCGACAGGTAATCGAACGCGCCGGCCTTGAGCGCCGCCACGGCGTTTTCCGCGCTGCCGAACGCAGTGATCACCGCAACCGGAACGTCGAGCGCCTTCTGCGTGATGTATTCGACGACGCGCAACCCTTCGCCGTCAGGGAGGCGCATGTCCGTGAGGCAGAGATCGAAGGGCTCGCGATCCAGGAGTCGCAACGCGTCGTTGACGGATTCGGCGCGCGACGTGTCGAGGCCCATGCGCGAGAGCGTCAGCTCGAGCAACTCGAGCAGATCGGGCTCATCGTCGACGACCAGGACCTTCGGTTGACCGCGGATTCTGCGTGACATGGCTATGGGGGTCGAAAGAGGAGCGCTATTCTAAGCCTTCGGCGGAGCGGCAACCGCCCGCTTGAGCGTCAGGCGGAAATGGGCGCCGGGCCCCTTCGGCAGGAGCTCGAGCGCGGCACCGTTGGCGTCCGCCAGTTCGCGCGCGATGTAGAGACCGAGCCCGGTGCCGCCGGGACGGGTGGTGAAAAACGGCTCGAAGATTTGGGCACGGGCGTCCGTCGGAATCCCCGGGCCGTCGTCGTTCAGCTCGCAGATCACGGCATCGCCCATGTAGCCCGGCCGGGCGACGATCACGATGCTGCCTTCCTTCTTCTGGCAGTGCTGCCACGCGTTGCGGACGAGATTCCAGAATATCTGGTTCAGGTGGCCGCGGTCGAAAATCACCTGGATATCGTCCGCGATGCGGATGACGAGATCTTTCCCGTCAATGTGCTCCGCCTGCGCGATTTCCTCGCACAGCGAGGACACGTATTCTCCCAGCGCGATGACCTCCGGCTGCTGGCGATCCCGGCGATTGAGCTGCAGCACCTCGCCCACGATGCGGTCGATGCGCTTGGCATTGTTCCGGATCATGCCGAGGAGACGCTCGCCGGAAGGATTGACCGCTCGATCCTCTTCCAGGAGTTGCGCCGCCTGGTTGATCGCGGACAAGGGATTGCGGACCTCGTGCGCGATCGACGCGGTGAGGCGGCCGAGTGCGGCGAGCTTGATCTGTTGCGCCTCCGACTGTGCCCGGCCCAGGTCTTCCAGGTAGATCAGCGTCCCGCCGTTGAGACCGGAGCCGATGCGCACAAAGCGCACGCGCAGCAGCCGCTGCGTCGACTCGACCTTGAAGGGCGGCAGGGCCTCGGTGTCGTCCTCGTTCCAACGCCGCCAGTAGTCGTGCAGCGTCGCGGAAAACTCGACCAGCCGCATGCCGCCGCGCATCCGGCCGAAGCCGCCGAGCAAGCGCGTGACCTGTGCGTTGTGGCCGCGGACGACACCGTTCAGGTCCACGACGAGGACCCCATCCTGCATGTCCTGGATGATGAGGCGATTCACATGCTCCAGGTTGGCGACATCGATACCGCGCTGCGCCGCGAGGTCTTCCGATAGCTTGGTGTAGCGGCCCAAGGCCACTGCGATGCCGACAGTCGCGAAATAGCCGAAGCAGATGAGCCCGGTCTGGAAGAGCGAGGCCGCGCCCGAGTTGCCGCCTACGACGCGGTAGGCTTCGAGAGCGAGAAAGGCCACCGTTGCGAACGCGGCGTGAAAAAAGCCGGTGCGCGTCCGCAACAGCCAGCCGCTTGCCGCAAGCTGTGGGAACAGGAGAATCGGCAGCGATGCGCTGGAGCTTCCGCCGGCGATCATCACGAGCGACAGGAAGAATACGTCCCCGGTCAGGAGCGCGAAGAGCGTCTGCGGCAGGGTCATCGGCAGCCGCGGTTGCTCCACCCACCAGAACGCGGCGAGGCCGAAGATGAAATAGAGGGTTGCGGCGGTGACGAACGCATGCGGCGCCGCCACGTTCAAATCCTTGAGGTCGAGCAGGAGCGCAAGTCCGAGCAGCACCGCGCCGCATACCGCGCGGTAGACGCCGACAATCCACAGGATGCGACGGCCCGACTCGGTGATCGACGGCGGCAGGAGCGGCGGCTCGAAGGGCGGTATCGCGGCGCGCGGTTGCCTTAGATCGGGATCAGGAACGGACACGGGTGTGCGCTACCGCTTCTCGTCGCGGCGTTGCGCGCACGCGTCGCCGCACGCGAATCCGTTCGGCAACGCGCGCGCATCCGCCCGCGGCAGATATACGCCGCACTCGGCACACTGGACCATCGCCGCGGAAGCGTCGCCACTTTTGGGCGACGGCCGGCGCGTCGCGGCTTCGCGGCGGTTTTTCGCGACATTGACAAGTCGCAGGACGAACAGGATTGCGAATACGACGACTATCCAGACAATGATCTTGCCCATCTAGTCTCGTGTTCCGGTGGTTCGGACAACAAGACAGCGAGCCGTCGCGATGCCGTGAACGTGGGTCCGGCCCCAACAAAGCCGAGCAATGCGCCTTGAACGCCGGTTGCAACGCGAACCATCGAGCGAATGGGCTGAACGGGACACTACAAAACCTTGCCGGGATTGAAAATGCCCTGCGGATCGAATGCCGCCTTGATCCTGCGCATCAGCTCCAGCTCGAGGTCGCTCTTGTAATGCGTGAGCTCGCTGCGCTTGAGCTGCCCGATGCCGTGCTCGGCGCTGATGCTGCCCCGCGCCGCGTGGACCAGGTCGTGCACGATCCGATTGGCGACGTCCGCGTTGGTCATGAATCCCCTCGCGTCGACACCGGCGGGCGCGCTCAGATTGTAGTGCAGATTGCCGTCGCCGAGATGACCGAATACGACGAATCGAACACCCGGCAACGCCGCTGAAAGCGCCTGCTCGGCCCGTCCGAGGAACTCCGGAATCGCCGAGACGGGCAATGCGATGTCGTGCTTGATGTTGGGTCCTTCGCGGCGCTGCGCCTCGCTGATGTTCTCGCGCAGCGCCCACAATCTGTTGGCCTGATCCGCGGATGACGCGACGACAGCATCGCGCACGACGTCCGTTTCCACCGCCGTGGCGATAGCGGCTTCGACCGTCGCGGCAAGCGCGATGTCGGACGAGGGGTCGTCGACTTGCAGCAGCACATACCACGGGTGTCCGGGCAATGGATCGGGCAGTCCAGGGTGGTGCTTGCGCGACAGGGCCAGCGCGATGTCGCTGATGAGCTCGAAACCCGTGAGTCGGTCGCCGAGCGCCTGCCTCATCCTGCGCAGCAGCACCACGGCGCGCTCGACATTGGCGACGCCCGCGAGCGCCGTCACGCGCGATGCGGGCGCGGGAAAGAGCTTGAGGACCACCGCCGTGACGATGCCGAGCGTTCCCTCTCCTCCGACAAAGAGCTGCTTCAGGTCGTAGCCCGTGTTGTCCTTCCGCAACCCGCGCAGTCCGTCCCAGACACGCCCGTCGGCGAGAACGACCTCGACACCGAGCGTCAGTTCGCGCGCGTTGCCGAAACGCAGCACCGCGGTGCCGCCGGCGTTGGTCGAGATGTTCCCGCCAATGGAGCAGCTGCCCTCGGACGCGAGCGACAGGGGGAACAATAGGCCAACCTCCGCCGCAGCGCGCTGGACGGCGTGAAGCGTGGCGCCCGACTCGACGGTAATCGTCGCATTGTCGGCATCGACCGCGCGGACGCGATTCATGCGGGTCAGTGCGACGACGATCGCAGTGCCGCTCGCGTCGGGCGTGGCGCCACCGCACATGCTCGTATTGCCGCCCTGTGGGACGATCGGCACGCCGGCTTCGGCGCACAGTTGGACGATCGCAGCGACTTCCGCGGTCGAACCCGGCCGCACGACCGCGCGTGCGGCACCGCGATAGCGCCCCCGCCAGTCGACCAGAAAGGGCTCGGTGTCCGAAGGCGAGGTGAGGACGTGAGTGTCGCCCGACACAGCGACGAGGCGCGGGAGCAAAGTTGCGCCGAGTTCACCCATGGCGCAGGATATTAGCGCAAAGGACCGGTGTACCCACCAGGCGACCGTGCCACTTTCGCATGTTCGTCATCGAGGAGATTTCATGAGCTCAGATTCCGGCAAGCCGCCGTCCGGCGGCAATCCCCCCCTGTCGCCGCAGGACGCCATGGCCTTCATGCAGAAGATGTGGAATCCGTTCGGCATCCCGATACCCGGGTTCGGCGCGCTTGGCGCCGAGACCGCGGCCGCGCCCGGTGTTCCGGCCGCGATGCCGTTTCCGAATCCCGCGGCCATGTTCGCCGCGCTGGATCCGGCGGAAGTGCAGCGCAAGATCGACGAGATGAAAGTCATCGAGAACTGGCTTGGCATGAGCCTCAGCATGACGCAGATGAGCGTCAAGACGCTCGAGCTGCAAAAGGCCTCGCTCGAAGCGATGCGTGCCTCGCACGCGCCCGCCTCGAACGAAAATCCGCCGCGCAAGGGTTGAGATGGCGATTACTCTCTATTCCGGCTCCGGCTCGCCGTATGGGTGGCGCGTGCAGCTTGCGCTCGAGCACAAGGCGCTTCCCTATGAACTCAAGATGCTTTCGTTTTCGGCGGGCGACACGCGCAAGCCCGAGTTTGTCGCCATCAATCCGCGGCACCAGGTGCCGACCATTGTCGATGGCGATTTCACGCTCTATGAATCGAACGCCATCGTCGAATACCTGGATGACGCGTATCCGGGACGCGGCGAAATGCTCTTTCCCGGAGACGCCAAAAATCGCGCGCTCGCGCGCCGCCTGATTCAGGAAATCGACAACCATTTCGACAAGGCTATCGATACGGTGGTGGATCAGGCGTTCTCGAAAAAGCCCGAGGAGCGGGACGCCGCCAAGATTGCCGAGGGCAGGGCGGCGATCGTCGAGGAGTACGGGATGTTCACGCGCGCGATGGCCGGCGAGTTTCTCGCAGGGAAGCTGTCGGCGGCGGATTACGCTTTCTATCCTCTCGTTGCATTCGTGTTTCGCTCGCAAGTGCGCCTGCCCGACCTGGGCGCTGACGCGATGCTCACGCCTGCGCTTCGCGCGTGGAAGGCGCGCATCGAGGCGTTACCCTATTTCGACAAGACGATCCCGCCCCACTGGAAAAAGTGACTCGAACCATGAAGCTCACCACGACCGCCTTTGCGGATATGCAGTCCATTCCCGGCGAATTCGCGTTTTGCGTCATCGATCCGGCAACGCACGTCCGCGTGTCCGCCAACCGAAACCCGGATTTTTCCTGGGAGGACGTACCCGCGGGTACGCGTTCGCTCGCACTGGTCTGTCACGATCCGGATGTGCCGTCGAAGGGCGACGACGTCAATCAGGAGGGCCGCAGCGTGCCCGAAACGCTGCCGCGGGTGGATTTCTTCCACTGGATCCTGATCGACTTGCCGCCAACGACGCGCGGCATAGCCGCCGGCGCACACGCGGCAGGCGTGGTGGCGCGTGGCAAGAAAGGTCCCCACGCGCCCGACGGTGGACGCCATGGCGTGAACGACTACACCGGGTGGTTCGCTTCCGACGCCGAGATGGCCGGCGACTATTTCGGATATGACGGACCGTGCCCGCCGTGGAACGACACCCTCGTACACCATTACGTGTTCACGCTCTATGCCCTTGACATCGAGCGGCTCGACGTCCAGGGAAAATTCACGGGCAAGCACGTACTCGACGCGATGCGGGGTCACATCCTCGCCGAATCGTCGGTGACCGGGCGCTACACGTTGAATCCGGTGCTGAAAGCCTGACGCCGCTGGCCGCACGGCCCCGCGATTTGTCCTCAAGCGCCGAGCCAGGCCGCCCGGCGAGCCCCGACCTCGGGCGACGCATCGGCCTGTAACTCGAGATAGCAGGTGTCGAGGGGCGGGGCGGCGAGCACGAGGTCGAAAGTCATCAGCTCGTCGCGCCGGAAGGCATGAACGGCAATGTTCGTACCGGGGCCGTTTCGCTTGAGCATCGATGCGATGGCTTCGCTCGAGGCCTTGAGGCCGTCGATTGCCACCAGCAGGTCGTTCGGGGCGAGGCCCGCCACTTCGGCGGGCCCGCCGGCTGCCACGTATTTGAGCTTCAGGTCGGACCCAAGGAGCGCGCCCATCGAGCTCGCAGGTGGTGTGTCCTTGCTGGCGGCCTTGCCGCCGCGATCGGTGGGTCCTGTGGCGGCGCGCAAATGAAGCATCACGCCGAAGTCGCGCAGCAGGGCTTCGAGCGGCGGATCTTCGGTGCCGGCGACGTAGCGGTCGAAGAACTCGCGCAGGTCGCGTCCTGCAATCTCCGATGCGATAGCTTCGATGCCGTCTTCCGGCACGCCGGCGCCGGTCTGCCCGTGGCGCCGCCACAACGTACGCATGACGTCGTCGAGCGAGCGACTGGACGATCGGCGAAGCGTGAGGTCGAGAGCGAGGGCAACAAGCGATCCCTTGAGATAGTAGTTGATGGTGGCGTTCGGAGAATTCTCGTCCGGGCGATAGAACTTGATCCACGCATCGAAACTGGCATCGGCGACACTCTGGACGAAACGCCCAGGTGTGCGGATGACCGACGTGATGGTCCGTCCGAATATCTCGAGCAACCGGGAAGGCGGCACGACTCCGCTGCGCGCAAGGGCGAGATCGTCGTAGTAAGCCGTGATGCCTTCGAAGGCCCAGAGCTGGCGCGTGTAGTTCTCGCGCGCGAGGTCGTACGGGCAGAATGCGAGCGGCTTGATCCGCTTCACGTTCCAGACGTGAAAGTACTCGTGGCTGGCAAGGCCGAGAAATCCGACATAGTCGTCGCTGGGTGCGGTCATGCCCGCCATCGGAAGGCTGTCGCGACGGCAAATGAGGCTGGTGCTCGAACGATGCTCGAGGCCACCGTAGCCTTCGCCCACAACCGAAATTTGAAAAAGGTAACGCGCAAATGGCGGCGCCGTCGACGAAAGCCCGCCGAACAGGTCGACATGCCATTGGCAGATCCGCGCGAGATCCCGGGTCACGCGATCGAGATCCGCATGCTGGCGCCCGGTGATGGCGATGTCGTGCGGGACGCCTCCCGCCAGGAATGATGCTGACGCATGGTCGGACATTTCGACGGGATGGTCGATCAACTCGTCGTAACTGCCCGCGTGGTAGCGCGTCTGGCTGCCGTCGCCTTCGGCGCCGAGCGTTGTCGCAATCCGCCATTTGGCGGTCGGGCCGCCGGAAGGGATGGCGATTTCGAGCGAGCATGGCTCGGCCTCCCGGCCGCTAGGCGCCAGAAAGACCGAGGCGCCGTTGAAGTAGCCTCGCGTGCCATCGAGGTAGGCCGTTCGCACCGAGACGTCGAATGCGAATACCTT
>Ga0070678_100001799_pt1 | contig 11550 bp, 13 predicted proteins | sample KBSM73metaG_FD_65647 | JGI IMG/M metagenome (GOLD analysis project Ga0070678, IMG submission 65647) | Miscanthus rhizosphere microbial communities from Kellogg Biological Station, Michigan, USA - KBS M7-3 metaG | ecosystem: Host-associated > Plants > Roots > Rhizosphere > Soil ...
AATGTGATCCCGGCCGCACCGGTGCCGCTCAACCAGATCAAGCCGCGTGTCGCGCTCGACATGCAGCTCCAGCGCGCCGCCGAACGCGCGCACGGCATCGCGCAGGCGGTGCTCGCCAAGGTCAAGGCCGGGCAGCCAATCGCCGCGGCCTTCGCCGCAGCCGGGCTCGAAGCACCCAAGCCGATTGCGCTCAGCCAGCTCGAACTGTCGCGGGCGGGCCAAAACGTGCCGACCCCGATCCGCGTTCTGTTCCGTCTGGCGCCCGGCAAGGCGGATCTGGTGCAGGGGCCGAACGGCAGCTGGTTCATCGTCAAGCTCGAGCAGATCGCGCCGGGCAATCCCCAATTCCTGCCGCTGGTGATGAACGCGACCCGCAGCGAGCTGCAGCGGAGCCTGGGCGACGAATATGCCCAGCAATTCGCCGCCGCCGCGCGCGGCGAGGTGAAGGTTAAGCGCAATCCGCAGGCGCTCAGCCAGCTCGAGCAGCAATTGCGCGGCAACGGGCAGTAAGGTGGAGACCGCCGGCGGAGACGCCGAACAGGACGCCCATGCTATCCGCAGCCTGGCCTCCGGCCGGCCGGCGATGGTGTGGCGGCGCCAGCTCGCCGATACCGAGACACCTGTCGCCGCCGCACTCAAGCTGATCGAGCCCGGCCGGGGCGATTTCGTTCTCGAGTCGGTCGAGGATGGCGCGACCCGCGGGCGCTACAGCCTGCTCGGTCTCGCCCCCGATCTCGTCTTCCGCGCCAACGGGACCGAGGCGGCGATCAACCGCGACTGGCTGTTCGATCGCGAAGCGTTCAGGCCGGTCGAGGGCGGGCCGCTGAAAGCGCTGCGGACGCTCGTGGCGGAATGCCGCGCGGAAGTGCCCGCGGGCCTGCCGCCCGCGCTCGCCTGCCTGGTCGGCTATTTCGCGTATGAGACGGTGGGCCTGGTCGAGAAACTGCCGCGACCGGCGCCCAATCCGCTCGATCTGCCCGATATGCTGTTCGTACGGCCGACGTTGATCCTGGTGTTCGATCGCCTCGCCGACGCACTCTATCTGGTCGCGCCGGTGTGGCCGGGAAATCCCGAGCCGGCCGACGCGGTCAGTCGCGCGGTCGAACGGATCGAGGCGGCGGCGGCGCAACTGGCGGGCGTGGTCCCGCAATCGCGGCGCGATCCCGGCGCGATCACGCTGCCGACGCCGATGCCGCAGCTCGCGCCCGGCCGTTATGGCGAGATGGTGGCGCGCGCGAAGGACTATATCGCGGCGGGCGACATCTTTCAGGTGGTGCTGGCGCAGCGCTTCACCTGCGATTTCCCGCTGCCACCGTTCGATCTGTATCGGTCGCTGCGGCGGATCAACCCCTCGCCCTTCCTCTATCATCTCGACCTGCCGGGGTTCGCTTTGATCGGCTCCTCGCCCGAAATCCTGGTGCGCGTGCGCGATGGCGAGGTCACGATCCGTCCGATAGCGGGCACACGGCCACGCGGAAGGACGGCGGCCGAAGACGCCGCCAACCGCGACGAACTGCTCGCCGATCCCAAGGAGCGCGCCGAGCATCTGATGCTGCTCGATCTCGGCCGTAACGATGTCGGCCGCGTCGCGGAGCGCGGCACGGTCGCGGTGACGGACAGCTACACGGTCGAGAAATATAGCCACGTCATGCATATCGTCTCGAACGTGGTTGGACGTCTTGACGCATCGAAGGACGCGCTCGACGCCTTGTTCGCGGGCTTCCCCGCGGGCACGGTATCGGGTGCGCCCAAGGTCCGCGCCTGCGAGATCATCGCCGAACTCGAACCCGAGACGCGCGGCGCCTATGCCGGCGGGGTCGGCTATTTCTCGCCCGATGGCAGCATGGACAGCTGCATCGTACTCAGGACCGCGGTGGTGAAGGACGGAATGATGCACGTCCAGGCAGGCGCGGGCATCGTTGCCGACAGCGATCCGCAATCTGAGCAGAAGGAATGCGAAGCCAAAGCAGGCGCACTCTTCGCCGCCGCACGCGAAGCGATTGCCCGGGCGAGCGAGGCTGGGTTCGGGCAGTAAAGACCTTCGTCATTGCGAGGAGTGCAGCGACGAAGCAATCCAGCCTCACGCGCAGGCCTGGATTGCTTCGCTCCGCTCGCAATGACGACGGTATACGAGCATAACGCGACCGACCGCCTCCCGTTTTACATCAGGCCCCGAACGCGTTGGCCTGCTGGCCGACGAGTGTGACCTCGACGCGGCGATTCTGCTGGCGGCCGGCTGCGGTCTTGTTGTCCGCAACCGGATCGGCCTTGCCGTGGCCAATCGCCTGGATGCGCGCACCATCGACGCCCATCGCGACCATGGCGGCGCGCACCGCGCCCGCACGTGCGTCCGAAAGCTGCTGGTTCATCGCGTCGGACCCCTGAGCGTCGGTATGGCCGTCGATCCGCACCTGGACGTTGGGATTGGCCTGCAAATATTGCGCGAGCGGGCGCAGACGATCCGCCGCGCCGGGCTTGAGATCCGCCTTGCCGGTTTCGAACACGACATCCTGCAGCACAAGCGTCGCGCCCAGCTGCGTCTGCTTCATCTGGTATTCCGCCATCTGCTGGCGCAGGCGATCGGCGTCGGCGCGCGCCTTGGCCGCCTCAGCCGCATTGGCTTCGGCTGCAGCGGCAGCGTCCGCCGCCGCATCGTGGGCCGCTGCGGCATCCGCGCGCGCATCGGCCGCCTCAGCCTTGGCCGCGCCAATCTGCGCGGCATCATGCTGCGCCATCGCGGCATGCGCGCGGGTGCGGGCGATCTGAAGCTGGGTGTCGATATCGGACGTGATTTCGGCCACGCGGCGCGTCTTGTGATCGTCGAGCGCGTTCGCGAGCAGCGGAATCTCGCTATCTGCCTTGGCGAGCGCATCCGCGCCATTGGCGGCGACGCCGGGCTCGGCACGCGCGGTGGCGATCTTGTCGCGATAATTCTCGACAATCACGCGATTGGCGCGGCTGAGCGCTAACGAGGGAGAAGCGAGCGCGAGCGTCGCGGCCGCGCCCATCAGGCTGATGGCGAACTTATTCATGGCGGTTACTCCTGGGGGGTGGCGATCGCGGCCCGACGCTCGGCGTCGGCTTGGCGCGACTGCGCGGTCGCGAGCGCCAGATCGGCCAGCGAACTCGCGCGCTCGGCTGCGGCCAAAGCGCGATCTTCATGATGTTTGTGGAATTGCTCCTGCGCCTCGTCGAGCGCCGCGCGGGCGCGGGCCTGGGCATCGGCGGCAGGACCGTTGACGCCGGCGCGGTCACCGGCCTGGATCTTGGCGCGCGCATGCATAATCGCGAAGCGCGCGTCGTCGCGATCGGCGGCATTCACCGCAGCCGGCACAATGACGGCAAACATGCTCGCCGCCGCGATCGACCTGATCAGAATCGACATAGATACTCCTGCACGCCTTCGAACGGGCCTCTCAATGCGGCGCTCGGGCTGGAGTTCCCTTATTTCGCGATAGATTGCGATGATTACGTGCGCGTAACTTAAGCCCTCCTACCCATACATTATTCCTGCTGGGAACTACACTTGCGCCTTCGCCGAGGGATCTTCACCTAAACCCTCCGCCACTCCATTCTTGCATCGCAACGAATAGCGGCGCTTGGCGCGCCCCAAGTGTGCAGGCAATTGCCTTGCGCCGCACCACTGCCTAGGTCCCGAACCATGATCTTGGTCATCGACAATTATGACAGCTTCACCTGGAACCTGGTCCATTATCTTCAGGAACTGGGCGCCCAGGTGGACGTCGTGCGCAACGACGCAATCGGCGTCGGCCAAGCGATGTCGTCGGGCGCGCAAGCCTTCCTGATCTCGCCCGGCCCCTGCACCCCCAACGAAGCGGGAATCAGCCTGGAGCTGGTCGAGGCGTGCGCGGACCAGAAGAAGCCCTTGCTCGGCGTGTGCCTGGGGCATCAGGCGATCGGCCAGCATTTCGGCGGCGCGGTGGTTCGCGCGAGCCGGCTGATGCACGGCAAGACCTCGCCGGTGACGCACGACGGCAGCGGTGTGTTTGCCGGGATCCCCTCGCCCTTCACCGCGACGCGCTATCATTCGCTGGTGGTGGAGGGCGCGCCCGCAACCCTGATCGCCAACGCGCATAGCGACGATGGCATGGTAATGGGCTTCCGCCATGCCGAGCTACCGATCCACGGCGTGCAATTCCATCCCGAAAGCATCGCGACCGAGCATGGCCATGACCTGCTCGCCAATTTCATGCGGCTGGCGGGGGTCAAGGTGAGCGCCAAGGTCGCCGAACGCGCATGACCACGCTCGCCTTGCTGCCCGATCCGAGTGAGCCGCTCGAGCATGAGACGGCGGAGGCGGCGTTCGCCGATATCCTCGACGGCAAGGTGCCAGACGAAGCGATTGCACATTTCCTGACGGCGATGACGCTTCGCGACGAGACCAGCGTCGAGATCGCCGCCGCCGCGCGCGCGCTGCGCGCCCGTATGATCGAGGTGCAGGCGCCCGCGGGCGCGATCGACGTGTGCGGCACGGGCGGGGACGGCGCGCACAGCCTCAACATTTCGACCGCAGTCGCGATCGTGGTCGCCGCGGCGGGCGTGCCGGTCGCCAAGCATGGCAATCGCGCGGCCTCGTCCAAGGCGGGAGCGGCAGACACGCTAGAGGCGCTCGGGCTCGATCTCGACCGGGCCTCGGCGCGCGCGGAGGAAAGTCTCGCCGATCTCGGCATCGCTTTCCTATTCGCGCAGAAGCACCATCCCGCGCTCGGCCGGCTCGCACCGATCCGCCGTGCGATCGGGCGAAGGACGATCTTCAACCTGATTGGACCGCTCGCCAATCCGGCACGCGTCACGCGCCAGCTGATCGGCGTCGCGCGCGTGGACTATCTCGAAACCGTCGCGCAGGCGCTGGACCTGCTCGGTACCGAGGCCGGGCTGGTCGTGTCGGGCGAGGAAAGCCTCGACGAGCTTTCGATCGCGGGGCCGAGCCGCACCGTATCAGTGGGCTTGTGCGGGCTGAGCGGCGTGATCACGCCGGACGATGCGGGCCTGCAGCGTCACGGACTCGACGCTATCCGGGGTGGCGACGCGGCCTATAACGCGGCCGCACTGCGCGCCTTGCTGCTGGGCGCGCCCGGCGCCTATCGCGATGCGGTGCTGCTGAATGCGGGCGCGGCGCTCGTGGTGGCAGGCGCGGCGGCGACGCTGCGCGAAGGCGCCGAGGAGGCCGCCGAGACGATCGACAAGGGCCTCGCCAACGTATTGCTCAATTGCTGGATCGCGTATTGATGGCCAACCGCCTCATCCAAATCCTGGAAACCAAGGCGGGCCATGTCGTCGCCGCCAAGGCCGCGCGCAGCATCGGCGACCTTGACGCCGCCGCTGCGCAGCAATCGCCGCCGCGTGGCTTCCGCACGGCGCTTGAGGATAAGGCTGCGAACGGCTTCGCGCTGATCGCCGAGATCAAGAAGGCCTCTCCGTCAAAAGGCCTGATCCGCGCCGAATTCGATCCGCCCGCGCATGCGCGGGCCTATGAGGCGGGCGGCGCGGCGTGCCTGTCGGTGCTGACCGACGTGCCCTATTTCATGGGAGCGGACGATTATCTGGTTGCGGCGCGCGCGGCCTGTTCGCTGCCCTGTCTGCGCAAGGATTTCATGATCGATCCGTGGCAGGTGGCCGAAGCGCGCGCGCTCGGCGCCGACGCCATCCTGATCATCGTCGCCGCGCTGGAGGATCAGCAAATGGCCGAGATCGAGGCCGCGGCGATCGAACGCGGCATGGACGTGCTGGTCGAGGTGCATGACGCGCAGGAGCTCGACCGGGCGTTGCGACTTAGATCGCGGCTGATCGGCGCCAACAACCGCGACCTCAGGGACTTCAGTATCGATTTCGCGCGGACCTACGAACTGGTCGCGCGCGCGCCCGCCGATTACCTGTTCGTTGCCGAAAGCGGGATCGGGTCGCACGCTGATCTCGAAGCCATGGCCGCGAACGGCGTGCGCGCCTTCCTGGTCGGCGAGAGCCTGATGCGCCAGGCCGACGTGGAAGCGGCAACCAGGGCGCTGCTCGCGGCATGAGCAAGCTGACACATCTAGACGATGCAGGGGCGGCGCATATGGTCGATGTTTCGGCCAAGGCGGTCACGAAGCGTGAAGCGACCGCGACCGGGCATATCGCCATGTCGACGAACGCCCTGGCGGCGATCCGCGAGGGCGCGCTCGCCAAGGGCGATGCGCTCGCCGTGGCGCGGGTGGCGGGCATCATGGCGGCCAAGCGTACGTCGGAACTGGTGCCCTTGTGCCATCCGCTGCCAATATCCTCGGTCAGCGTCGATTTCATGTTCGGCGAGACGGGCATCGACGTCACCGCGACGGTCGTCACCACCAGCCAGACAGGGGTCGAGATGGAGGCCCTGACCGCGGTCTCGGTCGCGCTGCTCACGCTTTACGATATGGGCAAGGCGATCGATCGTGGCATGACGATCGGCAATGTGCGGCTGCTCGCCAAATCGGGCGGTCGTTCGGGAGACTGGCGGGCATCATGAGCCTGCTGCCCGTCGCCGAAGCGCAGGCGCGCCTGCTCGCCCTGGCGACGCCGCTGCCGACCGAAAGCGTTCGACTGATCGAGGCCGCCGGGCGCTGGGCGGCCGAGGATGTGGTCGCGCGCCGCACCCAGCCCGCTGCCGATCTGTCGATGATGGACGGCTATGCGATCCGCTTTGCCGATATGCCGGGGCCGTGGACCATGATCGGCGAAAGCCGTGCGGGGGCTGGCCTGGAGGCGCGCGTCGGTCAAGGCCAGGCCATCCGTATCTTCACCGGGGCACGCCTGCCGGAGGGTGCGGACGCGATATTGGTGCAGGAAGAAGCGACGTGCGACGGTGAGCTCCTTCAGCTTTCGGGCGAGGGGCCTCTCGGGCCGGGATCGAGCATTCGTCCGCGTGGATCCGATTTCGCCGATGGCACGCGCCTGCTTACCGAAGGAGCGTTGCTGACGCCCGGCCGGATCGCCGCGGCGGCGGTCGGCGGATATGGCGCGCTGAGCGTTCGGCGCAAGCCGCGCATCACCTTGATCTCCACGGGTGACGAACTGGTTTCGCCCGGGGAGACGGCCGAGGGGGGAATGCTGCCCGCGTCAAACGGAGTGATGCTGCAGGCGCTGATCGGCGCGACGGCGGACGTGCGGGACGCGGGCATCGTTCCCGACCAGCTCGATGCACTGACCCGGGCTCTCCAGATGGCGGAGGCAGATATCATCGTCACCACAGGGGGCGCCTCGGTGGGCGACCATGATCTGGTGCGGCCCGCTCTCGCCGAAGCGGGCGCCGCGATCGATTTCTGGCGGATCGCGATGCGGCCAGGCAAACCGTTGCTCGCTGGGAAGCTGGGCAACGCGATCGTGCTCGGCCTTCCCGGCAATCCGGTCTCCGCCTTCGTCACCGCGCGGCTGTTCCTGCTGCCTTTGATCGCGTATCTCGGCGGCGCGCGAAACCCCCTCCCGGCGACCGAACGCGCGCGGCTTGCAGCTCCGTTGCCAGCGGTCGGTAATCGCGACGATTATGTCCGCGCCACGCTCTTGGGCGGCCGCGTCACGCCGCTTCCAAATCAGGATAGCGGGGCGCTCTCCACGCTTGCGTGCGCCGACACACTGATCGTCCGCCCGGCGGGCGCGCCGCCCGCATCTGTGGACGAATTCGTGGATATCTTGGCGGTCGCTTGACGTTCCCCGTAACGTTTAATATACGTTCTCCATACGTTCCTTTGGACTAGGGGAAAAAGTCGTGCTGACCCGCAAGCAACATGAGCTGCTCTGCTTCATCAACGACCGGCTGAGCGAAACGGGGGTTTCGCCTTCCTTCGAAGAGATGAAGGAGGCGCTCGATCTCAAGTCCAAGTCGGGCGTGCATCGCCTGATTTCGGCGCTGGAGGAGCGCAATTTCATCCGCCGCCTGCCCAATCGCGCGCGCGCTCTCGAAATCCTGCGGCTGCCCGATGCGATCAAGACACCCGTTCCGGCGGGGTCGGCAAAATCCAACATCCAGAATCCGCCATCACGGATCATGCCGCCTGCTGCAAATGACGTGCTGGAAGTGCCGTTGCACGGCCGTATCGCGGCCGGCATGCCGATCGAGGCGCTGGAAGGGCAGAGCAGCCTGTCCGTTCCCGCAGCTTTGCTTGGCCCAGGCGAACATTATGCGCTGGAGGTAGCAGGCGATTCGATGGTCGAGGCCGGCATTCTCGACGGGGACTATGCGCTGATCCGCAAGGCCGAGACCGCGCGGGACGGCGACATCGTGGTGGCACTGATCGACGACAGCGAGGCAACGCTCAAATATTTCCGCCATGAAGGATCGATGATCCGGCTCGATCCGGCCAACCGTTCCTACGACCCGCAGCGTTATCGCCCGGGCCAGGTACGCGTTCAGGGCAAGCTTGCCGGCCTGCTGCGCCGATATTGAGGTCCGCGTCATGGCCGCACCACGTCCGGATTTCCTGGAATTGCCGGTTGCCGACGTCGAGGCCGCACAGGCTTTTTACAGCGAGGCGTTCGGCTGGCAGATGACCGACTTCGGCCCGACCTATGCCTGCACGCTCACCGGCGATGTCGACGTGGGACTGCAGGCGGATCCGACCGAGCGTACGCGCGCGCCGCTGATCGTGATCCAGGTCGAGGATCTGGAGGACGCGCTCGCTGCGGTGGAAGCGGCAGGCGGCACGATCAGCAAACCCATCTTCTCCTTTCCGGGTGGGCGGCGCTTCCACTTCCGCGACCCCGACGGCAATGAACTCGCGGCGCACAAGCCGGACTGATCAACCTCGGGGAGCATAGGATGACTGCATATGTGGCCCTGCTCCGCGCGGTGAATGTCGGCGGCACCGGCAAATTGCCGATGACCGAATTGAAGGCAATGTGCGAAGCGGCGGGGTTCGAGCAGGTCCGTACCTATATCGCCAGCGGCAATGTCGTCTTCACCAGCGAAAAAGGCGAGGATGCGGTCCGCGCCGAGATCGAGAAGGCGCTGGAGGCCTATGCCGGCAAGCCTGTCGGCGTGCTGGTGCGCACCGCCGCGGAAATGGCCGACACGCTCAAGCGCAATCCCTTCGCGGATCGGCCGGGCAACCGCGTGGTCGCCTTGTTTGTCGACGGGCCGATTCCAAGGGACGCGCTGGATCATGCCAAAGGCGTGAAGGACGAGCTGATGGAGCTCGGTCAGCGCGAAATCTATGTCTTCTATGGTGACGGCATGGCAGATTCCCGCCTCGCGATTCCTGCCGCAAAGGGCGGCACCGCGCGCAACATGAATTCGGTCGCCAAGCTTGCGGAGATGGCGGCGGCACTCGCCTGAGCAGCCAGTCCCAAGTCCAAAAAAAGAACCCCGCCATCCCGGCGCGATACGCCCGGAATGGCGGGGTGGGAGCGAGACCGGGAAAGGGGGGCAAACCCGGTCTCTGAACGGTAACCAGTCTTGCTGCTCAGCTAAACGCTCAGCCGTGCAACTTGTTCGTGACCTCGGCGACATGCTTGCCCTGGAAGCGCGCGCCCTCAAGCTCGATGTGGCTCGGCTGGCGACTGCCATCGCCGCCCGCGATCGTGGTCGCGCCATAAGGCGACAGGCCATGGATCTCGGTCAGGCCCATCTGGCCACCATAAGAATAGGGCAGGCCCACGATCACCATGCCGAAGTGAAGCAGGTTGGTGATGACCGAGAAAAGCGTCGTTTCCTGTCCGCCATGCTGGGTCGCGGTCGACCCGAACACGGATCCGACCTTGCCGACCAGCTTGCCGCTCGCCCACAGCCCGCCGGCCTGGTCGAGGAAGGCGGCCATCTGCGCGGGCATCCGGCCGAAGCGGGTCGGCACCCCGATGATCACCGCATCATAATCGGCAAGATCCTGGACCGTTGCGATCGGGGCGTCCTGCTCCAGCTTGAAGTACGCGGCCTTGGCGACCTCGATGGGCGCGGTTTCCGGCACACGCTTGAGATCCACCTGTGCGCCGCCCTCGCGTGCACCCTCGGCAACCGCCTGCGCCATCTGCTCGATATGGCCGTAGCTCGAATAATAAAGAACCAGAACCTTGCTCATAATCTGTCTCCGGGAAAAGGTGTCAGGCGGCATCGACCATCACCAGCTCGGCATCTTCGAGCGCGGTGACGGTGAGCGTTTCGGTATCGCTTATCGCGACGCCATCGCGGGCATTGGCAGCCACGCCGTTGATCTCGATCCTGCCGGTAGCGGGGACGAGATAGGCGTGACGATCGGCACCGAGCTGATATTCGGTGGTTTCGCCCTTCTTGAGGGTGGCGCCGAGAACCCGCGCTTCGGTGCGGATCGTGAGCGCCTCACCATCCTCGGCGAAGCCCGATGCAAGCGTCACGAACCGGCCCGAACGATCCCCCTTGGGGAAAGGCCGCGCGCCCCAGCTGGGATCACCGCCGCGTTTGCTCGGCACGATCCATATCTGGAACAGCCGTGTAGTTTCGTCCTCCAGATTATATTCGGCATGCGTGATCCCGCTGCCCGCCGACATCACCTGGACGTCGCCCGCTTCGGTGCGGCCCTTGTTTCCAAGGCTGTCCTGGTGCGTGATCGCACCCTCGCGGACATAGGTGATGATCTCCATGTCCGAATGGGGATGCGCCGGAAAACCGCTCTTGGGAGCGATCGCATCGTCGTTCCAGACGCGGATATTGCCCCAGTTCATGCGGCCGGGCTCATAATAATCCGCGAACGAGAAATGGTGGCGCGCATCAAGCCAGCCATGGTTGGCGGCACCGAGTGTGTTGAAGGGGCGAACGTCGATCATATCGTATCTCCGTGCCGGGCCTGTGCCCGGCGTCGCCAACCTAGATAGTTGACTGGAGCGTCAAGAAAATAGAATTGAAAGCAAGTCACCGGTTACGGAATTTTACCGATGCGGCTGCCTGACTTCGACGCCTGGGCCATTTTCGCGAAGATCGCGCAGACCGGCTCGTTCGCGCGCGCCGCGAGCGAATTGCGTCTGTCCAAGCCGACCGTGTCGAAGGCGGTGGCACGGCTCGAACAGCGCCTGGGCGCGCCCCTGCTCCACCGTACCTCGCGCCGGCTGTCGCTGACCGAGACGGGAAAAGCCGCGCTCAGCCGCGCCGCGCGGATATTGGCCGAGGGCGAGGCCGCCGAGGCGGAAGCGTCGGATCAGGCGGAAACGCCGCGCGGAATGGTGCGCATCGCCGCACCCATGTCCTTCGGTGTGGAGCATCTTTCGCCGGCCTTGCCCGACTTCCTGGAACTCTATCCCGAGGTCGACCTCGATCTGCATCTGAGCGACGCGATGGTCGATCTGATCGGCGATGGTTTCGATATTGCGCTGCGCATCACCAACCTGGCTGATTCGAGCCTGCGCGCGCGGCGACTGTGCCCGGTGCGCACGCCGATGGTGGCCGCCCCCGCCTATCTCGAAAAGCATGGTCGACCCCAGCATCCGCGCGAGCTCGCGGAGCATCGCACGATGATTTACACGGGCGTCCCCAATCCCGAAATCTGGCGGCTCCACCATCCCATCCAGGGCGAATATGCGGTGCCGTTGAGCGGGCGAATCCGCTCCAATAGC
>Ga0070678_100001800_pt1 | contig 11547 bp, 20 predicted proteins | sample KBSM73metaG_FD_65647 | JGI IMG/M metagenome (GOLD analysis project Ga0070678, IMG submission 65647) | Miscanthus rhizosphere microbial communities from Kellogg Biological Station, Michigan, USA - KBS M7-3 metaG | ecosystem: Host-associated > Plants > Roots > Rhizosphere > Soil ...
AAGGTCGCCAGTGCAGGTCCCGGCGCTCTTCCAGCTCTTGTCGGGCATGTACTCGTACTTGCCTACGCAGTCTTGAACGAACTTCGGAAAGGCGGCATCGTCGGGGATGACGACGCATCGCATCGCAGCGTCGACGAGCTTGTGTCCTTTGTCAGGCTCCTTCTCGTCCCGCTTGTCCGTCACGCAGGCGATGGTACCAGCTACGTCCACGGTCTGACCGGCAATTGCCACGCCATTGCCAATAATAAATAGCGCTGCGGGAACGGCAACGAACAGCTGCTTGAGGCTCATGGTGTCCTCCTTCGTTCGGGCACGACGCTTTCGGACTTTCCGTATTGCAGCCATTACGGGCAACTGCCGTCACAATCAACACTACTTCGAGGCAATCTGTATGCGGCTGCCGCTGATGTCCGCTTTGGGTCATTAGCGGACAAAGTGACAAGCCCGCGCCATGTCCGCTTTACCCCCGATAGCGGACATTCGTCGGTGCCGGTGGGATTAAGCGGACATCGCAGTCGACAAGCAGCAAGCAGGTATGCTTGTCGGAAACAGGAATGCGCTTAATGTCGGCACGCCCTGGCTAGGCTTATGGCTCGGATGAGTATGTTTCTCGGCGAGGCGGTCGCCCGTCTGCCTTGCCCCAGCCGTATTTGCCCCGCAATCGGGTAACGCGTTCTGACCGCCTTCACCCGTGGGGCTAAAATGTCGCCGGAGCAGATAACGGACTTCGTGTTGAGCTATCTGATGATGCGCGGCAAGCCAACCGAAGAGGGCAGTCTCGGGGCAACCTTGAGTGTAGATTGCCAAGAAGCAGAGGGGTCCTCGAATTTTACACTGCTGTGGTCTAGCGAGCACGCGCGCCCCGACGACGTCATCGACATCAACAGAATACGGATCTGGAGGCACGATCATCTTCTGTTCGATGCGGAATTTCTCGACAGTGAGTTCGGGGGCAATCGCTACCGCGTCAGCGCATTTGAGCGCGGGACGTGGCTTGACGTGGTAGCATCCGCACTGATGTTACAGCTCCGCGAAGAGGGCGATGCAATTCGGCATTAAAACGGAAGCCAGACGGAGCGCCTCTCGCGATCAGAAGCATATGTTTTTGATCGTTGGCCATCTAGCGACGCCTTTGAGCGAGGCAGCTTTTGCCAGTGCTGCCGCCCACTCCTGCTTGGAGGCGTTCTGGAACCTCTCCCATGCGCCGCCAGCGACTTCATAGTTGCCACAACTCGGGCAATCGATGACGTAACCATCAAAGTTCCGCGGGGTGCGGTCCCTGGCTTCGCTTGCACACACTAGGCATTTCATGTTGACCCTTCCCGCATCGGAGTCCGTCGATCCTCAAGCTCGTTGCTTGAAGCGCTGGTGACCGTTGCTTCTTCATCAAACTCCAGCTCGCATTCTGCGACGGTGCGGTAGAAGGGCTCGCTGCCGCTTTTTATGCGGTATTGGAACTGCCCATCGCGCTCGGGAAGTTGAGCAACGACTTTGTATGAACCAGAGGCAGCCTTCCGCGCCGGAAAGCGCTTGCCGAGCCTCACCACGTTCCCGATAATGAAGTTATGCCCGTGCAATTGTCTCATTGTGAAGCTTTCTCGTGTGTTGCAGCAGAGGCTAGGTGTAGTCCGGCGTTGCGGTCGCCTCGAGCCTGCAATTGGAGTCGCGAGGGATTGTTTCTCTGCTCACGTACCATATTCAAGAGCTCGTCAGAGCGCTTGCCTTCGGTATCGATTCCGAGACGCTTTAGCTCAGCTCTAGCGTCAATAACGAGCTGAGCGATTTTTGGCGAGGCTATGTCTATCATGATGAGATGCCCTTGAGCAGCTTTGCAATATCGAGCAGTGATCTATTCGCGGTAAGCGCCATTTCGTGGCGCATGCTGAGCGTGCCTAAATCTTGATCCTGAGCGGCCTGCAGGTCCAAAGGATCGATGGTCACCATCTCGAGCGAGGAACCAGACTGCCGCGGAACGAAGATCATTGTCGCAACCCGACGGTAAGCCGGAAACGACAGTCCCTCGATCAGCTCTTCATCTGTCACCACTCGGTAGTCCGCCGGCGGGAGCAACCGATCCACGCCTTTTGGCCAGAAGGGTCGATGAAACGTGATGATCTCACTGCTGGTCCGTAACGTCATCGAATGAGACCTTAAGGTTAGGATCGGGACCAACGGTGTGACTCAGCGCGCCCGCTCGTCCACGCCACCCGCCACATGTACCTTCATAGGCGCGGCCGCATCGGCTGCCACCTTAGTCGACAGCGAGCGGAACTCCTCGACTTGAGCCGTCAGGGTAGCCAACTGCTTGCGCCAATAAGCTGCTTGCAATTCTACCGCCTGGGCCAGGTTCTTCGCTCCGGCCAGGCTCTTTGCAAGATCGAAGCCGGAATTGATGTTGCGCTGAGCGATGTCGATGACCTTACGGTTTAGCGCCACAGCGCCCTGACCCGCGGCGTCCAAGGATCTCTCCCAACTGACTAGGACAGTTTCGAAGGCATCCTTGGAGCGCTCATAAACTTCGCGCGTCTGAGTTATGTTTTTTTCCGCCAGAGCGCGCATTGCCTCTGGCACTTCAGTGTTGCGAGCCAGTTGCTCGAATTCAGCAACATTTTTGCGGTAGGAATCGCGTGTCTTTTCAGCGGCAGCCTGGGCATTGAAGGAGTCATTCATAATACTACCTCTTGGAGTTAGGTTCGCAGGAGCCGAAAGGGATTCGGGGGTCGAGATTCGGCATCATCTCGGGAGGCCCTCAAGGGCCCATTCTCGAAGCTCAATGGGATCGGTCACGCCATCTACAGCAAGCCCCATGAGCTTGCGCCTCAGCGTGGCCTTCAATTCATAGTCCCGTTCGAAATCGCGAAAGGGATCGCGAGCCTGTAGCGCTGTCCACGTGGCTTCAAATGCCTGCTCTACTGTCGAACGTAGTGCTGAAACGTAAAAAGTGGGTGGGGGGTTTTTACAGCCCATGGCTCCCCTCCTTGTTTCGCAGGCGGGAGTCTTAGGCTCTCAGCCACCGGTGCCTGTTATTGCTCTTACCGGCGATGATCCAGCAGGCGCCTTTCCTAGGCGAATAGCAAGTGAAATAGAGACTGATGGCTAGGCGGCCGCAGTTAGGGGCTTCAGGCATCTTAGATACTGGGTGCCAGAGCGGCCTTCGAACGTCAGATTTTCCCGCCTGATCGCGTCGATACATTCGGAGATATCGAGGTCGGAAGAGTTGTAGTCGACCGCCATTCCGTCGCCTGGGCTGCCCGGGCAGCGATACATCAGTCGCTTGCACGTCGTGAGCAGCGACCGGTCGATCTCGGCGTATAGGCGGCCCGTGGTTTGCGTGCAAAGTTCGAGGTAGTGGCGGTGGCCATACACCGCGGCGAGACGATTGACGATCCCGGCTTTGTTCACGCCCGCCCGCCGCGATTCTATCCGGCGGCGGCGGCGCGAATCTTGGCGGGGTGCACCAGCGCGGTGAAGTCGTCCATCAGCGTGCGCGTGATGTCGCCGATGGCGAATTTGTAAGGCCCGATCTCCGAGACCGGCGTCACCTCGGCGGCGGTGCCGGTGATGAAGCACTCGGAAAAATCGGAAAGCTCGTCGGGCATCATCGCGCGCTCGATCACTTTCAAGCCCCGCTGCTTAGCAAGCCCGATCACCGCCTTGCGCGTGATGCCGTTCAAGAAGCAGTCGGGCGTCGGCGTGTGCAGCACGCCGTCCTTGACAAAGAAGATGTTGGCGCCGGTCGCCTCGGCGATCTGCCCGCGCCAGTCGAGCATCAGCGCGTCGTTGTAGCCGGCGCGCTCGGCCTTATGCTTCTCGATGGTGCAGATCATGTAGAGCCCGGTCGCCTTGCTCGCGGTCGGTGCCGTGCGCGGGTCCGGGCGGAGGTAGTCGGCAAATTTCAGTCGAAGGCCCTTGGCCCGCGCGGCGGGATCGAAATAGGAGCCCCAGTCCCAGGCGGCGATGGCGACATTGGTCTTGGTGAGTTGTGCGGCAACGCCCATCTGCTCGCTGCCGCGCCAAGCGATCGGGCGGACATAGGCGTCGGTCAGCTTGTTGGCCCGCAGCACCTCGCGCGCAGCCTTGTCGAGCTCGGCGACCGAGTAGGGACTCTCGAAGTCGAGGATGTTGGCCGAGTCGTGGAGGCGCTGATTGTGCTCGGTCAGCTTGAAAATCTGGCCGTCATAGGCGCGCATCCCCTCGAACACGGCGCTCGCATAATGCAGCCCGTGGGTCAGCACATGCACCCGCGCGTCGCGCCACGGAACGAGCTCGCCGTTCAGCCAGATGAAGCCGTCGCGCTGATCGTAGGGGACGATAGCCATCGAAACATTCCTCCCGTGACATCGCCGGCCTTCTTGCCCGAGCCGGCGCCGGTCACGAAACGCCTCTCTTAGCACCTTGAACGGCGATTGCGCGAGCAGGCGGCGAGGCGTATCAAGGACCGAAATAAGTCAACATGGCTGACATAACGGGCCGCGGAAACTAAGTCAACATGACTGACCTAAATGAACGGCTGATCCCGAGACAGAAGTCGTCGGACTCGAAGCGCCGCGGCGAGATTGCGCCTGGCCGCAAGCGCGCGCATTTGCCCGAGGCCAAGCTGCTCGAATTCGCCGAGCTGCTGTTCTTCGCCTATCGCGACTTCACCGGCGACCCCGACGCAATTTTGAAGCATTTTGGCTTCGGCCGGGCGCATCATCGGGTGCTGCATTTCGTTAACCGCCATTCGGGCCTAAGGGTGGCCGACCTGCTCGATATTCTGACCATCACCAAACAGAGCCTCTCCCGCGTGCTCAAGGAGTTGATCGACAAGGGTTATATCGTGCAACGAGCAGGCTGTTCCGATCGCCGCGAGCGCCTGCTGTTTCCGACCGATAAAGGCCGGGCGCTGGCCGAGCGGCTTGCCGCGCCGCAGCTCGTGCGCTTGAACGCGGCCTTGAAAACGGCCGGCCCCGGCGCCGAAGCCACCGTTCACCGCTTCCTCGAAGCCATGGTCAATGCCGAAGAACGGCCAAAAGTCTCCTCCATCATGGCCGCCTCGCCGGTTCCGCTTGAGGAGGGCGGCAAGGGGGGAGATCAGTGACCATGCCGACGCCGATCAAACCTCATCGCGGCAGCGCGCCCGACGACAACGCGCCGCATATCCTCATCGTCGACGACGACAGCCGCATCCGCGACCTGCTTGCGCGCTATCTGCACGAGCACGGCTTTCGCGTGAGCACCGCAATCGATGCCGCGAGCGCGCGCGCCTGCATGCGCAGCCTCGCCTTCGACCTGCTCATCCTCGACGTGATGATGCCGCAGGAGTCGGGCATCGATTTCGCCCGCGCGCTGCGCAGCTCCTCGCAGGTGCCGATCCTCATGCTTACCGCCCGCGCCGAGCCCGAGCAGCGCATCGAGGGGCTGGAGACCGGCGTCGACGATTACCTCGCCAAGCCGTTCGACCCGCGCGAGTTGCTGCTGCGCGTGACCAACGTTCTGCGCCGCGGCGCGCCGGCGCCGACCTCCGGCGAAGTGCGCATGGGCGAGTTCGTGTTCCACATCTCGCGCGGCGAGCTCAAGCGCGACGGCGAGACGGTGCGGCTCACCGAGCGCGAGCGCGATCTCCTGCGCTATTTCGCGCAGCGGCCCGGCATGCCCGTGTCCCGCCATGAGCTTGCCAAAGGCGAGGACGGCGGCGGCGAGCGCGCCGTCGATGTGCAGATCAATCGCCTGCGCCGCAAGATCGAGCACGACCCTGCCAACCCAGTCTATCTGCAGACCGTGCGCGGCAAGGGCTACATTCTATACCCAGAGTGATGGACGCCCTCTCCGCAAGAATTTGGCTGATTTACAAGCTTTTCTGGCCGATTCTCAATTCTCGCCTACAAAATGGACCACTGCGAAGCGCGGATAGAGAGCCGGTGCGGCTTGCACTCCGAGTATGAAACCGCAAGCCCAACTGACGCGCATTCCGCTCGGCCTGGGTATCACGCTGCCGTTATCACTACAGGCACCGAATCCTAAAAGTACAAGATGCAGCGCCTTTATCTTGGGGCCAGCCGATTTGCCTTTTCTCGGCTTACTGCCCGCCCTCTCAATAATTTTCCGGGCTTCGGCAAGCCTTCTCTTGAAACCGCTCGGAGGGTCGCGGGGTTGAGGTAGGCAAAGACCAAAACAACTTTAGTGAGGAAAGCGCTCTATGAAGCTGAAACTAATAGTCATCGCTTCCGCGGCCTATTTTGCGTTGAACCTAGGCCTGGGTCAATTCCTCGGCGGTTCTGCGGCTTACGCGGTAAGTGTGTCTAGCGCTACTACCGAAGTGCCAGGAGGCACCATCAGCACCCCAGGTTCAGAAAGCAAGGCCAACCCAATTTCGCCGGAGCGCATGGCGAGCGAGATTATTATTGAGCAAGGCAGCACGACTGTCATGACGCCAGAGATTCCCCCGCCTCTGGCAGCTCCGCCGCTGCCCGTCCCGCAATAATCGAGCAGAACTTCATCGGGAGTCGCTCGTTGTAATCTTCGAGGCTCTCAGGGCACGGAGCGCAACGATATCGGGTGCAAGTCGGCACCATTCGCCAGTCGAAGCCTGCCAGCGGTTGCACTGCGTGGCAACCCGCTAGACGCTCGCCATAGTGATCAATCTCGATTAGAGGCTGGTCACATTGTTTGCAGCGACTCGATGGCATCACTAATATTCCGCGTGTTCGATTCGGTTCCTAGCAGAAAAGAATGGAACGCATGTTTGCGACCCTCAGGCTCCGCATTGAGGTTGAGGATGACGTACTTATGGTCACGCTGCCGGGTACGACCTTCCGTGTGATTTACAGCAAGCCGAGGAAATCTCCTGGACTAGTCGCGTTCGGCGTCCATGGCGACAAAGATGCCGGTCTGTCTCAAGTAGACTTTCTCGCTCGCGCATGGCGGGTGGCTAATGACAAAGCCAGAGAACTCGGCTGGATAGCGTGAGGCTCGCCGTCACGCAGAAGAGTGCCGGATTAATCAATATGCGGCGGGAATTTGCGTGTTAATGCCGAGGCAAGAATTATTGGCTAGCCTCCGCCCCTCATGCAAGGCGAGGGTTGAGAAATGAGCTACGAAGCGAGCAATGGGACTGAGTCTTCCGCGTCAACCGCCTCAGCGATGCCTACAGGTTATCGTGTGGGCGTCGTGCCGGGTGCTATTGAAGTATCGGCTCGCCTAGGCACCGCTGCGGAGGTTCGTGAACTTATTAAGGTCCTTCGAGCGGGAATTCTCATTTTTGCGGACGATGGCGATACGGACGTACCAGAAAAATTCGCCCACCGCGTTGCAGCGATCAAGGCTGCTTCTCTCAAGCAGTAGTGCGCGCGAGCGGTAGCCTTAAACATAAAATTTGGGGAACTGACATGCGGCTCTTCATTTCTTGCGCGCTCATGATTTCAACTGCAATCGGAGTGGCAGGTTGCTGGTGGCATCACCAAGCGGCTGTAGTCACACAGCCGGAGGTATACACACCTCCGCCGCCGCTTAAGTAAGCGAGAAGTTCTCTCCATTTCGCTCTGTTCCCCGGCGTGGCCCCCCTCGACCGGGGTCCTTCTTTGTCTATTTCGCCGTCCGGCGTGGGCTTGGTCTGGGTCGCGGCCCATGCGACCTTGGCTTCCGCTTCTGCTAGGCTACGTTGGCCAGTCTGAGGTTTGCCATGAAGGGGAGAAATACACATGCCTCTCAAACTGCTGTTCGCGGCCATGCCCGCCGCCTTGTTGGTTCTCGGCAATGCGGGGGCAAATGCGCAGACCATCAACGAAGCGGGCGCACTCGCCTGCGTGAACGATAAGTGGGATGTGAAAGAGCCTGAAAAGGGGCACAAGCTGGTCGATTATGCTGGCCGATGCGTTAGTGTTCCGGACGATCCGGGGGAACCGAAGTACACAATGGAATGCGTAGGAAAGTACGAGTACATGCCTGATGGAAGCTGGAAGGGTGCCGGAACATGCACCGACACCTTTAAGAGTGGCGACAAGAAAATCGAGAGTTGGGAGGAGGGTTCGCACCTCAAGGAATACCCGTACAAGTACACGGGCGGCACTGGGAAATACGAAGGTGCTACTGGCGGCGGCACCTACACCATGGAGGAACTGACAGACACGCTGCTAGGCGGCAGATACAAAGGTGAGTTGATACTGCGTTAGTTGCCCTGCTCCAGCGCAGAAGCAGTTTCCTCAATGTGCCGTTCGACGCGGGCTTGGTCTCGGTCGTGAGGCTCGCGGTCTTGCCTCAAAGTCCTAAAAGGAAGGGCCTGACGCTGGACCAGGCCCCTCCGCTATGAGAACTCGTACACTCTAAAAGTCTAGGCGTGACACTTCTTCATACCGGCCATTGCCTTCTCGGCAGCTTCTTTAGATTTGTATTTTCCCATCATTTTCATGCCGTGAGACATCTTGGTCACCACCGAGCACGTATGGGTAGTCACATCGAGACCCACATAATGGACCCCGGAAGTCAGGGCCAAAGCCGGAGTGGCAAACGCGATAACCAGCTAAATATTTTCTCATTCTTTCTTTCTCCTCTCCTTTGGGTTGCAATAGCTTCACGGAATAGGAATCTTTTGGGTCTGCCAAGGTGGTGAGCAGGGCTGCGTCAAAATGTACAACCGGGTATTCCCGGAGTTAGAGCAGTAGGTCCACTTTAGTGTGACGATCCGGCCCACAGCTTTCCCAGTCTGCTCCTGCTAAGTTCTAGATTCTTCTAATGGGGGGCAATCATGTATGCACTAGCGAACATCGACTTCTCAAATCGGTTTGGCGTTGTCGTTAGCGAACTACCTGACGAAATTGATGATCAGCACCAGACGCCGGACGCAAAGCAGCAGACCGTGCTGAGCCTAGAGATGGCCGTTTTTGGCGCTGCTTAGGCAACGCGAGGGACGGAGCACAAGCCCCTCCTAACGACTCGTAATTTTGGCGTTGGTCCTGCTAGATAGCAGGCATGGCTCGTGTTGCCCGCCTTGGTTTTATCCCACCGCAGCTACCTAGCCTGACCGACCAGCCGCCTGAACGCGCTGACTGGATTCATGAGGTGAAGCATGACGGCTATCGGACCATGCTCCTGGTTGAGCGCGGTGCCGCTTGCGCCCATACCCGCAATGGGCACAATTGGAGCGACCGATACCCCGGCATTATTGCAGCGGCACGCAAGCTTTCGTGCCGGTCGGCAATCCTCGATGGCGAGGTCATTGTGCAGGACGCACGCGGTGTGTCTTCGAGGCCTTACAGGTAGCGCTTCGCTCCCGGCCCTCACGCTTAATTTTCTACGCCTTCGACCTGTTCGACCGCCCCCTGGTCGAACGCAGGGCGAAACTCTTGGAATTGGTCAGGCACGACCAGGAAAGTCCAATTCAGTTCAGCGAAGAGTTCATTGGCGATGCTGCCGCATTCTTTCGCGCCTGTGCCGCACATGAGCTTGAGGGGAGAAGCGCGAGAGGATTTCGAGGCAAGGCTTGGCAAACTGAAACAGGTCTCCTTCGGCTGGCGGGTTCTCTGCACCGCAAAAACCCTGGGGTTTCCGTTCTGAATTGACGCGATTTGCCTTCTCTCGACTGCCGTCTGCCTACTCGATAAATTCCTGGCTCACCTAGTCAGTAGTACAGGAGGGGCATTCCAATGATTGCGTGTGTGCGTGGCTTAGTGCTGGCATTGATGGCGGCAGGCTTCTGCATGGCATTAGGCGCTCCAGCGCAGGCAGGTTGCGTTGGTCTGTCGGGCACCGCCGACGGGTTCGACAAGGAGACAGCGGTCAGTCGCGCGCAACTCGCGCTTGCCGATTACGTCAAGCAGTACAAGGCGGAAAAGAGACTCCGTGCCGTCACCGTGAGCGCCATGCGCGCCTCGCCGCAACCTTATTGGCGCAGCAGCGTCAGCGATAGCCAGTTCTGCTTCGGCATCAACTGCGGCATTTACAAGCCAGACATAGTGAACGCGCGCTCCTACACCATTTGCTGGCACGGGGTGGTGTCGCCTTACGTCTGCACCTCAGGCGCAAAGGTTTGCTGGTAGTCCCCGGCAGCCGTCACTCCCGTGTCATTGCGGATGAATAGCCTCATCAGGCGTTTTCCTTAGCGATATGGAAAGCACCTCATGCTTCGCGGCCAATTGGTTTCTGGCCACATGCGCTGCAGCTCACGAATCTCGTCGCGATTGTAACAGTGAGGGGAGGTGTAAGATGGATGCCTACCTCGGTAGTAGTAGGACGACGGATACTGACGGTAGTAACGGACATCAATTGTTGGAAGGCCGGAAGTGGTCAGACCCTCCAATGGGACGGACGCCGCCTCTGCATTGCCAACGTTAATCCCTAGGGCAGCGAGTGCTGCCCCGACAATAACAAGGTGCCGCATACTGGTCTCCTTTTCTCGCCTAAGCCAAATTACCCGGACACCAGCCAGGTTCCGCTCAATGCGCCGTCCAGCGCGGGCTTGGGCCTAGGTCGTGACGTTTACCCTTCGGTCTCGGAATCACGCTGCCGTTAGGTCCTCTCAATACTTGCGATACTTGCGATACCTGCGCTTTTCGGTTGGCGTTGGCGTAAGGTTAGCTATGCAGCTAGCCATGAAACTGGCGCTTACTGGCGGCAGTACCACTCTTGGCCAAATTGCAGGCAGTCGCGCTCTTGCCATCCATAGGGACGCTCGTTGTAAGACCGCCAACCTGGAGGGGGTCCTTCGCCGTAGTCCCGTTCACGTGCAGGTCCATACCTCCTATCGCGATAGCCTTCGTCCCCACGGTCGTATCCTCCACTGCCGCGGCCATAGCCTTGCCGGTCATAGCCATCGTCACCTCGAGAGGAGCCTTCATCCCTGTCGTCATAGCCTCCGTCGCGCCCTTGGTAGCCATGAGCGTAGCCTTCATCCCTGCGGTCGTAGCCTTCATCGCGGTCGTAGCCTTCACGCCTGCGGTCATAGCCGCGGTCGCCGTGAGCGTAGCCTTCGTCCTGTCGGTCATAATCGCCGCGGCCTTCGTCGTAATGTGATGAGCCGCTTGGATGTCCTCCGTCACTAGACTCTTCTTTTTGCGACGAGGATTTGCCTTTTTTTTCGCTGGAGTCGTCCTCTTTGGACTCACAAGGCTCGCATGTCGTTCCGCGGCCGCTATGACGCACGATGCGCTTGCCATACGGGCAAGTATCTCCTGCGTGCCGACAGCCGATATTTTCTATTGGCGAGTAGTGCTGAGAAGGGATGCCTATAGAACTGGCCAACGGAGACGCCTGAGCTACGGAAAACGCCGGTCCGCACAGGACGAGTGCAGCCGTCGCTAAGAGCGAAATCATTAGCCTTCGCATTCTGCAATTCCTCCATCTAGCCGGATGCTTGCCCCGCCGATGCGCATGGTACAGAATAGATTACGCGCCTGCACTAGGGCACGGCGGTGCTCTACGGAAACTCCGACGAGGTTTCGGTCTGTGTGGCTTTTAGCGCCCGTATTGCGATGATGTCGTCAGGCGCGAGGCGGCACCATTCTCCAGTCGAAGCTTGCCAGCGGTTACACGTTGGGCCACCTGTCAGCCGCTCACTCCAATGGTCGATTTCGA
>Ga0070678_100001801_pt1 | contig 11544 bp, 10 predicted proteins | sample KBSM73metaG_FD_65647 | JGI IMG/M metagenome (GOLD analysis project Ga0070678, IMG submission 65647) | Miscanthus rhizosphere microbial communities from Kellogg Biological Station, Michigan, USA - KBS M7-3 metaG | ecosystem: Host-associated > Plants > Roots > Rhizosphere > Soil ...
ACGAGAACTTTCATGCAATGGGTCTCTGTGCAAGCGCCGCTGTGGTTGTGCGTCGGCATCCTGCCTGATCCGAGCCGCGCCGATTGTACCGGTAGCGTGCCGCGCCGACGAAATTTATGCGGGCTTAAGATGCGCCGGTGTAGTTTGCGCCTACCGATCCAGTGCCGGAGACAAGCGTATGCGACGCGCGCCAGTTTTTCTTGTGTTGTTGCTGGCTGCGTTCACGGCTCATGCCGAGCGCGAACTCAACGGCATGACGGCCTCGGGCGCCTACTACCGGATCGTCGTGCCGGATGGCTGGCAATCCGGCGACTCGCTGATCCTGTTCCAGCACGGCCTGACTTTCGAACCGCCGCACCCGGTTACCGACCTCGGACCGATAGCGGATCTGCAGTTGAGCGAGGGCTACGCGATCGCCTCGTCGAGTTACAGCCAGCGCTCGTGGGCGCTGTTCACGGCGCCCGACGACAATGCCGAATTGCTCGCTGCTTTCCGGCAGCAGGTTGGCGCACCGGGCGCGATCATCCCGTGGGGCGGATCGCTCGGCGGGCTGATCGCGTTGAAGCTCGCCGAAGACCCGCGCTTTGCGCCGGTGCCGGGCGTCTACGCCGCGTGCACGCCGGCGGCCGGTTCGCGCGTCTGGGATGCCGGTTTCGACTTGCGCCTGGAATACGACGTTGTCTGCGCCGGCGCCGGCGATCTGCCGAAGGGCGACCAGCCGTATCCATGGGCCTACAACCTCAGCGATATCCCGGACAATCTTTCCGACCTCGAGGACGAGGCGCAGCTGCTACAGACACTGATTCCGCTGAACCAGTGCACCGGCGTCAACCTGCCGAAAGAGGTGCGCAATGATGCGATGCAGAGGCGCCTGACGCAGTTGATGAGCCTGGGCTACGTCACCAGCGAAAAATTCTTCGTCACGAACATCGCCTACGCAACCTATGGCTTGAGTGACCTGGTGCGCGCGCCGGACAAGCTCGACGACCTCAATCCGTTCAGCAATATCGGTGTCGACTATGGCGACACGACGATCAACGCGAACATCGCGCGCATCGAAGCCAATCCATTCGCCGCGCTGTATTTCCGCGATGTCTCCGATTTCCGCGGCAAGATCGGCGGCGCCAAGGTGGTGTCGGTGCACACGAGCCAGGACCAACTGGTCATTCCGGCCAACGAGTACGTGCTGCGGCAGATACTGCCGGCGACGCAGCTGACCAGCGCCTTGGTCAATGAAACGACGCCGAGTCATTGCGGCTTCACCAAAGCCGAGGGCGTCGGCGGCTGGGAAGCGCTGCGCGCCTGGATCGCCGGCGCGCCGCAGCCGGACGTGACCGATTTGCAGGACGCCTGCACGGCGGCGATGGCGAGCGGTGTCGGCGGTCCCTGCCGCTACGACGCGAACATCAGCGTGCCGACCTTCGACAGCCAGGTGCGCCCGCGCCAGGCGAGCACCGCGCCGCCGGTCGACGCGCGCTACAGCGGCCAGTGGTACGACCCGGCGCGCAACGGCGAAGGCATCGCGCTGGAAGTACTCGACGATGGCCGCGCGCTGGTATACATGTTTACTTATCCGCCAGCCGGTGCGCCCGGCCAGCAGGCCTGGCTGCTCGGCGTCGGCGACGTGCTCGGCAACGGCATCGAGTTCACCGACGTGCTGCGTTCCTCGCTGGACTCCGGCGGCCACCTGCAAGCGGCGCACTGGGGCCGCATCGGCCTGCTGTTCGACGATTGCAACAACGGCCATATGCGCTGGGACGGTCCTGCGGACTGGGGCTCGCTCGAAGTGCCGATCAAGCGGATCACGGCGTTGAGCGGATTGGGTTGCGCCGCGACTCCGCCGGCGCCGGCGCAGGCGAGCGGTTCGTGGTTCGACGCCCGTTACCTCGGCAGCGGCTTTGTGTTCGAACAACTCGACGCGCAGCGCGTTGCGGCGATCTGGTTCGGCTTCGACTCGGCCGGCAACCAGGCATGGTTGTCCGGCATCGGCCAGCAGGGCATCGATGGCTACGCCGGAATCTTCTATCAGCCTATCGGCCCGCGCTTCGGCAGCGCCTACGATCCGGCCGCGTTCAACCCGCAGCAGCGCGGTGCGCTCAGCGGATTGAAGGTCAATTGCCTGAGCGCCGACGGTACGGTCCTGGGATTTCCGGGATTGCCCGATGATCCGCTGCCGTTTGCACTGGCGCTGACGCGCTTCACGTTCCCGGCCGGGATTGAGAAATGCGGCCCCTGAGCGGGACCGACGCGCGACAGCCGGCGCGGCGCGACGTCAGTGATAGCCGATCAGTGATCCTTGATCGCATGCGTCTCGGCTTCGTCGGCCGCGGCAGCCGGGGCGGGGCGCGCCTCGTGCGGGCGGACGGCGACGCTGCCGCAGACGTAGGCCTGGAACGATTGTGCCCCCTCGACCGGTTCGCTGGTCGCCTTGATCGTGTCGGCCGGAATCCCGGCCGCCTGGGTGCGCGCGAGCGTCTCGAGTTCGTCGCGCACGGTCAGGTCGGAGCGGTGATAGAACCCGACTTTGTCGGCCACCGATACGCTGATCGCGCCGGCGTCGCGGCAGCCGGAGACGTTGCCGTCGTAGGCGACGCGCACCGCATTGCCGCCAGGCGTTTCCTTGACCCAGGTGCAGGCGGCCGGCAGGGCCGCCAATATCAACAATGCTGAAAATGCTGCTTTTTTCATAAATGTGAGCCGTGAGCCGTGGGGCAGCGAGCAGGACGCGCCTCCCCGTTTCGCCTCACGGTTCACCGCTCACTTCGCTTCATCGTAGCACTTTGCCGTCCGCATCCAGCACCTGCACTTCGCCGAGGTTCAGCGCGCGTACGGGTTTCTCGATCTTCGAAAGGTCGCCGACGATGACCCAGGTCAACGCGTCGGGGCGATAGATCTCCTTGGCCGCCGCCTGCACCGATTCGTCGGTCTGCGCCTCGATGCGCTGCTTGAGCGTCTGCACGTAATCGTCGGGACGATCGTACAACTCGATCGCGTTGATTGCGCCGAGGACGGCGCCGGTCGTCTCGTAATTGCCGGACAGCGAGCGCACGCGACTGGCCTTGATCTTTTCGATCTCTTCGTGTGTGAGCGGCTTGTCGCCGATCACCGCGCGGATTTCCTTCAGCGCCTCGGCGGCCGACTCCGCGGCCTTGTCGATCTGCACCGGCGCGTAGATCAGCAGTGGACGCTGGCCGACGGCGTCCTGGAGGAAGCTGCCGGCGCCATAAGCCCAGCGCTTGTCCTCGCGCAGGTTCATGTTCAGGCGCGACGTGAAGATGCCGCCGAACGCGCCGTTCGCGGTCAGGATCTGCAGGTTGTTCGGCGCCTTCGTCGACGGGGCGACGACGCCGGCAAGGATCAACGCCTGCGGCGAATCGCTGCGATTGACCAGGAACACGCGCGCCTTGGCCGGTGCGGCGACGGTCGCGATGTTCTTCTTCGGCAGCGGCGTTGCCGGCGCTTTCCAGTCGCCGAACACCTGCTCGAGTTGCGGGATGATCGTGTCCAGCGTCGTGTCCCCGGCGATGAGGATCTTGACGTTGTCCGGACGCATGAAATCGCGATGGAACGCGGCCAGGTCGGCGGCGTCGAGCGACTTGATCGACTCGGGCGTGCCGGAGCCGGAAAACGGAATGCCGTAGGCGTGATCCTTGCCGTACAGCAGCGGTGGCAGTGCACGCAGCGCCAGGCCGGTCGGCTGGGTCTTTTCCTGTTCGATGTCGGCCAGCCACTGGCCGCGGATGCGCGCGATGTCGGCGTCGCGGAACGCAGGATTGCGCACGATGTCGGCGAACAGCGCAAGCGACGGCGCGAGTTCGGCGTTCAGCGCGTTCAGGCTGACGCTCGAAGTGTCGAGGCCGGCGCCCGAGCCGATCACGGCGCCGAGGCGCTGTTCGCGCTTGGCGATCTCGATCGAATCCAGGTCCTTCGTGCCCTCGTCGAGCATCTCGGCCGTGAAGCTTGCGGTTCCGAGCTTGCGGCCCTGGTCGGCGGCGTAGCCGGCGTTGAACTGCAGCTGGATCTGCGTGACCGGAATCGTGTTGCGTTCGGCCAGCACGACTTCGATGCCGTTCTTCAGCTTGCCGTGCTGCAGGGTCGGAAACGTCAGGTTGGGGTACTGTTCGACCTTGGGCACGCCGGCATCGCGCGCGATGCTGCTTTTTACCGTTGTATATTTCTTCTCGGGCGGCAGCACTGGCGCCGGCTTGCCGGCTGCATCCGGCAGCCCCTTGACCGCCGCGTCCTGCGCGGCGAAATCGGCGCCGGGTTTGGCCGGCACGACCGTCAGCGTGTAGTCGCCTTTGCTGATCCAGCGCTTCGCTGCATCGAGCACGCTCGCCGCGGTTGCCGCCTGGCTGCGTTCCTGGGCGATTTTGTATTCGGCCGGATTGCCGTGGTAGACCTGTCCCTGGGCGAGCAAGACGGCCTTGCCGCCGAAGCCGCCGACTTTCTCCAGGCCGCGGACGAAGCCGGCGCGGATCGACGTCTTGGCGCGCGCGAGTTCGTCCTCGGTCGGACCGTCCTTGAGGAATTTCGCCCACTCGTCGGCGATCGCGGCCTCGACCTTGGCCGGGTCGACGCCTTGCTTCACATCGGCTTCGAGCGTGAACTGGCTGGCAAGCGCGAACGATTGCACGCGCACCGACACATCGTCGACGAGCTTGTCCTGATAAACCAGGCGCTGGTACAGGCGGGACGTCTTGCCGCCGCCGAGCACGACCGCCGCCAGGTCGAGCAGGCGGTTGTCGAGTTCCCCGCCCTGCGGCACGTTCCACTCGCGCACGATGCGCACCTGGGCGACATGGTCTTCCTGCGTGCCGCGCGTGGATTCGTTACGCGGCGCGACCCAGGGTTGCTGGCGCGGAACCGGCGGACCGGCGGCGATGTCTCCGAAGTACTTCTGCATTTTTTCCTTCGCGATCGCCGGCGTGATATCGCCGGCGAGAACGACGGTCGTGTTGGCCGCGCCATAATAGTCGCGGAACCATTGCTTGACGTCGTCGAGCGAAGCGGCGTCGAGATCGGCCATCGAGCCGATCGTGTCGTGGTGGTACGGATGATTGGCCGGAAACGTGTTGAGCAGGATGTTCTCGTCGACTCGTCCGTACGGCCGGTTCTCGCCCTGGCGCTTTTCGTTCTGGACCACGCCGCGCTGCGTGTCGAGTTCGGCCTTGCCGATCGCCGCGAGCAGGTGGCCCATGCGGTCCGATTCCATCCACAACGCCAGGTCGAGCGCGGTCGTCGGCACGTTCTCGAAATAGTTCGTGCGGTCGAACCAGGTCGTGCCGTTCATGTCGGTCGCGCCGACCAGTTCGAACGGCTGGAAATAGGTGCCCTTGTGATTCTCCGAGCCGGAGAACATCAGGTGCTCGAACAGATGGGCGAAACCGGTCTTGCCGGCCGGTTCGTCGGCCGAGCCGACGTGGTACCAGACGCTGACCGCGACGATCGGCGCCTTGTGATCTTCATGGACGACGACGGTCAGGCCGTTGTCGAGCTGGAATTTCTCGAACGGGATATCGATCATGTCAGCCTTCTGCGGGGACGCGGCCGGGACGACAGGCGCAGCAGCGCTGGCCAGGGTAAAGGCAAGGGCGCCGCACATCAGGCTGGCGGCAACGACAGAACGCATGCTGATTCCTTACGGGTGAATCCAGTGGGCCGCCGAGCCTAGCGGCCGACCGCCGGATTCGCAATGTGCCATTAGCTCTGGCCGCTGTACCATTCACCTCGTTCATGTTGCGGGAACCATGCCGATGCAACGCGTACTCGTCACCGGTGCCAATCGTGGACTCGGCCTGGAGTTCGTGCACCAGCTGCTGGTGCGTGGCGCGCGCGTGATTGCCGCGTGCCGGCAACCGGGCCGGGCCTTGAGGCTGACCGAATTGGCAGCGGCGCATCCGGGCCATCTCAGCGTATTGCCGCTCGACTTGAACAAGGAACGCTCGATCACCGGACTGGCGCAAGAAGCCGGCATGCTGACCGACAAGCTCGACGCGCTGATCAACAATGCCGGCGTACTGGTGTCCGGCGAACGTTACGGCGAACTGGCCGCCCGGACATTCGCCGAGACGTTCGCGACGAACGTGATCGGTCCGCTGCTGTTGACGCAGGCGCTGACGCCGCTGCTCGAGCACGGCGAAGGCGCGCGCGTCGTGAATCTGTCGTCGGACCTCGGTTCGCACGGCGACACCGTGGCCTTCAACACGCCGAGCTACGCGATCAGCAAAGCCGCCCTGAACATGGTGACGCGGCTGACCGCGGCCGAACTCGGCGCGCGCGGCATCACCGTCATCAGCCTCAATCCCGGCTGGGTCAGAACCGACATGGGCGGCGCACGGGCGCCGCTGGCCGTGAACGCATCGGTCGCCGCGATGCTCGAAGTAATCGATGGCCTGAAACGCGGCGATGGCGGCCGTTTCCTCGACTACACCGGCGCCGATGTCGCTTGGTGATTGGCGATGGTGGCAGTCGGCTCCGCCGCATCAGGCCGCTCGAGAAAATCCAGCACGCTCGCGTTGAAGCGCTCAGTCGCGTCGAACGGCGTTCCGTGGCGCGACCCGGCGATCACGACCAGTTGCGCTCGGGGAAAATGGCGCATTTCGGCGCGCTTGGCGGAGAGCGGCGTGTAGTCGCGCGCGTTGTGGCGCGCATTCGACGTATCCAACGGTTACCATGGTTCGATGAAACGATTCCTCTACTTCGGCACGGGCGCCGCACTGGTCTTGTTCGGGCTTCCCGCACTGGCCGCGCAATTGACCGAATCGTTCTCGGGCAGCGCCTACGCCATCGGCACCGATCAGTTGCTGTATCGCGAAACGCATTATCTTTTTTCCGGCGATCACGGTGGCGAAAGAGTCGTTCTGTACCAGTGCCCCGACGGCCGTGCGTTCGCGCGCAAGCGTTCTCGCGACGACGGCAATGCGCTCGCGCCGGATTTCGATCTGGTCGACGCGCGCGTCGGCTACCGCGAGGGCGTGCGCCGCAACGGCGACCAGCGCGAAGTTTACGTCCAGCGCACGGCGGCGCGGGCCGAGCAGGCCGATTCCCTGCAGTTGCCCGCCGATGGCGTGATCGACACCGGATTCGAGGCGTTCGCGCGGCTGCACTGGGACGCCCTCGTTCGCGGCGATACGTTGCCGTTCGCCTATCTGGTTCCGAGCCGGCGCAAGTTCTACGCATTCAAGGTCGGCAAGATCGACTTGCCGACGGCGCCGGCGGGTTCGGTGACGTTTCGCCTGGCTTCGAGTTCCTGGGTGTCGTTCCTGCTCCCACACATCGACATCAGCTACGACCTGGAGGCGCGGCGGCTGGTTCGGTATGAGGGCCTTTCGAACGTTCGCGACGTGAAGACCGGCAAGAACTACCGCGTCCACTACGAGTACCCGAAGGTCGCAGTCGTCCACGACGTCGATCCGGCCCTGATCCAGGCCGCATTGACCACGCCGCTGGCGGCGAACTGTACGCCTGCGGACAACGCAGCGTCCGCGAGCGGACAGTCGTCCGTGCCGGAAGTCACGATCGCATCGGAAGCACGCAACCCAAATCGCTGATCGCGCATCTATTTCGTGCAAGCCGCCGATGCGGCGACTTGCTGGCACGGCGCTTGCCTTGTCTACCTTGGCAAAAGTATACGAAAGGAGCGGATCATGAACCTGCAAATGCAGCTGAAGCGCGGACTCGTCGCGCTGGCAATCTGGGTGCTGCTCGGCGGCTTCGTGTTGAGCCATGCCGGCGCCGGCGAGGAACGAGCGACCGCCGCGATCCACGCCGCGCTACGCACCAGCTCGCGCTGCGAAGCCTCGCTGCGCATCGATCTGACGCAATCGGTGCGCGTGACCTTGCCCTGCGACTGGTCATGCGCGCCGGTGCGCGAAGTCATGCACGCATTGCACGTTCCGGTGCGCAAATCGTCTTCGATCTGCGAGGCGCCGCATACCGCCTAGTTGTGCTGCCCGGCCGGCGCACGAATAATCGGCGGCATGCTGCATGTCGTCCTGTACCAGCCCGAGATTCCTCCGAACACCGGTAACGTGATCCGCCTGTGCGCGAACAGCGGCGCGCGGCTGCACCTGATTCGCCCGCTCGGCTTCGACCTGGATCACGCCAAGCTGCGCCGCGCCGGCCTGGATTACGCCGAGTTCGCGCCTGTCGCCGTTCACGACGACCTCGACGCCTTCCTCGCGGCCGCGCAACCGGCGCGGCTGTTCGCGCTGTCGACGCGCGCGGAGACATTGTATACAAGTGTGCAGTTCGGCGCGGACGACGCGGTCGTCTTCGGACCGGAGACACGCGGGCTGCCGCAGGCGTTGCTCGACGCGCTGCCGCCGGCGCAGTGCCTGCGCCTGCCGATGCGTCCGGGCAACCGCAGCCTCAATCTGTCGAACGCGGTCGCCGTCGTCGTCTACGAGGCCTGGCGCCAGCTCAGTTTCGCTGGCGGTGCCTGACCGCGCGGTGGTGGGTCGCCGTTATCACGACCAGTCCGCCGAACAAGGCGAGCATCAGCCAGGGCGACAGCGGCGCCGGATCGACCGCGCGCGCCGCCAGCACGCTGAATGACACCTGCACCAGGACATTGCATTCGCTTGGAAACGGCGGCGGGTTATTGCTGCAGCTGACGACGGTGAGGTTGTAGTTGTCGGCAGGCAACGCGCCTAGGACATAGTCGCGATACGGCAGCAGATATTGCGACGGGCAGGCATCGTCGTAGTCGAGCTGGATCGTGATGTCGGAATTTTGGCGCGTGATCGACGTGGCCGGTGGCCAGCAGGCCTTGCTCAGGCCGTTGTTCAGTCGCGCCGTCACCGTCTGCCCGGCAACCGGTAGCGCCGGGCTGAACTGCACCACGAGCGGACGGGTCGCGGCCGCCAGAGGCGTGACGCCAAGCGCGCAGAGGACGGCGGCAAGTCCGATCAGCAGTGCGTTCAGTCTGGCCATCTCGATCACCTCGGATAGCCCGGTATCGGCGCGCATGAAGCGGGAGCAGGCAGCGCGGAAGTGTTTGCCTTGTTCGTCCCGCCCCCACTGGTGTATGAGCTCACGACCGAGCCAATCTGCAGGTTCGCCCAATCGTTGTAATCATGCAGGATCGTGTTCGTGCCACCGCACTCGCTTTGCTCGAGGCTGTAGCTGTTGATGTCGGCTACCACGCCGGACGTATATTGAAGATCGCCGTTCCAGTCGACCGGCACGACTGCGCTGGTGCACATGCCGGCGGTCTCCGCGAGATTGTTCTCGTCGAGGATCAACCGGTCGCCGTGGGAATAGCCCAGCGTGCTCGCGCCGTCGCCGGTCCCCTGGCAGCCGCTGTCGACGCCGACGAACTCGTAGCGATAGTTCATCACCGAACTGTAGTTCGGTTTGTAATTGCAGGCTTCGTCGCCGCCGTGCTGCAGGCCGAGGTTGTGGCCGAGCTCGTGCACGATCGAGTTGCGGATGTAGGCAGCACCGGTCCCGCTCGCGTCGGCGGCCCAGCATGCCAGTGTGACCATGACCTCGTGGCCCGGCGTCGTCGCCGATCCGGACGAGCTCGTGCTGCCTTGCTGGTTGTCGTACTGGTGCGCCATCAACACGTAGTGGAAATAGTTGTGCCGGTTCGCCGCGAAGTTCGCCAGCTCGTAGGCGTTGTATTGCGGGTATCCGACCGGGCCGTCGACGATGCCGGTCGTATTGTCCGGATCCGTGATCAGATTGCCGCCAGTGAAGACGCCGCCCTGGCCGTAGTCCTGGATGATATTGATGCCGGTCACGCCATCGGGATTGGGAATCGGCGCGCTGGCGTAGAAGTCGTGCACGCCCTGGGCGATCTCCGGCGTCGGACGGTGGGAATGCTGGACGCAGCCGGTAGCATCGTCGAGCCAGTCGTACTCGATCAGGATGTCCTTGTGCACCGGATTGGTCCCCATGCCGGGCAGGTCGAGCCCACCCGCGGTGCCGTTGACCTCTTCGCCGTCGAGCAGTCCGTCGCCGTCGGTGTCGGGGTTGTGCGGATCGGTGCCGGTGTTCGTGGCGCTGGCGTAGACGCCGGTATTGGTTTCGACGCAGTCGGGCAGGCCATCGCTGTCGGCATCCTCGGTGCACGGATCTTCGAAGCTGTTATTGAAAATCGGGTCGTAGGCTATCGCCTGCGTCGGCGCCTGTTGCGTGCCGAAGCCGATGGCACGATTCACGGACAGCCTCCCGAACGGCGCATCGGCTTGCGCGGAAGCCGCCAGCGCGCAGAGCAAAGCGCACATCAGGGTCGCTGTGGTGTTGCCGCCCGCCATGCCGAGGACCCTTCCCGCCTTCGTGATCGTTTCGTGATGGCGACCGACTATACGAAGCGACCTGATACGCAAGATGAACGGCAAAAACGCGCGGCGTCGTGGGACGTCGCGCGTACATCCGATTCGCGAGCTTCGGCGCAGGAACGCGGAGAGGATCAGCTGGGATATTCCGGCTTGCGCTCGCGCGCCAGCAACTGGCGCAGCGCCTCGGACGGAGTCATCTCTTCGTGCAGCACGCGCTGGACGCCGTGCGCGATCGGCAGATCCAGGCCGTGGCGTTGCGCCAGGCGCATGATCGTGTCGACGGTTTCGACGCTTTCGACGACCTGGCCGATTTCGGCGACCGCCTCGCGCAGTGGCACGCCGCGGCCGAGCGCGAGGCCAAGCCGCCGGTTGCGCGACAGATCGCCGGTGCAGGTCAGCACCAGGTCGCCGAGTCCGGCCAGGCCCATCAGCGTTTCCGGGCGCGCCCCGATCGCAGCGCCGAGGCGCAGCATCTCGTTGAGTCCGCGCGTGATCATGCCGGCGCGCGCGTTGAGCCCGAGCTTCATGCCGTCGGCGACGCCGGTCGCGACGGCGAGCACGTTCTTCATCGCGCCACCGAGTTCGGCGCCGATCATGTCATTGCCGGTGTAGGCGCGAAAATGGGTACTGTGCAGCAACTCCGCGACGCGTTGAGCGAACGTCGGCACGGCTGAATGCACCGTGACCGCGGTCGGCAAGCCTTGGGCGACTTCGCGCGCGAACGATGGTCCCGTGACGATCGCTGCGGGAGCTTGCGGGAGATGCTCCGCAGCCAGTTCGTGCAGAAAGCGTCCGGACGGCGGGTCGAATCCCTTGGTCGCCCAGGCCAGACCGGCGCCTTGCGGAAAATACGGAACGATCTGCTCGAGCAGGGCGCCGAATGCGTGACTCGGCGTGACGATCAGCACGACCGCCTTTTCGTGCACGCTCGCCGGCAGGTCGGCCGAAACGTCGAGCTCTGGCGGCAGTTCGAGTTCGGGCAGATAGCGCGCGTTGCGGCGCGTGGCGGCGATCTGCGCGACGGTGCCGGCATCGCGACCCCACAACGTAGTCGGCACGCCGTTGCGCGCGAGCACGGCTGCGAGCGCCGTGCCCCATGAGCCCGCGCCCAGCACAGCGACTTTCGTCGTCGAAGTGTTCGTCATGCGATGCGTTGCCCCTCGATGGAGATCAGCGTACGGAGGGGCGGGGCGCGTGTAAAGCTGTGCGCTCAGTGAGGTCGGCGGCTTTCGCCGCCTTGTTAGGAGGTTAGGTC
>Ga0070678_100001805_pt1 | contig 11540 bp, 11 predicted proteins | sample KBSM73metaG_FD_65647 | JGI IMG/M metagenome (GOLD analysis project Ga0070678, IMG submission 65647) | Miscanthus rhizosphere microbial communities from Kellogg Biological Station, Michigan, USA - KBS M7-3 metaG | ecosystem: Host-associated > Plants > Roots > Rhizosphere > Soil ...
CGTGCCGTCGTCGAGAATCCGGTCGACAAGGTGCTGCGCGAAGGCAAGGTCGTCGGGCTCGCGAACCACACCGTGCTCGTGCGGCGCGACGGCGCGGAGCGCGCGATCGACGACAGCGCGGCACCCATCCTCGGCGCGGACGGCACGCTCGATGGCGTCGTGCTGGTGTTTCGCGACGTCAGCGAGGACAAGCGCGAGGAGCTGCGCCGCGTGTATCTCGCGCGTGCCAGCGAGGAGCTGATCGCCTCGACGAACTATCGCGATGCGCTCACACGCGTGGCCCAGCTCGCGGTGCCGAGGCTCGCCGACTGGTGCTCGGTCGACATCGCCGAGGGCAACGTCGTCGAACAGCTCGCAGTCGCACACGTGGATCCGACGAAGGTGCAGTACGCCCGCGATCTCAACCGGCGCTATCCGCCCGATCCGACATCGCCGAGCGGCGCGCCGAACGTGCTGCGCACCGGCAAGTCGGAGCTGTACGCCGAGATCTCGCGCGAGATGGTCGAGCGCGGCGCGCGCGACGCCGAGCACCTGCGGATCATCCGCGAGCTCGACCTGCGGTCGGCGATGATCGTCCCGCTGCAAGGACGCGAGCGCGTGTTCGGCACGATGACGTTCGTGTACGCGGCCTCGAACCGGCGCTACGGCGAGGCCGACGTCGCATTCGCCGAGGAGCTCGCGCGCCGCGCGGCCCTGATCGTCGAGCGCCGCAAGCTCGAAGAGGACGCGGAGATCGCGAATCGCGCCAAGGACGAGTTCCTCGCGACCGTGAGCCACGAGCTGCGCACGCCGCTCCAGGCGATCCTCGGCTGGGCGACGATGCTGAAGCGAGGCACGCGCGATCCGGCGCAGGCCGTCGAGTCGATCGTTCGGAACGCGACGGCGCAGGCCCGTCTGATCGACGACATCCTCGACGTCTCGCGCATCATCTCCGGCAAGCTGCGGCTGTCGCTCGCGCGCGTCGATGTCGCCAGCGTGATCCGCGCGGCGGTCGATGCGGTGCGGCCGGCCGCCGCGGCGCGCGAGATCGAGATCGCCGAGGACGTGCCGGCGGACCTCGGCACGTTCGATGCCGATCCGGATCGCGTGCAGCAGATCGTGTGGAACCTCGTCAGCAACGCGGTCAAGTTCACCGGCGACCGCGGCCGCGTCGACGTCCGCGCCTCGCGCGATGACAACAGCGTGCGCATCGCGGTGTCCGATACCGGCGTCGGCATCGCGCGCGAGCACCTCCAGGCCATCTTCGAGCGGTTCCGCCAGGTCGATAGCTCGGCAACGCGCCAGCACGGCGGCCTGGGCCTGGGCCTCGCGATCGTGCGCTACCTCGCGGAGGCCCACGGCGGCACCGTCGATGCAGCCAGCGAGGGCGTCGGTCGCGGCGCGACGTTCACGGTCACCCTGCCCGTCCGCATGCAGGCGCTGCCCGCGGCCGCGGCGGCCGGTGCTCTGCGCGCGGGTGCCCTTGCTGGCCTGCGCATCCTCGTCGTCGACGACGATCCCGATGGCCGCTGGCTCGTCGCCGAGGCGCTCTCCGATGCCGGCGCGTTCGTCGAGAGCGCGGCGTCGGCGCCCGAGGCGGTCGCGCTGTTCACCGCGCAGGCTTACGACGTCGTCATCAGTGACATCGGCATGCCCGGCGAGGATGGCTACTCGCTCGCGCGTCGGGTCCGTGCCACCGGCGAGCCGACCACCTTGATCGCGCTCACCGCGTACGCCCGCCCCGAGGACATCCGCGCCTCGAGCGACGCCGGCTTCCAGCTCCACCTGGGCAAGCCGATCGATCCCGAAGGTCTGATCGCCGCGGTCGCGTCCGTCGTGCGCCGTCAGTGATGATCGCCCGCGAACCACTGGCGTAGATAGCGAAACGCGGTGCGCGTCGCCGCGACGATGTGATCGGCAGCCTGCGGCGCGGTCGCGACCTCGTCGAGCACGCGGCCGAACTCCTGCCAGCGCGCGCCGGCAACGCCATCGTACGCCGAGAGGTATTCGTACGAGCCGATGCTGGAGAGCCGGCCTTCGAGATAGCGGCGGACAGCGTCGTGAAGCAGCGTCGCGCGTTCGATGACATACATCCAGCCGAGCGCCTCGCCCGGATCGCGGAACGGCACGGTCACCGAGCACTGCGGCAGCCGCGCGATCTTCGACGGCGACATCCCGAGCGCGAGCAGATCCTGCACGATTAACCCCGAGCGGGAGCGCTGGCGGAGCTGGAGCAGCGCGTTGATCCGCGGGGTGAGCGCCAGGCCGGCCTCGATCGGCGCCTCGAAGCCGTAGATCGCGACGAGGTGCTCGAGATAGCGAGTCCGCGTCACCTCGAGATCCATCAGCTGGAGCCACGGTGCATCGGCGAGCGAGTGCTCGCCGCGGGTCTCCATGTTGAGGATCGTCAACATCCGCGACGGCTGCATCCGCGCGGTCCAGTGCAAGCGCCATGCACTCGCGCATGCCACGAACAGCCGGATCGCGCGTGCACGCTCGCCACAGCGGGCGAAAAGGTGCGGCGCTCCCGCGCGGCCCTCCGCGCTGGTTCAGCGCCAGTAAAGATTCGCAGCGAGCCGGCCGGCCGTCGCGAAATGGATATCTTTGAAGCTGTTCGTGAAGTCGAGGTCGGCGCCGATCCCGCCGCTGAGCGAGAACCAGTCGCCGAGCAGGCACTCGACGCCGAACTGCCCGCCGAGGCCGAACAGCACCGTCGAGGTCTGCGCGGTATCGGGCCACACGAGCCGCGCTTCGGGCTCGAGATACGGATGCACGCGCCCGACCTTCACCGGCTTGTACATGCGATAGCCCGCACCGAGCGCGAAGCCGAACAGCGTCGTGTCGCTCGCCATCGGCGGCGTCGCGTTGTTGACGATCTCTTCCTTGTGGACGTTGAGGCCCACGGTGAGCCGCACAGCGGCCTTGTCGCTGAGGAAGTACATGAGGCCAACGGTCGGGACCGTCTCGCCGAGCGTCGCGGGCCCGAGCTCCGACGACAGGTTCAAGCCGAACGTCACGCCGAGCGTGGCTTTCTGGAACGCGTCCGTGCCGCTGGTGACGCCGGGCATCGGTGCGGGCGTGACCGCAGGCGCCGGCGTGGCTTCCGTCCCCTGCGCGCCGGCCGTGGCGGACGCTGCGCATGAAGCGATCGCGAACAACGATTTCTTGAACATCGGCTCCCCCTCACGGGATCATCGCTGCGCGACCGCGAGAGGCAACTTTATGGATCTGACGCTATACGCCGATGCGAGCTGGACGAGCCCCTGGGTGTTCCACGTGATGGTGGCGCTCGAGGAGCTCGGCCTCACGTACAAGGTCGAGACGCGCAAACTTCCGCTCTCCTTCGACGAGCGCCATCGGCTTCAGGAATACGGCGTGCTCGGCAAGGTACCCTGCCTCGCGCACGGCGACTTCTGGCTCACCGAGTCATCGGCGATCACCGAGTACCTGTCCGAGACATTCGCGACGGCGGCACACCCGGTGATCCTACCGGCCGATCCGAAGCAGCGCGCGCGTGCCCGTCAGGTGATGTCGTGGCTGCGCACGAGCCTGACGGCGCTGCGCGAGGACCGCCCGACGACGTCGGTGTTTCAGCGCCCGGTGACCAAGCCGATGTCGGAGAAGGGCCGGCAGGATTGCGCCGAGCTCGTTCGCGTCGCCGAGCAGCTGATCGGTCCCGACAAGACGACCCTGTTCGACGACTGGTGCATCGCCGACACCGATCTCGCGCTCGCGCTGATGCGGCTCATGGCGAACAGCGACACGTCGCTGTCGAAGCGGCTGATCGACTACTGCCTGGCGCAGTGGGGCCGCAGGAGCGTGCGCAGGTACCTCGCGTACATTCCGACGACGTCGTAGCGCTACTGGATCACCGGGGCGAGCGTCGTCACCGCGGCGCCCCACCACTCCTGCCCGGTCGACGTCACGCGCGACGCGACGCCGGTCATCGGATCGATCAGGATGAAGTCGCCGCCGTCGGTGAAGCCGTAGATCTTGTTCTTCCAGAACGCGACGCCCCAGATCATCCCGAAGCCGGTACCGCTGCCCACGGCGGTCGCCGCGAAGGTCTGCGGTGCGAGGGTCGCGAGCACGTCGCTCGACGAGCCGGTCACGGTCTGCACGGTGCCGAAGCCTTCGACCGCGACGAGATCGCCGCTCGACGCGAAGCTGCCGCCCATGTCGCCGACCTGCGTCTTGTTGCCGGTCATCGGATCGATCTTGAACACCTTGCCGTCGTTGTTCTCGGTGCCGACGAGCACGTCGTCGCCGGTCATGCCGAGCATCGTCGCGGGGACGAACGAGAGCCCGTTGAACGAGCCGCCGAGGCTCGGAGAGAGCAGCGTGCACGCCGCGTTCGTCGGATCGACGCGATACACGCGCGAGAACGACACGCCGATCATCTGACCGTTCTTGTCGATCGCGATGTCGGTCATCTGATCGGAGCCGACGGACGCCGGCCACGCGAAGTCGCCGACCTTCGTGATCGCGAGCGAGTCCGGATCGACGCGATACAAGGTCGATGCGGTCTGCGCGTAGACGTAGACCTGCTCGCCGTTCGAGCCGTTCCCGCTGCCGTTGCCGCTGCCATCTGTCCCGCCGCCGCCGCCGTCGGGGAACCCGCCGCCGCCCGGGCGAACGTTCGAGCCACAGGCCGCCAGCACGACGCACGCGCAGAGAATCGCCCTCATCGAGGGGGACGATACTGCCGGCCGCGGCGCGATTGCCAGTGCGATTACGGGGTGGGCTCGACGAGGCGCGAGTACGCGGCCGTGGCGGTCCGACCCTTCGCGTTGTGACCGTTCTCCGTGACCGTGTAGCGGTCTCCGGCAATGATCACGCCGGAGTCCGTCGACAGCGCGGCCTGGAAGCTCTCGGTCTCGCGGTCGGTCAGGCTCGCGAGCGACCACTCGATCCCGGCGATGTTCGCCGAGCGCGAGGTGTTGAGCGCCTTCTCGGTGATAGTCGGACACGGCGCCGTGATGCACTGCACGTGGTTGGTCTTGGCGCGCACGAACACGCCGTCGGAGACCGCGTCGCCCTCCTCGACCCACGCCTCGGTGACGATGAAGCGGCCGAGGTTGCCCTGCGCGTACTGCTGCGGGGCGAACCGGCCGCGCACGATCGCGCGCACGCCCGGCGACATCGCATCGGCGTTCGCAGCGCTGACGAGCTTGTCCTGCACGGTGGCGAGGAGCGACTCCGACCAGTCGAGCGTCGGCACGTAGCACGCGGCGCGATCCTGATGATCGACGCACGTCGTGTACGAGCGGTTGAGCCGCGCGACGAAGTAGCCGCCGCAGATCGGCGACGCGCACTTCCGCAGATCGGTCCACACCTCGTAATAGGTGTACGCGCCGTCGACGGCGGCGTCGGCCTTGCCATCGACAGCATCGTCGGCGGCGGTCTCACCCGCGAGCTCGTCCGTCGGAGCGGACTGCGCGCAGGCAGCAAACACGAGAGAAGCAGCAATAAGGGAACGCATGATGCGCGCGTCCTTACCACGAGCTGCGGGGCAATACGCCACTCAAATCGACAAGCCGAGCGAGTCGCTGCGGGTGCCGTTTTCGATCGCCGCGATCGGCATGGTCGGCGAGAGCTGAAGGCCGATCAGCGAGTGTGCGTCGACGGCGATCACGCCGGCACTACCGGCAGTTACGCGCGCGAGCTCACGTAGCGATTCGCGTACCGCTGCGTCGAGGGGCGTACCAGCGGCGATACGCATCGAGATCGCCTTCGCGAGCGCGACGCGCAGGATCGCCTCCCCATCGCCGGTCGCCGAGATCGCGCACGCCGCATCGGCCCACGTGCCGGCGCCCGGAACCGGCGAGTCACCGACGCGGCCGCTGCGCTTGCCGACGATGCCGCCGGTCGAGGTCGCCGCCGCGAAGTGACCGTCGCGATCGCGCGCGACCGCGCCCACCGTGCCGCCGCTGCGCTCGCGCGTCTGCTGTGCGAGGTGATCGGCGAGGCGCTTGCGTGCGCGTTCGGTGACGAGCGATCCGGGCGCCGCCGGCGTGATGCCGACCTCGGCCGCGAACTGCCACGCGGCAGTTCCCGCGAGCATCACGTGCTCGCCGCGCTCGAGCACCGCGCGCGCGAGGCTCACGGCCGTGCCGAGATCGGGCACCGCGGCGACCGCGCCGACCCTCTGGGTCGCGCCGTCCATGACCGACGCGTCGGTCTCGACGGTGCCATCACGGGTGAGCGCCGCGCCGGTGCCCGCGTTGAATTCCGGATCGTCCTCGAGCACGCGCACCGCCGCGACGACGGCATCGAGCGCACTGCCGCCCTTCGCGAGCACGGCATCGCCGGCCTCGGCGGCGGCACGCACGCCGGCGCGCAGACGATCGTGACGCTCCGCCGCGACCTGCCCTGCGCCACCGTGGACGACGATCGCGGTCATGAATCGGCGGCGCAGCGAAACCCGATGATCGCGTGGTGGATCCCCGGTGGCCGGCCGTGCCGCGACGCTGCGCGCCCGAGGCCGCCGAAGTCCTCCCACGACGAGCCCTTCACGGTCATCTGGCCCTTCTTGAACGGCGTCGACGTCCACTCGAACACATCGCCCGCCGCGTCGAGCATGCCGTACGGGCTCGCGCCCTTGACGAACGTGCCGACCGACGTCGTGTCGCCTGGCCCCTTCACCGCGCTGTCGAGCTTGTCGGCCTCGAAGGTGTTGCCCCACGGGTACGCGAGCCCGCCATCGCCGCGCGCCGCCTTCTCGTACTCCGCCTCGGTCGGCAACCGGCGCGGCTGCCCGACGAGCCCTCCGCGCCACGCGCAGTAGTGAGCGGCTTCTTCCCAGGTCACGAGCACCACCGGGTGATCCATGCGGCCCGACGGCGGCGAGCCGTCCTTCCACACGAACCGCGCGACCTGCGTCGCGTAGTCCTGCGCGAAGCCCTGACGCTTCCAGCCGGCTTCATCGATCGCAGGCGGCGGCGCTCCACCGGCGGCGACGAGCTCGGCGTATTGCGCCTGCGTCACCGGCATCAGATCGATGCGAAAGCCGAGCGACTGCGTGACGTGACGATCTTCCTCGCCGTCGAACCAGTGATGCTCGCGCGCGGTGTCCTTGCCCGCGGTCGACTGGAAGTCGTCGTAGGCCGCCTGGCGCTCCTCGACCGTCGAGCCGGCGATGTACTGGCCGGGCGGGATCGCGATCATCTGCGCGTCGGCGGCGAGCGACAGCTGCGCGGCCGCGTTGGCTGGATGTGCAGCGGGCGGCGACGAACAACCGGCAAGCACGATGACGGCGAGACGCTTCACTTGGGCGGTTCCTGCGACTGCGCGGCGATCGCCTTGGCGAGCATTCGCGCGAGAGTCGGAACGTACTCTGGATCGCCGGCGAGAGCAGTGCGTTCGTCGCGATTGAAGGGGCGCGGTACGATCGCGGGAGTGAGCCGCGCGATGTAGCCGCTGCGATCCTGGAGGATGCGGGCGTGCCGCGTCGCCACATCGACGGCGATCACCGACGAGGCGAGCACACGTCCATCGGCGAGGCTGCGCACCGCGCTCGTCGCGAAGACGTAGCGACCGTCGGCGGACCACACCGGGCCGCTCTCGTCGGAGATCGGCAGCTCGACAAGCGGCGTGACCGCGTCGCCATCGCGAGGCATCAACCACAGATCGCCATCGGGGGTGCCGGCATGGACGATCGGCCGCGACAGCGCGATCCATTTGCCGTCGGGTGACACCGCCGGCGCAGTATCGGCCGGGCCGCTGGTGACTCGCGCGCTGGTGCCATCCGGTGCGAGTCGCTCGATATGCGCCTCGGTCTGCGCCTCCGCGCCGCCGATCGCGCAGTAGTAGATGGTGCCATCGGACGCGACGCTCGGCGTGACCTCGTCACCGGGCGCGCTCGTCAGCGGCTCGAGGCGACGATCGGCGAGCGTGAGCCGGTAGAGATCGAAGTGGTCGGCGAGCGCGCGCGCGAACACGATCGAGCGGCCGTCGGACGACCACGCCGGCTGGCGATCGACCGCACCGGTCGTGAGCCGCACCGGAACCGCGTCGAGCGCGAGCGGCGCGATCCACAGGCTCGTCTTGCCGTCGTCGCGATCGCGGCTCGACTCGAAGACGATCGTCTTGCCGTCGGGCGCGATCGCCGGGTTCGTGTCGCGGACGCGCTCACTCGGCGAACGCAGCAGCTCGGCCTGGCGATCGCCATGCGCGTCGACCACGACGAGCCGCGCGCCGAGCGCACCGACCTCCGAGACCACGATCGTGATCGCGGGCGGCGCGGGTGGAGGTGCGACCGCGCGAGGGCCGCACGCGGCGGCCAGGAGGACCGCCGGAAGAGCTCTCAACTACTACTTCTTGTCGTCGGCGGGCGCTGCGGGAGCAGCAGCCGCGGGAGCCGCAGCAGGTGCAGCCGCCGGAGCCGCCGCCGGCGCGGCCGCCGGAGCCGCCGCCGGCGCGGCCGCGGGAGCAGGCGTCGGAGCGGCCGATTCGGCCTTCGACTTGTGCGACAGGTTGGACATGTTCATGCCCTTGGTCATGTCGCGACGCTCGGGCTCGACGCCCGCGTAGATCCCGACGAGCACGAAGAACAGTCCGAGTGCGGCGACAACGCCGAACATGGTCGCCTTCTTCTGCGACTCGCTGGACCGCTGCTCGAACACGACAAAGGACTGTTCCTGCTCACGGGGCCAGGACGAGAAATCCATGAAGCTCATCGGAACCTCCGCACGACTCGAACGGTAGTTGGAATTGAAAAGCCCTGCAATGGAATCAACCGTTCGGGTGTCTCGTTCGTTGATAGCTGGAGGCCAGGACATGCCTCCACGAGGAGATATGACACCGCTCATTCGGATCGGTTCCCGAATTGTTGGGCTGATCTCGCTCGTGATCTCGATGGGTTGCGGGCGCGCCGAGGCCGGGGAGGCGTGTCTGGGCGTCACCGACAAGGGCGTCTTCGCCGATCTCGATCCCAAGGTCCAGCTCGCCCTGCCGGACGTGAAACCGGAGCACGTCACCGCGCTGGTCGACACCAAGCACTCGGTCGTGATCGTCGAGATCGACGGCTTCCCGCGCAAGGCCTACCCGCTGGGCGGCACCGCCGCGCTGAAGGTCGGCCGCTTCGAGCTCTCCCTCCGGGCCGGCGATCGCGACGAGCTCCGGCCGTTGCTCGTCGAGGCACGCATGCGCGAGGGCACCGCGGCCCACGACAAGGACGGCGACGGCATTCCCGACGCGCTCGACGTCTTGATCGGCGCCAAGAAGGAAGTCCTCAATGCCGAGAGCTACACGGCCGAGGCCGAGGACTACATCGGCATGAAGTATCCGGGCGGCGACGTGCCGCGAACGATCGGTGTGTGCACCGACGTGATCGTGCGCGCGGTCCGCAACGCCGGCTGGGATCTCCAGAAGGAGCTCCACGAGGACATCAAGAAGGCGAAGGCCGCCTATCCGATGGTCAAAGGACTCGGCGACGCGAGCATCGATCAGCGCCGCGTCGGTACGCTCCTGCCCTACTTCAAGCGCCACTGGGAGCAGCACTCCGCCAAGCTCGACGATCCGAAAGATCCCTGGAGGCCGGGCGACGTCATCTTCATGGATACGTTCCCGAGCCGCCCCGGCCCCGACCACATCGGGATTGTCTCGGATCGCCTCGACGATCTGGGGCTCCCGCTGATCGTCAACAACTGGACGGACGGTACGGTGGTTTCGGAGATGGATCTGATGACGTTCGTTCCGGTCCTGTACCGGTTCCGACTCCCTCCATAGTACTGTCGTCGGGTGCTGCGGCTGGTGATCGCGCTGACGGTGCTCGCGGGCATCGCGTCTGCCGACGATGACACCACGCGCCCGAGCTACAGAGCCGTCGTCGATCGCGTCGACCTCGAGCCGTCGTCGCTGACCGGCATGCGGCTGCGCGTGTATCTGTCGGCGCTGTCGCTGCAGGGCCAGCAGCTCCCTCTCGACACCAAGAGCATCAAGCTGTTCCTGGGGCCGAGCGAGAAGAAGGCGCCGGTCGCGCTCGGCACGTACGACGGCACCGGTGGCGAGACCGCGATCGTGTTTGTCGTCCAGGGATCGGTCGATTACAGCGACGCCCTGCCGCTGATCACCGACGCCGTCGATCACGAGATGCTCACCGGCCTCGGCGACCGGACGCAGGCCGCGGTGCTGACGTTCGGCGAATCGCCGGGCACCGGCAAGCTCGCGCCCGTGAAGGGCATGCGCGGCAAGCTCTCGATCAGCGGCGACGGCTCGGCGGGCGACCCCGCGCTGCTCGACACGATCGATCGCGCGCTGATGCTGCTCAAGCGGGCGAAGACCGACCCCGAGGGCAAGCCAATCCGCAAGCTGATCGTCGTGATCGGCGACGGCCGCGATCGCAGCGGCGACAAGGATCGCGTCACCCGCGCAGGCCAGCGCGCAGCGAAGGAAGGCGTGCGCATCCACGCGCTCGCGTTCTCGCCGACCGACACGCGCCGCCCGATGCTCACGCTCGGCGAGCTGTCGAAGCGCTCGCTCGGCACGTTCCGCTGGGTGCGCAAGGACACCGCCGATTCGTGGAAGGCCGAGCTCGACCAGCTGCGCGACGAGATCAACAAGCAGTACGTGCTGACGTACTTCCTCGACAGCGGCGACGACGTCGCGGGCCGCAAGCTCCACATCGTCACGACCGGCCGCCTCGAGGTCACCTCGAACGAGCTCAAGGTCCCCGACGCGAGCTGCGGCGGCAGCGCGTGCGAGACCGGCTACTGCGCGAACGACACCTGCCTGCAGTACCGCGCAGCCAAGGGCGGCGGGTTCTTCCGGTGGCTGCTCTACATCGTCGGCGGCATCATCGGCGCGCTCGTGCTGCTCGGCTTCATCGGCTACCTGATGCAGCGCAAGCAGAACCGGCCCCAGATGCCCGCCGGGATGGTGCCGCCCGGGCCGCCTGGGGCGGTGCCGCCGAAGGGCGCGATGCCACCATCGGTGCCGCAGGTGCAGCCGGGCCTGTTGCCGAACGGCCGCCCGATCCCCGCGGTGCTCGTGATGTCCGGTCCCCGGACCGGCGAGCGCATCACGCTCCACAACGGCTTTTTGATCGGCAAGCAGCCCGGCTGTCACCTGCTGATCGAGGACGGCTACACGTCGAGCCAGCACGCACAGGTCGGCATGGACGCGCAGGGCAACTGCACGCTGTTCGACCGCCAGTCGACCAACGGCACGTTCGTCAACGGCAATCGCATCACGGCGCTCGCGCTGCAGCACGGCGCGTCGATCAAGATCGGATCCATCGAGCTGAGGTTCTTGGCACAATGAGGACTACGCGATGAAGTCGTCGGGGAACGTGATCATCGGAGGTACGCCGTTCCACATCGAGGCGCCGGTGGTGAACTTCCGCGAGCCCCCGTACTGGGACGCGACGCGCGAGTACTGCATCCCGACCGTCACCGACCCGGCACCCGCGTGCAAGGCGGGCGTGCCGTACGGCAACCTGCCCACGCCGTACACGAAGCGGTTCGCGCTCCGCCCGGCGCTGCGCCACTACGGGATGAACCCGCCGCCGGACGCCGTGAAGGCCGTGATCAAGCAGTTCGTCGTCCACCACGACGGCTGCA
>Ga0070678_100001824_pt1 | contig 11481 bp, 4 predicted proteins | sample KBSM73metaG_FD_65647 | JGI IMG/M metagenome (GOLD analysis project Ga0070678, IMG submission 65647) | Miscanthus rhizosphere microbial communities from Kellogg Biological Station, Michigan, USA - KBS M7-3 metaG | ecosystem: Host-associated > Plants > Roots > Rhizosphere > Soil ...
CGTCGGGTTGTCCTGCACCGTGACGTTGCCGCAGGTGTTCTGGCCGGGCACGAGCGAGACGCTCGTGTCGTAGCCGCCGCCGAGGGAGAGGACCGGCGCGACGTCGGGCGCGCCGCGGACGAAGATCGGGTCAGTCGTCGCGTTGTCGATCACCGCGGCGTACGCGAAGACCGGCGGGCCGTCCGTCTGGACGGTGACGACGGCGTCCGAGGTCTCGAGCAGCGCGTGGTCGATGCCGTTCGGGCCGAAGACGTCGTTGACCTGGACGCCGGAGTGCGGCGGGATCGTCCGATCGACCTGGCCGACCCAGTGGCCTTCCCAGTAGACGGCGAACGTCGCGGTCGCCGTCGAGTCCGATCCGTTGAATGCGCCGACGTTGGTCCGGAAGCCCGGGCCGGGACCGCCGTTGGCGATCTGCGCGAGCGTCGAATACCTGTGCGCCGCGGCCGCGTTCACTCCCGCTATGAACATGCCGACCGTCGGCGTGGGCGAGGTCGAGAAGAGACGGCTCGTCACGACGAGGTTGGACGCCGTGCCGGAGGTCACGTCCAGCTCGACGCCGCCCGCCGAGTTGGGGGCGGAGAACGCCGCTGCGATCATGTCGTCGAACGCGCGCGACTGGCGCGGGGCGAGGGCGAAGGACTGGGCGGCCGGCGCCGCGGGGCAGCTTCCGATGAAGCAGCGATACGTCGCCGTGACCTGGAGCGTCGCCGTGTACGACGCGTTGAACGCACGCACGTCCGAGAAGAACGGCGCCGCGCCGACGATCGACGCGACCGCCGGAACCGTGATTCGCTCCTGCGCGGCGGAAGGCGCCGCGGCGGCGACCGCGACGCAAAGAACACCCGAGAGCCGACGGCTCGTGTTCATGAACTGGCGCCAAGTTAGCACCGGAGACTCGCTTTTCCAGCGGCCGGCGCGCACTCCAAGAATCTTCCCAGAAGCTCCCACGACAGCGACATATTAGCGTTCGCTAATATGTCTACGGCCTACGGTCTAAGGGTCACCGCCTCCCGCCCTTCGCTTCCAGGAAATCCTTCGACTCCTCGAGCCCGTCCTTCGCGAACTGCGCGGCGTTCGGGTCGGGGTCCTTCGCGATGGACTCGAGGAGCCCGGTGTCCGACGCGTCGTGGAGCTTTCCAAGCCCCTGGATCGCGGCGAGACGCACCGAGCGGTTGCGATCCGACGTGAGCGTCCGCAGCGCCGCGGCGAGGCGCGGGTCCTCGGGCGCCGCCGCCTGCCACGCGGCCAGAGCGGTGAGCCGGACCTCGGGGACGCGGCCCGGAGCCGGCGCCGTGTATCCCTCGAAGAGGCTCGCGAGCGACGGATCCGAGAGCTTCGACAGGCCGAGCAGGGCGCCGATGCGGATCGAGTCCCACCACCGGGAGTCGCGGCCGAGCTGCTTCCGGAGGTAGTCCTTCGCACCGGGCCCGCCCAGCCGGCCAATCGCGACCTCGGCGGCGGCGGCGACGTCTTCGGCGCGGTCCGTCTCCACGACCTTTCGCAGCGCGTCGCCGGCCGACGCCTCCCCCGCGGCGCCGAGCCCGAGTGCGGCGGCGCGGCGCACCCGCGGGTCGGGATCCGAGAGCGCCTTCGTGAGGGACGCGGCCGCCGCCGTTCCGCGAATTCGGCCGAGGTCGAGCGCGGCCTCCTGCCGGAGACCCCAGTGCGCGCGGCCGTCGGCCAGCAGCGTGGAGAGCGCCGCGGACGATCTCGCATCGCCGCCGAAGTCGTCGGCGAGCTGCCGCGCCGCGCGCAGCCGCGCCGCGAGATCGCCGCCGGACAGCTCGTCGAGCACCTCCTCGATCGGCCGCGCGTACTTCACCTCGCAGACGATCCACCCTCCCTTGTCGAACGTGACACGCGTCGGACGAGTCGGCGCCGGCAGCGAGACGCTCGTGGACCAGCCCGAGAGCTCGACTTTGTGGGTCCTGGCCCCGCTGCCGTCCGCGATCTCGACCTCGACGGGAAGACGGAAGTCGTTCTCGAACGGCAGGTCCGCCTGGATCTGGCGCACGGTGAGATCGACCTGCCTGCGCTGCGCCGACCAGCGCCAGGAGACGTCGAAGCGGGGATGGCCGCCTCCCCCGACGACCCAGTCCGCGAAGAACGGCGACAGGTTGATTCCGGATGCCCGCTCGATCGCCTCGAGCAGGTCGGCGGAGTCGACGTTCGAGTACTCGTTGCGCTTCAGATACGCCGCGATCATGCGGTCGAAGTCCGCGTCGCCGAGGATGTGCCGGATCATGTGGAGCACCAGCGAGCCCTTCACGTACGTGGTCTCCTGCTGGTACATCGCCGCCGGCTCCTTCCAGCGCAGGTACTCCATCGGCCGCACGCTCCCCGTCGCGCGCACGTAGTCGACGTACTCGTTCAGGTACCACCAGCGCTGGTAGGTCAGGTCGTCCTCGCCGTGGACGTGCGCGTTCCACATCGTGTGCCAGAAGGTCGCGAACGACTCGTTCAGCCAGATCGACCCGAGGGAGCGGCACGTCACGAGATCGCCGAACCAGTGGTGCGCGAGCTCGTGCGCGACGACGTCCTCGTAGGAGAAGACCGGGCGCGCCTTGTCGTAGACCGGCCAGAAGTCCGGCGGATCTCCGGCGAGCCGCAGCTCTGACGCGGTGAACCCCGTCGCGCTCGTCGTCTCCATCGCGCCGGCGAACTCGCGGAGCACGACCTGGTCGTACTTGGCCCACGGATAGGGATAGCCCATCTTCTGCGAGAAGAACTCGACCATCGCGGGCGTCTCGCCGAAGGCGAACTGCACCGCGTCGCGCTTCCCGGCGGGCGCCCAGACGGAGAGCGGCACGCTCCTTCCTTCGAGCTTCGCATCGCGCAGCGGGACGCGTTCGAGCGCGCCGACGTCCACGGTGAGGAGGTAGTTCGGGATCGGCCCCTCCTGGATCCAGTGCAGCGTGCGCGTGCCGTCCGCGTTCTCGCGATCCGACTCGAGGCGCCCGTTGGCGACCGCCGTCAGGCCCTTCGGCACGGTGATCCGGAACTCGACGGGGAAGCGGTCGTTCGTGTCGGCGTAGATCGGGAGCCAGCCCCGGTGCAAGCCTCCCTCGCCGTAGTTCCACGCCTGCGCCGGCGTCGCGCTTCCCTCGGCCGGGTAAAAGTACAGGCCGGCCCTCGGCTTGCACGAGTATGCGATGCGCACGGTCGCCTCCGCCCCGGCGGCGACCGGCGGATCGAGCGTCACGTCGAGGCGGTAGGCGGCCGCGTCGCTCTCGAAGCGCTGCGGGCGGCCGTCGCGCTCGACGGCCGTGACGGCGAGGTCGGCGGCGTCGAGCGAGAGCGTCGAGAGCGGGCTGCGCAGCGCAACGAAGGTCACGGTCGCGGCGCCCGAGATCGACTGCTTCGCCATGTCGAACGCGAGCTCCGCCTTGTAGCTCTGGATGTGGAAGTCGCGCTCGCGCACCGGCCGCTCCGGACCCTCGGGCAGGCGGTCGCCCGGCAGGACCTGGGCGGCGGCGGGCGCGCCGGCGAGGAGCGCGCAGGCCTGGACCGTCGCGAGAAAGAGAAGGCGTCGCATTTTTCCTCCGGAAAGGCGGCGCGATTCTACAGCCGCGGATCGAAGAGGATCAGAACGTGATCCGCACGCCCCCGCGGAACGTCCGCGCGGAGAGGGTCTCCGCCACGGCGTTGAAGACGTCCGGGTCGGAGTCGAGAGACTGAGTGTCGGTGAAATAGGTTCCGACGGACCCATCGCGCTGGAGCACCGTCCGGCTGCCGATCACGTTGAAGCACGCGAGCTGGGGCACGACCGTGACCGGGCCGATCCGGAAGTCCCGGGAGAGCTGCAGGTCGAGGTCGTAGACGTTCGGGTTTCGATAGCGGGTAGCCGGCCCGACCTGGAGCGTCTCGTTGTAGTAGACGTCTAAGGGCGTGACGACGAAAATGCTGTAGACGATCGGAAAGCCCTCCCGGCCGAAGAAGTTCCCCGCCGCCGCGATCCCGAACGGGAGCACCGCCATTCCGCTGACGTTGAACTTCCACCTCGCGTTGATGATGCCCTCGACGACGGGTCCGCTCACGTTCGTGCCGGGCGGCTCGTTGTTCGGATTGACGATCGCGCCCGGGCCGATCTGCTGCCGCCAGTTGTCGTACCCGACGCCGAGGCGCGCCATCCAGCCGTTGGAGAAGGGCTTCAGGAGCTGCAGCGCGACGCCGTCGTAGGCCTGGTTGGCGTCCGGTCGGTTCTGGAGCTGGGTGCCGACGCACGGAGGAGGACACTCCACGAGGCCGAACGAGGGTTCGCTGAAGTCGAGCACGAATCCGTTCGAGGCGCTCACGGCGGTGCCCGCGGCGTTGCCCAGGTATCGATAGTCCGCCGTCGTCGTCCCGATCAGGGGCGCGAACTCGAGGTTGCGGACGATGCGATGGGTGTACGTCAGGGAGGCCGAGACGTCGGACCCGATCCGCCGCTCGACGCCGAGGATGAACTCGTCGGTCGTGGGCGGCTCGAGGTTCGGCGAGATCCGGTTGATCTGCGCCGAGGCGCCCGGGTTGTAAGGATCGACGCCGCCGGCGGAGCGGAAGTCGTCGAGGTTCATCTCACCCGGCTCGACGCGGCCGTTCCCGTTCGCGTCGGTCCAGCCGTAGTAGAGGGAGGCGATGCTGGGAAACGCGTTGACGGTGCGGACCGTGTTGCCGAGCTGGTCGGCGAACCGCGAGTACGACGCGCGCAGGAGCGTCTTGCGGTCGGCGCCGAGCGCGTAGGCCACGCCCACTCTCGGTTGGACCTGGCGCCAGGTGACGGGATAGCCCGAGTCGCCTCCGTACTGGACGGCGGGGAGAAGATCGGGGAAGACCGGGTTGGCCGGAACCGACGACGCGAGGTTCCGGCCCTGCTCGTAGTCGAATCGCACTCCGATGCTGACGGTCAGGTTGGCGGCCTGGATCGTGTCTCCGACGAAGACGTCGTAGGCGTTCATCTGGGACTTCACGTTCAGGGGGCGCGTGATCGCGGCTTGGCCGTCCAGGGCGTATCCGACGAGCTGGTCTCCCGGCCACGTCGAGGTGGAATCCAGCCGCGTGTACCGATAGCCGAACCCGAACTTGAGCTCGTGGCGCAGGCTGCCCGTGTCGAAGAAGGTCGACGCGTTCAAGGCGGCCCCGCGCTGGGAATCCTGCAGGTGCCAGCTCGAGTTGCTGTGACGCAGGATCCCGTCCTCGTCGAAATCCGCCTGCTCGTCGAGTCCGCCCAGCGGCAGCTGCGTCGGCCCACCGTTGACGTAGGACAGAGAGAACGACGCGAAGAGCTTCGAGGAAAGCACCTGAGAGTCCGCCACCCCGATGACCTCGCTGTGGAGGTTGAGCGTGCTCGTCGCGGGCAGCGAGACGTCGGGACGGGCTCCGGCACCCTGGGTGAAGCGGTCGAAGTTCGTGTAAGAGAGCGTGAGCGAGTTGGCGGCGATCAGCTCCGCGTTGAGCTTCGCGTTCCAGTGCTTGAGCGTCTCCTGGTTGTCGATGGGCTCGCCGGCGGCGAAGACGGTCTGGCCCAGGAAGGAGTCGCGGGCGAAGGCCGCCCACAGCCAGACGCGATCCTTCCAGAGCGGGCCGCCGCTCTCGACGCCGTAGTCCCACCCTGTCCCCCCGGTGTAGAGGCCGCGCGCCGAGCCGTGGAGCTGACCCGATCCGCGCTTGGTCACGAGGTTGAGCGAGACGCCGGGCGACGACAGCGAAGGGTCGGCTCCTCCCGTCGCGACTTCGATCCCGCTGAAGGAATCGAAGTCGTAATAAAGCGGCGAGACGCCGCCCACGCTGATCGGGGCGCCGTCGAGGTTGTAGACGTTCTGGCTCGGGGTTGAGCCCTGGCCGACGAAGGGCGACTGCCGCGGGTGGCGTCCGTTACCGACGTTGACGTTGGCGACGAGCACGCCGGGGACCTGCCGAAGGATCGCCCAGGGGTCGCGCGTCGTCGGAATGCTCTCGAGCTCCTTCTGGCCGTACGTGGCCCCCGTCTGGAAATCGCGGCTGCCCGCGGGCGCATCGCCCGTTACGGTGACGGTCTCGGTCTCGGCCATTCCGGTCGGCGGCAGGACGAACGACTGAACGACGTTGCCGAGCCCCACGGAGACGCTCCGGCGAATCGTCTCGAATCCCGCCCGCTCGAGCAGGACGGAGTAGGAGGCGGGGGAGAGCTCGAGGAAGTGAAAGTCGCCGTTGCGATCGGTGCTCGCGGTCTGCGGCGCGCCCGGCCCGTCGATCGTCACGGTGACGTCGGGGACGGCGTTCGCCTGGACGTCGACCACGTTGCCGTAGAGGTTCCCGGTCGGCGACGCGATCTGGGCTCCGGCGGACGCCGTCGCGAGCCATGCCGCCAGCAGAAGCGCCGCCCGAGCGGACCTCATTTTTTCTCCGGAGCCGGTGTCGACACTCTATCCCGCCTTCCTCCTTCTGATCCGACACCTTGGTTCCAGGCTCCGTGTCGGAGCCGTCAGTGCCCGATGAAGAAGTGATCCTCCGGCGCCGGCAGACCCTGATTGACCACCAGGAAATGGCTCCGCGAGCCCTGGAGCCTCGCCGTGCTGGGAACCTCTCCCGAGCCGGTCTCGTCTTCGATCGAGAGCCCGCCCTCGACGGGAACGCCGTCCGATGTCTCGACGGTCGCACTCGTGATGAGTACCGACGCGTGGTCATCGCTGGCATCCGCGTCGCCCCCGATGATCGTGATCTCGAAAGGCGTGTCCGGCGAATCGCGGATGAACCGGCTGTCGAAGAACTCGGCTCGGACGACGTTCTCGACGGCGTCGCCCGCGCCCCCGAGGATCAACACGTTCGCGGGAGACTCTCCGAACGTATCGGATTCGGACGTCACGACGAGCCGGTTGCCGACCGTCCGGAGCCCGTCCCGGCCGACGGAGCCGCGGAGCTGGAGGTTGGCCCCGTTGTTCCGGAAGACATTGCCCACGGTGTGGAGCGTCACGGAACCGCCGTCGGTGCCCTCGTCGCCGCCGGTGGCATGAAGCGCCGCGCCGGCGTTGTCGTAGAAGAGGTTGAAGGCGACGGTCGCTCGAATCTCGGGGCCGTCGGAGGGATCGTCCTTCGCGTCGCCCGTGTAGAAGTTCTGCACGAGGACGAACCCGTTTCGCACCACGCTGTGCGAAAGGGAGAGGACCGAGCGCGCCCGCCGCGCGGCACATTCGGAATTCGCGAACGTCAGGACGCCGTCGAGAACGACATCCGTGATCTCGATCGACAGGCTTCCGTTCGGATCGACTCGGTCGTCGGTCGGCTCGCCGATCCCGACGTGCTGTCCAGCGATCACGGAGAGCGATGAGATCTTGTTGTTGCGGCCGATGTAGATGACCGGATCGGGGAACGATCGCGTTTCGCCGGCGCAGTCGGTCCGCGGTTCGCCGGGGAGGTCGAGCTGCGAACCGTCGATGATCGTCTCCGTGCCCACAACCGCGAAGACGTCGGGGTTCCCCGGGTCGATCGGATCCAACACTCCGTCGCCGTCGGCGTCCACGTGTCTCTCGGAACCGACGAGCGACACGCCGGGCGGCAGACGGAGCGCGCCGTGATTGGGTCTAAACGGGCCGAACGGACTCCGCGCGGACAGGACGTACGTTCCCGGTGCGAGGTGGATCCTCAGCCGGCAGCCGCGCGCGCCGCCACAATCCGCCGTGGAGTTGACGGCCCGGTAGAGCTGCTCGACGTTACGGACGTCGATCCGGCGAAATGGCACTGGCGCGGCGGGCGGGGACGCGAGCAGGGCCGGCGCGAAGAGCGCGAGCGCGAAGCCGGCCGGCGCGAGCCCGCGGAGAGACGCGAATCGATGGGACTGCATGGCGGACTCCTTTTCATCCATGCCGCGATGCTGGTCCGGCGCCCGCGGCGATGTCCTCATCGATCTCTCAGAAAAGCCTCAGAACCGACGAGCTAGAATTCGCGGACGACCCACCCATGACAATTTCAACCGGTTCGCGGCTCGGCCCATACGAGGTGCTCGCGACGCTCGGGGCTGGCGGAATGGGCGAGGTCTACCGGGCGCGCGATCCCCGCCTGGGCCGCGACGTCGCGATCAAGGTCCTCCCGCTCTCGATCGGCCGGGACGAAGACTTCCTGTCCCGCTTCCGGTCCGAGGCTCGCGCGGCCTCCGCCCTCAACCACCCGAACATCGTCACGATCCACGACATCGGCTCGCACGACGGGCTCTGGTACATCCTCATGGAGCTCGTCGAGGGGCGTACGGTCCGCGATCTTCTCGACGGGGGTCCCCCGCCGCTCAAGAAGACCCTCCAGATCGCCGCCCAGGTCGCAGAGGGGCTGGCCGCCGCGCACGCGCGCGGGATCGTCCATAGGGACCTGAAGCCCGAGAACCTGATGGTCTCGAAGGACGGCGTCGTCAAGATCCTCGACTTCGGCCTCGCGAAAACGACGCCCACCTTCGCCCGGGGAGGCGAGGACACCGGCTCCTACGAGGCCGTCGCGACGGAGCCGGGCAGCGTGCTCGGAACGGTCGGGTACATGTCGCCGGAACAGGCATCGGGCCGGTCGCTGGACTTCCGCTCCGACCAGTTCTCGCTCGGCACGATCCTCTACGAGATGGTCACGGGACGGCGCGCCTGGAAGAGGAATTCGGCCGCGGAGACCCTGACGGCGATCATCCGTGAGGAGCCCCAGCCGGCCCTGGAAATCGCGGCGCCCAATACGCCCACGGCGCTCCGCTGGCTGATCTCTCGATGCCTCTCCAAGGACCCGGAGGAGCGCTACGCCTCCACCCGGGACCTCGCCCGCGACCTCTCGACGCTTCGGGACCATCTCAGCGAGATCAGTGGGATCGAGCTGTCCGCCGGATCCGCGAAGACGAAACCCGGGAGCCGAGTGAGACGCGCTCTCCTCTCCGGCGCGCTGGCCGTCGCGGCGCTCGCGTCAGGACTCTGGCTGCGGCCGATCCTGCGACGCGATGAGAAGCCGGCTCTGCCGAACTGGACCCAGGTCGGATTCCGCCGCGGCATCGTCTACAGCGCGCGCTTCGCCCCGGACGGCCAGACGATCGCCTACAGCGCGGCCTTCGACGGAGACTCGGCGCGCATCTACTCCACCCGGCCCACCTTCACGGAGACGCGCACCCTCGACCTGCCGCCGGCAAAGCTCCTGGCGATCTCCTCGCGGAGCGAGCTCGCATTTCTTCGCAACCCGAGTTTCTGGACGATGCTCGTCCAGAGCGGCACCCTCGCGAGAGCCGGCCTCGAGGCGGGAGCCCGGCGGGATCTCCTCGACAACGTGCTGGCGGCGGACTGGTCTCCCGACGGCTCGCAGCTCGCCGTCGCCCGCAGGGTCGACGGGAAGTTCCGGCTGGAGTATCCGATCGGGAGGAAGCTGTACGAGTCCGATCAGCCCATCAGCGACGTCCGCATCTCGCGCGACGGAGCCTGGATCGCGTTCTTCGAGCGCGAGGGCCCGGGCGTGTCGCTCGTGGCCGTCCGCGCCTCCGACGGCTCCCGCCGGGTCCTGTCCGAAGGCTGGTTCACCGCGCAGGGTCTCGCGTGGACCGCGGACGGCCGCGAGATCTGGTTCACCCCGCAGAAGCAGGTTCGCGACAGCAGCCCGCCGCTGCTCGCCGTGACCCTGGCGGGCGAACGGAGAGAGGTCTTCCGCGGCCCCGGCCAGCTGCGCCTGCATGACATCGCCCGCGACGGGCGCCTGCTCGTGGCACGCTGGGACATCCACGTCGGTCTGCGAGGTTCCTCGGCTTCCGAGAGCCACGAGCGCGAGCTCGCGACGACCGATGACAGCGTGCTGTCCGACCTGTCGAGCGACGGCCGCACCGTGCTCGTCTACGACCGCAATTCCTTGTTCCTCAGGCCGACCGACGGTTCTCCTCCCGTCCGACTCGGCGAAGACACGAAAGGCGCGCGGCTGTCGCCGGACGGAAAGTGGGTCCTGGCGGTCCCGACGAAGGCCCCGCAGTTTCCGCTGCTCGTTCCCGTCGGGGCCGGGGACGTGCGCCGTATCGAGGGCCAGGAGTGCGAATACGTGGAGTGGTTCCCCGACGGGAAACGGATCCTCTGCGAGAGCCCCGACCCGAACGGTCCCTTCCACATGTTCGTGATCGAGACGGACTCGGGAAAGACGGCCGAGCTCGAGATCGCGTCCGAGGCCGCCGCGGACTTCGACGACGCGGGGCTGGTGTCGCCGGACGGAAGTCTCGTGGCCGGGGTCGGGCGGAGCGGGGACCTCTGGGTTCTCCCGCTGGCCGAAGGACGGCCTCGACGCTTTCCCGCCGGTCCGGAGGGCGCGCGGCGCCCCGTGGGGTGGTCCGCCGACGGCCGGCAGATCTACTGCCTGATCATCGGCGACGTGCCGGGAAAGACGCAGAAGCTCGACCTCGCCACGGGTCGCGCGGAGGCCTGGAGAAACCTCGGGCCCGAAGACCCGGCCGGGCTGACCCGCATCCGACCCGTCCGGGTCGCGGCCGACGGGCGCTCCTGGGCCTATACCCACATCCGGGTGCTCTCGAATCTCTACGTCGTCGAGGGCCTGAAGTAGCCGCGTCGACTTCAGTGCCCGCCGGTCGTGGTCTTGAAGACGGATCCGGGCGTCGACGCGTACAGGGTGTTGGGATCGTCGAGGTCCAGCGCGAGCCCCTTCACGTCCGGATAGAGGCCGAGGCTGACGCCGAACCACGTCTCGCCTCCGTCGGTGCTCCGGAACACCCCGTCGCCCTCGGTCCCGACGTAGAGGACGTTGTTCCGGGTCGGATGGACCTGCACCGAGGCGGTCTTCGAGATGAACTCTTCGAACTTCAGGACGAACGAGGCGCCGCCGTCGACGCTCTTGAACACGCCCGACTGGCCGGTCGCATACACGATCTGCGAGTCGACGGGATCGACGACGACCTGAGTATTCGACTCGGCCTCCACGTTGACCCAGCTCGCGCCGGCGTCCTGCGAGCGCCAGACTCCGCTGCCGCCGGCGTGGAATACCGTCCTGTGGTGGTGCGGATCGACGGCGATTCCGCGGCCGTCGAGGCCGAGGTACTCGTTGTTGGGCGCGCCGGGGGCGCGGTCGATACGCCGGAACGTCTCGCCGAAATCCGTGCTCTTCCACAGGCCGTCGTCGTCCTGGTGGGTCGAGACGTAGACGGAGTGGTCGACCGGATCGACCGCCACGCCGGCCGCGTACATGTAACCCGATCCGAACAGTCGGCGCTGCCAGTTCCTGCCGCCATCCTCCGACTTGAAGAGGCCGCTTCCCGTGAACGAGCCCACGTAGACGCGCCGGGGGTCTTGCGGGTCGAAGGCGATCCCCTTCGTCGCGCGCGCGGTGAGGCCGTGGCGTCCCGCGTCCTGCCAGGATCTCCCCCCATCCTCCGTGACGAGGAGACCGCCGTCGTTCGTGCTGAAGAAGACGTGCCGGTCGTCCGACGGATCGATCGCGACCGCGTATCCGGACTGGCAGTTGCAGTTCCTCAGCTGGTTCCAGGCCAGCCGGCGCCAGCGCGGGACACTCCCGCGGCCGTCC
>Ga0070678_100001833_pt1 | contig 11466 bp, 18 predicted proteins | sample KBSM73metaG_FD_65647 | JGI IMG/M metagenome (GOLD analysis project Ga0070678, IMG submission 65647) | Miscanthus rhizosphere microbial communities from Kellogg Biological Station, Michigan, USA - KBS M7-3 metaG | ecosystem: Host-associated > Plants > Roots > Rhizosphere > Soil ...
GTCGGACACTTCCGCGCAGTCTTCCGACGATGGACATTTGTACGTCAAAGATCTTCCTAAGCCCGTTCTGGATACGCTCGCAGAAATCCAACGCTTGAGTGCGAAGGTTGAACCGGACATAGAAAAGTTCGGCACCCGGTTCCGGCAAGAGGTCGATCAAGCCGTCAAGAAATTGCGCGATGCTGTGAAGGATCGACCATCCTCAGACAAAAAAGAAACACCTTAGTCGTTACAACGCTTGACCACGCCTTCGAACATTTCTACAATGCCGCTCCACGATGTTGAACATGGTATCGTTCAAACAGATCACGCAGATTCTCGAACTCACGGATCGATTGGGGCTGAATCGCGAATGGGTGGAAATTCCGCTGTCGGCGGAAACGCCGGGTGTCGTGCGCAAACTTCAGAATGGCAAGCTGGAAATCATCGTCGATGCCGATCAGCCGTTTGACGAATGGCTCCGTTCCCTGGAACCGAAAATTACGTCTGTGATGTAAGCATAGGCCGCAACGACGGCGCTTCCGCTTCCTCCCTCCCACCGCTTGACCTCCAAACCCTACGCGTCTACGCTCCCTCCATGCCGGAATTACCGGATCTCACCGTCTATCTTGAGGCTCTTCAGAGCCGCATAGTGGGGCACCGCCTGGAAAGAGTCCGAGTGGTGAGTCCGTCGTTATTGCGGACCGTCAACCCGCCCCTCACACAAGCCTGGGGGAAGATCGTTCACGAAATGCGACGGATCGGCAAGCAACTTGTCTTTGTTCTTGAGGACGATCTCTTTCTCGTGGTGCATTTGATGATCGCCGGCAGATTCCAATGGCGACCACCCACGGTGAAGACGCCGGGAAAGATCGGTCTGGCGGCCTTTGACTTTGCACAGGGCACGTTGGTGCTGACTGAAGCCGGCACCAAGAAACGGGCGTCGCTTCATGTGGTGCGCGGAGTGGTTGAGCTTCACCGCTTCGACGCGGGTGGGATCGACCCGCTCACCGCCGATCTCGCATCCTTTCGATCGGTCCTGACTCGTGAGAATCATACGCTGAAACGTACCTTGACCGATCCACGTCTGTTCAGCGGGATCGGGAACGCTTACTCAGACGAGATTTTTCATCGCGCGCGCCTCTCACCCATTCTCCTTACAAGTAAACTGACTCTCGACGAGATCGCACGTTTGCATGAGGCCACTCACACCGTTTTATCCGAATGGATCGATCGTTTGCGCGCGGAGACCGGCCAGGGTTTTCCCGAGCGGGTCACCGCCTTTCGAAAGGACATGGCAGTGCACGGGCGATATCGAGAGCCGTGCCCTGTCTGCGCCACACCGATTCAGCGTATCGTGTACTCTCAGAACGAAGCCAACTATTGCCCCACGTGCCAAACGGGAGGGAAACTCCTTGCCGACCGAGCGCTGTCTCGATTGTTGAAATCAGACTGGCCCAAATCGTTGGAAGAGATGACCGAGTTGCGCAATCGGCAGACGAGTGAGGGCACGAGGACCATCAACGACCCTCTCCGATCATGAGCGCACGCACGAAAGCAGAACGCGCGTGCCATTGCGGACATAACAAGCGACAGCATGCCGTCGTGGCGGGAACGCGCGGCCCATGTCGTGAGTGCCTCTGCGAGCGTTACCAGCCGAGACTCAAGCGCGCTCACGGTCGACGCACCGCCTCGCGTGACCGAGGCGATCCACGCGGAGGCCCGCGTCACTGAGCCCAATCGTCTACTTCGATTGCTATGCCTGCCTTGCTTCTCTCTTCACGAACTTTTTGCTAACGCGAAAGATACATACGTTGAATCTCTCTGGATACAATTCTGCTTCGCCATCTAAATAATTCTCACTATTCCTTTTGTTCTGGACTGAGAACGCTTGGCATAGAACTCGCTGTAGGGACTCTGTCGGCGAGAGGACACTCGACCCTTGAATAGCGCAGTGAACGTACGAGTCACGGCCTTGCCAGCAGGCCCTTTCCGAAACCGCACGTTCAAAATAGTGCGCTTCAAGAGGAGATGTCCCTACGTCGCGTCGTGAAAAATGATGCCCAGGGTGTGGCGATGCCCCGATCGGACACGGCTGACGCCGTGGCGCATGTTCACGCGATAGACACCGCGCGTGCCCTGCACGGGACGATGATGAACCGCGAAGATGACGCCATCCCCTTGATCGAGCGGGACCACCATGGGACGGGTCTGCATGCGTGGGCGTTGTTCCGTCATCACGAATTCGCCGCCCGTGAAATCCTCACCTGGCCTCGACAAGAGAATGGCAAGCTGCAGGGGAAAGACATGCTCGCCGTACAGATCCTGGTGCAGACAATTGTAATCGTCGATTCCATACTGAAGCAGAAGCGGCGTCGGTTTGACTTGGCCGGCCTTATGGCAACGCGCAATGAAGTCGGCATGATGCTCCGGGTAGCGCACCGCAATGCCCATTGCGGCATTCCAGCGATTGGCGATCGGCACAAGATGCGGATAGATAGCGGTGCGAAAGTTTGTCAGAACATCGGGCAACGGATAGCAAAAATATTGATATTCGCCGCGCCCGAATCCGTGACGCGCCATGACCACCCGACTTCTGAATAAGGCGTCGTTCGTGTAGAGGCCGGCGATCGATCGGCATTCTGTTGGCGAAAGCATCCCCTTGATCGTGACGCTACCCTGCGAGTCGAGGCCGTGGTACACGGCTTCCCAGTCGAGCGCTTGTACGCGAGCCGGCGTACACTTTGATGAAATCATAGCCGCTCGTGACCTAGCCGGAACATTCACGTTCCTATGAAAGTGGTGGACTTCTTTTCTTGCTCAAATCGATGTCGTATAGCCGCTGAGATTGGCTCTCGCCTGCCCGATCCCATCTCACGCTTGGGGCTGCAACAGATGGCGCCGCAAGCCTGGCCGAATGTTTCGACATTGTACTCGGAAATCGAAACACTGACGCTCCGTGTTCAGAATGGTATAAGAGTGATCAAGAGAACTGTTAAGGTGATTGCTCATCACTTGGAATGCCGATGCCGTACAAAGAAATCATAACATCCTTTATAGTGTGTATCGCGGCGGCGGCATTGTTTGACCCACTCAGCACGTTGGCGGCTGATGCCGAGGTTCTTCGGCCTCGCGTCCCGGTAGATCAACGGGACATCGCCAAAGCAATCTTCAATCCCTTATCGTCCAACGCCGAGCTGCTTGAAAAAGGCAAGGCTCTTTACCAGGGCAAGGCATTCTGCATCGCTTGCCATGGGCGTGAAGGCAAGGGATTGGGAGCTGATCTAGCTCTCAAAGGCGCGCTGCCTCGGGACTTTACCGACGCCACGTGGCAGACGTCTCGGTCCGACGGAGAATTGTTTTGGATTCTGAAAAACGGTAGTCCAGGCACCGATATGGCCCCATTCATTCCACTGGTCTTGACGGAAGAGGAAGCCTGGGAGGTGCTGCTCTACGTCCGCTCGTTCAAGGGGCAGTAAAGCGCATGCACGTCGGTGCGCCACTGAATGCGGCGCTGGAGGCTCATGTTGGATTGTGGAATAGGATCTCGTACACGACTGAGGTCCTCAATTTTCCAACGCGCGATCACTGCCTTCACGGAAGAGTCTGTCGACTACGGAATTCGATGAACAACCTGAGGATATAATGTGAGAACCGCCTGCCGACATTCGAATTTCCGTGCCTTCCTCCTCGTGTTCTCGCTCTGCGTCATGGGCATCTTTGCTATGCAGTCGGCTTGCTCGATAGCGGCTGCTGAGGCTTCCACGATCACCGCGGTGGGCAACTATCGTATGGGCTCGTACGATACTCGTGGTGATGCGCAACGACTGGCATTTCTCGACGCCAAGTGGCGACTGTTCGACCAGATCGCAGCGTCTTTAGGCGACGATCCCATCATGAAGCAGCGCGGATTTACCCGCGAGGAACTCCGAGCGTATCTGCCCGGCATACTGCAGATTGGTGAACGCCCTCTCGAGACGAGGGCGGACGGCTCCGTAGAGGTCGCGTCCGTTCAAGCCACGACGACAATCGATGCCGCCGAGGTCCTGCATCGCCTTCAGTATGTCCTGGGCAGCCAGCGTGCCAAGGTCGGCCTGATGCAGTCCCGCGACAAGATCGACGCGTATCGCAAGGAACTGGACTCGTATACACAGCGTCTCATGACGGAAGATTCTTCCGGGGTGCGGAGGCTGCTCGAGTATCGCCGCGAAACCTTCGTCTTGATTGAATCGGAAGAACAGGTGGCCAAAAATTGGGTGGAGCTGGCCCATCAGCCTGACGCCGAGCCAAAGGGATTGCCCCCATCAAAAGGCGGCCGATCCCGCACAGATTCAGTAGCTCCGGTAATACCTCACACACCGGGCAATGCCGAAGAGCATCGCAAGCGTGGAGCGGCGCTGAACGATCAAGGCCAGTACGATGAAGCCATGCGTGAATTTGAGACCGCGTTAAAGTTGATGCCGACTTTAGTCAGAGCGCATCTGGGACTTGGCGCGGCCAAACAAGGGAAGGGGGACCTGAACGGTGCGATCACCGAATACCGCACGGTGCTGCGCGTGCAGCCGGACGATTCGGATGCGCACAATAATCTGGGCACCGTGCTCCAGCAGAAGGGCGACATGGAAGGGGCGATTGCCGAATACCGACTCGCGCTGCAGGAACAGCCGGATGATCCCCTCATCCATTTCAACCTGGGAACGGCGCTGTCCGTGAAAGGAGTCGAAGAGCAGGCGCTGACTGAATATCGCACCACCGTTCGACTGCGCCCTGATTTTGCTCCCGCCTACTTTTATCTGGGCACGATACTGAAACAGCGGCGGCAAATGCGGGAAGCGGCCGAGGCCTTTCGAAACTATTTAAAGTTGGCTCAGACAACCACGGATCAGCAGAAATGGATCGAAGAGGCGGAACGGTTTTTGCTCGAAAAGGATGAACGTAAACCGAGGCCGGAGCGATGAGCAGTGAGTTCGACACCCGAAAGACGTGGAGGAAAACAAGAAGAGAAGATAAAGGATGGCCTGTGGGGATAAGACCGCACAGGCCATCGGACATTCGTGACTATTCGGTTTTGGCTTTCAATTCCTTCGCCTTGGCTTTGCTCTTCTGTCCTGTAGATTTTGCTTTTCCTTTGCCGCGCTCGACCGCTGCCTTGGTATCGTTTCCTTTCGCTTCTTCTCGAAGCGCTTTGTTCTCGGCTTTCGATTCTTCGGCATTCGCCTTTATATCGCCCTTCGTCTCTTCCATCTTGGCCTTGGGCTCATTCGCGTACGTCCCCACAGTTCCGACGCCGAATGCCATGGATAACGCCACCGCTGCGACTCCGAGCTTGCGCATACCAACCTCCTCTTTCATATTAATTTGAATACAGTAAGCACGACACCTTGCGTATTTTGACAGGAGCCCATGTCCCGCGTCAATGGTGAAGCTGCCTAAGTCTTTCTTTTATTGGGCGTGCGCGTTCGTGGCAATTCCTGCCCATTCTATGACTCAATCGATAATTTCCACTTTTTTGCCGAGAGACTTGGCTCGCTTCAGACACTCGGCATCCGACGACGCGCAACGAAGGGTGTCCAGTTCAGCCTCATCGACTATCTCTACTTTTTTCCCGGCTTGCTTCGCTTGCTTCATGCACTTCGTATCGGTGACGGCGCATTTGACGGCATCCGAACCTGTCGCCGTATCGACTACGACCACGGCTTTGCCTTCATCCTTGGCGCGCTTAAGGCATTCTTGATCCGTGGCCAGGCACTTGACCGTATCTTCACTCTTATTGATGGCCTTGTCGATCGTTTGATCCATCCGCTGATTGACGCGATCCTGCGTTTTGCGCTTCGCGCTCTCTGTCGCACGATCGAACAGACCGTCGAAAAACCCGTCGGCCGCACGCGCTTCCACAGACATCACGAGACAGATTCCCAGCAAGAGACATCCCATCACACGACTAGACATGGCGGCCTCCTTACATACAGTCTCTAAACTTCGATCGTGCGTCTCGCACGCTCGAGAAACTTATCACACGCATCGGGGCGATGGAAGATATGGGCCCTGCAACATGTTTCCATTCGCCCCTCAAGTTGACACATCGAGACAGTCTCGTTAGGGTTCCGCCATTCCATTCATGTTTCATAGAAGGAGAACCTATGCCGACAGTCATCGCTGCTCCTGCCACTATTCAAGCGGCAGGCAATAAACCCAAACGGATTGAAGAATTCATTGGCCGAGTAAACTCACATACGAGTGCGGTCAGCATTGCGAAAATGACCAGCCCGGCCGGCTGGGTCGAACCGGGACAGACGCCTGAGTTTGATGAGTATACGGTGGTCCTCAAGGGGACATTGCGGGTCGAGTCTGAAGGAAGGTCCGTGGACGTGCAGGCCGGCCAAGCGGTGATCGTACCCCGTGGCGAATGGGTGCGCTACAGCAGCCCGGCGATAGATGGCGCCGAATACATCGCCGTCTGCCTTCCGGCGTTTTCTCCTGAGACGGTCAGGCGGGATGGGTGACGATGACGGAGTAGAACGCCTCCCCGCGCGCGGTCAGCAGGAATTGATGCGCAGTCCGGTCCACCGCGAGTGACACGCAGACTGAAAATAGATGGCAGACATCGTCGTGTACCAACGACATCATCACCTTCGACCGGTGGTCAGTCTTGGAGAGAATGTTCCGTCGCAGTAAGCCCAGGCTCTTTGAAGAACCCAGCCATCCCCCTTCTGAGGCTTAGGAAGCGGCGGCACGCTTGTGTGTTTTTTTGACGCGTGCTCCCTGCAACGCCTTGCTCCGCGCTTGTTTTCGCTTGGAGGTGACTTTTCGTTTCTGCTGATTGTGACTGGAGCGGACCGACGATTTGGCGGCGAGAAGCTTCTTTCCCAGGTCGTTTAAATTGAGGTCACCGGTGCGTGCTCGCGCAAACAACTCCGATTCCTCTTCCTTGATATGATGTCTGACATTCTCCGCCATGACGGTAAACTTCGCGTCGAATCGCTCGTCCTCCGGCGACATGACCTTGAGTTCTTCGATCAACAGTCTCATGACATGGTGCTCTTCCAACGATTCATCCAAGTTGGAAGCGGCATCCGGTGAATCCTTTCGCACCGCGGGATAGAACACTTTTTCCTCCGCCGCGGCATGAACTTCTAGCTCCGCGATCGCTTGCTGGACGATCTGCCCTTTTTCCTTCGACTCCTCAGCAGATTCGAAATCACGAAATAAGGTCTTCACTTTCTCATGATCTTTGCGCAGTAATTCCACCACATTTACAATTGTTTCGTTTGACGTCTTCGATGTAAACGGTAATAGCGCCATGATCGTCCTCCCTTGTTCTGTGAGCATAGCGCGTCGTACGCGGGTTTACCGTCATCTGGAAAGCAAAGATGATGTCAGACAAATATAGGAGTATTTCCGGCGCGCCACTTGTTGAGCTCATCGCAGCCGGTGATTCCGAAAGTTGTATTGGCCCGTCCGTGCGTTCAGCAATCTGATCATTCAGTCAATCGAATCGTCCAAAAGTCATCCGACAGATTGCTGTCGAGCAAGTAGGCATACGGCATGGTGAAGTAGCCGCCCATCCCCCACTGTTTCCCCCACGAATTCCGCACCAAGAAACGCTGCTGCGATTCGTCATACCCGACGACCAGCACGGCGTGTCCCCCGACTTGGCCTTCCCCCGTGCCAGGCATATTGAGTTGGCCGGTCTTCTCCACCTCGGCACTCTCAAACGAGTCGTAGACGGAAAATCCGATAACGAAGGGATAGCCGGACGCAAGACATCCCTTCATCTGCACGATGCTCCGACCGACACGCTGATAAGCAATGGCTTGGTTTTTCTCCGCAGCGGCAAAACACTGTTTCCCGGGCTTGACCGTCGCTTTAGCTCCTTGCGGCCACACGCTGGTATTGGGGTCAGCCGGCGTATCGTCATAAGGCCAGGCGGTTTCCGGACACACGCCGAGTTTCGCCACTACTTTAATACCGTCCCGAATTTGCGCCCCATTGTCGACTGGCACCGTGTGCTCCATGCTCCGTTCGTTCCAATAAATGAAGAGGCGTGACGGGAGGAAATCAGGCTTTCGTTTTTCAACTTTTCGAACGAACTGCATCGCAGCCCCGATCGCATTGGCCGTGCACGAACCGATCCGGCCTTGGTTATATACGGGCGGACACTTCTTACGGAGATCCACTTTTGTGGGAAGCTTTCCGATCACTTTCTGTGGCGCCGCATACGTGTGATCGCGCTGATCAGGCAAGTCTGGCACCCATCCAAAATACTTCTTCCTAATTGTTTTCTTCATCTCGTTCCTCCTTATGAATGAAAGGGTTGATGCCAGCATCATTCAATCGTTCGGTCAGGTCAATCGGCTGTCTGCTCAACTGGTTTTCGGTGAAAGCAAATTACATGCTCTGAATACTTAAAAGAGCCAAAATATTTTTTGAATGCTTAGGAAGCGATTCGAAAGACTACACGTCGACATCCGACTTCAAGTCTTCTTCACATAAGTGAGTCACGGTAGTGACGCTGCTCGGACAAACAGAAAACTCTAATCGGATATGTTCACCTATTGATATAGATAAAAAGATGGGAAAAAGGGCGACGCACGTCTATTATTAGGGAGAATCCCGAGCAAACCTATCAGTGTCCGCATCTCGTTCGCGAGCAGCAACTGACATCTAGGTTGGAACTGCGGCTTTGCAGGATAGCTTCAAGCAAAGAGATAGTACGCGCCGGCGCCCGCGACCACAAGCACTGCAACCCCGAGCATCATCTTCTCATGCGAACACATCCCTGCCTTCGCCATGCAAGCCTGCATCGAACACATGATCGCCATGGGTCACCTCCTTGGTAGGTGGCACTAATATACGCCAGTTCATAAAAGGCGAAAAGATGGGGTTGGGGCGATTTATGGAGTGCGATAAAACAGTTAACGCTTATGAAAGAAGGTGCAGTATTACAGCGTGTGGATATGAAAAATAAACTTGTTCTCCACCTAATTCCACAAGCAGACGAGAACTTGCATCAACTCACCGAGAGGCTACACGCATTTCTGAGAACGTGACTTTCCTCAAATCTGCGAAACAGTACGAACGCTTTTATTGTACGGATGAGTGAGGAAGCGAATCGCGAAGCCACCCGCACCAGTAACATTGCCCTCTACATTGCGATAGCAGCCCTCATTGCCGGTGTGTTTCAAACCATCGCTTCGATCTTGCAGCTTGGCAGGTGACAACTATTGTGAGGAGTCCTCGTCGGCTTACTTTACTCATCCAGCTTAGAATATCTCTCTCTTTAGAATTTTTCTTCTTAACCCAATCAGCACCGCGAACCCCGCGACGAAGAGCGTCCAGGTGGATGGTTCGGGCGTGTGGAAGCCATCCAGCTCCCCTTGATACTCCTGAAAATCGTTGAAAAAGAGATTGGGCCTGACCTGACCAATGAAGGCGCCGAAGATAATATCGTCGTGATTGCCGCCCGGATGGTTTTTGGCGTTGCCGTCAACACCGGCACGGAGGTCATCTGCGAGCGTTGGTGGGATCACGTCGGGGGGTATCGGCCTATTGATCGATAATGATTTGCCGCCGTTGAGTTCGATGTTAAATGGAATCGCATCACCAGGAGCACGTTCTCCAGAATGCGGTGCAACAAGGTGCACGACATCTCCGCTAAAAGTGAGCACGTCGTTAGGGCGGATAAAGATGGTGGTCGCCGGGGAAAACTCCAGTTTTCCAAGAATCGACCAGAAGCTACCTTGAATAAAAAATTGAAAGGTTTGGGATGCCACGATAGGATCGACTCGGCCCGAGGGGCCAAAGCCTCCATCCATGGCTAAGACAAAGGCCAGCTCGCTCTCCTTGTAGGCGGCACGTGGTAAGGGATTCGGCGAATCTCCGCCAAATGTTGGGCGGAAAAAGTCATTGAAGTCGAAAAGGGATGAATTGGTAAAGGCGGGATCCGGCGGTCCGGCGGGAAGATCAGTAGTGGTGGTGGACTCGCCGGGACCGAAAAGCGTGAGAGTTGTTGCGCAGGCCAGGTTTGCGGTACCGAAGATTAACCCGATGGCAAAGACTATGAAGAGAGCTTTTTGGAGTTTCATGTTGCCCTCCGGGTTTTTTTCAACGCAGAGTTTCTCGACTTCGGCCTCTGTTATTGGCGGGAGGAAATGAGAGCAACACCGGATGTGGGCAGGCTACTTCGTACCTTGAGAACCGTCAATTATCATGACTACTTTAGTGTTAAGACAATTCTTGAGCGTTGAAGCTTCCTTCAGCCGGCCGCTTCAATCAATGCGCGGTAATTACGAATTGCGTCGAAACGATAATCATGGGGCTGATCGGGCTCGCCTTATGAATCGCACGAACTTTTTTTCGTTGAGGGTTGCCGTTTCGTTTCCTTAAGGGGCGACCAGCATTGCTGAGAGCTGTCGGTTGCGCCTCCAAATTCATTGCATGCAAGACTTGCCCTCAGGCTATTTTAAAATGTCGGCAGCGATTTTCTACTACTTCTCGTCCCGGATTGCCGCCTTCACTTTACCCATGAGTTCCGGCGTTGCTTCCTGAATCCCGTGCTGCTTCGCGTGCTCCATGGCATTCTTCAGAACCTCCTCTTCGGTGTTCCCGCGAACGACATGCTTGCATCCGGACGACGGATCAACCTTGGCACATTCAATGACTTTGCCCATGGTGATTGCTCCTTTTTGAGCCGAGTGGCTCGTGATTTAAAATGATTCCCCCTCTATGACCCTATCAGTTAGCGAGACCGTTTTCTCAGTTGTGTATACCGTTCCGAAATGCGGAGCACAGAGGAATTCTGAGGAAAGTGGAGAAAAGAGTCAATCGCTCTTTGTTTCCCTCTCCTTGGCCCTTACATCGGTTCCATTGGTTTTCCCTGAAATCTAGGTCAGTGCGCCCGGGAGATCGCGAGCTCGGGACTCCTTATCACGCGTTCGATCAACTCGCGGCGGAGATCACCACATCAAGTAAAATATTCGAGAAAGTAAGCACTGTCGCCTTAAGATAAAAAAAGAGCCTGCAACGTATTTTCATGCGCAGGCTCTTCGTTTATAACCGGCAACATCGCCTTCCACTGCCTCACGGCAGCAGTATCATCGGCCTTGGAGGACTTAACTCCCGTGTTCGGGATCGGAACGGGGGCGGCTCCTTGATCGCCTCCACTCGCTCTGAACCGGTTGACCTCTGACCATCGTCATCACTCGAAACGATTCTTCTTCGCACGTCATGACGCGTTCTTGACCAGTACATCTGCGAATGGTAGCCTCGCTCTGCTTGATAGGCTCGGGACCTCCGACGACCCATCTCCACATAACGAGGCTTCATGAAACTTGTCCTTCTGACCGTCGTCTGCGTTTGTTCATGGCTCGCCCTCCCCGTCCTTGCCCAGGTTCAACCTAGACCGGACGAGAACGAACTGCTCCAGGATGCCTCCGTCCTCAAGTTGTGGACCGGAGACTTCGGCGGGATGATTCAACGTCGCGTTAT
>Ga0070678_100001834_pt1 | contig 11465 bp, 7 predicted proteins | sample KBSM73metaG_FD_65647 | JGI IMG/M metagenome (GOLD analysis project Ga0070678, IMG submission 65647) | Miscanthus rhizosphere microbial communities from Kellogg Biological Station, Michigan, USA - KBS M7-3 metaG | ecosystem: Host-associated > Plants > Roots > Rhizosphere > Soil ...
CCCCAGGTCGCGGCGGCCGCGACCGGACGCCGTCTCGGCGCCAGCACCGTCGGCTCGGCGGCAAAGCGCTGGATGAACCGGACCTCGAAGTCCCGCAACGGCATGCCGGAGCCGCGCATGGCGTCGCCGATCACGTGGTAGCAGGTCCAGGTGGCCATCGCGTCGGACGTCTTCAGGCACGCACAAACCTGGTCGAGCTCGCTCACCTCGACTTCGCCGTCCATCAGGCGCGAAATGTTCTCGTTCATCACCATCTCCGGTTTTCGTCGGTGCCGAGCATGGGCCGCAACTCGGCCGCGATCGACTCGCGGGCGCGAAAGATGCGGGACCTCACGGTACCAATCGGGCAGTTCATTACGTTCGCAATCTCTTCGTAGCTCAAACCTTCTATCTCTCGCAGCGTGATCGCCGTCCGCAGATCCTCAGGCAGCGCTTCCAGCGCCCGGTTCACCGTCGCGGCAATCTGCTTGCCGATCAACTCGCCTTCGGGCGTCGCGCTGTCCCGCAACTGCTCCGCGTCCTCGAAATTCTCGGCGTCCTCGTGGTCGAACCCCGTGGACGTCGGCGCGCGGCGGCCCATGGCGACCAGGTAGTTCTTCGCCGTGTTGATCGCGATGCGATACAGCCACGTATAGAACGCACTGTCGCCGCGGAAGCTTGGCAACGCCCGGTAGGCCTTGATGAACGCCTCCTGCGTCACGTCTTCCACTTCCGCCGGGTCGCGCACCAGCCGAGACAGGAGGCGCCCCAGCTTGCGCTGGTATTTCGTGACCAACAACTCGAAAGCGCGCTTATCGCCCCGTTGCGCCCGCTCCACGAGTTGCTGATCGATTTCTCGATCACCCATCCGCAGACATTCCCTGAATCAATGTCGTTGTTATGCCCGCCGAACGGCGGGCGCGGCTTTCGTCGTCGGCGATCGGCGGCGGATGGGGCGTCCGTCTCCGATGCAAGCGAAGCGCGCTTCTGCCAACAGACCGGCGGCCATATCTTAAGTTCACGAGTCGGCGTGCGTAATCTTCGGCTGATGCGCTAATCACTGTTTGTCCAGTACAAGCACACTACGCACGTCACCGGTGGCGAGACCGCGATAATTTCTCACGGTCGGATGGCCCCACGTCGCAAGCGACGCCCGCGCGGCGGCGTCCAAAAGTCCGAGGCGATCGAGCACGTCGACAATCGCGGGATAGAGACCGCGCTTCTGGCCGTCGGCGACTTTGATCGCAATACCGAGTCCCTGGCTGCGTATGCCGATCGCCTGCACCCCTTCGGCACCGACCTTGGTCACCCAGTCGCCGCGCCCGGCGTGCATCAGCGCAAGATCGCTGCGATGGGCGCCGGAGACCATCTCGGGATGCGCAACCATCGCCGCGGACAGCGTGGCCGGCGCCCGGCCGTACACCGCGTCCGGCGCGGCATCCGCCAGGCGCGCGAACGCAGCGGCGAGCGCCGACAGCGGCACCGCGTAATTCGGCGCCGAGCAGCCGTCGATTCCCGCGACGAGGTCATCGTGGGCCACGCCGGTGAATTCGGCGACCGCGACACGGATTGCCTGCTGCAACGGATGGGTGGGATCCAGGTACGCATCCTTCGGATGGCCATGCTGCGCGCAATACGCGAGCATTCCGCTGTGCTTGCCCGAGCAATTGTGGGCGAGCGGCGAATACGGCGGCGGCGGCGGGACTTCGCCGCGCGCCTCGAAATACCCCGGGGCATGGGTTCCGCACTGGAGGTCGGCCGCCGTGGACCCGGACTTCTGCAGCATGTCGGCGACGGCCTCCACGTGCCGCGGCTCGCCGGCATGGCTTGCGCACAGGAGCGCAACCTGCGGCGGCGTGAAGCCGAAGCGCTCGATGCCCCCCGCCGCCACGAACGGCAGCGCCTGGAGCGGCTTCAGCGCGCTCCGCGTGAACGTCATGACGGCCGGGTCGCCGGTTGCGTACAAGAGGCGTCCGGCGCGGTCGACGACGGCCACCGAGCCGAAGTGGACGCTTTCGACCGCGCCGCCGCGCGTGGCGACGGCGAGCGGCGCGTGTCGCGGGGCGGCGGTGGAGAACGCGGGAGTAGTCGGCATCGAAGGCGCCCGGCTGGCGAGCCGGGCAAAACCGGGATTATCGCCTATCGCGCCGCGCTCCTCACTTGTGACCGCGCGCCCCGAGCGAGGATGCAGCGGATTCAGACTGGCCGCGACGCTGCGAGAACGGCGCGAATCTGTTCGAGCGACGCGGCATCCTCGATCGTCGTCAGGTCGCCCGGATCGCGCCCTTCGGCGAGCGCCTGCAGCGACCGGCGGAGGATCTTGCCGGAACGGGTCTTCGGCAGCAGCGTGACGAAATGCACGGCGCCCGGACGCGCAATCGCGCCCAGCTCGCGATCGACGGTGTCGAGCACTTCCTGGCGAATCTTCGCGGCGTCGGCCTCCGCTTCGACGGTCGCCGGATTCTTGACCACGGCGAAGCACACCGGGACCTGACCCTTGAGGGCATCGGCGACACCCACCACGGCGACCTCGGCGACGCCGGCATGAGCCTGCACGGCTTCCTCGATTTCGCGCGTGCCGAGTCGATGCCCCGCCACGTTGATCACGTCGTCGGTGCGCCCCAGCACGAAGTAATAGCCGTCGGCGTCGCGCGTCGCCCAGTCGAACGACGAATACACCATCCGGCCGCGAAAGCCGGTGAAATACGTCTTGACGAAACGCTCGTCGTCGCCCCACACGGTCGTCATGCAGCCGGGAGGCATCGGCGGCACGATGGTGAGCACGCCCTTCTCGCCGGCGGGGACTTCCTCCCCCGTCGCCTCGTGCAGCAGCCTGACGTCGTACCCATAGACGGGGAAGGACGGCGAGCCGAATTTGCGTGGCGTATCCTCGACCCCCGGTTGCGCCGAGAGGATCGGCCATCCCGTCTCGGTCTGCCAATAGTTGTCGATGATGGACACGCCGAGCGCATCGGCGGCCCAGCGCGCCGTCGGTTCGTCGAGGGGCTCGCCCGCGAGGAACAGGTACTTGAGGCAACTGACGTCGTGCGCCTTCATGTGCGCAGGGTCCTGCTTCTTGAGCACGCGGATAGCCGTCGGCGAGCTGAACATGGACTTGACGCCGTGCTCGGACACGATGCGCCACCACACCGACGGATCGGGACGGATGGGCAGGCCTTCGTACATGATTGTCGTCGAGCCGTTCAGCAAGGGTCCGTACACGACGTACGAGTGCCCGACGGCCCATCCGATATCGCTGGTCGTGAAGAAGGTTTCGCCCGGCGCGACGCAGAAGATCAGGCGCATCGACGAAGCCAGCGCGACGGCGTGGCCGCCGGTATCGCGCTGCACCCCCTTGGGCTTTCCGGTGGTGCCCGAGGTATAGAGGATGTACGACGGCTCCGCCGATTCCAGCCACTCGCAGGGCACGCTTGCCGACATGTGCGCCGCTCGCGCGCTGGCGTAGTCGACGTCGCGTCCCGCGGTGCGCGGCATCGCCTTGTCGAGACCGCGATCGACGATGACCACCGACTTCGGCGGATGTCGCGCGATGCGCAACGCGTCGTCCACCAGATGCTTGTAGGGGATCGCCTTGCCGCCGCGCATGCCGGCGTCGGCGGTGAAGAGCACCCGGGGACGCGCGTCGTCGATGCGCGAAGCGAGGGACGCCGGCGCGAAGCCGCCGAAGACCACCGAATGGATCGCCCCGATCCGCGCGCAGGCGAGCATCGCGAACACGCCTTCCGCAATCATCGGCATGTAGATCAGCACGCGATCGCCGCGCCCGACGCCCTGCGCCTTCAGCACCGCCGCGCAGCGATTCACCTCGGCATGCAGCTCGCGGTACGTGTAGCGGGCCGAGGTGTCGGTCTCGGTGGAAATATAGATGAGCGCGGTCTGGTCGCCGCGCGTCGGCAGATGGCGATCGACCGCGTTGTGGCACAGGTTCGTGCGACCGCCGACGAACCATTTTGCGAAGGGCGGCTTCGAGTAGTCGAGAACTTCCGTGAACGGCGTGTGCCAGTCGATCAGCGCCGCCTGCTCGCGCCAGAATTCGTCGCGATTGTCGAGCGATCGGCGATGGAATTGGAGATACGTCATGAAAGGACCGGAACAGGTGGGCCAGCGTCAGGGATGCGAATCCGCGCCGATGCGCACGACCGTGCGCCCGCGTATCGTGCCCTTGATGTACGCGTCGAAGTGCGTCGGCAGCTCGTCGAAGTCGATCGTGCGCACGCCGTCGTGCACCTGGTCGGGGCGCCATTGCACGGCCAGCTTGTTCCACAGGGTCTGGCGGAGCGCCATCGGGCAGTTGACGCTGTCGACGCCGAGCAGATGCACGCCGCGAAGGATGAAGGGCGCGACACTTGTGTTGAGCTTCATGTCGGCGGCAAGTCCCACCGCCGCCGCGGTGCCGCCGATCTGCATGGTGGACAAAAGCCACGCGAGCATTTCTCCGCCGAGATTGTCGATGGCACCCGCCCACGTCGACTTGTCGAGCGGCCGGATGCGCGAGAAGTCGAGCGACTGCCGCAGCAGGACTTCGTTCGCGCCGATGCTCTTGAGGTACTCGGCTTCCTTCGGCTTCCCGGTGATCGCGACGACGTTGTAGCCGGACTTCGCGAGAATCTCGATCGCGACGGACCCGACGCCGCCGGTCGCGCCCGTGACGGCCACGCGGCCGTTGGCGGGCTTGAGGCCGTTGTGCTCCATCAGGTGAATGGCCAGCGCCGCGGTGAACCCCGCGGTGCCGATGGTCATCGCATCGAATGCCGTCATGCTTTCCGGACGCCGCACCACCCAGTCGGCCGGCACGCGCACCAGCTCGGCGTAGCCGCCGTCGTGCGCGACGCCCATGTCGTAGCCCGTGACGATCACCTTGTCCCCGCGCTTCCAGCGATTGTCGGCCGACCGCTCGACCGTGCCCGCCACGTCGATGCCGGCCACGGTCGGATACTTGCGCATGATCCGCCCGCTCCCGTTGTACGAGAGCGCGTCCTTGTAGTTGATGGTCGAGTACTTGGTGCGGATGACGACGTCGCCGGAATCGAGCTCGTCTTCGGTCATGTCGACGAAGCGGCTCTGCACGATCTTGTCCTGCTCGAACGTGCGATAGGCCTTGAATTTCTGCACGGGTATCTCCTGGGGAGCGAAATCGGATTGTTATGTGATGTCTTCGCTAGGACGATTCCGGGGAAGCCGCGGAATCGCCCGCATCGTCGGTCAGGTGCGGCAAGGCCATGTAATCGCGCGTCCGCATCTCCGTCAGGCGGCTCACCGTGCGCCCGAACTCCGGCGCGTTGGGGCCGTCCGTGTACAGCGCCTCGGCCGGCACCTCCGCCGACGCCAGCAACTTGACGCGATGATCGTACAGTATGTCGACGAGCCACGTGAAGCGCCGGGCCTGGTCGGCGGATTCGCGGTCCATCCTGGGGATTCCGGAGATCAGCACCACCGCAAAGCGCCTCGCGATCTCCAGGTAGTCGCGCTGGGACCGCGGCCCGTCGCACAGGGCGGAGAAATCGAACCAGGCGACGCTGCCGGCGCGGCGCCGCGCCAGGATCGTGCGGCCCTCGATGGCGAGGCGGGGATCCTCGTCGGGACCCGCCCGCATGCCCTCGAAGGCGGTCGCCAGCGCGAGATCCGCCTCGGCGCCGCCCGGCACGTGGAAGGTGCGGGCCTGCGTGAGGGTGCGCAGCCGGTAATCCACGCCACCGTCAACCTGAACGACGTCCAGCCATTGCACGATGAGCGCGATGGTCGGCAGGAAGCGCTCGCGCTGGATACCGTTGGGCCACAGCTCGTCGGGTCGATAGTTCGACGTCGTGACGAACACGACGCCTGCGGTGAAGAGCGCCTCCAGCAGGCGGCCGAGGATCATCGCGTCGGCGATGTCCGAGACGTGGAATTCGTCGAAGCAGATGAGGCGCCAGCGCGCGGCGATCCGCGCGGCGACCGCGGCCAGTGGATCGGCCTCGCGCTTCAATTTGGCGAGCTCGGCGTGAACGTCGCGCATGAACGCATGGAAATGCACGCGCGTCTTGCGCTTCAACGGAACGACCGCGAAGAAGCTGTCCATCAGCAGGCTTTTCCCGCGCCCCACGCCCCCGTAGAGGTAGACGCCGCGCGGCACTTCCGGTGGCGCGAAGAGACGCTTCAGCCGCGAGCGGCGCGCCGTCCGGAAGGCCGCCAGCTCGTCGGTCAGCTGCTGCAGCCGCTCGAGGGCGTCGGTCTGCGCGTGATCGAGCATCGCGCTCCGCCGCGCGAGGAGCGGCTCGAGGTATTCGATGAGCGCGCCCTGGCGGCGCGAGATCTGGCCGGGATAATCGGCGTCGGTCATCCCGGCAGGCGGCGGAGCCGGCCGCTAGAAATTGAGCGAGCGCCGATCGACCGCGAGGGCAGCCTCGCGCGTCGCCTCCGAAAGCGACGGATGGGCGTGGCAGATCCGCGCGAGGTCTTCGCTCGACGCGCCGAATTCCATGGCCACCACGCCTTCGGCAATCAGCTCGGAGGCAAGCGGGCCGATGATGTGCACGCCCAGGATGCGATCGGTCTTCGCGTCCGCAAGCATCTTCACGAATCCCGTGGTGTCGCCGAGCGCGCGCGCGCGGCCGTTCGCCATGAAGGGAAATTGCCCGGCGCGATACGCCACGCCTGCCGCCTTCAGCTGCTGCTCGGTCTGGCCGACCCACGCGATTTCAGGCGATGTATAGATCACCCAGGGAATCGTGTTGAAGTCCACGTGGCCGTGCTGGCCGGCGATGCGCTCGGCGACCGCGACCGCCTCGTCCTCCGCCTTGTGCGCGAGCATCGGCCCGCGCACGACGTCGCCGATCGCCCAGACGTTCGGAAGGTCGGTGCGGCATTCGCCGTCGACCGCGATGAATCCGCGCGGATCGAGCGCCAGTCCCACGCTTTCCGCGTTCAAGCCGGCGGTGTGCGGCACCCGGCCGATCGACACGATCAGCCGATCGAAAGCGACCGTCGTCGCCTCGCCTTGCGCATCCGTGTAGGCGACAGTCACTTCGCGCTCGCCCAAGTCGACCCCGGTAATCGTCACGCCTGTCTTGATCACGAGACCCTGCTTCGCAAAGACTTTGAGCGCCTCCTTCGCGATCGCTTCGTCGACCGCGCCCAGGAACGCCGGCAGCGCCTCGAGGATGACCACATCGGCTCCCAGCCGCCGCCAGACGCTACCCATTTCCAAGCCGATGACGCCGGCCCCGACGACGCCCAATCGCCTGGGCACTTCGGGAATCGCGAGCGCGCCTTCGTTGTCGAGAATGCGCACGTTGTCGATGGCGACCTGCGGCAGCGGGCGCGGCTTCGATCCGGTGGCCACGATCACGTGGGTGGCAAGGAGGTCGGCCGATCCCGCACCCTCGACGTGAATGCGATACGCATCGCCGTCCTTGCCCGCGAAGGCGCCCAGGCCATGGAAGAACGTGATCTTGTTCTTCTTGAACAGGTACAGGATGCCGTCATTGTTCTGCCCGACGACCTTATCCTTGCGCGCGTGCATTTTCGCCACGTCGATCGCGAGGCCCTCGATCCTGATGCCATGATCGGCAAACGCGTGGTTCGCGTGATCGTAGTTTTCCGTCGATTGCAGCAGAGCTTTCGATGGAATGCAGCCGACGTTCGTGCAGGTGCCTCCCGGTGCGGGCTTGCCGCCGGCACGCGACCAGTCGTCGATGCAGGCGACCTTGAAGCCGAGTTGTGCCGCACGGATGGCGGCGGTGTAGCCGCCGGGACCGGCGCCGATCACGACGACGTCGTATCGATCAGCCATGGATCACAGATCGAGCAGCAGGCGCGCCGGATCCTCGAGCGCGTCCTTGATCGCCACCAGCGACAGCACCGCCTCGCGGCCATCGATGATGCGATGGTCGTACGATTGCGCGAGGTAGTTCATCGGCCGCACCACGACCTGGCCGTTTTCCACCACGGCGCGGTCCTTGGTCGCATGCACGCCGAGGATCGCCGATTGCGGCGGATTGATGATCGGCGTCGACAGCATCGAGCCGAACACCCCGCCATTGCTGATCGTGTACGTGCCGCCGGTCAGCTCCTCGACCGTCAGCTTGCCGTCGTTCGCCCGCTTGCCGTAGTCGGCAATCTGCCGCTCGATCTCGTAGATGGAAAGCTGGTCCGCATCGCGGATGATCGGCACGACCAGCCCGCGCGGACTGCCCACCGCGATGCCGATGTCGAAATAGCCGTGATAGACGATGTCGGTGCCGTCGATCGAAGCGTTGACCGCCGGATACTTTCGAAGCGCGTGCACCGCGGCCTTGACGAAGAAGCCCATGAAGCCCAGCTTGACGCCGTGTTCCTTCTCGAACCGCTCCTTGTAGCGGTTGCGGAGCTCGATGATGGGCTGCATGTTGACTTCGTTGAACGTGGTCAGGATAGCGGCGGTCGACTGCGACTGCACCAGCCGCTCGGCCACGCGCTGGCGCAACCGAGACATCGGCACGCGCTGCTCGGGCCGCGATCCCAGCGAAGGCCGCGGCACGGGCGCCGACGGTACCTTCGCGACCGGCGCCTGCGGTGCGGGCGCGGCAGCCGCCGATGCTGCGGGCGCCTTCGCCTCGACCGCAGAGAGGACATCGCCCTTGGTGATGCGACCGCCGCGGCCGGTGCCTTCGACGCCGGCCGGATCCACGCCCTGATCGGCCATCATCTTGCGAGCCGCAGGGAGCGCTGTCGCGGGCTCCGCCTTTGCGGACGCAGCCGGTGCAGCGGGCGCCGGCGGGGCCTTGGTTGCGGGTGCGACGGCCGCCGGTTGGGTCGCAGCCTGCGCGGCCTTGGCGTCGGAATCGATCACCGCGATCACGTCGTTCGACTTCACCGTCGCGCCGTCCCCTTGCCGGATCTCCGCGAGCACACCATCGCTCGGCGCCGGCAGCTCGAGCACCACCTTGTCGGTCTCGACGTCGATCAGGTTCTCGTCCCGCTTGATCGCGTCGCCGACCTTCTTGTGCCAGCTGACGAGCGTCGCCTCGGTGACGGACTCGGGCAACTGCGGGACCTTGACTTCAATTCTCATGGATCGTTTTTCTTCCGTTAGCGCGCGAGAACCATTTCGCCGCTTTGCAGCTTCTCGGCGAAAGCGTCCTCGATCAGCGTCTTCTGCTCGGCGTTGTGCTTGGCCGCGTACCCCACCGCCGGCGAGGCCGAGACGGCGCGGCCGGCGTACGCGAGCACTTTCTTCGCGTCGATGTCGGCACGCAACATGGCGCGCAACCGATACCACGCCCCCTGGTTCTGCGGCTCCTCCTGGCACCACACGACTTCCTTCGCGGCGCCATACTTCGCCACTGCGTTCTTATAGTCCTCGTGCGGAAACGGATACTGCTGCTCGAGCCGCAGGATCGCGATGTCGTCGATCTTCCGGTCGCGCCGGTACGCGAGCAGCTCGTAATACACCTTGCCGGAGCACACGATCACGCGCTTGACCTTCTTCGCATCGAGATTGTCGACGTCGCCGATCACGGTGTGGAACGTGCCATTGGCGAGCTCGTCCATCGTCGACACGGCTTCCTTGTGCCGCAGCAGGCTCTTCGGGCTCATCACGATCAGCGGCTTCCTGTAGTCGCGCACCATCTGGCGCCGCAGCAGGTGATAGATCTGCGCCGGCGTCGACGGCACGCATACCTGCATGTTGTGTTGCGCGCAAAGCTGCAGGTAGCGTTCGGGTCGCGCGGACGAATGCTCGGGCCCCTGTCCCTCGTAGCCGTGCGGCAGCAACATGACCAGGCCGCAGATCCGGCCCCATTTAACTTCGCCGGAGCTGATGAACTGGTCGATGACGACCTGCGCACCGTTGGCGAAATCGCCGAACTGAGCTTCCCAGACCACCAGCTGGTTGGGCTCCGACGTCGTGTAGCCATACTCGAAGCCGACGACGGCATTCTCGGTCAGCACCGAGTCGATGATCTCGAAGTCAGGCTGGTTTTCCTTGATGTGCTGCAGGGGAATCCAGGTGCCGGAATCCCACTTCTCGCGATTCTGGTCGTGCAGCACCGCATGCCGGTGCGCAAAGGTGCCGCGACCCACGTCCTCGCCCGAGATGCGCACGCCGTAGCCTTGGTCGATCAACGTTGCATAGGCGAGGGTTTCGCCCATCCCCCAGTCGAGAGGCAGGTTGCCTTCCGCCATCGCGCGCCGGTCGGCCATCACCTTCTCGACTCGCGGATGCAGCTTGAAATCGGAGGGGACCGCGGTGGCTTTCTGCGCGACGCTGCGGAGGAGCGGCAGCGGGACCCGCGTATCGGCGGCGTCGGTCCAATGGCGGTTCTTGAAGCGCGACCAGTCGACCGTGAAAGGCGGCTTGTAGTTCGACAGGATCGTCTTGTTGGTGTGATAGCCCTTGTCCATCGCGGCGCGATAGGTGGCGATCATCGCGTCGGCTTCGTCGCCGCTCAGCACGCCGTCGGCGACCAGCTTGTCGGCGTAGAGCTTGCGCGTGCCCGGATGCTGGCCAATCTTCTTGTACATCAGCGGCTGCGTCACCATCGGCTCGTCGGCTTCGTTGTGGCCGAGCTTGCGGAAGCAGACGAGATCGATGAACACGTCCTTGTGGAACTGCTGGCGGTAGTCCATCGCGAGCTCGACGGCGAGCAGGCAGGCTTCCGGATCGTCGCCGTTGACGTGGAACACCGGCGACTCGATCATCTTCGCGATGTCGGTGCAGTAGATCGTGCCGCGCGTGTCGCGCGGGTCCGAGGTCGTGAAGCCGATCTGGTTGTTGATCACGATGTGGACGGTGCCGCCGGTGTAGTAGCCGCGCGTCTCCGCCATGTTCAGGCATTCCTGCACCACCCCCTGCCCGGCAATCGCGGCGTCGCCGTGGATCAGCACGGGGAGCACCTGGTCGCCCGCGACGTCCTTGCGGCGATGCTGCCGCGCACGGACGCTGCCTTCGACCACCGGATTGACGATCTCGAGATGCGAGGGATTGAACGCCAGCGTCAGGTGCACGGGGCTGCCCGGCGTGGACACGTCGGACGAGAAGCCCTGGTGGTATTTCACGTCGCCGGCCGGCAGATCCTGCGCCGCCTTGCCCTCGAACTCCGTGAAGAGCTCGGCAGGCATCTTGCCCAGCGTGTTGACGAGGACGTTGAGCCGTCCGCGGTGCGCCATGCCCAGCACGATCTCGCCCACGCCGAAGGCCCCTGCCTTCTGGATCAGCAGGTCGAGCATGGGAATGAGCGAGTCGCCGCCTTCGAGCGAAAAGCGCTTCTGGCCGACGTACTTGGTGTGCAGGTAACGCTCCAGCGTTTCCGCCGCTGTCAGCCGCTCGAGGATGTGGCGGCGCTGCTCGGTGCTGTAGCGGGGCCGCGACCGGATGGGCTCGAGGCGCTGCTGGACGAAGCGCTTGGTTGCGGTGTCCGAGATGTACATGTACTCGGCGCCGAAGGTCCGCGTGTACGTCTCCTTGAGCGCTTCGATGATCTCGCGGAGCCGCATCCGCGCGGGAC
>Ga0070678_100001841_pt1 | contig 11450 bp, 6 predicted proteins | sample KBSM73metaG_FD_65647 | JGI IMG/M metagenome (GOLD analysis project Ga0070678, IMG submission 65647) | Miscanthus rhizosphere microbial communities from Kellogg Biological Station, Michigan, USA - KBS M7-3 metaG | ecosystem: Host-associated > Plants > Roots > Rhizosphere > Soil ...
CGGCGACGCGCTGCGCGAGCACTTCACCCGCCGGATCGTTGCCGAACAGGTCGAAGAACGTCGAGAGCATGAGGCCGCGGCGGCGGCGGTCGCTGTAGAAGCTCCAGGAGTTGATGCGATCCTCGGCGATCGGCGAGCTGTCGACGGCCTTGAGGTCCTTCTCGTAGCGGCGGTCGCCGGCGAGATAGAGCGCGGCCTTGAGCATGTAGAGGTCCTCGGCCTGCTCGCCCTTTGCACCGGCGGGGAACGACGCGATCAGCTTCGCGATGCGCGCCTTGCGACCCTTGCCGGCGAGCGCGAGCACGTAGTGGAGGTACGCCTCCGACTGCTCGTCGTAGTGGTTCCACTTCTCGTGCGCGACATACTCGCCGCGCTCGTACTGCGCCACGCGCCCCTCGATCCAGTTGAGCACCTCGGTGAGCCGGTCGTCGGGCACCGCATAGCCGGCCTTCTTCGCGTCGAGCAGCATGTGCGTCGCGTAGGCGGTCGCCCACTCGAGCGGCTCGGTCGCGCCCGGCCAGTAGCCGAAGCCGCCCGACGGCGTCTCCATCGACAGCACGCGGTTGATGCCCGACAGCACCATGTCCTCGATCTTCAGCTCCGCGAGCTGTGGATCGACCTGCTCGACGAGCGAGCTGACATACAGCAGCGGCCGCGTCGACGATGTCGTCTGCTCGATGCAGCCGTACGGGTAATGCACGAGGTACTGGAGGTTCTCGAACGCCTCGCCGTACGGGTTGTTCGTCAGCCAGAACGTCGTCTGCTCGCTCGTCGGCACCCAGCCCTTCAGCGCGGTCGCCTTCGCGAGCAGATCGGTCGTGCCGGCGTCGAGCTTGATCTTCTGGATCACGTGGTCCTTCGGGCCTGCCGGCAGGAACGGCACGTCGAGCTCGTCCTTGAGGTCGAACGTCCCGGCCTTGCCGACCGCATGCGCCGTGACGCGCAGGTGCGCACCGCCGACCGGCAGCGTGGCCTTCGCGCGGAACACGACGGTCTCGGCGCGGCCGTCGTCGAGCTTCACCGTGCCGCTGTCCTTGCCGCCGAAAGCGATCGGCGATGATCCGGACAACACCGACTTCGGCATCGTCAGGCCGGGCAGGGCGAGCACCGCGCTGTCGAGCTTGACGTCGACGGTGAGCGGCCCACCCGACATGTTGGTCAGGAACACCGGGATCTCGAGCTCGTCGTTCTGCGTGACGAACCGCGGGAACGTCGTCTCGATGACGAGCGGATCGCGCACGGTGACGTCGGCCTCGGCGCGCCCGACCCGCGTCGCGTTCGCGGTGATCGCCATGACGCGGACCTGGCCGCGGTACTGCGGGATCGCGAACGGGATCGTGACCTTGCCGTCGGCGCCGACCGGCACGATGCCGGAGAACAGCGCGACCGGCTTCACGGGCTGTACCCGCCCCTTGTCGAGCGCACCACCGCCCTCGCCCTCGGCCTCCATGTCGTCGCCGCCGCCGGTCTTCGACGATGCGCCGGCCGGGTTGTGCAGCATCGTCCAGCCGATCGTCTCGTACGTCTCGACGCCGAGCCCGTGCTTGCCGAACAGCTGCGAGAGCGGATCGGGCGTCTTGAAGCTCGTGAGCTGGAGGATGCCCTCGTCGACGACCGCGACCATCGCGAACGTGCCCACGCCGCCACCGGCGTCGAGCTTGACGGTGAGCTGGCTGTTCGAGCGGACTTCCTTCGGCACCTCGAGCTTGAGCGCCTGCGTGAACTGCGTCGGCTTGATGCTGACGTTCGCGACGCCGAACGCGCGATCCGGCAGGAACGCATCCTTGCTCTCGAGGTGCGGATCCTTCACGAGGAACGCGCTGACGTAGACGTTCGACGCGTACTCGTCGAGCTTGAAGCTCCAGCCGAGCTCGCCGCCGGTCGCGTCCTTCCACTCGGCGGTGATCAGGTGATCGGTCTCGACCGTCCACAACACGCGCCCCTTGTACGGCGCCTTCGCCTTCACCGTGATCGTCTTGCCGACCTCGGCGTCCTTGCTCACATCGAGCTTGAGCTGCGTCGGCCGGTTCGGACGCGGCGTCGTGTCGCTGCTGCCGCCGTCGCCGTAGCCGTAGTACTCGTACGAGTAATCGCCGTCGAGCACGAGGTCGGTGCGCGCCTTGCCGGACTTGATGCGCACCACGTAGCCCGCCGCCGCCTCACCAGGCGTGACGTCGAACGTGAACTTGCCGCCCTCGACCTTCGCCGAGAGCTTGCCCTCGGGCACCTCGCGCAGGTAGCGGTCGTAGCGCGACTCGCCGCTCTCGTCGTCGTAGCCGTAGCCGTAGTCGGCCTCGAGGTGGAGCAGCTCGACCTCGACGGTCTTCGCCGCCGCGGGCGCGACCTTGCCGCCCCAGTCGACGACCATGCCCTCGACCGTGAACTGCTGGCCGGCCTGCGCGCTCGTCGCCTTCGTCTTCGCGCCGATGTAGAAGCGCTCGGGGTGGAGCGCCATCGTCGCTTCCTTCACGGTCGCGCGGCCGCTGCCGGCCTCGAGCACCGCGGCGGTCGCGGTGAGCGTGCCGGTCTGCGTGAACGTCGTCGCGTTCGTATCGGGACACGCGAGCGTGAGCTTGCCGGCGGGATCGAGCTGATCGCGCGCCTCGCCGAGCGTGACCTGCTTGCCCTTCGGCTCGATCCCGTAGGTGAGGTCCGCGTTCTCGCTCGGGCTGAACCGATCGGGCTCGATCGTGCACGTCAGCTCGACGCCGCTGTCGACGGCGCTGCCGCCGAACAGGTACTGCGCCGAGATGTCGAACGCGGCCTTGTCACCGACGAGCGCGTCCGCCTTCTTCGGCGTGATCGCGACCTTCATGCGCTCGGGCACGAACTCTTCCACCTGGAGGTTCAGCGCCGCGAGCGACTTGTCGGCGACCGACAGCTCGACGCGCCACAGCCCGGTGTCGGCGAACGCGGGGAGCTCGTGGTCGAGCGTGATCACGCCGCCGGTGTTCGTGCGCAGCAGCGTCTTCTTCACGACCTTCGCGCGCGGATCGATGATCTTGACGTCGATCGGCAGCGCGGCGTCGGGTGCCTTGTCCTTCTGATCGCGGACGATCGCCACGACGTGCGCGGTATCGCCGGGCCGGTACACGCCGCGGTCGCTGTAGACCGACGCCCGGTACGGCGTGTCGGTCACGTACGGCGTGCCGCTCGTCGAGGAATCCGCGACGTCGGCGCGCAGATCGCTGTACCGGATGTACGTGAGGTCATCTCCGTGGCGCGCGATCAGCGCGAACGGCTCGGCCTGATCCGGGTCGGCATCCGCGTTCGCGTCGAGCCGGCAGCCGCTCGAGCCGCCCGTCGAGCAGCGCGCGACGATCTTGCCGCTCTTGCGCACGAGCGAGACATCGACGCCGTCGAGCGGCTCGGCATCGTCCATCCCGAGCGCCCACACCTGCACCGTCTGATCGAACGGCTTCCCGGCCGGCGACGTCTTCTTCGCCACCAGCGACATGTTCGTCAGCAGGATCCGCGAGCTCGCCTGCACGCCGACGCCGATGATCCGCAGCTCGAGCACGCCCTTCGTCGTCGCGGGCAGCATCGACGCGACATCGAGCCACGTCGTCGTCGGTGCATCGGGATCGCCGCGCAGCTGGATCGTCTTCTTGAGGATGACGTTGCTCGTGCGATCGTCCGCGGCGTCGCCGTCGCCGCCCATCCAGAACACGAGGTTTTCGGGCGGGATCTCGCGCACGACGAGGTTCACCGCCTCGACGTTGAGGTGCTTGATGCCGAGGTTGTTCCACGCGGTGCGCGGCAGGTACCGGCCACTCGATGCGAACGCGAGCTGCGGCTTGCGCGCTGCCACCGAGAACGAGCGCGAGAACGGCGCGAGCAGCACGCCGCCGTCGACGCTGGTCGCACCCGCATCGATCTTCAGCCGGTACGCGCCGCGCTTGAAGTCGCCGAACAGGCGAAAGCCCGCGCGGCCGGGCGTGATGTAGAGCTTCTTGACCGCAGGGGTGAGGTGGATGCGCGACAGCGCACCCTCGTCGAGCTGGCAGCGCTGCGACAGGTTGTAGTAGCCCTCCTCGCCGTAGAACGCGCGGCTGCCGGCCGGCGCGGCGCTGTCGTCGCACACGACCTCGAGATAGAAGCCGTTCGCGCCCTCGACGACCTGCGCGGTCTTGATCGCGACCGTCTTGTCGTTGCTGACGACGAACTCGGCGCTCGCCGGCGCGCTCTTCGTGCCGATCGCGCTGGTCACGCCCTTCGTCGCGAGTGCGAGCTTCGCGCCCAGCTTGATCCGCGGATCGGTGATCTGCAGCGGCAGCAGGTGGTTGTCGCGCGTGGGGAGCACGGCGATGCCGGCGGGCGCGTGGCCGTCGACGGTGACCGCGAGCGCGGCCTTCGCGACGTTCGGCAGCACGGCGCCCGAGAACGCCACCTCCATCGTCACCTTGTGGTGGTCGGCGTCGAGGGCCGTGGGCGCCCAGCCCATCAGCGTGAAGGTCGGCGTCTTGAAGCTGTAGGTCCAGGACTCGCCCTTGGTCGGGCTGACGACGCCGTCGCGCGTCTCGAGGGCCTGGAGGTCGACCTTGTACTGCGTGTCGAACGCGAGTGGTCGCGCCGGCGTGAACGTCAGCTCGGAGACGCCGCTATAGGTGAGCGCACCCGGCACCTCCGGCGTGATCACGAGCTTCGTCTTGCTGCTGACGCCGCCGACCTGCTGCTGGTCGATGATCGGTGTCGCGAGCTCGATCACCACGGCGGTCGGGACCACGTTCTCGGGTCCGAGCACGTTGATCACGGGGGCGAGCTTGGTCGGCGTGACCGGCGGGAGCTTGGGCGCCTCGTTGTCCTTGGCCGGCGTGGCCGAGCCGGTGTGCGCGACTGGCCGCGACCCCATCTCGTCGAGCTTCGACTTGTGGCCCTTGCAGGCGGCCAGAGCCGCCGCCACCACCACTGCCGCGCAGGTGACAAATCTCATGCTGATCCCCTATGTGCCGCTGAACGCGCGAACCCCCTCGCGCATTCCAGGGCCGCGAGACCATATCATTCACGCGATGTCCTCCGACCACCGGCGCGCGCTCCTGTTGCTCGCGGCGTGCGGCGTGTTCTGGTCGACGGCGGGCGTGCTCATCAAGCTCGTCGACTGGAACGTCGGCGCGATCTGGGCGGCGCGCTCGCTGGTGGCGGCGGTGACCCTGTACGCGGTGCGCCGGCCGTCGTGGCGCGGGATTTCGCGCTACGAGTGGGGTGCGGCGCTGTCGCTGGCGGCGACGACCGGACTGTTCATCCTCGCGAACAAGCTGACGACCGCGGCGAACGCGATCCTGATCCAGTACTCGGCGCCGATCTGGGTGGCGCTGTTCGGGCAGTGGTTCCTCGGCGAGCGCGCGTCGCGGATCGACTGGCTGACGATCATCGCGGTGCTGTTCGGCATCGGGCTGTTCTTCATGGAGCACCTGACGCTGGATCACGTGCTCGGCAACCTGGTCGCGGCGGCGGCCGGCGTGGCGTTCGCGGCCAACGCGATGTGCTTCCGCAAGGTCGCCCTGAGCGGCACGGCCGAGCTGCCGGCGGACCCGCTGCGGCCGATGCTACTGGGCAACATCATCGGGACCGTGCTCGGGGCGCCGTTCTGGTTCGTCGGCCACCCACCCGGCGCGGTCGGCTTCGGGGCCTTGCTCGCGCTGGGCACCGTGCAGCAGGCGGCGGCCTATCTCTGCTACGCGTGGGCGATCCGGCACGCGACCGCGCTCGAGGCGATGCTGATCCCGGTGATCGAGCCGATCCTGTCGCCGATCTGGGTCGCGCTGGCCTTCGGCGAGATGCCGGGGCCGTGGGCGCTGGTCGGCGGGGCCGTGGTCGTTGGTGCGGTGACGGCGCGAGCCAGCGTGGGGCGTCGGCGGTAGAGTCGGCGCATGGACGCCGAGCGCTTCACGGATCTCGAGATCAAGGTCGCCTATCAGGACAAGACGATCGCGGACCTCGAGACGCTGGTGCGCAGCTTCGGCGTGCGCCTCGACGAGCTATCGCGCGAGCTGACGCAGCTCAAGCAGGCGGTCCGGTCGCCGGAGACCCCGATGGGCCCCCAGAACGAGCCGCCGCCGCACTACTGATCCGGGAATCGACGCGACGGTTGTAAGGTTTTCCGGACGTGGAGACCTCATCCGGCATGTGCTGTTGCGCCGACTGGGTCGCCCGGCTCGCCCGCGATCATGCGGGGCGGCTTGCCGCGGTGGCCCGCCGCGAAGGTGCGAGCGCGATCGATGCGCTCGATCTGGTCCAGGACGCGTTCCACACGCTGCTCCAGCGCCCCGAGAGCGAGACGCTGCGGGATCGGCCCGACGAGGCCGCGCGCCTGCTCGCGGTGATCGTTCGGAACGCGGCTCGCAACGCGCGGCGGCGGCATCATCGCGCGCGACCGCACGTCGAGCTCGACGAGGTGCAGCTCGCGGCCGACGCGCCGGTGCCGGATCCGCTCGAGCACGAGCGCCTCGGGAGGTGCATGGCGAAGCTCGGCGAGATCCATCGCCACGTGATCACGCTGCGCGTGCTCGAGGAGCTCAGCGGTGACGAGGCCGCGACCGAGCTTGGCGTCAGCGCGAATCATGTCGCCGTGCTGCTGCATCGCGCGCGCAAGCAGCTCGAGGCGTGCATGCTGGCCGCCGGATAGCGGGTGCCGATCAGGGCGCCGCGATCGCGACATCGCCGGCGAGCGCGCGGTCGACCATGCCTGCGACAAACGCGCGCGGCCGGGCGCCGACGAACCGGCCGACCTCGCGGCCATCACGCCACAGCACGACGGTCGGCATCGACCGCACGCCGAACTGCTGCGCGAGCAGCTGCTCGTGGTCGACGTCGACCTCGACGACGCGCACGTTTTTCGTCGCCGCGACCGCTTCGAGCACCGGCGCGAGCTGGCGGCAGGGGCCGCACCAGGCGGCCGTGAAATCGATGAGGGTGAGCCCAGGAGTGGAGAGGTCCATACCGGGTGAGGTGTCGAGAGGCACTTGGATGACAGGGGCGATGTGTTAAGACTCCGGCAACGCCGTCCCCTGAGCCTTGCTGTATGAAGGTCGAAGACAAGCTCGCCCTTTCCGAGTCGGCAGCCCTGCGTGCGAGTTTCCTGTCCTCGCTCGTGACCGCGATCAACGCGTCGCTCGATCTGACGCAGACGCTCCCCGCCGTCGCGAGGCTCCTGGTCCCGGTGCTCGGCGACTTCGTGTCGATCGACATCCTGCGCGACGGCAGGCTCGAGCGCGTCGCGTTTGCGTCGGCGGATCCGGCGCTGGAGCCCGTGGCGCGCGAGATCGCGTCGTTCGCGCCGGGGCTGGACCATCCGCGCAGCCCGGTGCTCGCGGCGATCGAGCGCCGGGAGACCCTCGTGATCCCGCACGTCGATTACGAGGCCGTCTCGCCGCATCCGAGATACCTCGAGCTCGCGCGCGCGATGCAGGCCAGGGGCGGGATCGTCGTGCCGATGATCTCGCGCGGTAGCGTCGTCGGCGCGTTCACGGGCGTGATGGGAGCATCGCAGCGCGAATTCACGGACGACCTGCGCCGGCTCGCCGAAGAAGCGGCCGAACGCATCGCGATCGGCATCGACAACGCCATGCTCTACGCCGAGGCGCAGCGCGCGATCCGCGGCCGTGACGAGCTGCTCGCCGTGGTGTCACACGACCTGCGCAACCCGCTGAACATCGTCGCGCTCGCGCTGCAGATGATGGAGACCGACCTCGGCTCGGCGGCGAACGTGCTGCCGCGGGCGAAGCGCGGAGTCGAGCGGATGATGCGGCTGATCGAGGATCTGCTCGACGTCGCGCGCATCGACTCCGGCACCCTGCGCGTCGAGCCCGCGCGCATGGAGCTGACCTCGCTCCTCGAGGACACGCTCGAGCAGCATCGCGCGCTCGCGACCAGCCGTCGGATCACGCTGGTTCGCGACTTCGAGCGCGGCCTCGGCCAGGTGCTCGCGGACCGTCACCGGCTGAGCCAGGCACTCGCGAACCTCGTCGGCAACGCGCTGAAGTTCACGCCGGTGGGCGGCACGATCCGGATCGGCGGCGCCGCTCGCGGCGACCACGCGACGCTCTGGGTCTCCGACACCGGCCCGGGCATTCCACCCGAGCATCTCGGGCACATCTTCGAGCGGTTCTGGCAACCGCAGCAGCGGCGCGACGGTGTCGGCCTCGGGCTCGCGATCGTCAAGGGCATCGTCGACGCGCACGGCGCGACGATCGAGGTCGACAGCACGATGGGCGTCGGTACGACGTTCCGGATCGTGCTGCCGAGGGTCGAGCCGCACGCGACGGTGCAGGTCGGCGCGCCCGCACCCTAGCGGCGCTTGCGGCGGCGAATGACGACCAGGAGCACGCCGGCGATCGGCCAGCCGGCGCCGGTGCCACCGGCCGCACACGAGTAGTAGCTCTTCTCGCCCGTATCGCCGCCGCTGCCCGAGCCCGTGTCGCCGAGGCCCTCGCCGTTGAGCGGGACCGTCGCGGTGCCGCCGTCGTAGTCGACGACGAAGTTCGCCATCTTCGGACCGGTGGTGCGCGCCTGCAGCACGACGAGCCAGCTCGCCGAGCTCGTGGGCGCGATCGTCGCCGACGTCGGCTGCTGGACGATCGCGAACTCGTTCGCGCTCGGGCCTTCGATGCGCGCGTTCATCGCGGTGATCGCCGTGGTCGAGCAGTTCGACAGGTTCACGTTCTGGCCAATCGTGGTGGTGTCGATCGGGTTGCTGCCGAAGTCGAGCATGTCGGGCGTCGGCGAGACGCCGGCGGTCAGGCCGTCGACCGAGAGGTTGATCATGTGCGGCGTGCCGCCGGGGATGTCGGTCGTCACCATCATCGTCGACACCTGATGACCCGCGGCCGTCGGCGCTGCAGTGACCGAGAAGTCGAGCGTGTTCGCGCCCTGGCCCTGGACGGTTGCCGGAAGTACCGGCGCCATCAGCGTGAACGGCATGTCGGGCGTCGAGATCGCGTTCACCTTGAACGAGCCGTCGTCGTTGCCTTTGATCGAGAACATCCTGGGATCGCTCGTCTGGCCAGCGCACACGGGCCCGAAGTCGATGTCACCGTCGGGGTTCAGCTCCATCGACGTGCCGAGCGCCTGCGCATTGATCTGCGCCGAGCGCTGCTGTCCGCCGTCGTACGAGGCGACGAGGTTGCCGCTCGCCGTCTCCTTCGCGGCAGCGCTGAACGAGACCGTGACGGTCGTCGACGCGCCGGGGCCGAGCTGCATCGCGCCGCCGCCGCTGACCATCGCAAGATCGGTGCCGGTGACCATCACGCTCTCGAGCTGCATCGATGCGGTGCCGCTGTTCGTCAGCTGCACGTTGGCCTGCACCGGCTCGCCGACGCGCGTCGTGGCCAGCGTCACCGGGCTCGGCACGATCGTCAGATTCGAGTCGATACCGTTGCACGCCAGCGGCACCGACACCTGCGGATGGCTCGGATCGTTGCTGTTGACGACGAACGCACCCGACATCGCGCCGACCGCCGTCGGGTGGCAGAGCACCGAGTACGGCTGCGTGCCGCCGGCTCCGACCGTGTAGCTGCCGGTCGGGCCCGACGTGATCGAGAAGCCCGACGAGATCGAGACCGACGACACCGTCATCGTCGAGCCGCCGGTGTTCGAGACGCTGATGCCGACGCCGGTCGAGTCGGTGTTGCGACGCACGTCGCCGAAGTTCACCGAGCCCGGGTTCACCGAGATGTTGATCGGCGGCGCGGTGCCGGTACCGGTCAACGTGACGAGCTTCGTCGTGGCGCCGTTGTTGAGCGACACGGTCACGGTGCAACTCACGGTGCCGGCGATCGTCGGCGTGAACGTCGTGTCGAACTGATACGACTGGATGTCGGTCGTGCAGCACACGATCGGCGTCTGCGGCTGCGGGCAGATTGTCGAGCCGTCCTTGCCGGTGAAGCAGCACGTGTCGCAGATGCGATAGACCTCGGCGGGCAGCCCGGACGCGTTGACCGCGAAGTCCGGACAGTTCTCGGTGATCGAGGTGACGGTGTCGTCGTTGTTGCCGGCCGCGGGATTGACCGTGAACGTGAACGGCGCGCTGGTCTGGCCGATCTGCAGCGAAGCGAAGTCGTGAGTCGATACCGGCATCACGACCGCTTCCTGGTCGGTGGATGACAGGTTGGGATCGCCCTGCTGGCAGGCAGCGAGGATCACGACACAGACAGCTAGGGCCCGCACCCAGCCAGCATCGGGGCAGCCGCGTGCGCTGTCAAACCGGATATCGCCTGGCCCCACATCGACCTACCCGCGGAGCGTTTGACTCGCGCGGCTTCGTCCTGAATGATCGGGGCCGTGATCGGCACCCTCGCCGGGAGTTACCGGATCGTCGACACGATCAGTGTCGGCGGCATGGGCACCGTTTACCGCGCCGAGCACACGCTGCTCGGCCGCATCGCGGCGGTGAAGGTCCTCAACCCGGACATGTCGACCAGCCGCGACATCGTCAATCGCTTCTTCAACGAGGCGCGCGCGACGACCAGCATCAAGCACCCCGGCATCATCGAGGTGTTCGACTTCGGCTACCTGCAGTCGGGCCACGCCTACCTGGTGATGGAGTTCCTCGACGGCGCCCCGCTCTCGGTGCGCAACAAGGCGCGCGGCCCGATCCCGGAGTACGAGGCCGCGGCGATCCTGCGCGGGGTATGCAGCGCGCTCACGGCTGCGCACGCGAAGGGCATCGTCCACCGCGACCTCAAGCCCGACAACATCTTCATCATCCCCGATCCGGACTCCCCGCTGGGCGAGCGCCCCAAGGTCCTCGACTTCGGCATCGCCAAGCTCACCGACATCGGCCTTGCAGGCAGCGCCACCAAGACCGGCGCGGTGATGGGAACGCCGACGTACATGTCGCCCGAGCAGTGCAAGGGCACGGGTGACGTCGATCACCGAGCCGATCTCTACTCGATCGGCTGCATCTTCTACGAGCTGGTCACCGGCCGCCCGCCGTTCATCGATCGCGGCGCGGGCGAGCTGATCGGCGCGCACCTGTTCATGCAGCCGGATCCGCCGTCACGGCACATCGCGGGCCTGTCGGCCGAGGCCGAGGCGCTGATCATGATGCTGCTCTCGAAGCAGCCGGCGCAGCGGCCGCAGACGGCAGCCGAGCTGGCGCAGCGCCTCGCACCGATCGCGGGGCGCGGTGGCTTCGGCTCCGCGGTGAGCTGGGACGGCGTGCGCCCGTCGATGGGCTACGTCGCCGCGCAGCCGGGCGATGCAACGCGCTACCCGACGCCGGGCGGAACGCCGATGCCGACGCCTGGTTCGCTGCCGACGAACGGCTCGATGCCGATGCCGACGCCGGTGGGTGGCCCGCGGACCGCTCCGCTGCGGACGCCGCCGATGGGTGCCCCGGTCACCGGCTCGATGCCGATGCCGACGCCGATGGGCGGCCCGATGCACACGCCGATGGGCGGCCCGATGCCGACGCCGATGGGCGGCCCGATGCACACGCCGATGGGTGGTCC
>Ga0070678_100001845_pt1 | contig 11427 bp, 13 predicted proteins | sample KBSM73metaG_FD_65647 | JGI IMG/M metagenome (GOLD analysis project Ga0070678, IMG submission 65647) | Miscanthus rhizosphere microbial communities from Kellogg Biological Station, Michigan, USA - KBS M7-3 metaG | ecosystem: Host-associated > Plants > Roots > Rhizosphere > Soil ...
GGATTCGTTCCGTTCGAATCCGGTCGCGCTGTTCAACCACAACCCGGACGAGGTGGTGGGCAACTGGCGCAACGTTCGTGTCGAAGGTGAGCAGTTAATCGGTGATTTCGAGCCGGCGCCACCGGGCACGACGCAGGTTGCGGACGATGTGCGCCGGCTGATTGATGCCAACCTCCTGCGCGCCACCAGCGTCGGGTTTCTGCCGCGCGAGAGCGAGCCGCGAGACCCCAAGCAGCCGGGACTGGGCCGACGCTACATCCGGCAGGAGCTGCTCGAAACATCGATCGTATCGGTGCCGGCCAACCCGGCCGCACTGCAACTGGCGCGATCCATCGGCGTCAGCGACGACACCATAACCCTTGCCTTCGGCGCGTCTGCCGGAACCGGGCGAGGGACGGTGACAACCGGCACGTCTGCCGCACCGCAGCCCCAATCGAGGGCAATCACCATGCATGAGCAACCGACGATCAGTCAGCAAATTGAGGACCGGCAGAGCCGGCTAAACGCGGCACGCGACAAACTATTTGAGATCAGCCGCGATCCCGAGCACGACCCCGACACGGCCGATGGGCTTAACGCGGAGATTGCCGAACAGGAGCGGCGGCTGACATCGCTGCGTGCCACCGAGCAGTCCTTGGCGTTGCGCGCGGCTCGGCAAGAGATTCTGCCGCCGGTCACGGCGCCGCACATCAACCGCCGGCCGCTCGGGCTACCGGGAAAGGAGAGGACACCCGGCGATTTGTTTGCCAACCGTTGCGTGGCAGAGTTCATCTCTGTGGCAAACCGGATGCCAATCGAAAAGGTGCTGGCCGAGCGTTACCCCGACGACGAGCAAACGGCCATGGTCACCCGCGCGGCAATCGCCGGGGCGACAACGACAACGGCTGGATGGGCGCTTGAGTTGGTGCAGCTCGGGCAAGCCGAGTTCGTGAACAGCCTGATGCCGAACCAAGTGTTCCCCAAGCTGGCCGCGATGGGCGTGTCGCTGTCATTCGGGCCGAATGCTGGAGCGATTAAAATCCCGTCGCGCGCCACCACGCCGAGCATCGGCGGCAGCTTCGTGGCGGAAGGCGCGCCAATCCCGGTGCGCCGTCTCGGCACCACGAGCATCACGCTTTATCCGCACAAGGTCGGCGGCATTAGCGTGATGAGCCGGGAGATCGCAGCCTACAGCAACCCCGATATCGAGGCGCTGATCCGCAGCGCAATTGTTGACGACACCCAGATCAACATCGATGCGCTGTTGCTCGATAATGTGGCTGTCAGCACGACCCGGCCGGCGGGGTTGACCAACGGTGTCAGCACGCTGACCGCGACTGCGGGCGGCGGCTATGCGGCCTTCCTGGGCGACATGCAGAAATTGACGGCGCCGTTTTATGCCGCCAATGCGGGTCGCAACCTGGCGTTTCTGATGAACCCGGCGCAACGCAACCAATTGCTCTATGCACCGGGGCCGGCGGGTGCGCCCTTCGGGTGGGCGACGCAGTTCACCGACATGTTCACCGTTATCTCCAGCACCAGCGTCGCTGCGGGAGCGGTTTACATGATCGACGCGGCGGATTTCGTCAGCGTGTCGGGCGCACCCGAGTTCGAGGTGAGCGAAACGGCAACGATCCACATGGAGGACACGACGCCACTGCAAATCGCGAGCGGCGCTCAGGGCAGTGGCGTGCTGGCGACACCGACCCAGAGCATGTTCCAGACGGCACAGATCGCCATTCGCATGCTGGCAAACGTCAATTGGGCCATGCGCCGAAGCGGAATGGTGCAATTCATCGGTTCGGGCGTTTCTTGGGCGTAAGCGCATTGCGGTAACGGCGGGGCTTCGGCCCCGCCTTTTTTATGGATGAATGACGATGGAAAGCAGACCGCCGGAACGCACGGTGCCGCGGCAGCCGCGCGAGGAGCCGCCGGCCGACCCGCCGGGCGTGCCGCAACCAACGCAGGCACGGGCGGATTACCTGAAGGAGAAGGTGCATACCGGCGATCCCGGCCCGATTGCGCCGCCGCGCAATGTTGACGTGCCGATGGTGTCGGGGCCGAGCGGGCTGAGCGGCGCCGTTGGCGAGGTGCTCACCTGTACGATGGGCAATTGGGACGGTGAGCCGACGAGCTACGCTTATGCGTGGGCCAGCGACGGCACGCCGAACGCGGTAACGGGCTCGACCTACACCGTACTGGCCGCAGACGCCGGCCACTCGATCACTTGCATCGTCACCGCAACCAACGACGCCGGCAGTACAACGGCGCCGCCGTCGAATGCGGTGGCAATCCCCGCCGCACAAACCGCATCCGAAACACGGAGGACATAATGGAAAGCACACCGCGCCGTACTACGACGCCCGCACCCGCAGCGCCCGCCACCGAGGCCGAGCGCCGGGATCAGGACCGGGCCTTTAAGGAAGCCACCGACAAGGAGATCGCCGAGCGGCTGTCGAGCCCGCCGGAAACTCCGACGCCAACACAGGAAGAAGCCGATGCTGCCAAAAGCGGCACGCTCGGGGAGCAGCGCGACGTAAAGCCGGCCGCATCGGGCGCGGGGTACACGACCCGCTGATGGCGAACTGGCTGACGCGCGCCTTCGGCTGGGGCGCGCCGGAAGGCGCGGTGCGTCCCGGCCCGTACATGCTCAGCAACGGTTGGCTGCCGGCGGGCAGCCCGTGGAACTACTGGCAGACCGGCGCCAATGTGCAGCCTTACGGCTCGCGCTCGGCGATGCTGGAAGCCTGCATTTCGGCGTACGCGCAGACCGTGCCGATGTGCTCGGGCGATCACTGGCGACGGCTCGACAACGGCGGCCGGGAGCGGGTGACGAACAGCGCGCTGTCGCGGATTATGAGGCACCCGAACGACTACCAGAGCATCAGCGACTTCCTGCTTAATTTAACCCGGCGATTGTACGAGCACGGCAATGCGTATGCGTATGCAGTGCGGAACGCGCGGTTTGAGATCGCCGAGCTGCACCTGATGCGAACGGGCTCGGCGGGCGTCGCCGAGGACGGCAGCATTTTTTACAGCCTGTCGGGTAATGAGATCATCGAGCGGCGGATCGACCTTTCGGGGAACGTGCCGGCGCGCGACGTGCTGCATTGCCGGCTCCACACACCGCGGCACCCGCTGAAGGGCGAGAGTCCGATATTGGCGGCAGCGCTTGACCTGGCGATCAACAACGTCGCGTTGCAGCAGCAGATTGCATTCTACGTCAATCAATCGCGGCCGTCGTTCATCATGTCGACCGACCTGTCGCTGAGTAAAGAGGAGCTTGAACGGCTCGACGCGCGCTGGCAGGAGAGATCATCCGGCATGAATGCCGGTAAGACGATGTTTACCTCGCACGGCTTGAAGGCGACGCCGATTCAGACCAGCGCCGTTGATGCGCAACTGGTCGAGACGCTGAAGATGAGCGACCAGGCGATCGCGCTGGCGCTGCGCATACCGCTGCAAATTCTCGGGATCGGCACCTCGACCTTCGCCAGCACCGAGTTGCTGATGCAGTCGTGGATCGCGACCGGGCTCGGCTTCACGATCAACCATATCGAGGAAGCGTTCGGGCTGCTGTTCGGCCTGCGCGGCGTGCCCGACGAATACCTCGAACTCGACACCCGCGCTCTGTTGCGCTCGGCCTATCGCGAGCGCATCGAGGGGCTGGCGCGCGGCGTTATCAGCGGCATCTATTCGCCCGACGAGGCGCGTGCGCAGGAGGATCTGCCGGCGGTGCCGGGAGGCTACGGGGCGATGCCCAGAGTCCAGCAACAAGTCGTCGAATTGGACTGGCACGATAAGAACCCAGCCCCACAACCGACACCGGCGCCCGCCGAGGCGCCGCCACCGGATACACCGAACCCGGAAGATGACACTGCCAGCAAACTCGCTGCGTTCCGCGCTGCGTATGACACAAGCCGCCGTGTTGCCGCCTGACCCGCTGGCGGCCGAGCTGGGCTCGGTCGTCGGGGCACTGGAGCGGGAACTTCGGCTACAGATGCAGGCGATGCTGGCGGAGGCGCGCGAGGAAATCGCCACATTGCGGGCGTGGCGCGCCGAAGCGGCGTTGCAGCTTGCCACGCTGGTGGGGCCGCCAGGGCCGCCAGGGCCGCCAGGAGATAGGGGAGAGCCGGGCGAGGGCATCATAGGCCCGGCCGGCGAACAGGGCATTGCGGGGCCGGCGGGTGAGCGCGGGGCCGATGGGCGCACGCCGACATTCATGGGCGCGTGGAAGCCCGCCAGCACCTATGAAGCGCTCGACGTGGTGATGTGCAACGGGAGCAGCTTTATCGCGCTGCACGACGCCCCTGGCGCCTGCCCTGGCGATGATTGGCAGATCCTGGCCCGCAGCGGCAAAGCCGGCCCGGCGGGCCCAGCCGGCCCGATGGGGGAGCGAGGCTGGCCGGGACCGCCGGCACCGTCGCCGAGCGCGCTCGACGTTGACGGCGAGGGGCTGTTGACGCTGCGGCTCGGCGATGGCTCGACGCTGGCATGCGACCTGTACCCGGTGCTTGCGAAGCTCGTGCGATGAGGCACGGCTATCGCATCACGCGCGTCGTGACGCCGGCCGCTAGCATGGCGCTTGTCAGCCTGGATGCGGCGAAGGCGGCGCTCGGCATCGATAGCGCGGACACCAGCCAGGACGCAGCGCTGACGGCGCAGATCGAGTCCGTCTCGATGGCGATCTGCAACTGGTGCGACAGAATTTTCGTCGTGCAGACGTACCGCGACCAGCTCCGCGGCGCTTACGGTGCCTATGGCGAGCCGCTGGTGACGCGGCAATACCCGATTGTTCTGAGTGTCACAGGCGTGCCGCAGGTCATCATTGCCGAGGATGGCATCGCCGTCGACGCGGCGATGCTCGAGGTGTTCCCCGAGCAGGGCGCGGTGTACCGGCTCGATGCGAGCCTGGTGCCGATGGCGTGGGGCTCGGCGCTGATCGTGGTGGACTACACCGCCGGGTTCGAGACGATCCCGGCACCCGTGCAGGGCGCCTGCCTCGAATGGCTGACGGCGCGGCACAACGCCATCGGGCACGACCCTGCGCTGCGCTCGGAAACCATCCCCGACGTGATTACGCAGGTCTACTCCGGGAGCGACAGCACCTCGTCGGCGACGGCGATGCCGGCGGGCGCCCGCGATCTGCTCGGGCCTTACAAGATCTGGACGGTATGAAAGCAGCCACCGAGATTGCCTCGCTCGACCGGGCGCTCGCCACCTACGGGCAGACGGTGGAGCTGCAACACACCGCGGTTGACGCGGCGGGTGATGTGAGCGTTGCCGACAGCGTGACGTGCCCGGCGAAAGTCAGGCAATACGGCCCGCAGGATCTGGAGGCCGGCGGCGTCGTCGAGATACAGGTGATCCTCAGCCCGACCGGGCTCGGCGCGTTCGGGTTGCCGAGCCGCGACGACCGCATCGTAATCGCCGGCAATCCGTCGAATATCGTGCAAGTGGCGCCGCTCTATCACGGCGGCGCGCTGGTGCGGGTAAACCTGCTCTGCCGTGGCTGACACGCGCGAGGTGCTGCTCGCCCGGCTGGTGACGGTGTGCGGCGCGGTTGAAGGCGTGCGGGCGGTTGCTCGCAACACGCTGGACGTGGCGGCGCTGGCCCGACCGGCGATCATCGTGCAGGACGGCATCGAGCAGATGCGCGATCTCGCGCAGGGTGCTCGCTACAGCGAGGTTGCCCGGATGGAATTGTCGCCGGGGCTCACCGTGATTGTGCGGGGCGGCAACGGCGTCGATCCCGGCGGGCTCTTGTCGCTGTATCGGGCGCGGGTACTGACTGCGGTGCTGACCGACGCCGAGCTGATTGCCGCGACCGGGCGCAATGGCGGCATCCGCTACGAGGGCTGCCTGGTGCCGTCGCCTGACCCGGAGGGCAAGGAACACCGGCTCGATCTGACGCTGGTGTTCGCCTACACCTTCAAACTGGACGACCTGTCATAGCCGGCACCGGCATCGACTGGCGCATCGAGGAACTGGACAACCGGGTGCTGGCGAAACTCGACCAGTTCCCCGATGCAATCCAGGCGCGGGTGCGCGACGCCATCACGCGATTGACTAACCAGCTTTTACACCAAGTCGAGGCCGGCGAGCCGAGCCTCCTGCGCCCGCATACCCACGCTTACGTCGATCAGGGCATCGGCAAACGTGGCGGCGCTTGGGTGCGCGGCCGGGTGCGGGTGCTGCGCGACGAGGTGTCGGGCGTCAACTACGGCAAGATTGCGGGCGCGCTCGAATATGGCGGGCCGGGCAAGAAGCGCCGCGGCATGGTGAAGGTCGGCGCCTATCGCCGGCACGCCGGCCAGGTGCGGGCTTACGAGCGACGGCAACCGCGGATACAGGCGCGGCGGTTTCTGCGCGGGCCGGCACAGGCGATGCGCCCGCGCGTGCTCGCCGCGCTGCGCGCCGCCATCGGCGAGGCGTGGCAAGGCGACAAACCAACGACGTAAAGGAGCGATCCAATGGCAGCCGGCACGTTCAATATCTACGCAAAATCCGAGATCATCGGCAAAGTAAAGTTCGTCGGCGGCAACGACATCGGGCCGCAGATCACGATGGAACTGACTAAGGTCATGTTCCGCCCGGCGGCTGCCGTGGGGCTCATTCAAGACGAGTGGGGCCAGCTTCAGCTAACCGGCGAGGTACTGGTGGACGAGACCGGCGCGTTCGGCACGCTGACCCATCCCGATACCGCGGCGGTGAGCCCGCTGGTCGATATGTACTACATCGGCAAGGGTATCGTTAGCATCCAGCTTGAAGGCGACATCGCCTACCGCGATATCGGCAATGTGCCGACGTTCGAGTTCACGCCCGACATCACGACGCTGCCGCATTTTTCGTCGCGCTTTGGTGTGCGGGCGAAGGATTTGGAGGTCGTGACCGAGAAGAACGCATCCCTCAATATCGTCATGGACGAGTTTACTTACGACAACCTGATGCTGACCCTGATGGGCGAGCCTACGGTGATTGCGGCTGCCTGATGGTTTCGCTGGTCGATATCGTTCCACAGACCCGCACGGTGGCGCTGTCCATAGGCGAAGTGGAGTTGCGCGGGCTGGGGCTGCGGCACATCGCCGACCTCCTGGTGCGCTTTCCCGAGCTTCGCAAGCTGTGGGCCGGCGGCGCACCAGCGCTCGACGTGGATACGCTGATCGAGGCGGCGCCGGATGCCGTGGGCGCCATCATCGCGATTGCCGCCAGCCAGCCGGAAGCGGCCGAGACAATCGGCGACGCGCTGTCGCTGGACGATGCCGCCGAGTGCCTGATCGCCATACGCGAGCTGACGATGCCGGGAGGTGTGGACCCTTTCGTCGAAAAGCTAAGTCGCCTCCTCGGCGCCGACGATCTCCCATCTGGCAAGGCAGCGGCTACGAGTACGCCGCCGCCGCCGAGCAACTCATCGCATTCGGCCACAGTGTCGGCGACGTGATGGATTACACGCCGAAGCAGGTCGGCGCCTTCCTGACGATTGCCGGGCACCGCAGGCGGCGCGAGCTTGCCGAGCAACTCCACATCGCGACGCTGGGCGCGCAGGGCGAAGGCAAGGCGATCAAAGAGACATTGAAAGAGCTTGGCGACGATGCCTGACAACCTGACGATCTCGATATCGGCCGACAGCACCAAGGCGCGCGCCGACATCGAGCTATTGAAGGCGCAACTGCGCGCCGCGCAAAAGGAAGCCCGAGACTTCGCCAAGGCGGGCGCGGAGGCGGGCGACAAATTCCCATCAGCGCAACTGACGGCGGCAACGGCCCGCGTTGGGGCGCTGGATGCGCAACTAAAGGCGCTGAACAACACGACCGCTAAGACCAGCGGCGTCATCGACGTGCTGGCGACCAAGAGCATGCGGCGGCTGCTGACGCAGTTCGATAATGTCGGCAAGAGCGCGCAGAACATCGCGATGGTCATGGGCGGCGTTACCGGCAGCTTTGCCGGCGGCTTCCTGGCGGCATCCGTATTCAAAGCCATGAGCACGCTCATCGAGCAGCTCGATGCCGTGGCCGAACGCATCAAGAAAATCGGCGACGAGGCAGCAAAGACCGGGCAAAAGCCGGTTGCCGTGCAGGCCGGCCAGGAAATTGCGGCAGGCAAAGGCTTGGCGCCCGACGCTGCCAGTAGGTTTATGACCGGCGTGGCGGATGCGGCGGCGGCGGCGCAAACGGCCGGCAAAGAGTTGACTGGCGGCATCAACGTCATGCGCGGCAGCATGAACGCTGCCGGCGACGCGGCAGAGAAAATGGGCTCTCAGATCAAGGGGGGCGTTAGTGTCCTGCGCGGCGGGAGCCCGCTGACGATGGATATGTCAAAAGCCTATGAGATGCTCGGCGTCAGCATGAAAAACGTCACGGGCGCCGGCGACACAATGCTCAAGAAACAACTTGAGGTCGCCAAGGCCTTTCTGGCGCAGCAAAACAGTTTCAACCCAGTTCAGCTAAACGAACTGGCGAAAGCGCTCAAATTTGAAAGCTCTACCGAAGCGCTCAAGCTGCTGCCCGCGCTTATTACCGACATCCAGAAAAAGATTGATGAGCTGAACGCTTCCGCGCGCGGTGTGTCCCCTGACAGGATTGCGAAACAGGATGAGTTGAACGCAGCGAAAGACAGGGTTAACAAATGGTTTGATGAACTCAAGGCGTCTGGCGAGGATTGGCGAACTCAGACAGCGATTACGTGGAACAACGCGCTGGCCGATTTTCTGACAATAACGCTGCCAGCATGGGGAGATGGCTTCAAGCAATTCTGGCCGCAACTGCTGGCGGATCTGCAATCATCCTGGGACACTTTTAATACGAACCTAAAAGACAATTTCGGGGCAACCGTCCAGGAGATGTTCAAGGGGATGATGGACTGGTTTGGCTCGGCGATTGATTGGATGATCCAGAAAGCCAACCAGTTAGGCGACGCAGTTAGTGCCGGCATCAAGAGTGTAACCGGCGGCGCGGCAGCCGGCGACCCGAGCATCCCGGCGATGCGGCGCGCATCGGGCGGCATGATCCGCGGGCCTGGCAGCGGCACCAGCGACAGCATCTTGGCGCGGCTCTCGAACGGCGAGTTCGTCATGCGCGCTGCCGCCGTCAGCAAGTGGGGTCCGCGCTTTATGGCGGCGCTCAACAGCATGCAGAACCCGTTCGGCTATGCCGGCGGCGGGCTGGTGCGGCCACGCTTCGCGGCGGGCGGCATGGTAACGGCGCGCACCGCGGATGGCGTCACGGTAAACCTGTCGTTCCCCGGCGGCACCTTCGCGCTGCGCGGCGACGCGGCCATCGTCGGCGGGCTGACGCGCGAGGCCCGGCGTGCCGGCATGCTGTCGGCCGGGCGGTTGGCGGCGGCCATCAACTAATGGCAGACGGCACCGTTCTGGAGATCAGCGGGCCGGGCATCGCCAGCTACACGGCGCGTGGAGCCACGCAGACGCTCGACCCGATCGATGCGTCGTCGGTCATGGCGCGCACCGTCAACGGCGCGCTGATCGATCTGTCGCCCGCCCAGATGCGCAAGTACAAAAGCACGATCAGTTGCAACGACACCGAGACGCCCGCGCTCGACGGGGTGTGGCCGGGCGTGGTGCTGACGGTGGATTGCATCGCCGAACTCGGCTACCTGACGGCCGGCGGCGCGCCGGGCAGAGACGTCGTGACCGGCTCGGAGCGCATCAGCGGCGCGTGGTCGTACTATCGGCCGCAGCTATCGATGCGGGTCATCCAATACAGCGTCAGCCGCGACGAGTATGGCGCGACGACCGAATGGTCGCTCGACCTAGAGGAAGTCTGAAGCATCGTGCCCGGCCCGCATTATTTCGCATACTGCGACGAAGGTGAACCGTTCGACCCGCTGGTGCACAACCGCGAGGACGAGGCGATAACCTCGCTGAGCATCAGCCAATCGGAAGGCGACTTCGCCGGGCTGAACATAACGGTCGTGAACCCGTGGTCGGGGCTGCTGGCGGCGGGTCGGCAACAATGGTGCTGGCTGTCGTGGGACAATGGCACCGCCATCGTGCCGCTGTTTTACGGGCGCATTGCCGCCGTGCCCGAGAGTGTCGACGGCGAGACGGTGCGCCTGCTGTTCGCCGCCAGGCCGCTCGGTTTCGATGCGCTGAAGGCCGGCTATGCCGAGACGCTGAAGGTGCTGCCGTACTATGACCCAGTGTGGATCTCGGGCGACCTCACCGACCCTGACGCGGTGCTGACCGGCTATGGCACGCGCTGGCACATCGACCGCACGACGCTGGAGCTATCGCACAGCGACGAGCTTACCGGCGAGGACGGCACGCTGACCATCGGCGAGGCGGATCACGTCTACGACGACTTCAGTGTGTCCTACGGCGAGCCGCCGCTTGACCGGGTGAACATCGAGGGCACGCTGGCGTGGACGCAGGGCGGCATCGGCAATATCGATCTGACCTGGCGTATTCAATCGATCTTCGACCAGCATAAGAGCATTTATGCCCGCGGCATTCATGGCGTCGTCGGTCGCCCGCAATCGGGCGTGATCTCGTCGCTGACCGGCAATGGGCTGATGACCGACTGGCCGAAGCCGCTGGCGGAAGTCAGCGGCGGATGGAAGGTTGGGGCAAACACCTACATCGAGGAAGCGCCCAAGAGCTTCCGGCGATACGACTATCACGTCGAGTATCGGCAACTGGTCCCGCCGGAAGAACCCGCGTCTACCGGCGACCCGCTGCTCGATGCCAACAACGCTTTCATGCAGCGCTACGGCACCGCCTATCATTACTTCGACGCATACACCGACTATCAGGTGAACTTCCCGATCGCTGCGCTAAAGCAGCGGACTTATTTCGATTGGGCGGCGGATCGGCCGCGCACCGAGATCGTGCGCTGCACGCTGGCGGCGGATATCCAGCCGCTGCTCGCCGAACCCGAGCTTGAGGCGAACGCCGCGACAATCTCGGTGAACGCGCAGGACACCGTGACCGAGCCTGACGGCAGCAACGTCACGCCGATCGGCGACGTGCGCCGAGCAAGCTATCTCAACACCGACCGCGGCACCTTGAGCATGCAGTATCTCTTGCTGCTCGGGCGCACGGAGCTGCGGCGCCGGGCGCGAGCGGTAGAGGTGTCGTGCCGGGTGCCGTGGGCGCTCGGCATCGCCGCGACGCTGCGGCACAACGCGCACGTCGTCGACTACCGTCTGCCAGGCGGCGAGTGCTTCGGCAAGATCACGTCATATTCTTTCGAGGCCTCCGGCGAGGGCGACTTTGGCGTCAGCCTGACCATCGGCTGCGCCATCGGGCACGGCGGGACGGTATCGGCTGCGGCGGGCACGCTGACCTATGTGGACGCCGGCTACGTCGATGCCGGCTACCAGCAGGCGACGGGCGCCGAGATAACGCTGCCGACCGGCGACCTCGTCTATCAGACGTTGGACGACTTCCCGATCCAAGACGACGGTACCAACCTTCTCGCGATGGACGAG
>Ga0070678_100001861_pt1 | contig 11375 bp, 9 predicted proteins | sample KBSM73metaG_FD_65647 | JGI IMG/M metagenome (GOLD analysis project Ga0070678, IMG submission 65647) | Miscanthus rhizosphere microbial communities from Kellogg Biological Station, Michigan, USA - KBS M7-3 metaG | ecosystem: Host-associated > Plants > Roots > Rhizosphere > Soil ...
CCGCGCCCGAGGCCACCGCGCCCGCGCTGGTCCTGGACCTGCGAGGGATCGAGCTTCGAGTCGTCGCGAAACGACACCGCTCAGCCTGTCGTGAGAGAAGCCTGGGCCACCTGCGGAGTGTACGGTCCTTCGTGTGAGTGGCGAGATCTCGGCCGAGGAGGCCTGCCGTGCAGCGCTCGAGCGCCTCGAGGCCGAGAACCCTCGGATCAACGCCGTCGTGGCCTGGGACGGCGAGCGCGCGCTGGCCGAGGCGCGCGAGCGCGACGGCCTGCCACACGTCTGGCGCGGCCCCCTACACGGCGTCCCGTTCACAGCCAAGGACCTGACCGACGCCACGCCCTACGCGACGACCTATGGCTCCCGCGCCTTCGCGGACAACGTGCCCTCGGCGGACGCCGCCTGCGTCGCGCGCCTGCGCAGGGCCGGGGCCGTCCTGATCGGCAAGACCAACACGCCGGAGATGGGCGCCCGCCCGACGACGGAGAACCTCCTCTTCGGCATCACACGCAATCCGCTCGACGAGACTCGCACGCCCGGCGGCTCGAGTGGCGGGGCCGCGGCGGCGCTCGCCGCGGGCATCGGGACGATCGCCCAGGGCTCCGACGGCGGCGGCTCGATCCGCATCCCGGCGGCCTGTTGCGGCATCGTCGGCCACAAGCCGACGCGCGGGCTCGTGAGCGGCGCGCCCGCCAGCTACGACGCCTGGGAGGGCTTCGCCACCAACGGCCCGATGGCGCGAACCGTGACCGATTGCGCACTGATGCTGGAGGTCATGGCCGGCTCGGAGCCCGGCGACGCCTACTACCCGCCGCCGCACGACGGCGCCTTCGTCGCCGCGTGCGCCGAGGACCCCGGGCCGCTGCGCATCGGCGTGCTGCGCGAACCGCCGGTCGGCGTGCTGGATCCGGAGCTCGGGGCGATCTTCGACGCGGTGCTGGAGACGATCACGCGCATGGGGCACCGGCTCGAGGTCGCCGACGCGCCCATGACGGCACTGCTGGGCCCGTTCGAGACGATCGTGCTCGGCCAGAGCGCCGCCTACCGCCAGATCGTGCCGCGCGAGCGCTGGGAGCAGCTGACGCCCCAGATGCGCGAGGTCGTCGCGGACGGCGAGCGCATCGGCACCGGCGAGTACGTGGGAGCGGTGGCGGCTGCGCGGCGCGGCACGGCAGCACTCTTCGAGGCGCTCGCACCGTTCGAGCTCGTCGTCTCCCCCGTGCTCACGCAGGCGGCGGTGCCGCTCGACGCATTCCCCGTCGACGCCGGCCGCCGCGCGTGCTGGCGTGCGTACATCGAATGGCACTCCTACACCGTGCCGTTCAACGTCAGCGGTCAGCCTGCGCTGTCCGTGCCGTGCGGCATGACCGCCGACGGGCTCCCGGTGGGACTGCAGATCGCCGGTCCGCTCGGCGCAGATGCACTCGTGTTCGCGCTCGCCGCCGCACTCGAGCGGGCGCTCGCCTAGCCATCGTGGACGCCGCCGACCTGAGCATTGCCGAGGCCTCGGCGCTGATCGCGGATGGCGGGCTGTCGGCCTCCGAGCTCGTCGGCGCCTGCCTGGCACGCATCGCCGAGCGCGACGGGACGCACAGCCACGAGGGCGATCCGGCGTCGATCAACGCATGGGTGCGCGTGTACGAGGATTCGGCAGTGGAGGCGGCAGCGCGCGCCGATCGGGAGCGCCCGGACCCGCTGCCGCCGCTCTGGGGCATTCCGGTCGGGCTGAAGGATCTGTACGCCGTCGCCGGCCGGCCCCTGACCGCGTCGAGCAGTCTGCTCGACGAGCGGCCGTCGGTCGACTGCGATGCCTGGTCACGCCTGCGCGCCCAGGGCATGATCCTGCTCGGCCACCTCCACACCCACGAGTTCGCGGTCGGCGGAACGACCGATCAGGTCGGCAACCCGTGGGCACTCGAGCGCACGTCCGGCGGCTCCAGCGGCGGCTCCGCGGCTGCGCTGGCCGCCCGCATGGTGCCCGCCGCGACAGGCACCGACACCGCCGGATCGCTGCGGATCCCCTCGGCGCTCTCGGGCGTCTCGACGATCAAGCCCACGCGCGGCCGCGTCTCCCTCCGCGGCGTCGTTCCGCTCGCGACGAGCCTCGATCACGCCGGGCCGATGGCCCGCACGCTCGAGGACTGCGCGGTGCTCCTCGCGGGCATGTCCGGCCCCGATCTCGGCCGCCCGGGCAGTGCGCTCGCCGGCGATCCGCCCGCGTCGCTCCCGCGGCAGCGCTCCGGCGCGCGACCGCTGGCGGGCATCCGCCTCGCACTCTCACCCAGGACGGGGCTGGTCTCGCTCGACGACGACGTGGCGGACGGCGTCACCCGGGCGCTCGCTGCCTGCGAGGAGCTCGGCGCCGTGCTGGTGGAGCCCTCTCCGCCAGGCGTGCCGCTCGAGATCGGCGCCGAGTACCTCGACGTGCTCTACGCGGAGCTGCTCGTCTTCCACCGCCGCTTCGACGACCGACGCGAGCACTACCGCCCCTCCCTGCGCGAGTGGGTGGAGCAGGCCGAGGCGCGCGGCACCTCGGCGGAGCGCTACGTGGACGCGCAGCGGTCGCGGCGCGAGACGACTGCAGGCTTCGCGCGGTGGCTCCAGGACGAGCGGATCACCGCCGTGCTGGAGCCGACGGTGCCGTGCGTCGCCCCCGCACGCGGTGACGGCTATGACCACGCCGGCAGCGACTACGAGCTGATCTCGCTCACGCACTACTGGAACTGGACGGGCTTCCCGGTCGTCGCGCTGCCTTCGGGCGTGGGCTCGCGGAGCGGCCTGCCCGTCAGCGTGTCGCTGATCGGGGCGGCCGGCTCGGACTGGGACCTGCTCGACGCCGGCATCCAGCTGCAGGCCGCGCTCGGCATCCCGGATCCCTCCGCGCGCTCCTAGTCGCCCAACGGCGGATTCGCCAGCACGACCGACGTCTCGATCTGGCGCTCCGGGATGTTCCAGTAGGTCTGCAGCAGGACCGTCTTGCGCTCGGGCGACACCTGCTCGAAGCCGTTGCGCCGGTAGAAGCGGATGGCCCACTCCGCGGCCGCCCACGTGCCGACGAGCATGCGCCGGGCACTCAGAGCGCGCAGGTGCTCGAGCAGATGGCGCCCGATGCCCGCCCCCTGGTTGCCGGGGAGCACGTAGGCGTGGCGGATCAGATCGACGTCTCCGACCGGCTGGATTCCCATCACGCCGAGCAGCTCGCCGTCCGCCTCGTAGCCCCAGAAGGCGACGCCGTCGGCGAGCTCGCGCTCCAGCTCGCTGGAGTCCATGTAGGGGTCGTGCCAGCGGTCGGCCGGGATCACACCGCGGTAGACCTCGGCGGCGGCGTTGACGATCGCGAGGATGGAGGCCTGCTCGTCGTCGCGACAGGTCCGGATGGGACTCATCCAGCGAGCGTAGGAAAATTCCCTCACCTGAGGGACATCTGGCACGCGTCCCGCGGGGAAAACTCACACACGACCCGAAGGGAGCCGCACATGCGGCAGACGCCGATCGACGAGAGCACCACGACGCCCCAGGGCGTGATACCTGCCAGTGAGACTGCCCGGCCCGAGGTTCCGCGCGCCGGCACGTTGATTGCTCGTGCAGCCGCCCACGACCGCATCAGCGCGGCGCTGCGCAAGGCGCGCGGGCGCGCGTCGCTGAGCGAGCAGCAGGTCGTCGACCTGATGCGGGCGCGCGGCGTGTCGATCACGACGGCGACGCTCGAGCGCTGGGAGCACACCGGCGGCATCCGGCTCGAGGAAGCAGTCGATCTCGCCGCCGTGTACCACATGACGGTCGACGAGCTCGCGGGGCGGCGGGCGCGCCACGGTCGGCTGCTCGGCTCGATGGAGCGCGGCAAGCTGCACCTGACCTGACCGGCGGGGTTTCTCGCACAATGGGCAGGTGCTGGTCGCCGAGCTCGTCACCACCTCCGCCGCGGTCGCTGCCACGCGCTCGCGGCTGGCCAAGGTCGCGGCCCTCGCGGACTGCCTGCGCCGCGCGGCACCGGACGAGATCGCGATCGTCGTCAGCTACCTGTCGGGCGAGCTCCGCCAGCGCCGCTCCGGCGTCGGCTGGGCGGCCCTGCGCGACCTGCCGCCCCCTGCCGCCGCCCCGAGCCTGGAGGTGGCCGAGGTCGATCGATCGTTCGCGCGCATCGAAGCGGCCACAGGTCCCGGGTCAAGCGCGGTGCGCCGGGAGGAGCTCGCGCAGCTGTTCGCGCGCGCCACGGCCGACGAGCAGCGCTTCCTCGCGATGCTCGCCGGCGGCGAGCTGCGCCAGGGCGCGCTCGCGGGCATCGTCACCGACGCCGTGGCGGCCGCCGCCGAGGTCGAGCCCGCCACGGTGCGCCGGGCGGCCATGCTCGCGGGCGACCTGCCCGCCGTCGCCGAGGCCGCCGTCACGGAGGGCGCCGCAGGACTCGCCCGCTTCCGGTTGCAGGTCGGGCGCCCGGTGCAGCCGATGCTCGCCAAGACCGCGCCGTCGCTGGAGGCCGCGTTGCAGCAGGTCGAGCCGGCCGCGGTCGAGTGGAAGCTCGACGGCGTCCGCATCCAGGTGCACCGCAACGGCGACGACATCGCCGTGTTCACCCGCACGCTCGATCCGGTCGGAGAGCGCATGCCGGAGGTCGTCGAGGCCGTGCGGGCGCTGCCGCTCCGCTCGGTCATCCTCGACGGCGAGGCCATCGCGCTGCGCCCGGACGGCCGCCCGCGGCCGTTCCAGGAGACGGCGAGCCGCGCAGCGAGCCGCGGCAACATCGACGCCCTGCGCGAGGCCGTGCCGCTGACGCCGTTCTTCTTCGACGTCCTGCACCTCGACGGGCGCGACCTGCTCGACCTGCCCGCGAGCGAGCGGCTGTCCGCGATCGAGCCGGCGCTGCCGGCCGGCGCCTGGGTGCCGCGACTCGCCGGCAACGACCTCGAATCGGCTCAGGCGTTCCTCGACGACGCCCTCGCCCGCGGGCACGAGGGCGTGGTCGTCAAATCGGTCAGCGCGCCGTACGAGGCCGGCCGCCGCGGCGCCGGCTGGCTCAAGGTCAAGCCGGTGCACACGCTCGACCTCGTCGTCCTGGCGGCCGAGTGGGGCCACGGGCGCCGCCAGGGGTTCCTCTCGAATCTCCACCTGGGGGCGCGCGACGAGGAAACCGGCGGATTCGTGATGCTCGGCAAGACGTTCAAGGGCCTCACCGACGAGTTGCTGAAGTGGCAGACCGCGCGCCTGCTCGAGCTCGAGTCCCGCCACACGGCCTCGACCGTCTTCGTCCATCCGCAGCTCGTCGTCGAGATCGCCTTCGACGGCATCCAGACGAGCACGCGCTACCCGGGAGGCGTGGCGTTGCGGTTCGCCCGCGTGCTGCGCTACCGCGACGACAAGGGCGCCGAGGAGGCGGACACGATCGCGACCATCCGCCTGCTGCACGCGGCGAGGACCTAGGGAGATTCCTCCGGCCGGATGCGGCGCACCGACCGGCACGTACCGCCGATCGGAGGGGTCGATCCGGGTGGCGCCCGCATACGAATTGCGGGCGTCGCCGGGCAATCAGCCGGGTGTCACATCTCCTGGAGGAACGAACATGAAGCCAACCAAGCTGATTGCAGCCTTCGCCGCGCTGGCGATCGCCTGCGTCGCGCTCGCCGGCGCTGCGGGCGCAGCGTCCACCGCGGGCTCGCCCGTCTCGGCCAAGCTCAACGTCAAGGCCGAGGTCCCGGCGCCCAAGGGCGGCAAGGGCACCGGGTCGTTCAGCGGCACCCTCAACGGCAGCAAGCTGACCTGGAAGCTGACGTGGGGCACGCTCTCCGGCCCCGCGAACGCCGCGCACATCCACCTCGGCAAGGCCGGCAAGGCCGGCAACGTCGTCGTGCCGCTGTGCGCCGGCGCCACCTGCAAGTCGGGCGTCCATGGCACCGTGACGCTCAAGGCGGCCGTGCTCAAGGCGCTCAAGGCCGGTGGCACGTACGTGAACATCCACACGGCCAAGAACCCCGCGGGCGAGATCCGCGGGCAGATCGCAGTCATGTAGCAGGGACCGCGGGGAGGCGGGCCGGCTCGGCCCCCTCCCCGTTACCCGGCCGCCACGAGCAGCACGCCGACCATGGTCATCACGGAGCCGGTCTGCTGGACTCGCGTGACGCGCTCGCCGAGATGGATGCGGGCGAGCGCGACCGTCACCACCGGGAACAGCGAGCTCAGCACGGCGGTGATCGCGAGCAGCTGCAGCGTCGTCGCGACCGAGTAGGCGAGGTTCGCCAGCATGTCGAGCACGCCGATGCAGGCGATGATCGCGATGCCCCGGCGATCCACCTTCGGCACGCTGCGCCGCGCGAGGATGAAGAGGCCGATCATCGAGATCGAGGTCACGCGCAGGACGAACGAGGCCCAGTACGGGTCGACCACCGAGGCGCGCGAGAAGAGCACCATGACCGTGCCGAGGAGCACAGCGGCGAGCACGCCGAAGCCGATGCCGCGGCGACCGCGCGCGTGGCCGTCAGCCTGCGTCCAGGAGACCAGAACGACGCCCGCCAGGGTGGCGACGATGCCCGCGAGCTGGACGGGCGCCGGCCGTTCGCCGCGCACGAGGCCGTAGATGACGGGGATGGAGGCGCTGGAAGCGAGCACGGGGGCGACGATCGAGATCGGCCCGTACGAGAGCGCCAGATAGAAGATCACGATGCAGACCGAGGCCAGGGCGCCCCCGTAGGCCGCAGGGAGCATCGCCTCGGTCCCGGGCCAGCGCGTGCCGCGCAGCGCGACGACCGCCGAGATCACGATCAGGCCCGCCGTCTGCGAGATCACCACGACCGAGAGCACCTTGTGCGAGCGCGTCTGGAGGCCGCCGAGATAGTCGGCGAACCCCCACATCAGCGATCCCGACAACGCGAGCAGCACGCCGAGCATCGGCGCATGCTCACAGGCCGCGGTTTACGGCTGCGCCGCCACCAGGGATTCGACCGCGTCCAGGAACGCGACGTAGTAGGCCTCGGCGGCCGACTCTCCCTCGGGCTGCCCGTGACGCTCGATCGCCGCGACCAGGTGGTCGCGGAACGAGCTCCACGGCAACTCCAGCTGCTCGAGCACGACGACGCCCATGCCGAGCACCCTGCCGTGCCAGGCCTCGTCGAAGACGAGCTCGCCGTTCAGGCGCGGCAGCGGCGCGTAGCCGCTGAGAGCCGCGTCGACCTCGGCCAGTCCCGTGCTCACGGCCTCGCGCTCGCGGGTGCCTCGACGCGCGCAACGCCGATCATCGCGTCCCGCGTGACGAGCGCGGCGAGCTGCTCCTCGCTCAGGTCGTCGGTGCCCTCGGGGCGCTCGGGAAGCACGAGGTAGCGCACCTCGGCACTCGAGTCCCACACGCGCAGCTCGATGTCCGGGTCGAGCTCGAGACCCATCTCACCGAGCACCTTGCGCGGCTCCGCGACGACGCGTGCGCGGTACGCGTAGCTCTTGTACCAGGTGGGTGGCAGCCCGAGCACGGGCCACGGGTAGCACGAGCAGAGCGTGCAGACGATCACGTTGTGGACGCTCGGGGTGTTCTCGACGACGACCATGTGCTCGCCCTCGACCCCCGCGAAGCCGAGCTCGGCGATCGCCGGGCTGCCGTCGCTGAGCAGCCGTGCCTTGTACTCGGGATCGACCCATGCGTGCGCTATGACGCGGGCGCCGTTCTGCGGGCCGACGTCGTTCTCGTAGTAGGAGACGACGGCGTCGATCGCGTCGGTCGAGACGAGGCCGCGCTCGACCAGCAGCGCCTCGAGGGCGCGCGCTCTCAGCTCGGGCTGCGAGGCCGGGCGCTCGTGATGGCCGCCGTGGTCGTGCCCGTGGTCGTGGTCGTGGTCGTGCATCAATCGGGTCCCTCCTCGAGGTACGACTCCGAGAGATCGACGAGCACGCGGAAGCCCGGCTCCTCGCCGGGCCCGAAGAGGTCCTCGGAGCGGAAGCGCACGGCGTACAGCGCCTCGGGCGGCGCCTCCTCCCCCCGCGCGACCGCATCGGGGAGCTTGGCATCGCCGTGGACGCGCTCGATCACGCCCGGCGCGCCGCGCACGTAGCGGGGGCAGCGCGTGTGACCGGCAGGCCGCATGCGGATCACGCGAACGCGCTGGCCGGGGCGGTAGCGCGGCGCCGCGGCAGCCTCCATCGGCGCTCCGTTCCGTTGCAGGGCGACGCAGCGCTCGGCCATCTCGGGGTCGCTCCGCTCGGGCAGCGGCCCTGTCGCGAAGCGGGCCATGCCCTCCTCGATCTCGTCGGGCGTGAGCGTCCCGTCGCGCTCGAGGCGGCGCTCCACGCCGTACATCCAGCGCTCGTAGTACGACGCGGCGAGGTACTCGGCCGGCGGCATCGACTCGATCGCCGCGCGGAACATGCCGGAGCCGATGCCGGCGACCCTCGTGACCCGGGCCATTCCGTACACGCGGCGCTCCCACTCGGCGTGGAAGTTCGCGTCGTCCGGAATCATCGGCCCGAAGCCGTCCATCCCGCCCATGTCGTGGATGCCGTCCACACGCGAATCCTACGCCGCGCGCAGACGCCTCCGCCACGCGGACCGAGAGCGCGCTCTAGGCGGGCCCGCCGCCCGCGGACGAGTCGCGCGTCCAGAAGCGCAGGCGCTGCGTCGGATCCGGCTCGGAGGGATCCCCGGAGCCCGGCGGTCCCGCCTCCTCGATGCGCGCAAGCGAGTGCTGCAGCAGGTCGGCGAACGCACCCAGGTCGGCCTCCTTGCGCGCGAGCGAGCGCTCCAGTCCGCTCAGGCGCTCCTCGAGCCTGCGCACTTCCTGCTCGCGGCGATCGAGCTCGACCTGGCGGTGGTCGAAGACGCTGAGGCGGCCTCGGCCCCGCTCGCCGCGGTCCTCTTCCGGTGCCGGCTCGCTCGGAGCCGGCTCCTGGCGGCGACGGGCGCGGCGCTCGCGCTCCCGCTCGAGGTCCTCCTCGATCTCGTCCAGCTGCTCCTCGCGACGCCGCATCTCCTCGAGCTTGCGGTCGAGCTCGCGCGCGTCGCGCTCCAGCGCGCGCTCGCGGTCGGCCTGGTGATCCTCGGCCTCGGCCAGCTCGTCGCTGCGCCGCCGCAGTGAGTCCGTGAGCAGCCGCAGCTCGGCCTCGCGCCCTTCGATCTCCCGCGCGCGCTCCTCGGCCTCGCGCAGCGCCGCGGCGCGCTCCCGCACGCTCGCCTCGCCGGCTGCCAGCTCCGCTGCTCGCACCGCCAGGTCCGCCTGGATGGCATCCAGCTCGGCGCGCTCGGTCTCGACGCTCGCTGCAGCCTCTCGACTCTGCTCGATCTCGACCCGCAGGGCCTCGAGTGCTGCACGGCCGTCGCGCAGGCGCTGCTCGCGTCGCGCGAGCTCGGCGTCGCGCCCTTCGATCTCCTCGGCCTGGCTGACGAGCTCGGCAGCACGCTCGCCGAGCGCAAGCTCCTGCCTCGCGAGCTCTGCCTGACGCCCCGCCTCGCCCTCGGCCAGCTCTGCCTCGCGCGCCGCCAGCTCGGCCTCGCGTCCCGACAGCTCGGCCAGCGCGGCCTCCCGCTCCGTGAGCTCGTCGGCGCGGCGCTGTGCCTCCGCGCGCGAGGCCTCGAGCGCTGCCTCGGCGCCCGCCAGCTCGGTCTCGCGCGTCGCGAGTGCAGCCTCCAGCTCGCGCAACGCCTCCTCGCGGCTCTCGTTGTCGGCGGAGCTGCGCTCTCCCAGCTCGACGACGGTGCGCTCGAGCTCGGTGCAGCTGGCCTGCAGGCGGGCGATCTGCGCGCGTGCCTCGGCCTCCTCGATGCGGGCCTGGTCGAACTCGGCGCGCATCTCGGTGTGCGCGGTCTCGCGCTCGCGCACGCGTGCCCGTGCAGCCTCCAGGTCGACCTCGCGCTGGCGCAGCTGCTCCTGCAGGCGATCGAACGCCTCGCTGCGGAGCTGCTCCGCCTCGCGCCGGCGGTCCAGCTCGGCCTCGCGCGATGCGATGGCCTGCTCCAGCAGCGCGGTGCGATCGTCTCGCGCCTCCAGCTCTCCGACCTGCTCGGCGGCGGCCGCGAGCTCGTGCTCGAACTCGCTGCGCATCGTCTCGCTCTGCTGCTTTGCCGCCTCGAGCTCGGCCATCAGCCGCGCACGCTCCGCCTCGAAGCCGCCCACCTGGGCCTCCAGGCCGGCTCGGGAGGCGAGCGCCGCGTCGCTCTCGGCGCGCAGCTGCTCGAGCTCCGCGTTGCCCTCGTCCAGCGCGGCCCGCAGCTGTGCCAGCTCGGTGAGTGCTCCGCCTGCGCGCGCCTCGACGTCGTCCAGCTGCGCCTGTGCGCTGGCGGCCTGCGCCTGGGCGGCGACGAGCGCGCTCTCGCGGTCGGCGATCTCCTGCGTGAGGCGATCGAGGTCGGACTCGCGCTCCCGCAGCGCCGTCTGCGCGCGCTCGACCTCGGCCGCGAGCTCCCCTGCTCCAGCCAGCTCGGTGCGCAGCGCCTCGATCTCGTCGGCGCGCTCCGACAGCGCGCCGGCCTGCGCGGCGAGCTCAGCCTCGAGCTCTGGCACGCGCGTGCGCTGTGCGCGGGCGTCGTCGAGCTTCACGCGCGCCTCGGCGAGCGTCGCGCGCGCATCCTCGAGCTCGCGCTCGAGCTCGGCCGCGCGCTCCGCGTCGGCGGCGTTCGACTCGGCCTTCTGCTCGGCGCCGGCCAGATCCGTGCGCAACGCCTCGGCCTGCGCGCGCGCCTCCTCCAGCTGCGCCTCGAGCTCGGCGGCGCGCTCGGCGGACGCCGCGGCCGTCTCCTCCAGCTGCGCCTCCAGCGCGGGCACGCGCTCGGCCGAAGCCGCGGCCGTCTGCGCCTTCTGCTCGGCATCGCCGAGCTGCGTGCGCAGCGCCTCGGCCTGTGCACGCGTCTCCTCGAGCTCCCTCCGGGCGGTCGCAAGCGCGTCGCTCGTCCCGCGCAGCTCGATCGCCTCCTGCTCGAGCCGGTGCTCGGCGTCGCGCGATGCGGCCAGGGCCTCTGCGGCAAGCGTGGCCTGCGCGTCGCGCTCGACCAGCTGCGCCTCGAGCGCGGCCACGCGCTGCTCGGCGGCTCCGGCCAGCTCCGCGCGGTCGCGCACTGCCGCGAGCTCGCTCTCCAGCTCGCCCACCCGCGTGCGCGCGGCGTCCGCCTGCTCCCGGGCCTTCGCGAGATCGCCGACCACGGACGAAGCGGCTGCCTCCCGCTCCTCCAGCTGCGTCTCGGCCGCCTCGGCGCGGTCCTGTGCGAGCGCAAGCTCCGCCGCAGCGGCCTCGGCTGCGGCCGTCGCCTGCTCGGACTGCTCGGCGGCGCGCTTCTCGAGCTCGGCGATGCGCTCCTCGGCGGCATCGGCCGCGGCCGCGCGCGAGCGCGCCGCGGGCAACTCCCGCTCCAGATCTTCCAGCAGCGCGCGTGCCTCGTCGCGCTGCGTCTCCGCGCTCTCGAGCCGGGCGGC
>Ga0070678_100001865_pt1 | contig 11367 bp, 10 predicted proteins | sample KBSM73metaG_FD_65647 | JGI IMG/M metagenome (GOLD analysis project Ga0070678, IMG submission 65647) | Miscanthus rhizosphere microbial communities from Kellogg Biological Station, Michigan, USA - KBS M7-3 metaG | ecosystem: Host-associated > Plants > Roots > Rhizosphere > Soil ...
GTCCGCATGGTGCGGCGTCAGCGATCGGCCAAGATAGAGGTAAGACATGGCTCTTTACGAGCACGTGTTCCTTGCGCGCCAGGATCTGGCACAAGCGCAAGTGGACGCACTGGCGGAAGCCGCCACCAAGATCATCGAGGACAATCAGGGCAAGGTCGTCAAGACCGAGACCTGGGGCCTGCGCAGCCTGGCCTATCGCATCGCGAAGAACCGCAAGGCGCATTACGTGATGCTCGAGATCGACGCGCCGGGTGCGGTCGTCGCCGAGCTGGAGCGCCAGACCCAGATCAACGAAGACGTGATCCGCTACATGACCGTCAAGGTCGACGAGCACGAGACCGGTCCGTCGGTGATGATGCGCAAGAATGAGCGTGATCGCGAACGTCGCAGCGAGCGCGGCGATCGCAACGACCGCGGTCCCCGCGGCGGTTTCGACGGCGAATAAGGAGCAACGACCATGGCACGACCCTTTTTCCGCCGCCGCAAGAGCTGCCCGTTCTCCGCGAAGGACGCCCCCCGGATCGATTACAAGGACGTCCGCCTGCTGCAGGGCTTCGTCTCCGAGCGTGGCAAGATCGTCCCCTCGCGCATCACTTCGGTGAGCGCGAAGAAGCAGCGCGAGCTGGCCCAGGCCATCAAGCGCGCGCGTCACCTGGGCCTGCTGCCCTACCTCGTTAAGTAAGGAGCGCCCGCGATGGACGTTATTTTGCTGGAGCGCGTCGAGAAGCTCGGCGCTATCGGCGATGTCGTGAAGGTCAAGGACGGCTTTGCCCGTAACTACCTTCTGCCGAACAAGAAGGCGCTGCGCGCCAACGAAGCCAACCGCAAGGTGTTCGAATCGAACCGCGCTCGCATCGAGGCCGACAATGCGTCGCGCCGTACCGATGCCGAGAAGGAAGCCAAGAATTTCGATGGCGTGGCGATCACCCTGATCCGTCAGTCGTCGAACACCGGCCAGCTCTACGGCTCGGTCGCGGTCCGCGACCTGGTCGAGGCGCTCGAGGCCGATGGCCACAAGGTCGCCAAGTCGGCGATCGTGCTCGCCAAGCCGATCAAGGCGATCGGCGTGTACGACGTGAAGGTCCAGCTGCACCCCGAGGTCGCGGTGACCGTCAAGGTCAACGTCGCCCGCTCGCCCGAAGAGGCCGAGATGCAGTCGAAGGGCGTCGACGTCATGGCGCAGATGTTCGAGGAAGGCCGCGAGGTCACCGGCTTCACCGAGGATTACGATCCCAATGCCGAGCCGGGCGCGACTGCCGAGGCTCAGCCTGAAGCGGCTCCGGCTGCCGAGGAAGCCTCGGAAGCCTGAACCTTTCGACTTCAGACATAGAAAAAGGGCCGTCCGGATCGCTCCGGGCGGCCCTTTTCTTGTGCGACCCTTCGGGGGTTTAGGGTCGCGGGTCGACGCTCTTGGGGGGATCAGAGCGTCGTAACGTAGGCGCCGACAACCGCGGTCAGCGGGATGAGCGCGAAGATCACAGGCAGAACCTTGCTCACGGCTTCGTTTCCTTCGGCCGTCATGGCCGTTGGCGATGAAATGCGTACGAGGCGGCTTTCTTTCCAGAAGATGAACGGGAAACTTATCGTTTCAGGATGATAATGGCAGCTTCGGAACGATCACTTCCGCCCGAACAATTTCTCGATATCGCCGTGCGCCAACTTTACCCAGGTCGGACGGCCGTGGTTGCACTGACCCGAATGCGGCGTGACTTCCATCTCGCGGAGCAGCGCGTTCATCTCGGCGACCGACAACACGCGGCCGGCACGGACCGAGCCGTGGCAGGCCATGGTCGAGGCGACATGGTCTAGCCGTTCCTTGAGGCTCAGCGCTTCGTCGAACGCCGCGAGTTCGTCGGCGAGATCAGTGACGAGCCCGGTGACATCCCCCTGCCCCAGCAACGCCGGCGTCGAGCGGACCAGCATCGCGCGCGGGCCGAAACGCTCCAGGTCGAGGCCGAGTTCGGCCAGTTCCTCGATCCGCGCCTCGAGCCGGTCACAGGCGGGTTCATCGAGTTCGATCACTTCCGGAAGCAGAAGCGCCTGTGCAGCCACCTTGCCGCCAGCCAGCGCGGCGCGCATGCGTTCGAGGACTAGGCGTTCGTGCGCAGCATGCTGGTCGACCAGCACCAGGCCGTCTTCGGCTTCCGCAACGATATAGGTTTTGGCAACCTGGCCCCGCGCGACACCGAGTGGATGCGCGACGGTGTCCGGCGGCGGCGCCCAGGCCGGTTCGGCGCGCGCCAGCGGCGGCGGCGCGTTGAAGCTGGGCCGACGCTCGAACACCGCCGAAGGCAGGCGCGACATCGTCAGTGTCTCGCCTTGCGGCTCGTCCCACAAGGTTGGCGTCGGCGCGATCGGCTCGGGCCGCCACGCGGCGAGTGCCGCCTCATCCGGACGTTGCGCGCTGCGATGCCCCGCCTCGTCGAGCGCTCGGCGCAGGCCACTGACGATCAGTCCGCGGATCATCTGCGGCTCGCGGAAGCGCACCTCGGTCTTGGCGGGGTGGACGTTGACGTCGACCATGTCCGCAGGAAGGTCGAGGAACAGCGCCACCACGGGATGGCGGTCGCGTGCCAGCATCTCGGCATAGGCGCCGCGCACCGCGCCCGCGAGCAGCCGATCTTTCACCGGCCGGCCGTTGACGAACAGATATTGATGATCGGCTATGCCACGGTTGAAAGTCGGCAGGCCTGCGACACCGCCCAGCCGCACGCCCTCGCGCTCCAGGTCGATCGCGACGCTGTTCTCGATCAGCGCGCGATCGGTCAGCGCGGCGACGCGGCCGGGGCGATCCTCCGGCGCGTTGGTCGACAGCGCCCGCCTGCCGTCATGCTCGACCGAAAAGGCGATATCGGGCCGCGCCATCGCCAGGCGCCGCACCACATCGAGGCTCGCGCCATATTCGGCCCGTGGGCTGCGCAGGAATTTGCGCCGCGCGGGGACTCTGTCGAACAGCGCCTCGACGCGAACGCGCGTGCCCGGCGGGAGTGCCGCCGGCCCCTCTTCCACCACCGCGCCATTGTCGACCACGCGCCGCCACCCATCGGCACCGCGCACCCGGCTTTCGAGCGTCAGCCGCGCGACGCTGGCGATCGACGGCAGCGCCTCTCCGCGAAAGCCCAAAGTGACGACATTCTCGATCGCCTCATCGGGCAGTTTCGAGGTGGCGTGGCGCTCCAATGCGAGCGCCATATCGGCCGCCGACATGCCGCATCCGTCGTCGATCACCTCTATCAAATCGATCCCGCCAGAGGCCAGTTTGACGGCAATTCGGGTCGCTCCCGCATCGACCGCGTTTTCGACCAATTCCTTCAACGCACTGGCGGGTCTTTCGACCACTTCACCGGCGGCGATACGGTTGACGAGATGCTCCGGGAGGCGGCGTATTGACATGGGTTTGACTCTAGACCAAGCGACGCCATCCCGCGACCGCAAATGCCAATAAACCGGAGCCCGGATTTGGCTTTGGCGGACGGGACGAAACAACCCGGCGCATGTTGTCACATCGGCCTCGAATTCGGACGGTCAAAAACGAAATGGTCTTCTCGCGTTTCTTCAAATTCATGTCGCATGACATGGCGATCGATCTGGGGACGGCCAATACCGTCGTCTACCTGCGTGGCCGCGGCGTCGTCCTCAACGAACCGTCGGTCGTGGCGGTCGAGACGATCAACGGGGTCAAGAAGGTCAAAGCCGTCGGCGACGACGCCAAGCTGATGATGGGCAAGACGCCCGACAGCATCCAGGCGATCCGCCCGCTGCGCGACGGCGTCATCGCCGACATCGACGTCGCCGAGCAGATGATCAAGCACTTCATCCACAAGGTGCATGGCGGGCAACGCCGCTTCATGCGCTGGCCGCAGATCGTGATCTGCGTGCCGTCGGGCTCGACCTCGGTCGAGCGCCGCGCGATCCGCGATGCCGCGTCGAACGCCGGTGCCAGCCAGGTATGGCTGATCGAGGAGCCGATGGCCGCGGCGATCGGTGCCGACATGCCGGTGACCGAGCCGATCGGATCGATGGTCGTCGATATTGGCGGCGGCACGACCGAAGTCGCCGTGCTGTCGCTGCGCGGCCTCGCTTATACCACGTCGGTGCGCGTCGGCGGCGACAAGATGGACGAAGCGATCGTCTCCTACGTCCGCCGCAACCATAATCTGTTGATCGGCGAAGCGACCGCGGAGCGGATCAAGCAGGAAGTCGGTACCGCCAAGCCGCCCGCGGACGGCATCGGCCAGACGATCCACATCAAGGGTCGCGACCTGGTCAACGGCGTGCCCAAGGAAATCCAGATCAACCAGGGCCAGATCGCCGAGGCGCTGTCCGAGCCGGTCGGGACGATCGTCGAAGGCGTGCGCATCGCGCTCGAGAATACGGCGCCCGAACTCGCCGCCGACATCGTCGACCAGGGCATCGTGCTCACTGGTGGCGGCGCGTTGCTGGCAGGGATCGACGAAGTGTTGCGCGATGAAACCGGCCTGCCGGTGACGATCGCCGAGGACCCGCTGACCTGCGTCGCTTTGGGCACCGGCCGCGCGCTGGAAGATCCGATGTTCCGCGGCGTGCTGCATAACGCTTGATTGAGTCTCGGGCCTGATCCAAGCCTGAGAGCGAAAGAATCCCGGGACTTCGGGGTGCGAGGGAAGTGAATGGCGTCGCCACGCAACCGGCGCCCGGGTTATTCGCGGCGGGCGCAATATAGTCTGTTCATCGGCTACGTGATCGCGATCGCGGGCGTGCTTGTCGGCGCGATCCTGTTGCTGATCTCCAAGCTCGATCCACCCGCTTTCTCGGCGTTGCGCGCCGGGACGGCGGAAATCACCGCGCCGGTCAGCTGGGGCGTCGGCTCGGTCGTGCGCGGGATCGGATCGATCCCGGGATGGGTCGGCAGCTATTTCGGCGTACATGGCGAAAATGCGCGACTGAAGGAGCAGGTCGAGCGCCAGGAGCAAGTGCTGCTGAAAGCGCGCGCGATCGCCTATGAGAATATCCGCCTCAAGAAGCTGCTCAACATGCGCGAGCCGGCGATCGAGGACATCATCAATGCGCGGCTGGTGAGCTCGTCGGCATCGAGCACGCGGCGCTACGCCCTGGTCTATGCCGGCATCGCCCAGGGCGTTCATGCCGGCATGCCGGTGCGCGGCCCCGATGGGCTGGTCGGCCGGGTGATCGAGGCGGGTCCGGATACCGCGCGCGTGTTGATGATCATCGACCCCGAAAGCGTGATTCCGGTGCGGCGCCTGAAGGACGGCGCGCCGGGCTTCGCTGCGGGGCGCGGCGACGGCCTGCTCGAAGTGCGGCCGATCGCCATGACGACCGGCCAGTTCGCCCCGGGCGACATCCTGGTAACCTCGGGGACGGGCGGCATCTTCCCGCCCAACGTACCGGTCGCCAAGGTCACCGAGCGCGGCCGCGACAGCGCGCTCGCCATGCCGCTGGCGCGCCCCGATGCGCTCGATTTCGCGACGGTGATGAAGACCTATCTGCCACCACCGCCGCCATCCGCGCCGGACCCGCGTCCGTGAGTCGGCCGCCGAGCGCCTTCGCTCCCCAGACCTCGCCTACCGGCCAGTGGCTCATTCCCGTCGGCTCGGTGATGGCGGGGTCGCTGGTCACCGTGATTCCGTTCATCGCGACCTTTCCCGTGCTGCCGCCGTTCGGCCTGATGATCCTGCTCGGCTGGCGGCTGATGCGTCCCGAGGCCTTGCGGGTCTGGGCGCCGATTCCGTTCGGGCTGTTCGACGATCTGGTCAGCGGTCAGCCATTGGGCAGCGCGGTGATGCTGTGGAGCATGGCGTTTCTGGCGATCGATATGCTCGACCAGCGGCTGGTGGCGCGCGATTTCTGGCAGGATTGGGTGCTGGCGACCGGCGCGATCGCCTTTGCGTTGATCGGAGGACGCTTGATTGCGACCGGGATAGAGGCGCATGTCGATACCCTGTTGTTGTTTCAGGTGATCGTCGCGGTGCTGCTCTATCCCTTCGTCGCTCGGTTGGTCGCCTGGCTCGACCTCAAACGGGGCCGTGCGTGAATCGTCCGACGCGCCTGGTCAACGAGGTCCAGCAATCCTACAGCTTCTCGCGCCGCGCGCTCGTGCTGGGCGCGGCGCAAGGCGCGGTCGCGGTGGCGTTGGCCAGCCGCATGACCTGGCTCGCGGTGATCGAGAACCAGCGCTACCAGTTGCTGGCGGAAAGCAATCGCGTCAACCTGACGATGATCCCGCCTCGGCGCGGCTGGATCATCGACCGCTATGGCCATCCGATCGCCAATAACCGCACCGATTTCCGCGTCGACATCATCCCCGATCGCCTGCCCAAGGAGCAGATCGATCAGGTGCTGAAACTGCTCCAGCAATTACTGTCCCTGCCCCCCGAACAGATCGCGCGGATCCAAACCGACCTGAAACGCGCCGCCGGCTTCCAACCGGTCCAGGTCGCGGAAAATCTCGATTGGGAACGGTTTGCCGCGATCCAGGTGCGCTTGCCCGAACTGCCCGGCGTGGCGCCGACGCGCGGTTATTCGCGAAGCTATCCCGCAGGACCCGCGGTCGCGCATTTGACCGGCTATGTCGGCGCGGCGTCGGCCGAGCAGTACAAGCAGACGAAGAACCCGCTATTTATCACACCAGGCTTCAAGATCGGCAAGGATGGTCTTGAAAAAGCGCTGGAAGAGAATTTGCGCGGCTCGCCCGGCGCCAAGCGCGTGGAAGTGACCGCGCATGGCAAACTGGTGCGCGAGCTGGCAACGCGGCAGGACGTGCCGGGTCACAACCAGCGGCTGACGATCGACGCGGGCCTGCAGGAATATGCCGCGCGCCGGCTCGGCACCAATTCAGGTTCGGCAGTCGTCATCGACATCACCAGCGGCGACCTGCTCGCCTTCGTGTCGATGCCCGCTTACGACCCGAACAGCTTTTCCGACGGCATCAGTCACCTCGAATGGAAGATGTTGTCGGATAACGATCACGTGCCGTTGATGAACAAGGTTCTCCAGGGCCTCTATCCTCCCGGCTCGACGGTCAAGCCGATGAACGGCCTGGCGTTGCTTCGCGCCGGTGTCAGTCCCGATGACCGTATCAGTTGTGGCGGCGCGCTCAGGGTCGGCAACGGCATTTTCCACTGCCATAAGAGATCGGGACACGGCCCGCTCAATCTCAAACAGGCCATCATGGCCAGCTGCGACATCTATTTCTACGAGATGGTCCGGCGGCTGGGTTATGATCAGGTCGCGCCCGTCGCGCGGACGTTGGGGCTTGGGCAGAAGTTCGACCTCCCCTTCTCTACCCAGCGCTATGGCACCGTTCCGGACAGCGCCTGGAAGCTGAAGAAATACAGGGCCGAGTGGACCGTCGCCGATTCGCTCAACGCGTCGATCGGCCAGGGTTATGTGCTCGCCAATCCGATCCAGCTCGCGGTGATGGCCTCGCGCATCGCGTCCGGGCGGTCGCTGCAGCCGCGCATCGTGATGAACGGCACCGCGCCGACCGCCAACCCGTTGCCGCTCAACCCCGAACATCTCGCCTATATACGCGACGCGATGTACGGCGTGGTCAACCAGGGCGGTACCGGCGGCCGCGCGCGCCTCAACATTCCCGGTGTCTCGCTCGGCGCCAAGACCGGCACCGCACAGGTCCGGCGCATCACCATGGCCGAGCGCGCCGGCGGCGTGCGTTCGAATGCCTCGCTGCCGTTCAAGATGCGCGACCACGCTTTGTTCATCTGCTTCGCGCCGGTCGAAAACCCACGCTATGCCGCCGCCATCGTGCTCGAACATGGCGGCCATACCGTGACCAATCTCGACACACCGGGCATCGGACGCGACATCATCACCTATCTGCTCGACCGCGACCGCGCGCTGAAATCCTTAGCCGAGGTCGAACCGACCTGGGGCGGCGACATCGCCACGCGCATGGCGGCCGAGACCGCCGCCTATAAGAGCCAGATCTCGCTGGTACAGGGCGCGCAGACCGAGACCAACGCCACCGCGGCGCCAACCGATGCCCCGGCGGTCGAGGCCGCGACCGACGCCGCCAATTCATCGGCGGCGGCGATCGCCAATACCGCGCAACCCGCCGAAGAAGGATCGCGCGAGGCGACCAATGACTAGAGGATCTTCCGCCAATCTGGGCTTCGTGCCCGAGCCGCTCGCGCAATTGCCGTGGAAAGTGATCCTGCTGGTCCTGGCGATCGGCTGTTTCGATCTGCTGGTGCTTTATTCGGCGGCTGGAGGGCATATCCGCCCCTGGGCGCTGTCGCAGGGTGTCCGCTTCTTCGTCCTGCTCGGCGGCGCGATGGCCTTGTCGCGCGTGCGCGAAAGCACCTGGAGCTCGATCAGCCTGCCCGTTTACGGCGTTATCATCCTGATGCTGCTCGGCGTCGAAATCCTTGGCAAAGTCGCCGGCGGCGGCCAGCGCTGGCTCGAACTCGGCATCATCCGGCTGCAGCCGTCCGAACTGATGAAGCCCTTCATCGTGCTCGCCTGCGCGCGATTTTACGAGATGCTGCCACCGGCCGAGATAAGAAAGTTCGGCGCGATCTGGCCACCCTTGGTGCTGATCGGCATCCCCGCCGCGCTGGTCATGCTGCAGCCTGATCTCGGCACCGCGCTGATGATCACCGCCGGCGGCGTCACGGTGATGTTCCTGGCCGGCATTCCGCTGCGCCTGTTCATCGGCGGCGGGCTGGCCGGCGCGATCCTGGCACCGATCGCGTTCAACTTCGTGCTCCATGATTACCAGCGCAATCGCATCCTGATCTTCATGGATCCGGAAAGCGATCCGCTCGGCACCGGCTATCATATCAGCCAGTCGAAGATCGCGATCGGTTCGGGCGGCATTTTCGGCAAAGGGTTCTTGAACGGCACGCAGAGCCACCTGGATTACCTGCCCGAGGGGCATACGGACTTCGCCCTGGCGACGATGATGGAAGAATGGGGGCTGGTCGGCGGCGTGCTGCTGATCATTGCCTGGTTCACGATCATCTGGTGGGCGGTGAATATCGCGCTGAAAGCCGAAGGGCGTTTCGCCCGACTAACGGCCGCCGGTCTGGCGACGACCCTGTTCTTCTACGTCTCGATCAACATGGCGATGGTGATGGGCATGGCGCCGGTGGTCGGCGTGCCGCTGCCGCTGATCAGCTTCGGCGGATCGTCGCAGCTGACGGTGCTGTTGTGCATCGGCATCCTGATGTCGCTCGACCGCCAGAACCGGCAACAGACCCGCTGGTAGCGGGGATGCGCAAAAAAGGGTTTGCAAAGCCCGATCGCGATGCTAACGGCCTCGCTCCCCGATCGGGGGTCGCCTCTTAGGCGGCAGCCGCAAGCCGGCATGGACGCATAGCTCAGTTGGTAGAGCAGCTGACTCTTAATCAGCGGGTCCTAGGTTCGAGCCCTAGTGCGTCCACCACCTTTTCAATGACTTAACGGGCATGAAACGAGTCAGCCAAGGGCGGCTCAACGGCGAGACGCAAGAGATCGTCGGCCGCCGCGAAGCTCCGCAATTCTACCCGCTTGCCCAGGGTCCTATTTGGGACACATGTCCGAGATCGGATTTGATCCCTTGGCTGTCAGAAGGCCGAGCCGGTAAGGAAGCTGGATGTAATCGGCGGGGTGAACCGACGGGTCGTTACCCTGGAACAGAAACCGAAGTGGCTTGCAGGGGTCGATGACCTGGGTCTGATCCGTCGTGTCCCGGATCAGTTCGCCATGGGAAACGCCCTCGGACCAGATGCCTTCCACATTGTCTGCTGTCGCGAAGGGATTCTTGGCGGCTGTGCCCAGCGGTTCCCAAGTGCCTTCCAAACCGTCGCTTTTCCATATCCGGAAATAACGTCCCTTCGGGCTGATCGCCTCCACGACGGTAAGGTAGGTATTAGTTCCCTTTACCCGATAGTGGCTGCTTGCCTCGAATGCGTCGTCTCGAGGCTCGGTGATGACGATGACGGTATTGTGAAAGCCGTTCGGGAATTGATCTATTCCCGTCTCCGACCGCATGACGTGACCATTATCGTCGGTGTTGAAGAGATAGCACTTGGTGTCGTTGCAGATAATGTAGAAGTCGAGCCATCCCCTCCCCGCCGGTGGCTTGATGATGTCGGGCGCCGTGGCAAAGAACGGCCGAGCAGGGCTCCAGGACATCGGGTCGTCGATGTTGGTCGTGGTGGAATACATCGGATCGCCGCCCTGAAAGATCAGATACCAGAGCTTTTTCGGAGCAAAGTAGAACACTTCCGGTGCCGCCCGGTACCCAGGACCTATCGGCGATTTGTCGAGGGGGAATATCGGCGCCGTCGATGCGGACGACCAATCGGCGAAGCTTGTATAGGCGATGCCCCATCCCTTCGACCCGGCCGTGGTCATGAAGACATGGTATTTTCCGTTCGCAAATACGATGGATGGATCCTTTACCGCGTAAACGGTCTGGGATGGATCAGCTTGCGGTCCGATCAACGGTGCGCTTGATTTCCAGTGAAAGACTCCGTGGGGCGGCGTCCAGGATGACGGGGATAAGCCGGCAGAGGCCCTGCCGCCGGCGCATCCGGCCAACATGGCCGCGGCTGCCAGGCCCACTGAACAGAATGCCAGGGCCTTCGTTCCCAGCATGTTTTTTGGCGAGTTCATAGAATGAAAAGCTGGCGCAGGAGCTGGAGTGGGCGCCGGCGTTCCGCTTCCGGCTGCGGTTACCGCTCCACGCACAGTCGGGCCGAACGCAACCAGTCCCGACAGCGGCACCTGTCGGTGCGCTCGCCCACAAAATTTCATTTCCTCGTCCCCGGCTCGTCGGCCGACAACGCTTGCGCGCTGCCGCCGAGTTCATGACGGGGCTATACGTCATCAAAAATGGCGCTTCGGGAATTGTTTCGGGCCGGAAGATGATGGCTCTGAAATGGACGCGGCGACAGCGAACTGGCCGCAGCGCCGGCTCGCCCGTCCGAATCAAGATTATTAGAGGTATCAGCGGATCCTAGATCGGGATCCAATATATCCTGTACTCTTTCAGCCACTTAACAGGAATGAAATAGGCCCCGCCCGGGCCTAGGCAGTTCGCAAGACACATTATAGCCAATCTCTGGTAGCGTTATCAGCACTCCACTTTGTGATATCAGGACGCAAAATGGGGGAGGCATAATGCGGCTTGGGTCGAAATCGTCCGGACTCGTCATATCCGAGCTGGCATCATGCCTGGCCTTAACGCTGATTGCATGCGCATCGCCCGCATCTGCCCTGGATCGAGACGGGCCGGTGGCGCGCGCATCCAAGGGTATGTCGACCGAGACCTGGACGCCGGATAACGGTGACGGCACGTTCACTAATCCATTATTTTATGACGAGTTTTCAGATCCTGACCTGATCCGCGTCGGCGACTGGTTC
>Ga0070678_100001868_pt1 | contig 11362 bp, 11 predicted proteins | sample KBSM73metaG_FD_65647 | JGI IMG/M metagenome (GOLD analysis project Ga0070678, IMG submission 65647) | Miscanthus rhizosphere microbial communities from Kellogg Biological Station, Michigan, USA - KBS M7-3 metaG | ecosystem: Host-associated > Plants > Roots > Rhizosphere > Soil ...
GTGGTCAACGCGGGCGACGGCAAGCACCAGCACCCGACGCAGGCGCTCCTGGACCTGTACACGATCGGGCAGAACGTCGGGCCGGTCGAGGGCCTGCACGTCGCGATCGTGGGCGACGTGCTGCACTCCCGTGTCGCCCGCTCGAACATCCAGGCGCTGACCTTGATGGGTGCGCGCGTGACCCTCGTCGGCCCGCCGGCGCTGATCCCGCGCGGAATCGAGGCGATGGGCTGCGAGGTGTCGACCGACATCGCGGCGATAGGCTCCGCCGACGTCGTCTACGTCCTGCGCATGCAGCGGGAGCGCATGGAGGCGGGCGAGAACTACGTGCCCAGCCTGCGCGAGTACACCGCGCGGTGGGGCGTGACCCCTGCCCGGCTGCGCCCGGGCCAGAAGGTGATGCACCCCGGCCCGATGAACCGCGGCGTGGAGATCGACCCGGCGGTCGCCGACTCGGTCGACGCCCTGATTGAGACGCAGGTCCGCGCCGGCCTGGTCGTGCGGATGGCAGTCCTGTACGACCTGCTCACGCACGGCCCCGTCGAGATCAAGGCCGAGGCGACGGAGGAGGTGGCCTGATGGCCGAGATCCTGCACGGCAAGGCGGGCAACGACGACCTCGTCGTCCGCAGCGCCCGCGTGATCGACCCGGCTCAGGGGATCGACGAGCTGCTCGACGTCCGCGTCGACCGCGGCGTGATCACCGACATCGGCCTGAACGTCAGCCCGAACGGCCACCGGGTGGTCGAGGGGCGAGGGCTGGTGCTGGCGCCTGCCTTCGTCGACCCGCACGTCCACCTGCGCACGCCAGGCCGCGAGGACGAGGAGACGATCGCCTCGGGCACGGCCGCGGCCGCGGCGGGCGGCTTCTGCGCGATCCTGGCGATGCCGAACACGGAGCCGGTGGTCGACTCGGCCGCGGTGCTCGGCTCGCTGATCGAGACGGCCAGGGAGGAGGCCGAGGTGCCGGTCGGCTTCCTCGCCGCGATCACGAAGGGCCAGCGCGGCGAGCAGCTGTCCGAGATGGCCGAGCTGGCCGACGCCGGCGCCGCCGGCTTCTCCGACGACGGCATGCCGGTGGTCGCACCCGGGTTGATGCGGCGCGCGCTGCAGTACCACGCGATCACGGGCCGACGCGTCGCCGTGCACTGCGAGGAGCCGACCCTGTCGCGCTCCGGCCAGATGCACGAGGGGCCGGTCTCCGCCGAGCTCGGCCTCGCGGGCTACCCCTCCGTCGCCGAAAGCGTGATGGTCGGCCGCGACCTCGCGCTCGCGGCGCACGAGGGGCAGGCGATCCACCTGCTCCATCTCTCCGCGCGCGAGTCGGTCGACGAGCTTCGGCGCGCGCAGGCGGCCGGCGTGCGCGCGACCGGCGAGGCCACCCCCCACCACCTCGTGCTGACGGACGACGCCGTCCGGTCGCTCGACCCGAACCTGAAGATGAACCCGCCCCTCCGGGGAGACGACGACCGCTCCGCGCTCGTCGCGGGGGTCCGGGACGGGACGATCTCCGTGATCGCCACCGACCACGCGCCGCACGCGGCCCACGAGAAGGACGTGCCGTTCGAGGAGGCGCCGTTCGGCGTCACGGGCCTCGAGACCGCCTTCGCCGCCCTGAACACCCATCTGGTCGGGCCCGGCCTGCTGACCCTGCCGACGCTGCTCGAGCGCATGTCCGCCGGGCCGGCGCGCGCGTACGGGCTCGAGCCGCCGAGGATCGAGAAGGGAGCGCCCGCCAATCTCGTTCTGCTCGACCCCGATGCCGCGTGGCGCGTGGGCGAGGGCGGCTTCCGGTCGCGCTCCCGGAACTCGTGGCTGCTGGGCGAGACGCTCCGTGGAAAGGTGCGGCTGACCGTCGCCGCCGGCCGGATCGCGTACGCCGCATGATCGCGACCGAGACCGGGCTGGAGGCGTACGCGGCCACGGTGGTCGACGCGATCGATGCGGTCGTGCCGGTCGAAGGCGCGTACGTGCTCGGTTCTGCCCTGCTGGGCGGCTTCGATCCCGAACGGAGCGACCTCGACCTGGTGGTGGTCGTGGAGCGGCCGCCGACGGTGCCGGAGCGGGAGGCGGTGGTCGAGGCGCTCGACCGGCCGGCCCCGCCCGTGCGGAAGCTCGAGCTCGTCGTCTATGCGGCAGGCGCGAAGCCTCCCGCGTACGAGCTGAACTACCCCGACGGCGACGGCGAGCCCGCGTTCTGGTTCGTGCTCGACGCGGCGATCGCCCAGGAGCGGTCGCGCCCGCTGCGCGGACGGTCGTGGCGCGAGCTGCTCGAGCCGGTGACGGAAGCCGAGACGCGCTCCGCCGCGGAGGAGCTGGTCCGCTGGGCGGAGGAGCAGGGCGGCGAGCTCGGCCGTCCGCACGCGCTCCGGGCGCGGCACTACCTCGAGCACGGCGAGTGGATCACGAAGGACGAGGCAAGCCCGTGAGCGGCTTCCTCGTCCTCGAGAACGGGACGGTATTCCCGGGCGAGTCGGTCGCGGCGGACGGCCGTGCCTTCGGGGAAGCGGTGTTCACGACCTCGATGAGCGGCTACCAGGAGACGGTCACCGACCCGAGCTACGCGGGCCAGATCGTCTGCTTCACCGCGCCGATGGTGGGCAACTACGGCGTCTCCGAGGAGCGCAGCCAGTCCGGCGCGGTGCACGCGACCGGCGTGGTCATGCGCGAGATCGGCGGACCGGAGTGGCCCGGCTGGCTGCGGAGCCACGGCGTGGTCGCCCTGGCGGGAGTCGACACGCGTTCGCTCGTCCTGCATCTCCGCGAACGCGGAGCGATGAGAGCCGCCGTGGTTGCCGGTGACGCACCCGTCGAGGAGGTGCTGGCCGAGGTTCGGGCTCTGCCGTCGATGGAAGGCGCTGCGCTCGTCGCCGACGTCTCGCCCCGCGAGCCGTACACGTTCGCGGGCGAGGGAGACGTCCGGGTCGCGGTCGTCGACTACGGGATCAAGCGGTCGATCCTGCAGCTGCTTGCACGCGAGGGCGCCGCGGTCGACGTCTACCCGCACGACGTCGACGCGGACACGCTGGCCGCCCACGACGGCGTGCTGCTCGGCAACGGTCCCGGCGACCCGGCACCGCTCGCCGACGAGACACGCACCGTGCGGGACCTGCTCGGCCGGACGCCGGTGCTCGGCGTGTGTCTCGGCCACCAGCTGCTCGCGCTGGCAACCGGGCATGAGACCTTCAAGCTGCCCTTCGGCCACCGCGGCGCGAACCATCCGGTTGTCGACCACGGGACGCGCCGCGTGCTGGTCACGTCCCAGAACCACGGCTTCGCGGTCGCTCCCGGCGACGGGAAGGGCGTGACGTACACGTCGCTGTACGACGGCACGGTCGAGGGGCTCCACTACCCCGAGCTGCGGGCGCGGTCCGCCCAGTTCCATCCCGAGGCGAGTCCCGGACCGCACGACGGGGCGTCGATCATCGCCGAGTGGGTCGAGGAGCTCAGAGTTGCCTAGGCGCGACGACCTCGAGTCGATCTGCCTGATCGGCTCGGGTCCGATCGTGATCGGCCAGGCGTGCGAGTTCGACTACGCCGGCTGCCAGGCGTTGAAGGTGCTGCGCGAGGACGGGTTCCGAACCGTCGTCGTCAACTCGAACCCGGCGACGATCATGACCGACCCGGGCTTCGCCGATCGCACCTACCTGGAACCGCTCGACCTCGCCGGCGTCGCCGACGTCCTCGAGCGCGAGCGGCCCGACGCGCTGCTGCCGACGATGGGCGGCCAGACGGCGCTGAATCTCTCCTTGCAGCTGGTGGAGGCGGGCGTGCTGGATGCCCTCGGCGTCGAGCTGATCGGGGCGGGACTGGACGCGATCAGACGGGCCGAGGACCGCGAGCTCTTCCGCGAGGCGGTGCGGGGCGTCGGCCTGAACGTGCCCACGTCCACGATCGTGACGTCGCTGGACGACCTGCACGACGTGGCGCTTCCAGCCGTCGTCCGGCCCGCGTTCACGCTCGGCGGTCACGGCGGCGGGTTCGCATCGACCGAGGCCGAGCTCAACCGCCAGGTGGAGGTCGGGCTGTCCGAGAGCCCGATCGGGCAGGTCCTCGTCGAGGAGTCCGTGCGCGGCTGGGACGAGTTCGAGCTCGAGGTGGTGCGGGACAAGCGCGACAACGTCGTGATCGTCTGCTCGATCGAGAACCTCGACCCGATGGGCGTGCACACGGGCGACTCGGTCACGGTCGCCCCGCAGATGACCCTGTCCGACGAGGCGTACCAGGAGCTTCGGGACGCCGCCGCCGCCGTCATCCGCGCCGTCGGCGTCGAGACCGGCGGCTCGAACATCCAGTTCGCGCGGGAGCGCGAGACCGGCGAGCTGCGCGTGATCGAGATGAACCCGCGCGTCTCGCGTTCGTCCGCGCTGGCCTCGAAGGCGACCGGCTACCCGATCGCGAAGGTCGCGGCCAGGCTGGCCGTCGGGTACACGCTCGACGAGATACCCAACGACCTGACGAAGACGACGCCGGCGAGCTTCGAGCCGACGCTGGACTACGTTGTCGTGAAGTTCCCGCGGTTCGCGTTCGAGAAGTTCCCCGGCGCCGACCGGACGCTGGGCACGCAGATGAAGTCGGTCGGGGAGGCGATGGGCATCGGGCGGACGTTCCGCGAGGCGTTCTGGAAGGCGTTCCGCTCGCGTGAGCTGGACGCCGGCGCGGTCACGCCCTGGGAATCGCTGGACGATCTGCCCGAGGGCATTCACCCGTGGTTCCAACGCGAGATCGCCAAGCTCCAGGAAGAGGGCCCGCCGGCGGGGCGGCGCGCCTACCGCAGGGTCGACTCGTGCGCCGGCGAGGTCGCGGCCGAGTCGAACTACTACTACTCGACCTTCGGCGAGGCCGACGAGGCGCCTCCGGCCGGGGACCGACCCCGCGTCGTGATCATCGGCTCCGGCCCGAACCGGATCGGCCAGGGGATCGAGTTCGACTACTGCTGCGTCCACGCCGCCCAGAGCTTCCGGGCGCTCGGCTACGAGGCGGTGATGGTCAACTGCAACCCCGAGACGGTCTCGACCGACTACGACACCTCCGACCGTCTCTACTTCGAGCCGCTCGGCGCCGAGGAGGTGCTCGCCGTCTGCGAGCGCGAGCAGCCCGAGGGCGTGGTCATCCAGTTCGGCGGCCAGACGCCGCTGAAGCTGGCCCGGGCGATCGAGGCCGGCGGCTTCCGGATCCTCGGCACGCCGTACGACGCGATCGACCTGGCCGAGGACCGCGAGCGCTTCGGCGAGCTCCTTTCCGGTCTCGGGATCCGGTGCCCGGAGTGGGGGATCGCCGTCAGCGGCCGCGAGGCTGCGGAGATCGCTCACCGGATCGGCTACCCGGTGCTCGTCCGGCCGTCGTACGTCCTCGGCGGCCGCGCGATGCGGGTCTGCTACCGCGGCAACGAGGTCGTCGAGGCCTTCCACAAAGACTTGAGCGGGAAAGTCCTGGTCGACCGCTTCCTCGAGAACGCGATCGAGATCGACGTCGATGCCCTTTGTGACGGCGAGGAGACGTACGTCGCCGCCGTGATGCAGCATGTCGAGGAGGCGGGCGTCCATTCCGGCGACTCGGCGTGCGTGCTGCCCGCGCCGTCTCTCGACGTCGCTACCGCGCGCGAGGTCGAGAGCGTCGTCCGCCGGCTCGCACCGGCGCTCGGGACGATCGGCCTGATCAACGTCCAGCTCGCAGTCGCCGACGACGCCGTCTACGTGCTCGAGGCGAACCCGCGGGCCTCCCGGACGGTCCCGTTCGCGTCCAAGGCGACCGGCCTGCGGCTCGTCGAGGCGGCGTGCCGCCTGGCTGCGGGGGCGAAGCTGCACGAACTGGGTTTGCCCGCCGAGCGGCCGCCGAAGCAGGTCTCGGTGAAGGCGGCGGTGCTGCCGTTCTCGCGCTTCCCGGGGAGCGATCCCGTGCTCGGCCCGGAGATGCGCTCCACCGGCGAGGTGATGGCCTCGGCGTCGGACCTGCCGACCGCGTTTGCGAAGGCCGAACGTGCCGCCGGGCGGCCGCTGCCGACGACCGGCACGGCGTTCCTGTCCGTTCGGGACGACGACAAGGCGGCGCTGCGCCCGGTGGCGGCGGCCCTCGCCGGGCTGGGGTTCAAGCTCGTCGCGACCGGCGGAACCGCGCGCGAGCTGCGCGAGGCGGGCCTCGAGGTCGAGCAGGTGGCGAAGGTCGCCGAGGGCGGGGAGGCGACCGTCGTCGACCTCGTCCGCCGTGGCCGCTGTGACCTGGTCGTGAACACGCCCTTCGGCGGTTCGTTGCAGCGCACCGACGGCTACCGGATCCGCGAGGCGGCGCTGGTCGCGCGGATCCCGTGCATCACAACGATCTCCGGCGCGGCTGCCGCGGTGCACGCGATCGCGAACGCCAGGACGGAGCTGGCGCTGTCTCTACAGGAAAGGATCGAAGTCGAGACGCGAGCGGTCAACGGTTCGTAGCAGCGAGGCGGTCGGGCCCTACACGCTGCTACGGATGGAGCGCGCCGGCCTCGATCCCGGCGTTCCCGGGCAGTTCTTCATGCTGGAAGCGCCGGGCCGCCTGCTGCCGAGGCCAATGAGCCTCTGTCTCGCCCCGGCGGGCGAGCTGGCGTTCCTGATCGACCCGATCGGCCCGGGCACGCTCGCGCTCGCCTCGCTGGAGATCGGCGAGGCGATCCACGTGCTCGGGCCGCTCGGCAACGGGTTCCGGCTCGACGTCGACCGGCCGCTGCTCGTCGGCGGCGGCATCGGGATCGCGCCGCTTCCGTATCTCTCGCAGCAGCTCGGCTCCCCGCCGGCCGTCCTCGGCTTCCGCTCGGAGTGGCACGCCCAGGCGGCCGCGCTGGTGCCGAACGCCGAGGTCGTGATCGAACCGACGTTCGTGACCGAGCTGGTCGATCCCGGCCGCGACGTGCTCGCCTGTGGCCCCGAGCCGATGCTCGAGGCGGTCCGAGCGCTCGCGCGCAAGGCTGCAAGCGCCGACGGCAAAGCCGCCGGCGCGCGGCCAAGTCGAGGCGCGCAGCTGGCCTGGGAGGCGCCGATGGCCTGCGGCTACGGCGCCTGCTACGGCTGCGCGGTCGAGATCGACGGCGAATGGAAGCGGCTGTGTGTCGAAGGGCCGGTCCTGCAGGACGCAGCCTGATGCTGCTGAATGCTTCCGGCTGCCTGGACGCGCTGACCGCGCTCGAGACCGCACGTGCCTTCGATGCATTCGTCACGAAGACGGTGACGCCGCTTCCGCGTGGCGGAAACGCGCCGGTTCGCATCGCCGAGACCGACGTCGGGATGCTCAACTCGATCGGGCTCGCCAACCCGGGCAGAGAGGCGTTTCTGGCCGGGACGCTGCCGCGTCTTCGTACCCTCGGCGTGCCGCTGTGGGTGTCCGTGGGCGGTTTCTCGGCGCAGGAGTACGCGGCAACCTGCGCGCCGCTCGAGGACGTGACCATCGAGCTCAATCTGTCCTGCCCGAACGTCGACGAGGCGCCCGAGTCCGCCGCGGAGATCGTCGCCGCGTGCCGGGGGGCGACTGCGCTTCCGCTCTACGCGAAGCTCTCCCCGGCCAACTGGGACCTCGGCGAGGTCGCCCGGGCGGTGGAGGCGGTGGGGGCCGACGGCATCTCGGTGGTGAACACGATCCGGGGGATGAAGCTCGACGCCGGCCTCCGGCCCGTGCTCGGGACGGCGACCGGTGGGCTCTCCGGACCGGCACTCAAGCCCGTCGCGCTCGCCGCCGTCCACGCGTGCTACCGGGCGACGACGCTGCCGATCGTCGGGATGGGCGGGGTGGCATCCGGGCGCGACGCGCTCGAGCTCCACGCCGCCGGGGCGACGGCGGTCGCGATCGGGACGGTCCTGTTCTCGGACCCGTTCGCCCCGGTCCGGATCCGGGAGGAATTGTCGGCAGAATTGGCAACGCTCGGGCTCTCGTCGGTCGAGGAGGCGCGCGGGATTGCGCACGCGGAGCCGTTGCCAGAAAGAAAACACCTCGACGTCAGGTCGAGAGTTCTCTAGAAAGCCCTGCAAACAGGACGATTCAACCCCGGTTGACCGACGGGTGCAAGCTGTTAGACTCGCACACTCGAATGCCGACGAAGACTCAGGCAACGGCGCCGGTACGCTCTCTCGATCAGCGCATGGAGGCTCTCGCCAGAGCCAACGACATCCGCGTCCGCCGGGCGCAGCTGAAGAAGGACCTCAAGAACGGCAAGGTCCAGATCGACGAGATCCTCGACGACCCGCCGGAGTACGTCTCCACGGCGAAGGTGTTCGACATGCTGATGGCGGTGCCGAAATTCGGCCGCGTCAAGGCCGCCCGGTTCCTGAACCAGTGCCGGATCAGCCAGTCGAAGACCGTCGGCGGGTTGTCCGACCGGCAACGCGCCGAGTTGATTGGGCTCTTCCACCGGAACGACTGACGGCACGCCCGTCTTCGTGATCACCGGGCCCTCGGGGGCCGGCAAGGGGACGCTGATCAGGGCCCTGCTCGAGCGGGTGGCGGACCTCGAGGTCGCGGTCTCGGCGACGACGCGCGGGCGCCGTCAGGGCGAGGAGGACGGACGCGAGTACTGGTTCCTCTCCGACGCCGAGTTCGCCCGTCGCGTGCACGAAGGCGACTTCCTCGAGCACGTCACCTACGTCTCGGGGAAGCGCTACGGCACGCTGCGCACGGAGGTCGACCGGATCGCCGGCGAGGGGAAGATCCCGGTGCTGGAGCTGGAGACGGAGGGGGCTCTGAACGTCAAGGACGACGTCCCCGGGGCGGTGACGATCTTCATCACCGCGCCGATCCCCGAGCTCGAGCGGCGGCTGCGGGAGCGCGCCAGCGAGAGCGAGGGCGAGATCGGCGAGCGCATCGGATTGGCGCGGAAACAGCTCAACCAGGCGGAACAGTTCGACTACGTGGTGCTGAACGACCGGATCGAGCGGGCCACGCAGGAGCTGGAGGGCATCGTCCAACGAGAGTCGGCCGCGGCCGGTACCATGAGTGGGCCGTGATCAATCCCAGAATCGACGAGCTGCTCGACAACGTTGACTCGCGCTACGCGCTGGTCATCGTCGCCGCGAAGCGCGCCAGGCAGATCAACAACTACCACCACCAGCTCGGTGAGGGTACGTTCGACGAGTTTCCCCCGCTCGTCGAGTCCCGCTCGAAGAACTACTTGACGATGGCCCTCGAGGAGACTGCCGAGGGCAAGATCAAATACTCGTACAAAGCCTGACGGCTTTGTACGAACGGAGGGCTGAGGCATCGCCCGCGTTCTTCTCGGGGTAACGGGCGGGATCGCCGCTTACAAGAGCTGCGAGCTGACGCGACTCCTCGTCCGGGCCGGGCACGATGTGACACCCGTCCTGACGCCCGAGGCGGAGGGCTTCGTCGCCGCCAGGACGTTCGAGGCGCTCGCCCGCCGCGAGCAGCCGCGCGAGCTCTACCCGCACCTCGTCGACGCCGACCTGCTCGTGATCGCGCCGCTGTCGGCCAACACGCTGGCGAAGCTGGCGCACGGGCTCGCGGACAACGTGCTCACCCAGCTCGGGCTGGCGTTCCGCGGCCCGGTGCTGGCCGCGCCGGCGATGAACGTCCGCATGTGGGAGCACCCGGCGACGCAGGCGAACGTGGCGGCGCTGCGCGAGCGCGGGGTGCAGCTGATCGGCCCCGAGGAGGGCGAGCTGGCCGAGGGCGAGACCGGCCCCGGCCGCATGAGCGAGCCGGAGGCGATCCTTGCCCGCGCCCGCGAGCTCCTCGGCGAGACCGACACCCTCGCCGGCAAGAGCGTCCTCGTCAGCGCCGGGGGGACGCGCGAGCCGCTCGACGCCGTGCGGTTCGTCGGCAACCGCTCGTCAGGGCGGATGGGCGTGGCGCTCGCCGAGGAAGCCCGCCGCCGCGGAGCCCGGGTGACGCTCCTGGCCGCAAATCTCGCCGTCCCGGCGCCGGAGGGCGTGGAGATGGTGGAAACGCCGACCGCGGCCGATCTCGCCCGCGCGGCGAAAGCGAACGCCGGAGCGGACGTCGTCCTGATGGCCGCCGCAGTGGCGGACTACGCGCCGCGGCCGATCGCGGGCAAGCGGGCGAAGTCGGATGAGCCGTGGGAGCTCCGGCTGGAGCCGACGGAGGACGTCCTGAGGAGTCTGGGCGAGGCGAAGAACGGGGCGGTGCTCGTCGGCTTCGGCGCTGAGGAGGGCCAGGCCGGGTTCGAGCGGAAACGCCGGATGCTGGCCGAGAAGCACCTGGATCTCGTCGTCTTCAACGACGTGTCCCGCGTCGACATCGGCTTCGATGCCGCCGAGAACGAGGTGATCCTGGTCTCCACTGCGGGTGAGCGCACCGTGCCGAAGGCGCCGAAGGAGCGCATCGCCGCCGAGATCCTGGACGAGGTCGAGCGGCTCTTGAGCAGGGAATCGGAGCCAGGATGAATCCTGGCACCGATGCGCTAGCCGGCCGCTAGGCGGAACCCGCCCGCCTCCTCGAGCGCGTGGATGCGCGCCTCCAGCGGTGGGTGGGTGTCGAACATCCCCCTGAACGCCGTGCCGACGCCGGTCGCCTGGTTCTGCGGGTTCTCGATGTAGAGGTGCGCGACGGCGCGGCTCGCGTGCCGCGTCTCGGTCGTGTCGACGAGCAGCTTGCGCAGCGCCAGCGCAAGGCCTTCGCCGTCGCCGGTGATCTCCGCCGCCGAGGCGTCGGCGAGGTACTCGCGCCGCCGCGAGACGGCGAGCTGGATCAGCACGGCCGCGATCGGTGCGATCACCAGGGCGGCGAGCCCGAGCGCGAACGCGATCGCGCCCGCGCTGCCACCGCTGCGCCGGCCGCCGCCGAAGAACGAGATCCGCAGCAGGAAGTCGGAGAGGAGCGCCACGACACCGACCAGAACCGCGACCAGCGACATCAGGCGGACGTCGTGATTGCGGATGTGCGAGAGCTCGTGCGCGATCACACCCTCCAGCTCGCGCTCGTCCATCAGGCTCAGGATCCCGGTGGTGACGCAGACGTATGCCTTGTCCGGGCTCCGCCCGGCCGCGAACGCGTTCGGCGCCGGGTCGTCGACGACGTAGATGGGCGGCGGCTGGGGGAGACCGGCGGCGATCGCGACCGTCTCGACCACGTGGAAGAGGCGCGGATACTCCTTCCGGTCGGCCGGGTGGGCGCCGGTCGCGCCGGCGACGATGCTGCCGGCCGAGAGCCAGCTGAAGATCCCGTAGGCGATCCCGACCACGCCGACGACGATCAGCAGCGACGGCTGGAAGACGTAGCCGAGCACGAGCGCCAGGACGCCGACCAGGACGGCGAACAGGAACAGCAGCCAGAGCGTGCGCCACCGGTTGGCGCGGATCTGCTCCTGCAGCGTCATTGCTGCGCGAACGAGACGACCGGCGCGTCGCGCTCGTCCGTACCGAAGAACT
>Ga0070678_100001877_pt1 | contig 11341 bp, 10 predicted proteins | sample KBSM73metaG_FD_65647 | JGI IMG/M metagenome (GOLD analysis project Ga0070678, IMG submission 65647) | Miscanthus rhizosphere microbial communities from Kellogg Biological Station, Michigan, USA - KBS M7-3 metaG | ecosystem: Host-associated > Plants > Roots > Rhizosphere > Soil ...
AAATTCCTGCATTAGATCGATATCCGATTCCTTCGCGAGTCTCAGAAGCTTTTCGGTCGTCTTATTCCACCAATATTGTCCTAGCTCTGCCCCACCAATCCGCCGAGATTCCTGACTTTCGTGCATCCGTATGAAAACGCGAGGCGTTGTATCCATAACCACATTCCCATGGCGGCCAAATTCCACCGAAATCAGGCGGTCTGTGTCAAACGGATTCCCGTCCCGAATACACTCCAGGCTCGTTTCCCAGATGCGCCGGCTGACCAGCAAGGAGGAAAAGTGGAATGACGTTTTGAGCAATCCTGCCACGAGCAGCTCGCTTATGCCCAATATCCATTTTCCATTTAATTTTGGATTTTCAGCGGCAAACCACGGCACAAATGAACTGTGAATTCCCGTCAGATATCCATCTTCGCCGTTTGTCCAGACACAGGTTCCGTACGAAGCCGCGACTCCCGGCGCAAAAGAGTGTGATTCGATGGATTTCTCAAGGTGCTGATCGCCCCACCAATCATCGTCGAACAGGATGGCCAAGTAATCGCTGTTGATATATCGTAAAGCATCTTTCGCCGAGTCAAATCCCGGTGGAATTGGCGGATCGCGGAAAATATAACGGATTGGAAGTTGAGAAAATTCCCGGCAAACTTTTTCGGACTCCCGGTCACTCAGATTTTCGATCACCACCACTTCCGCGATGCTGGACAGCGCCGTTTGGGCAGCCACGGACCGCAAGGCGGTGCGCAGCATGGCTGGGCGGTTGGCGGTGGGCACTAAAACGGAGATGACCATTAGGTAAGATTTTAATTTAGGAGCTTATGTAGCTGGAGAGGGTGCTGAGGGAGGTTGGAAAGGAGAAAGAGAGATAAGGTTATGGTGGCGATGATTCCAACGAAACTCGCATTCTTTGAGGTGGAGAAGGAATTTATCTTTGCGGATGCCGTGGAGTTTAAGGAGGCGATGCTTAGCGAAGCCCAAAAAAGGATTCGATGCCGTTGACATGGTTCTTTCCGCGAGCGAATTCGTTCGTGGTGATGGATGCAATGATGACGAAAGCCGCTGGTCACAAGGCCATCGTAGGCTTTCCAGCCATCGGTGTAAATGTCGCTCTGAGAAAGGACATTTCCTCTGAGAATTGGCATCAACTCTTGCCTCGAGCATTACCCGATCTTTTAGTTTGTGAAGTCCAGGCCGGGAATCTTTCCGCCCACCCCTCGCCCTCTCTTTCCTGTGACCCTTGGCGCTCCAAAGTAGCTTTCATCCTCGATGTCCCCAGCAAACGGCTTCATCGCCGAGAGTGCTATTTCCACCACTAGATCGATGCATCGTTCGATAGTTAAGCCCTGTCAATTCCGCCGTCGTCAGCGCAGGTAAGAACAGCCCCATAGAAGATCCAAGTCCCTATAGCTCAAGTAAAACTCGATCAGGTCCGGTTTGTTTTGGCCAAGATCGCCTCGTAGTCGCGGTCCGGGAGAGGCAACCCTCCAAGGCCAGCGGACCCGGTAAGCCCGTGCCTTCCGATCAATTCTTGGCGACGGTTCGGCTAGGTGGCGAAATGTAGGTTGTCTTCCAATCAAGCGCCGGGCGGATCGCCCCTATAACACGCCCGACATATTCGCCCCGGGGAGCAAATTCCTCGACAGAAATGGAAACGACATCGCGCTCAATAACCCTTAGCTCTGTCGTATTACTAATTAGAAACACCGTAATATCATATAGGTTATTATTTAGAAGGTTGCTTGGGATACGGCATGTCGCTCGGAAAATACCGGAATCATGCGAAGAGGATGTGTTCCCTCCTACGAAAGCACATGTTCCTTCGGTGTAAAGGTGAATACTGACACAGATCCGCGGGTGAGGTCGTAACACTTCGTATTCGATATCCAGAAAAATATCTTCTTCCATTGGGAAATAGCCATTCTGCCCACGTGCTCCGCGAACGACAACACTGCGTAATCGCAACAAATCGTCGCCAGGTGCATCCGTCGCATCCCAACGACGCTCAAATAGCCCCTTGTCTTCATGAGTAAGATAATTACCGATGGCAGATTCGGCGGGGCCTTGGAATCGCAATTTACCCGACTCCATTAGCATGGCCGAATCACAAAGCGTTCGAACCGCAGCCATATTATGGCTGACAAAAAGCACTGTTCGTCCATGCCCGGCAACGTCCTTCATCTTCCCTAAACATTTCTTCTGAAATTCTGCATCCCCCACAGCCAATACTTCGTCCACGATCAATATCTCCGGTTCCAGGTGCGCGGCCACGGCGAAAGCCAGACGCACATACATGCCGCTGCTATAACGCTTAACCGGAGTATCGATGTAGCGCTCCACTCCGGCGAAATCGACAATCTCGTCAAACTTTCTGGCTATCTCGCGGTGGCGCATTCCGAGAATTGCCCCATTGAGATAGATATTTTCCCGTCCACTCAGTTCGGGGTGGAAGCCGGTGCCCACTTCCAAGAGCGAAGCGATGCGGCCCTTGACTTTTACCTGTCCCGTGGTGGGCTGCGTGACGCGCGATAGAATCTTCAGCAAAGTGCTCTTGCCGGCCCCATTCCGGCCGATGATGCCGAGCACTTCACCGCGCTTTACTTCGAAGGAGACGTCGCGTAGTGACCAGACGTAGTCGGAGGAAGCATCTGAAATACCGAGATTCTGAGATGCTGAAATATTGCCTTTCAGAGTTTCGGATTTCGGCTTTTCTGTTTTTTTGGTCCTGTCGTTTACCTCTCCGATCTTGAGATAGGGATCCTCCTTGCCGCGAATCTTATGCCACCAGCGGTTGACGTCGTGCGCGAGCGAGCCCGTGCCGATCTCGCCGAGGCGGTATTGTTTGCTGAGGTTTTCGACAGAAATGACGGTATCGGACATTCTTTGAAAAGCTGAAATAGGGAGAGACTACAGTTTCCGGGATTTTGAGATAATTGTCACCAGGATTGCGATCAGTTCTTCGGTTTTGCGCAGGAGGTGCTCGATATCTTCGCCGAAGATTCTGCAGTCTTCGTTAAGTAATTCCCAACCAGAGTTGAGACTCATCAGCCTCCTGCAGAGCGACTTCCAATTTCGAACAAAACTCATTGTTCGATCTCGTCCGGGAGGCCTCTCACACATTAGCAGCCACGGATGTGCCGGAGTGAAGAAATTGATAACCTAAAACTTCGATTTCGCGCTTAGTTTTGGGAAGTCCAGATTAAATCTGACGACACTCGATGTATAGCGCTTGGTGCGATCATCGAACTCAGGAGGAACTCTCATCAGCTTTTCCCCTCACACCGTGTCCATGAAAGTCTTCTCGACCTTGTTGAAGAGCAGCACGCCGAGCACGAGGATGGCCAGGGTGACGGCCGTGGAGATACCGAGGGCCATCCAAGGGATCATCCCGCCGAGGAAGATGACGCGGAAAGTTTCGACGATGGCGGACATGGGGTTCAATTGAATAAGCCAGCGGTATTCCCCCGGCACCTGCGACATCGGGTAGATGATCGGTGTGGCATACATGGCCAACTGGACGCCAAACCCGACGAGGAAGGTGAAGTCGCGGTATTTCGTGGTGAGCGAGGAGATGACGATGCCGGTGCCCAGCCCTAACAGCCCCATCAGAAGCAGCAGGGCGGGAGTCAGCATCGGAATCATCAGCCAAGCTGGGGAAATGGGAGCACCTTTGAGCAAATAGTAGCCCCAGAATCCCAGGAAGAGCAGAAACTGGATCGCAAATTGGATCAGGGTGGAGGCCACAACGGAAAGCGGCGTGATGAGACGCGGGAAATAGACTTTGCCGAAAAGACCGGCGTTGCTGCTGAAGGTCGTGGAGATCTTGGTCAGGCAGGCCGCGAAGTAGTTCCATGCCGTGGTGCCGGCAAGGTAGAAGAGCATAGGCGGCAGCCCGTCGGTCGGAATCTTCGCCACGCCGCTGAAGATCGCAGTGAACATCAGCGTGGTCAGGATGGGCTGCACGAAGAACCAAAGCGGACCGAGAATGGTCTGCTTGTAAACGGAAACGAAATCCCTCCGGACAAAGAGCCAGAGCAGGTCGCGATATCGCCAGACATCGGCAAGCTGTAAATCCCACCAATGGGTGTGTGGCTTGATGACGAGGGACCAATCATCGTCGGAGGCCGAAGGGAGGCGGTCGACTGTCGTGGGCTCGGTTTCGGTTCGTTGCATCGAAGAGGGCGGTCGGACGATTGAAAGCTGAAAGGCTGAAATTCTGAAATCGGAAAGCAAATCGCCTGGCTCTCTACTCTCTGAATACGGCTACAGAGTCACCACTCGACGGCTTTTCCGGAAAAGCTGCCGCCCTTGGTGAAAAAACCCGTTTTTCCCCATTTCAACGTCAAAATGTGGGTCGCTCCGAATCAAACGAAGACCGGACCAAAGTGGTCTGAGCGCTCAGCTCGAATTATTCAAGAAAAAATGAATGAAATGAATGAACTGGGGTAGGCGCTTCGAGTCGGCGGAGGGGGTTGGATTCCCGCTACGGTCAAATGTAAGCGCCATCGTGGAGAATGTCACGGAGGGTTGCATCCCGCCTTTGTCCCGAAATTTAGAAACCCGCCTCATGGCGCGGTATTTAACAAGTCGAGTTCTTCGGGGCGGAGATTTTCCTTACGAATCGTCGAACGGAGGGCGGACGCTTCCCCGGAGAGGCCGTTCGCTTCGAGCACGGCCAGGCGGATGGCTTTCCAATTGTCCGCCACGGTGTTCCAGTCCGTCTCGGCGGCGCCGGTGGCCCGGGAAGCGGGGCTGGCTTCCGCCGGCATTTTGTAGAAGCTCAACGCGGCGGCGGGGTGATGAAGCCGCAGTTCGGCCAGCGCAGCGACGCTCTGAAGTGCCAGCGAGTCGGGCTTTTCGCGCAAGAGGTCCATCGCCGTTTTCCGGGAATCCTCGAGATTGCGGCCGGAAAGCAGCGAGAAGTAGGCCACCCCGCAGCGGGCGTCAATGAGGGAAGGAGCGACCTCGAGCAATTGGCTGTAGATTTCGAGCGATTCGGCGGTCGAGGTGCTTGGCGGCAGAGTCCGCACAAGGCCGAGCAGGCCTTGGCGCGCGTTTCCGAATGGTCCGCGAGCAGGCGGAAAGCGAAAGCCGCTTCCCGGCTGCGATGGCGGGCCTCGGCGTATTGGGCGACGAAGCGGATGCTCGCGGGATCGGCAAGTCGCAGCCCCGACTGCACGACCTCCCATTCGTCCACAGCTTCGGAGGCATTGCCGAGTTCCTCGGCAATGCGAGACAGAAAGAGGTGCTTGAGAACATCCGGCAAGCCGCCATTCCCGGCGCCTTCCAGCAGCGCTCGCGATTCCCTCCAGAGATTTTGACCGGAGAGGGCATCCATCCGCACGAACAAAGCGTCCGTGCTGTTTGCCACGTCGTCCGCCGTGATGAGGGCATCCGCTTCCCGGTAGGCCTTTTTCGCAATCAGCCACCGGCAGCAGAGGATCCTTTCTTCCAGAGGGCGGGTCTTCTGCTCTTCGACGAGGGCGGAAAAAATGGCGGATCGCTCCTCGGGCCGTTCGGCGAGCCTGAGGTCGGCAAGGAGAAGATCGTCCGCAGGAGAGGATTTGCCGGGATGCTTTTTGAGCAAGGCCGCGATTTCCTCCCCGCCGAGCACGGCTGACTGCGGATGCCGCGTGCGATATTGGGCCAGGAGACGCAGCGCGCCCGCGCCTTCCTTGGTGGGTTTGGCCGCGAGGGGGCGCAGCAATTCGTTGGCCTCGCCTTCGCGGGGCGGGACGGACTTGAGCAGCAGTTCCGCCTCGAGAAGGCGCGCCTGGTCGCCCTCCGGCCCGGCAAGCCGATTACCCGCGTCGCGGGCATATTTCAGGCTCTCGGCGGGCTTGCCCTGGAGAAGAAAGAGTCGCACCACGACACCCACGCGCCGTCCCTCCAATGCCGGCTCAAGCGGGTTTGGCAACGCGTCCAAGGCACGCGTCGCCGATGTCGAGTCCCCATTGCGCACCGCTTGTTCAGCCACCACGATGGCCTCGCCCGGGACGGCCGTCTTGTCGTCGATTTTGCGCTGGAGCCCGGCAAGGGCCGCGGAGTTGCCAAACGATGCATTCTGAAGATCGATTTTTTCCGTCACGCGGCTGTCGCCCGGCGCCATGAGCGTGGCGCGTCGGAACAAGACGCTAGCTGCGGTCATGTCTCCGGTTTCGATCGCCGCTTCGCCTTGAGCGATCAAACCGAGCGCATGTCGTATCTTGGCCTCACGATAGAGCGAAGGCCCCTGCCACACAGCCAGGACGACGAAACCCAGCAGTGCCGCCACCAGCCAGAGACGCCAGTCGCGCAGGCGGACTCTCATTTTTTCGCGAAAAGTCGGCGCGGCTTCGATTTCGTAATCGGGCAGCGGCTCGGTGTGGCTGTTTTCTTGCGGGTGAGATTTGGACATCGTGACGTGACGCAGCGCAATGTGACCTGCTCAAAAGCTCTGTAAAGGCCGCGGATGATTCAGTCCTTTTGAGCAGTCTCGATTTTTCCGACATTCGGCTTTCGTGCTCCATCTGTAGGTTTCACTCTTTTTTCCAGCTGCCCCCGTAGTCGCCGCTCCGCATCGGCCAGGTCGCTGGCGCCCCAGACGGCGATCTCCAGGACTTTGAGCCCGTGGCTGCGCCGTCCCGCGAGGACCCAGCGCAGGCGGCCGCTCGTCGTGTAGTCTCCTTGACCGTCGAACGGAATGCGGTCGTCCGACTCGTCCTTGACCACGGCGTGAAAGACGTAGAGCGGATAACTCCCGTCGTAGAAAAGATATTTCCGAAATGGGATGCGAAATCCCGCCGCCTCGACGAAACCGGGAGCATACGTCTTCCGCAGGACCATACCCATCGAGCGCAGGCAGAACCGCGGATCGTGGCCGGTCATTTGCAGCTCGATCGCCGTATGTCCCGCTCCCCATCGAAAGAAAAAGGCCCGCCAGTGCAGCCCGTCCTCGTCGGCCCATTGCTCGGAGAACGAGATATCCGGTTTATTGAGCAGGCCGTAAGTCGCTGCGGAAATCGGCACCGCCTGCACTCCGTCCTGCGGAGCCCGTTTCGAAAACGTCCATGCGTTTGCGGGCTGCATGCCCGTCACGTCGTGGACGCGATACCAGACTTCCGTGCCAGCCAGGGCGAGCAGCCAGATCCCACAAATCGCCAGCGCCGCGGGACGCCAGCTTGCGACTTCGCACATGGGAAATTTCCTGCCGCCACCGGCCTGCGCCCGGGCTTCGTGCTTAAGCCGGAGGGAAAGCAGCCGCCCCACAATTCCGACGGTGGCCATCGTGGAAAGCAGAATCGCGAATCCGGCGGGATCATGCCACGCAGCGACGGACTGCGTGCCGCTGCCCGAGGCAATCCACGCCAGCGCCAGAGTGCGCAATGCATTTCCGACCAGCGCAGCTCCCAGACCGGTCAGGACGAGCAAAATCCTTCCGGAAACGCGCAATCGAAAAAATTCGCCAAAAAGCAACGAGACCATGATGCCACTTTGCAAGGAGCGAATTCCGCTGCAGGCCTCCTCGACCTCGAGGATTCCCGACGGGAGGGAAATCAGATTTCCGCGCTGGCTGGCTTCGAACCCCATCCACTGCAGGGCCTCCACGCATGCCTGGGCGTTGTGATTCATGAGAAAACTCATAACCCTGCTCTCCGGCACCGAGGGCCACGGCACAGCTATCAAAAAGAAGAGCATCGGAAACGCGAAATGCCGAAGCCACGCCGTGCCGCCAGCCAGATAAGCCGCCGCCAGAGTGATCGCTACTGCGGAGAATGCGCATGTGGCACCGGGGACCCGCCACTCGGCATTGGACTCCACGAAGGGCTGCGCCAGCGCGATCAACACGATGCCGCATCCGGCCGCCAGCAAAGCGATGATGCGCCCGCGATGCGAAACAGACGTCCTGGCCGGGCAATCACTCCAGCGCAAGGCCATGAGCGCGACGCACAGGAATGGAACGATCTGGCCATATTGATATTGCGGGTCCAGGCTCCAATGCGGCCAGAGCGCCCGCACGACCAGCCACCAGCAAAGCAGGAGTGCCGCGGCAATCGGCCAAAGCCGAAGCCATCGGATTGGGGGGAGCTGCGAGGCGTCAGTCATTTTGCAGAGCCTCGCGGGAAATACTCGCGGGGCAATTCTGAATTTAAAGGGAATCTGTTCAAACGCTAATGGGGAAAAAACAAGATCATCGAGTTAGAGCCGATTCGAGCCGGGAGGAGCCCTGCGCGGCAACAATGAGAAATTATTTCGACCTTGTTCCCTGCCACTTGCCCGGTGTATCCCCCCTCACCATCCCATGAAGAATGAGCTTCCGCCCACAGGCTGATTCCTCTCCGCAGGCGGTCGCTTTGGTCGTTTATCTCTGGATCCTCGGAGCGGCGGCGGCGGCGGTGTGTCTGGCCGGCCGACCTGACCAGGGAGGGTTGGGAATCTTCCTGATCGCGGGTGGCGCGGCAATGATCGTCGCGCGCCCGAGCAAACTTCCCGATCGCTGGCTCCTGCTGCTTTTCGGGCTGATTTGCGGAGGAAGTCTGCTGGCTCTTCTCCCGCAGGCATGGTTCGGCCTTCCGGAGTGGCGGCATGAAATGGCGCAAAATGGAGCCATTCCGCTCGCCGCATCCGTCTCAGTCATGCCGTCATACACCGTTTTCTGGGCCGGAGTCCTGGCCGCGACGGGGGCGATTGCCATTTTTCTGAACGGATATCCGTTAAGCAGCAGGCAATTGTCCTGGCTGGCCTTGCTGGCGGCATTCGTCACGGCCACTTACGCCGCTCTGGCCATTATCGCACAGGCAACCGGTTGGAATGTCCTGCCCCATGGTGACGCGACCTTCGGATTTTTTCCGAACCGGAACCATACCGGCGCATTTTTGACGATGGGCGCTTTGGCGTCGATGGGATTGGCCTTTCACCATTTGTCGCGCGCGCAGTATTTCCGGGGAAGCCTCGCTTGCGTCTGCTGCCTTTCGACGACGGGAGCTTTGCTGTTCTATTCGGAATCGCGGGCCGGAGTTCTCACCCTTGGCATGGGATTGGCCATCTGGCTCATCGGGACGGGCCGGAAGTACCTGGGGAAGCGGACACTGATCGTCGTTGGAGTGTTGGCCGCCTACGGGCTGTTTTTTTTCTTTTTCGAGAGAAGTCCCGCCCGGGATCGCTTGTTGCAGATGGTGGACGCCCCTCACCTGGATTTTCGTTTGATCGTATTTCAAGACGCGCTGCGCCTGTTTGCCGCGTATCCGGTGACCGGGACCGGGCTGGGAATTTTCCAATACGCCTTTCCTCATTATCAAACGGGCTCTGTTCGGGAAGCCCGGCTTCTTCACCCCGAGAGCGATTGGCTTCTCATCCTCACGGAAATGGGCGTGATTCCTCTGGCAGCGATTGGGGCCGCTTTCGTAATTCTCGTGCGGCGACTGTGGAATCAACGCACTCGGGGCGACTGGCCGCTGCGGTGGGCGCTTGCCAGTGCTTGCATGGTTGCATTGCTTCACGGGCTGATCGACGTCCCTCTCCATCGCGTGGCGCTGGGATGGTTCGTGATGGTGCTCGGGCTGGCGGCTTTCACGGTTCGATCCCCCCACGAGCGTCCTCGCCACCTCGGATGGGCGTGGATTTTCCATGCTCTCATCGGTCTCGGAATCGGAGCGCTGGGGATCTCCATGGTTCGCGCGGAATGGTTCGGAGGCCGGTCCATGCCGCCATTTCGCGGGGCCTACTACGATGAGCAACTGCGCACGTTAGGGCAGGAACGTCGTTTCGACGAAGCCGAGCAACTGGCCGCCGCCGGCATTCGGGAGCTCCCCATGCTGGATCAGCTCTATTATTGGCGGGCGGGATACCTGCTCACCTTTTCGGAAACGGACGCCGAGGCGGCTCGCCATTTCGCAGCCGCGCGGCTGCTCGATCCCAACTCGCCAGGGGTGGGCCAGCAGGAAGCCAGACTTTGGATGCCGATCGATGCCCCGCGCGCCGCCGATGCGTGGTTCGATGCCGTTGAGCGCGGAATGCGGATCGATCACTCGATGGGGGATTCCAGCCTGCGATCTGCCGTCCGTCTCCTGGGCGAAGCCCTCTTGGAGACCAGGCAGCAGCCTGAAATTCAGCGTAGGCTCCTGGAAAAAAGCCGGGATAACCCGATCCTCCTGGCGACCTGGATTCGGTATGCCAACGAAGACCTCGCACGTGGCGTGGTCGCCGAATTTCCGAAAGTAGCCGACTTTTTTGCCGTCCTTCCTCCATCGGATCGCTCGGAAATGCTCTCGCAATGGATTCGTCTCGAAAACTCGACGCCCGCCGTGAATTTCATGGAAACCGCGCAGGCGTCGGCCCCCCCGCCCGGGCCTTATTGGAAGATCCTTTCTCATTATTATGCTGGCAAGGGCTCAGTCGAGAAAGCCGTTCGCTTTGCCGCAAAAGCGATGAACATCCCGTTTGCGGTCCGCTGGCAAACCCGCGAGGCGGATTCCTTCGACCTCACCCCTTTCGAGAGGGAACTTCGCCAAGCCTGGCAGGATCAGAATGACGTCGCGGTCCGCCGCATGATGGCGGAAGCTGAAGAGACAAAGGATCCCGATACCGCGTCGCTGCGCACCATCGTTGCGTTTTATGCGGTGCATGGCGAATGGGAAAAAGCGTGGCGGGTCATCGCTCGCCTGGAATAGGCGGGCGGGAGAATCCTCAGGGAAGGCCGACGGGCCTGCGTGCCATTGAAATCGCGAACCCAGCTGGATGCGGTCGGCGTGGGAGGCGGCCCCAATGGGCTGGCGGCGGCCATCACTCTCGCGCGCGCCGGCTTGCGCGTTCGCGTGCTCGAGGCGAACGAAACGATCGGCGGCCGCGCGCGCTCCGCGGGTCTCACGCTTCCCGGCTTCGTGCACGATGTCTGCTCGGCCATCCACCCCCTCCACACCCTCGATTGGCTGGCTGGCACAGACATCCACACCATCGATCTTACCGGCGGAGCGCCGGAGATGATTCCCGGTTTCCGCTACCTCGTGGAACGTCTCCGGCAAATGCCACAGATCGAAACCATCATCGACCGCTGCAATCTTACGATCCTGCTGGAGTCGGCTACGAATGGCTGGCCGATTTTCTCGCCGCGCATCGCGTGAAAATCGTCGCTTCGATGCCCTGCTACGAACCGGCAAACGTCAACGCCCAACGTGGCGAAGGCGTCTTCCACGCCAGCATCCGCGCGCTCCAGCTTCTCAACGGAATCGGCTACCCGAGACAATTTTCGATCGTCGCGCGCACGCCCGTCGCTTCAATGATGGCCGGCAATTCCGGCATCGGTTGCGGCGAGACGAAGAGCGGATAATCAGCGAGCTCCGGCATGCGGCCGTGCGAGCCTTTCACGAGC
>Ga0070678_100001905_pt1 | contig 11243 bp, 9 predicted proteins | sample KBSM73metaG_FD_65647 | JGI IMG/M metagenome (GOLD analysis project Ga0070678, IMG submission 65647) | Miscanthus rhizosphere microbial communities from Kellogg Biological Station, Michigan, USA - KBS M7-3 metaG | ecosystem: Host-associated > Plants > Roots > Rhizosphere > Soil ...
GGGGTGTTCCAGGTCGAAAGCCGGGCGCAGATGAACATGCTGCCGAGGCTGAAGCCGCGCACATTCTACGACCTGGTGATCGAGGTCGCGATCGTCCGGCCAGGGCCGATCCAGGGCGACATGGTCCACCCTTATCTGAAACGCCGGGCGGGCAAGGAGCCGGTGACCTTTCCCTGCCCCCACCCCGAACATGGCCCGCACGATGAGCTTGAACGGATCCTGGGGCGGACGCTCGGCGTGCCGATCTTCCAGGAGCAGGCGATGAAGATCGCGCTCGATGCGGCGAAGTTCAGCTCGGAGGAAGCGAACCAGCTGCGCAAGGCGATGGCGACCTTCCGGTCGAAGGGGAATATCAGCGATCTCGAGGAGATGATGGTCGGGCGGATGGTCGGGCGCGGCTATGACCGCGACTTCGCCCAGCGTTGCTTCGACCAGATCAAGGGCTTCGGCGAATATGGCTTCCCCGAAAGCCACGCGGCAAGCTTCGCCCACCTCGTTTACGTGTCGAGCTGGCTCCGGTGGAAATATCCCGCGGCTTTCGCCTGCGCGCTCCTGAACTCACAGCCGATGGGTTTCTATGCGCCCGCGCAGATTGTCCGCGATGCAAGGGAACATGGCGTCGAAGTGCGCGAGGTGGATGTGAACGAGAGCGATTGGGACTGCACGCTGGAAGACGGCGCAATGCGCCTCGGCCTGCGGCAGATCGATGGACTGCAGCGCGAGGCGGCGGATCGGCTGGCGGCGCGGCGGCCATATCGGAACGTCGAGGAATTGCGCAGCCGTGGCGGCGTGCCGGTGCACGCGATCCAGCGGCTCGCGGCGGCCGACGCCTTCCGGTCGATGGGGCTCGACCGGCGCGCGGCCTTGTGGGACTCGCGGGCGCTGAGGCAGGCCCCCGACTTGCCGCTCTTCGCCCATGCCGAGGCGCGCGAAGAAGGGACGGAAAGCGAGCCGGCAAGTCTGCCGGCCATGCCGTTAGCCGAACATGTCGTGAACGATTACCAGACGATCCGCCTCAGCCTGAAGGCGCATCCGATGGGCTTCCTTCGCGAGCAATATGCCCGACAGAAGTTCGTCACCGCCGACCGGTTGAAGACGATCCGCGACGGCAAGAGGCTGTCGATCGCCGGGCTGGTGCTGATCCGCCAGCGTCCCGGAAGCGCCAAGGGCGTCGTCTTCATCACCCTGGAGGACGAGACTGGTGTCGCCAACCTCGTCGTCTGGCCCGATGTGTTCGAAAAGCAGCGCAAGATCGTCATGGGCGCCCGACTGATGGCCGTGCACGGCATCGTCCAGCGCGACGAAGAGAGCGATGTCATCCATGTCGTCGCGCGGCGACTGGAGGATCACAGCTTCATGCTTCGGCACCTCAGCGACGAGGCCATGCCTTCGACCTTGAACCAGGGAGATGGCGCGGGCAGCTGGCGGGCGCCTGCCGCACGTCACCCACGGGACGTCGAAATCATCCCGAAGAGTCGCGATTTTCATTAACCTGCCACCCGTCGGTAATCCGGCCTCCGGGACATGGAGACCATGCGCGCCGGTTTTCTCCTTCTGACAGCTGCAACAGCAGCCTCCGCACAGCCGGCTGCAGCCATCGAAGGCTATTGGAGAAACCCGATCGGCAGCGCGATCATCGCTATCGCGCCCTGTGGGCCCTCACTTTGCGGCAAGGTCGCATGGGCGTCCGCCCGGGGACGTCGCGAAGTGGCGAAGAATACTTCCAACGTCGTTGGAACGACGGTTCTCAGCGATCTTGTATTCAGCGGCGGCCGATGGAGCGGCTTGCTCTACATTCCCGACGACGACATCCACGTATCCGCGAAACTCCAGTCCCTATCCCCCAAACAGCTGAAACTCACCGGATGCGTCATGATGGGCCTGCTCTGTCGAACCCAGGTCTGGACAAGGATCGACAGTCTGCCGCCAAGGGACGGTTAGTCGAACCGGTTCATCCGCGGGCAAGCTGGCGGTGCCATTTTCGCCACAAAATCCCACTAAGGCGATGATCATGAAACGGATTCTGACCAAGGCCGGACTCCTCGCTTTGGCATTTACGGTGTCGGCATCGGCGTCCGCCCAGCCCCCGCTGGAAGGCAAATGGGCCAATCCGAAGCGCAGCGTGATCGTCCACGTCGCGCGCTGCGGCGACGCTTATTGCGGCACCGTCAGCTGGGCCTCGGAGAGGAATCGCGAAAAGGGCACGACGCCCGGCACGCAGGTGCTGAGCGACCTCCGCTCCGCAGGCGACGGCGTCTACAGGGGCAACGCGTTCGACCCGAAACGAAATCTTCGCGGCTCGGCGACCGTCCACCAGGTCGGCCCGAACGTGATGGTGGTGAAGGGCTGCGCCGTCATGGGCCTGTTCTGCAAGGAACAGCGCTGGACGCGGATCAGCTGAGCTCAACGCCTTCCACGAAGAACTCATTAGCCAATACCGCCGCGCGCAGGTCGGCCATTTCATCCGCCCAATAGCGATCCGCCGTGAAGTGCGGCGAATGATTCCTCACGCCCGAGTGGATGTCGCTCAGCCTGGGCGAGGTCTTGAGCGGGGCGTGGTAATCGATGCCTTCGGCAGCGGCCATCAACTCGACCGCAATGATGCCCGCCGCGTTGCGGGCGATGTTGCCCGCCTTGCGCGCGGCAATGGGCGCCATCGACACATGATCTTCCTGACCGGCGGAAGTCGGGATTGAATCCACGCTGGCCGGGAAGGCGAGTGTCTTGTTCTCGCTGACCAAAGCGGCCGCTGTGACCTGCGGGATCATCAGGCCGGAATTGACCCCTGAATCCGGAGTCAGGAATGCAGGAAGGCCGCTCATCTTCGGGTCGACCAGGACACTGATCCGCCGTTCCGAGATCGACCCGACCTCGCACAAGGCCATTGCGATGATGTCGGCGGCGAAGGCGACGGGCTGGGCATGAAAGTTGCCGCCCGAAATGGCTTCGTCCGTATCCGGGAACAGGATTGGATTGTCTGTCACCGCGCCTGCCTCGATCGTCAGGGTGCGAGCCGTATTCTGCAGGAGGTCGAGCGATGCGCCCATGACCTGGGGTTGGCATCGGAAACTGTAGGGATCCTGCACCCGATCGCATTTTACATGGCTCGGCAGGATTTCGCTGCCTTCGAGCAGGTTCGTGATGGCAGCCGCGACGCGGATCTGCCCGGGTTGGCCCCGAAGCGCGGACAGGCGCGCATCGAACGGCTTGGCCGATCCCTTGAGAGCGTCCACCGACAGCGCTCCCGCGGCGATGGCGGCGGTGAATACCCGCTCGCCGAAGAAGAGCGCGTCGAGCGCAAGTGCCGTGCTCGCCTGCGTTCCGTTGATCAGTGCCAGACCTTCCTTTGGGCCCAGCTCCAGCGGCTCGAGGCCGATGTTCTTCAATCCTTCGGCTGCCGGGATCGTCCGGCCGGAATGGTCGAAGCGGCCATATCCCATCAAGGCGGCGATCATATGCGCCAACGGCGCAAGATCTCCGCTGGCGCCGACACTGCCCTGCGCGGGGATGACGGGCATTAGGTCGTGCTCGAGAAGCTTCTGCAAGGCTTCGATGACCAAGGGGCGAACGCCCGAATTGCCCCGCCCCAGCCCGAGCAGTTTCAGGATGATCATCAGCCGGGTGACACTGCGCGGGAAAAGCTCGCCGAGACCGGCGCTGTGCGACAGGATCAGGTTGGTCTGAAGCTCCGCCAGCCGCTCGCTCGGAATGCGGGTGTTGGCGAGCAGGCCGAAACCGGTGTTGATGCCGTAGACCGTCTCGCCACCCGAAACGATACGATCGACTGAAGCCGCTGCCGCCGCAATCCGCTGCATTGCGTCATCGTCGAGAGCCGTCGGCCGGTCTTCGCCGCTCCACCATCTGCGGAGCTGGCCGAGGGTGACGTTTTCGGGATCCAGCTTCACGCCGTCACCATCGGCAGGTCGAGGCCTTGATCGTGGGCGCAGTCGATCGCGATGTCATAGCCTGCATCGGCATGACGCATCACGCCGGTCCCAGGATCGTTCCAGAGCACGCGTTCGAGCCGACGTGCCGCGTCGTCCGTGCCGTCGGCGACGATGACCATGCCGCTATGCTGCGAATAACCCATGCCGACGCCGCCACCATGATGGAGCGACACCCAGGTGGCGCCGCTCGCCGTGTTGAGGAGGGCGTTCAGCAGCGGCCAGTCGGAAACGACGTCGCTGCCGTCCTTCATGCTTTCGGTTTCCCGGTTGGGTGATGAGACGCTGCCGCTGTCCAAGTGATCGCGGCCGATAACGATCGGAGCCGACACTTCGCCGTTTCGAACCATCTCGTTGAAGGCGAGGCCGAGACGATGACGCTGGCCGAGGCCGACCCAGCAGATGCGCGCCGGTAGGCCCTGAAACGCGATCCGCTCACGCGCCATGTCGAGCCAGCGATGGAGGTGCGGATCGTCGGGGATCAGCTCCCTAACCCGTTGGTCAGTACGGTAAATGTCCTCGGGATCGCCGCTGAGGGCTGCCCAGCGGAACGGTCCAATCCCGCGGCAGAACAGGGGCCGGACATAGGCGGGGACAAAGCCCGGGAAATCGAAAGCATTGGCAACGCCGTCGTCGAGCGCTTCCTGGCGGATGTTGTTGCCGTAGTCGAAGGTCGGGACACCCATCTCGCGATAGGCGAGCATGGCTTCGACGTGACGGGCCATCGAATGACGCGCGGCCTCGGCCACCGCGGCAGGATTGCGCTCTCGCATCTCCTGCCACTTGGCGACGCTCCAGCCGGCGGGACAATAGCCGTTGGCCGGATCGTGAGCCGAGGTCTGGTCGGTCAGCGCATCGGGGCGAATGCCGCGCTTCAGCATCTCCGGCAGGATCTCCGCCGCATTGCCGAGCAATCCGACGCTGGTTGGCTCCTCCGCTGTGCGAATGATCTCAAGCGCCTCGTCGATGCTTGACGCGCGGCGGTCGAGATAGCGTGTCTCGAGCCTCTTCTCGATGCGGCTTTCCTGGACCTCGATCGCAATGCAGTGCGCGCCCGCCATAACGGCCGCCAGCGGCTGCGCGCCTCCCATGCCTCCAAGGCCGGCGGTCAATATCCAGCGGCCCTTGAGGTCGCCGCCATAATGCTGGCGCCCCATTTCCGCGAATGTCTCGTACGTGCCCTGAACGATGCCCTGCGTGCCGATGTAGATCCAGCTGCCGGCCGTCATCTGGCCGTACATCATAAGCCCCTTGCGATCGAGCTCGTTGAAGCATTCCCAAGTCGCCCATTTGGGCACGATGTTGGAATTGGCGATGAGAACTCGAGGCGCGTCTGCGTGCGTCCGAAAGACGCCGACGGGTTTCCCGGACTGTACGAGAAGGGTCTGGTCCTGCTCGAGGCGCTCGAGCGTCTCGACGATCTTGTCGTAACATTCCCAGTTGCGCGCGGCGCGGCCGATGCCGCCATAGACGACAAGGCTCTGCGGATCTTCGGCAACCTCGTCGTCGAGATTGTTCATCAGCATCCGGACGGCCGCCTCGGTGGTCCAGTGCTTCGCCTTGATCTCGCTGCCCCGGCGGGCGCGGATGTGGCGGCTGTTGTCGCGTCTGTCGTTCATTACGGCGCCGCTCTAGCGGCTGGAGCGCCCCGACCCAAGGGGACGCCAGCTGTCGATCCATACGAGCACGAAACCGGCGATGATGAAGGCCATCGCAATCCCGCCCGCATTGATCAGCGTCTGCACCCATCCGAGCTTCGTCACGTCGACGAATGGATAGGGATAGCGATGGTCGATCTGTGCCCGGCCAAGGACATAAGCGAAATAGGCCAGGGGATAGGCGGCCCATTGTACCGGTGCGCTCCACTTGAGGGCTTTCTTCGGCGCGAAAAGGAGCCACCACAGCACCATTGCCGCAGGCGAAACCGTATGGAGAAGGATGTCGGCGACCACCGCCGGGCCTCGCAGCTCATGCAGGCCTTGGAGGAGAGTCGCATACACCGCTCCGACCAGCAGGATCGCAAGCGTGAGGCCACCTAGGACGAAGGGCGAGACCTTCCGGCCGGTCGCAACCATCGTCATCGCCAGGGCAACCAGGAGATTGGTGAGGATCGTGAAGAAGCGCGCCAGGACCCACAGGGTCGCACCCACGTTGTGCTGGTTGCCGTAGGTCGCGGAGAATTGCACCGCGAGCCCGGCCCAGCAGATCATCGCGACAAGTGCCGCGCCGGCCTTATGCATCGGCGCCTTCGTAAATGCGCCGCTCCGGACCCGGTAACCCGACCCAATAACCGAGCTCGGCAAGCGTCTCGATTCGCCAGACGCAAAGGTCCGCCTGCTTGCCGGCCGCGATGCTTCCGACCTGATGGGCGAGGCCCAGCGCCCGCGCCGCGTTGACCGTCATTCCCTGCAGCGCTTCCTCGGGGGTCAGGCCGAAAAGGGTGCAAGCCATATTCATCGCCAGGGTCGGCGAAAGGAGCGGCGACGTACCGGGATTGCAGTCGGTTGCCACCGCTATCGGAACCTTGTGCTTGCGGAGCAAAGCGACCGGCGGCTTCCGTTCCTCCTGGAGCGCATAATATGCGCCCGGAAGGAGGACGGCCACCGTCCCCGCGGCCGCCATGGCCTTCGCGCCGGCCTCGTCCAGATGCTCCAGATGATCCGCCGACAAGGCGCGATATTGCGCCGCGAGCGCCGCGCCATGCTGGTTGGACAACTGCTCGGCATGCAGGCGCACGCGAAGCCCATGATGCGCGGCTGCCTTGAAGACGCGTTCGACTTCTTCGGGCGTAAAGGCGATGGTCTCGCAAAATGCGTCGACGCTCGTGGCTAACCCCTGCTTGGCTGCAGCGGGGATGAGCTTGTCGACGATCTCGCTGACATAATGGGCGCGCCGGTCGCGCTGCGCGGGCGGCAGTGCGTGAAGGGCGAGCAGGGTTGGAACGGTCCGAACCGCCTCGCCCTCGCGCAGCGCAGATGCAATCTTGAGCAGCCGAAGCTCGCTCTTCGGATCGAGGCCATAGCCGGACTTGATCTCAACCGTCGTGCAGCCGCCGCTCATCAGCGCGTGGAGCCGACGGCGGCTCTGTTCGAGCAATTCTTCGTCGGACGCGGCGGCGGTCCTTTTGACGGTGGACGCAATGCCCCCGCCGGCCGTCGCAATCTCCTCATAGGACGCGCCAGCGCGGCGCATCGCATGCTCGTCGGCCCGCGTACCGCCGAATACGAGGTGCGTGTGGCAATCGATCAGGCCCGGCGTGACCCAGGCGCCCCCGAGCGCCACCACTTCCTTCGCCCGGAAGCCCGCAAGCTCGGTCCGCTTGCCGACGCGCAGGATCTTGCCGTCGGCGATCGCAAGCGCGCCATTCTCGATGAAGCCAAGCGGGTTGCCCGGACGCTCCTCCAGGGTTGCGATATTGCAGTCGACGAGAAGCCGGTCCCACATGTGCATCGCCTTAGGCGAGCGCTGCTGTTACGGTCAAAAGGTGAGCGGCTGGCCGAACCTTTCCGACCTCGTGGTCGGCGTCGAGACAGTCGCACCGGTCGGTCTGGTCGGCGCTCCGCTAGCCGCGGGATCGGTGACGCCCGGTCAATGCGATCTCGCGCCAGCTCTGCTCCGTCAGACCCTTCGCCGGATCGGCCGTTACGATGTCGAAACCGGCCGTGAGCTTTCGACCCGGATCACCGATCGAGGCGATGCCGAAATCGCGGGCTTGTCCATCGCCGATGCGACCGGACCAATTCGCGAACGGGTCGCGATCAGCGCTGGGCTTCATCAGCTGACCTTGCTCGTCGGCGGCAATAATGCGGTGACTCGTCCTGGCGTGCTCGGCCTCGGTGTCCCGCTCGAAAAGGTCGGGCTCATCACGCTCGACGCCCATTTCGACATGCGCGACACGCACGAAGGACTCAGCAACGGCAATCCTGTTCGGGCGCTGATGGACGATGGCCTGTCGGGAACGAACATCGCGCAAATCGGCCTGGCGAGCTTCGCGAACAGCCGGAAAATGCATGAAGACGCAAAGGCAGCGGGCAATCTCGTCGTGAACATGAGCGAGGTCCGTCGGCTCGGGATTGCTCTCGCCGTCGATCGCGCGCTCGAACATGTGGGCCATTGTGAAGTCGTCGTCGTCGACTGCGACATCGACGTCATCGACCGCTCCCAATTCCCTGCTGCACCTGGAGCAAGGCCGGGTGGCATGGCGGCACATGATTTCTACGCCGCCGTCCGCCGCTTGGCTGCGGACCGCCGTGTCCGGGTCATCGACCTTACCGAATGGGATCCGCCACTCGATAGCACCGACCTCAGCGCTTTGACCGCGGCTCGGTGGGTTGCGGAGTGCCTTGCCGGCTTCGAGATGCGCCAGGCCTAGCCTGACGTTTGCAGACAATCCTCGGCCGCTCGCAGTCGTTCCCGTTGCGTAGGCGCGCCTGACTGTTACGCTGGCGGTTCGTTTGGGGAGAGACGTTCATGGCATTCGATCCGAACGCAGCGACCGCGAGTTACATCGACAGCCTCGGTCCCGCTGCATTGCAGAAGGCGCACGATTATACGGTCGGCAAGGAATGGATGTTGCTTTGGGGCTTCCTCGTCGCAGCGCTCGTCACATGGTTGATCGTGAAGTCGGGAGTGCTCGACAAGATCCAGGGCCGGATAGCGGAGCGGCGCCAGAACCTGCGCGCATTCGCCGTCAGCCTGGTTTTCCTGGTGGTGTCCTTTGTGCTCACCCTGCCGTGGACCATTTACGAGAGCTGGTGGCGTGAAAAGGGTTACGGGCGCACCAGCCAGCCGTTCGGCGATTGGTTCGGGCAAACTCTGCTTGCCGCTGCGATCAGCTGGATCGTCACGGCACTGCTGCTGCTCGGCGTCTATTGGCTAATCCGGCGCACGGGCAAGCGCTGGTGGTTGTGGTCGGGCGGGCTCGTCGCCGTCACCTTCTCGGTGCTGATCCTGCTGGCGCCGATCCTCATCGAGCCATTGTTCAACAAATATGAGCCGGTGCCGCCGGGCAAGGTTCGCGATGCAGTGGTCGAAATGGCGGGCCGAGCCGGCGTCCCGCCGGAGCGGGTGTTCATGTTCAATGGTTCGCGACAGTCGAATAATTTCACCGCCAACGCCGGCGGCGTCGGCAGCACGGCGCGGGTCGCGATCTCCGACGTCGCGCTGAAGAGCGCGTCGCTCGACGAAGTGCGCGCCGTCACCGGTCACGAGATCGGTCACTATGTCCTGAAGCACACATGGTGGGGCATCCTCTTCTATTCGGTTGGCGCGATCCTGCTCTTCTGGCTCGCGAACCTCCTGTTCCCGCGCTTCGCAAGATTGTTTGGATCGACTGCGACGATCGCCGAGCCGCGCGGCGTGCCGGTGCTCGGCTTCATGGTCTCGCTGTTGGGACTCTTGTCGCTGCCCTTGCTCAACACATTTGGGCGGACGCTCGAAAGCCAGGCCGACCTTTATTCGCTGCAGACGGAAAACCGGCCGGACGCGTTGTCGACGGCGCTCGTGAAGACGGCAGAGTATCGCTATCCGCGACCCGGGCGGGTCGAGGAGATCCTGTTTTACGACCATCCCTCCGTTGAGGCGCGAGTGCGCCGCGCGATGGAGTGGAAGGCCGTTCATCCGGGACCGCCGCCTAGCTGAGGTGAAGCTTTCACGTAGCCCGCAGGTGCAGCGCGATTAGCTTGTGCGCTGCAGCAAGCGGAGGGGCGCGTACATGGGGCAGCTCACCATCGACAGCGGCGATACCGCGTGGATGCTGGTGTCGACCGCCCTCGTGTTCCTGATGCTGCTGCCCGGCCTTGCCCTTTTCTATGGCGGCCTGGTCCGGGCGAAGAACCTGTTGTCCGTGATGAGCCAGGTTCTCGGGATCACGGCAATCGCGATCCTGACGTGGGTGCTGTGGGGATATAGCCTCGCCTTCGGCGACGGTGGATTGGTCCTCGGGGGTCTGTCCAAGGCTGGGTTCGTCGGGCTGTCCGAAACCTCGCTATGGCCGGTTGGCAGCTCGGGAAAGGCCATCCCGGAGCTCGTTTTTGCTGCCTTTCAGATGACCTTCGCGGCGATCACCGGCGCTCTCGTCATCGGGGCGCTGGTCGAGCGGGTTCGCTTTTCGGCGATCATTCTGTTCGCGGCTGTCTGGCTTACGATCGTCTATGCGCCCCTCGCCCACATGGTCTGGGCGACCGAGGGACTGCTGTTCAGGTTCGGCGCGATCGATTTTGCGGGCGGGACCGTCGTCCACATCAATGCGGGCGTGGCGGGCCTGGTCGGCGTTGGGTTCGCCGGGTCGCGGATCGGACACCTCAAGGAGGCAATGCCGCCTCATTCGTTAGCGCTCACCATGGTTGGCGCCGGATTGCTGTGGGCGGGATGGTTCGGATTCAATGCCGGTTCGGCGCTGGAGGCGAATGGTCTCGCCGCAGTGGCGATGGTCAACACGCTCGTCGCGCCGGCCGCGGGACTGCTCGGCTGGATGGGGGCAGAACGGTTCATATCCGGAAAGCCATCGATGCTGGGTGGTGCGTCCGGCGCGGTCTCAGGCCTGGTTGCGGTCACGCCGGCCGCCGGAGTGAGCGGACCGATCGGCGCCATGCTCCTCGGGCTCACCGCGAGCCTGGTCTGCTACGGCTTTGTTGGTTCGCTAAAGAATCGCCTGCGGCTCGACGACAGCCTCGACGTGTTCGGAATTCATGGCTTGGGGGGAATCACGGGGTCGATCGGAACGGCCATCGTCGCATTGCCTGGCCTCGGTGGACATGCAGGCACCGACTATTCGCTGGGCCTCCAGCTCGTCCGGCAGATCGGCGCGGTTGCAGTGGCGATCGGCTGGTCGGCCACCGGCTCCGCGCTCTGCTTCGGACTCGTGAAGCTGCTCTTGCCGCTCCGGCATGCCCGGGACGCGGAGCGGGAAGGCCTCGACATCGCCGATCACGGCGAGCGGGCATATACTTACTGAGCATCCCTAGGTTCAGGCATAAAAAAAGCCGCCCGAAGGCGGCTGTCTGGTTGGTTGCGGGGGCAGGATTTGAACCTGCGACCTTCAGGTTATGAGCCTGACGAGCTACCGGGCTGCTCCACCCCGCGCCAACATCAGCGGCGTATCGCTACGCCGGAAAAAAAAGCCGCCGCTCGGACATGCCGGCAGCGGCTTTTGGAAACATTGCGAATGGGTCTTGTCCCCGCCGCCAGCAAAGCCTGGCGACGACCTACTCTTCCACTGCTTAAGCAGTAGTACCATCGGCGCTGTCCGGTTTCACGGCCGAGTTCGGGATGGGATCGGGTGGGTCACGGACGCTATGG
>Ga0070678_100001914_pt1 | contig 11227 bp, 9 predicted proteins | sample KBSM73metaG_FD_65647 | JGI IMG/M metagenome (GOLD analysis project Ga0070678, IMG submission 65647) | Miscanthus rhizosphere microbial communities from Kellogg Biological Station, Michigan, USA - KBS M7-3 metaG | ecosystem: Host-associated > Plants > Roots > Rhizosphere > Soil ...
CCGCCGCCGCCGCTCCCCAGGACGTCGGCATCAGCGCCAGTGCGCTTGCGACGACTAGGATAAGGCGCTTGTTCATACCGGATCCTATGGTCAGGGAGGCGCGCGTCGCGCCGACGGCCCACCTTGATCATCCCCGGTAATAACCTTGCGTGAACGACGGCAGCAGCGGGACCGGCGTCGGAATCGCTGGCTCAGACGTCGGCGGCCTCGATATGCGTGATGGAGACCATCGTTCCCGGATGTGCGTCCCCGGTCTCGACCGTTGCGTCCAGCTGATGGGCCAGCGCCTGCACGATACTCGTGCCGAGACCGGGTTTCGCTTCCTTCAGCGACTCGGCGGTGCCGATCCCATCGTCACTCACCGACAACCTCCATTCCTTGCCGTCGGCGTGATAGTCGACGACGATTTTTCCATCGCGGTGGCCGGGGAAAGCATGCTTGAGGGCATTGATCACCAATTCGGTGACGATCAGCCCGAGGCTGACCGAAATGTCCGCATTGACGCTACTGCCGTCGACATCCACCCGAAGCGACAGCCGGTCGTGGTCGTGGATCATCGACGCGCCAAGGCTCTGGCATAGCTCGTTGAAATATCTACGCAGCTCAACGTCGCCCAGTCGCGATGCGACAAGCTGCTGCTGAACGGTGGCGACCGACATCACGCGATGATGGGCAGCCTGCAGATGACTGCGGGCCTCGTCGGATTGCACGCGCCGCGCGCTCTGGAGAAGCACGCTGGCGATGATCTGGAGGCTGTTGGCGACGCGGTGCTGGAGTTCCTTCAGCAGGATTGCCTTTTCGCGCAGCAGGTCGTCCTTCAGCTTCGCGCTCACCCGCGCCTCGGTGACGTCGGATACAGTCAACAGCAGCCGAACCTCTTCGGCGTCGCCATATTCCAGCTTCTGGGCATTGAGAACGAGCTGACGCGATCCGTCATCGCCTTTGAGATCCATTTCATAGGCGTCGACCCTGGTGTGACCGGCCAGCGTCGCGCCCAGCAGCGAGCGAAGTTGCGGCACGTTCCATTTGCCGGCACCAAGCTTGTACAGCGGCCGTCCCGTGACGTCCTGCGGTTCAAGGCCGAACGTGCCGTAGAAGCTGCTGCTCGCCGCAATCACCACCAGGTCCCCATCAAGCAGCAACGCGGGCGCTGCCGAGGAAGCGAGGATCGCGAGCGCCAGGTTGTCCGCGACGTCGGGGTGGATGGGGCGGTGCATGTATTGCTTCCTCAAGGGGCCAATACGTGGGCCACGTCACGAGCAGCCTTCGCGTCCGCCCTTTCGTTCCGGTGAGCCCACGCCGCCCTCGGTGCGCGCAATGCTTCCCTCGCTCGACATAGGCGGTTTATCAAAATTTGCAATAGCTATCGCTGCTAATTGGGGAACTATATTGCGATTTTATTTAATAAAACATGCTTTATATTTTGGGTATAAATAAAACCGATTTGGCGCAATTCTAAATGGAACTATCTTTTTTCTGCATTGTTACGATATCGAAATAACAGAATATTTCTGTAGATTTTGAAAGTATCTGCCATCTTGTTTCCGCTAGGCTGCGGAGTTCAATCGGTCCTGACAAGTCTGACGACCGATCACGTCGCTGGTTCTGCTCCGGCTCTCAGCAACATCGGCGCGCAGCAGCGGCCTCGTCCCATCCATTCCCGGCATGCCAGCCGCGCCCGTCATATCGCGCCTTGTCCGCCCAATCCGAGGAAGACCTCATGCAACGTCCCTTGACCGCCGCGACCATCGCTCTTGTTTGCGCGATCGTTACCGCCCCGCCCGCCATGGCCCAGACGCGCAGCGAAGACGGCCGCTTTCAGGCTGCCCAACAGCGTCTCAACAGCGAGCTCGCGCTCTTCGGAGCCGAATTCACGCGCTATCAGCAGGCCCGTGCCCGTAACTGGCAGGGCAATCGCCAGGGAGGACGCGACGATCCGCGTGGCTATGACGATAATCGACAGTTCTTTTCGGACGATCGCGACGAACATGGATACGATCCGGCACAATATTATCGTGAAGGCCCCGCTTATCAGGAACGCGCATTGGCGACCGACGACCGCGTCTACCGCGGCAATGACGGCCGTTATTATTGCAAGCGCAACGACGGCACGACCGGCCTGATCTTGGGAGCGGTCGGCGGAGGCGTCCTCGGCAACGTGATCGACGGCGGCCATTCGCGCGCTGCCGGCACGCTCATCGGCGGCGCGGTCGGTGCGCTCGCCGGAAAATCCATCGATCAGAATAGCAGCCAGCTGCGCTGCCGATAACGATGCCGGAACGCCGGGCCGCACCATCTAAATCAAGGAATTCATTGTGAGATATTTTGCATCAATTACGCGCTCCGTCAGCGTTTCCGCGCTGATCGCCTTATCCGTGCTGCCGACCTCAGCTTATGCCGGCAAGCATACATTGGCGGTCCAGGCGATTGCCCAGGCCAAGGGGAAGATCGACGCCGGCGACAAGGTGAACGCAGGAAGCCAGGCGCCGGAATTGCAGGCTCACGCTCGCGCCTCGCTTTCGTCGGCACAGGATCTTCTCGCGAAGGGGCATAAGGACGAGGCGATCTTGGCGGCGCGCCATGCCGGCGAGTTCGCCGACCAGGCGATCGTCAGTGCGGAGAATAGCCGTACCGCCGCCGAGCGCGAGCGTCGTCACGACGCGCAGGATTCCGCGGCCGTCGCCGTGCAGGCCGCATCCGACGCCAATGCCCGCGCATCGATTGCGCAGCAGGCGGCCTCCAACGCGAACGTCACGGCCGACGATGCCAACCGGAGAGCCGCTCAGGCCCAATTGGCCACCGCCGACGCCAATGCCCGCGCGGACGCGCTTCGCGCCGCTCCCCCGGTTGCTGCCCCGCCCGCGACCACGACCACGACAGTGGCGGTGGTTCAGGATGTGCCCGCACGCGCGTCAGCGGTTCGTCATGCCCCGCGCCGCACCATCAGGCATCGCGCCGCTCCGCGAAATGTCAGCAAGAGCACGACTACGGTAACCACCACGCATTCCTGAACCCTTGCACGCGAATGGGGCCCGGCCCCCTTCGCGATGCTCCCTGAGAGCGAGGCGTGGCACCCGGTCGGTAATACTCGCCAATCGATCGCGCGCAGAGACTCCTTGCACCGGGGCGTGACCCGGTCTTTGAGGCCTCTTCGCAGCTTGCCTTTAACCTAATGCCCCAGCATCGCGAGATAAGGCCGGAAATCCGTGAAACTTCCGCGTTCCTTGATCTCTGTCGCACTGCCCAGTCTTTGCACCGTGGTTGGGGTGCCGTCGAACACCGCCCATTTGGGCAGGGACTCGCCATTGGGATCACCGGTCTTGGCGAAATTGGTCCAATAGGTGAGCATCCGGTCCTGCAACGCGAGGTCGTCCTTGCTCCAGGCGCGGGATTCGCGCCACAAATGGCCATAAGCGAAGCGGATTTCCGCTGTGTGGCCGGCCTTGCAACCGTAAGTGCAGGGCTGGTCCGCCGGCGGCTCGGCGGGCGTATGAACGTAGAAATAGAGATAGACGGGCTGCGTGTTCGTTTTCTGCTGCCGCGCCGCCCAGCCGAAATGCTCGAGGCCGATCATATCGCTGACGAGCTGTTGGGCCGACGCCTTCGCCTGGGTGTCGGTCGTACCGGGATAGGCCGCCAGCACGAAGGGCGGAATTTGCGGGCCGAGGACTTTATGCAGCAGGCTTTCGTAATTGGCGGCTGTGATGTCTTTGGTGCCGAAGGCATCGGGGGCGAGATCGACCCCCTCATCCGCATTCCAGCCGAGCAGCACGGGTACCTTGTTCTGATGTCCGGCTGCGAAACTTTGCTGCGGCTGTTCGGTGAAAACCACGCCATCCAGATCGGGCATCGGCCGCCCCTTTGGCAGCAGATCATCGACGCTCAGCTTGCGCAGATCGTCGAGGTGCGGCGCCTTGAGGGATTCGGCGAACTCGGTTGCCGATTTTTCCGCCGCCTCCTTGGGCGGCATCCCGCCAATCACGCCGCTTTCGGCGATGGCGCGTTGGAATAGCCCCTTGGCCAGAGGCGAAACCGTCAGCGCGGACACCGAGGAGCCGCCCGCGGATTCGCCTGCGATCGTGACACGGTTGGGATCGCCGCCAAAGGCCGCGATATTGCGCCTGACCCATTGCAGCGCCGCGATCTGATCGCGGAACCCCTGGTTTCCGGCGGCATGATCGGGCGATTCCGCGGCAAGCTCCGGATGCGCGAAGAAACCGAGGACGCCCAGGCGGTAATTGATCGAGACGAGGATCACGCCCTTTTCGACGACGCTCTTGCCGCCTTCGGGCCCCCATTCGCCGCTATGGCCGTTGGCGAGTGCGCCGCCGTGGATATAGACGATGACGGGGTAAGGCCTGCCGGCCTTGCCGACCGGGGCCCAGACGTTGAGCGTCAGGCAATCCTCGCTCCGCGGACCCTTCACCCAGGCGGCGATCTGGGGACAGACCGGGCCGAACGCCGTCGCCTGACGCGTACCCTGCCAGGGTTTGAGCGGCTGGGGCGCCCGCCAGCGCAGATCGCCGACCGGCGGCGTCACATAAGGAATCCCCAGGAAGGTCATCATGCCGTCCTTGGCGGTTCCGGCGAGCTTTCCGCTGTCGATCCTGACGGTGGGCGCGGTGGGCTGAGCCCCGGCGGCGGCGCTGGAGGCAGCCAGCAAGGCAGCCAAAGCAAGGACCTTATGCACCACGGCGACATCCCCTCATTATATCGGCCATCGGCAGCCGCATGCATTTACTGTGTTGGTGTATTAGGCCGCAAACACGCAGTCAATCTCGGCCCTTTTTCCGCATGTGTTTTGTGTCTATAATACAGTCCGATGTTGCATACCCCCTTCGACGATCCGCTTGAGGACAAGGCGCCGGAAGGGCCCGATTCGCGGGATGCCCCGCCCGCCGCTCCGCCTGTCGCGCAGCCGCGATCCCGTCGATGGAAGCGCTGGCGGATCGCCGGCGGAATCCTCGCCGGATTGGTGCTGCTTTTTCTGGCGACCATTGTCTGGCTCGCGATCGCCGCGCCGCCGTCGCGGACATTGCGGCCGATCGTGCCGCCCAGCGTCACTTTGCTCGCGTCCAACGGCACTTTGATCGCGCGCCGCGGTGCAGTGACCGACAGCCCGGTGGATGCGCGCCTTCTGCCGGCGCATGTCCGCGAAGCCTTCCTCGCGATCGAGGACCGCCGTTTCTACCAGCATGGCGGGCTCGATCCGCGCGGCATAGCGCGCGCCGCATGGCATGATGCGCGCGCCGGGCGCATGGCGGAGGGCGGCAGCACCATCACCCAGCAATTGGCCAAATTGGTCTATCTCGATGCCGACCGGACGGCGGCGCGCAAGCTGCGCGAGGCGCTGATCGCGGTCTGGCTGGAGGCCTGGCTGACCAAGGATGAGATCCTCTCACGCTATCTGTCGGACGTGTATTTCGGCGACAATGTCTATGGTTTGCGCGCCGCCGCACGCCATTATTTCAGCAAGCGTCCGGAGGCGCTGACGATTTCGGAGTCGGCCTTGCTGGCGGGGCTGATGAAGGCCCCGTCGCGTCTGGCTCCGAGCGCCAATCTGGCCGGCGCGCGCGAACGGGGCGCGCTGGTGGTGGCGGCGATGGCGGACGCGGGCTTCATCAGCCCGGCCGAGGCGGCGCGGGCCTCCCCCGCCAGCTTGCGGCTGAGACCTGCGCCGGAGGCGACATCCGCCACCTATTTCAGCGACTGGGTGATGCCCGCGGTGCGCGGCAGGGACGACGATGCCTTCGCCGCCACGACGGCAAGGACCACGCTCGACGCGCGGCTGCAGCGGCTGGCCGAGCGCAGCGTGGCGCGGGCCCGGTTAGGCAACGCACAGGTCGCGCTGGTGGCGATGCGGCCGGACGGGCGCGTCGTCGCGATGGTGGGCGGGCGTGATTATGCGAAGAGCAGCTTCAATCGCGCGGTGCAGGCGAAGCGGCAGCCAGGGTCCACCTTCAAACTGTTCGTCTATCTGGCCGCGCTGCGGGCGGGAATGACGCCCGGCGATCCGGTCGAGGATCGCCCCATTACGATCGATGGCTGGTCGCCGCGCAACAGTGACGGCCGCTATCGCGGCACGATCAGCCTGCGCCAGGCGTTCGCCCGTTCGAGCAATGTCGCCGCCGTCCGGCTGACGCAGCGGGTCGGCCCTGCGGAGGTCGCGCGCGCGGCGGCGGACCTCGGGATACAGAGCCCGCTTCGCGCGGAGCCGGGGATCGCGCTCGGGACGTCGACCACCAGCCTGCTCGAGCTGACCGCGGCTTATGCGTCCGTCGCGGGCGGCGCCTATCCGGTCCGGCCCTACGGCCTGCCCGAACAGGCGCCCGGCGCGCAATCTCCGGACGAGCGGCACCGGCTCAATCCGCGCGACCGCGCGATGCTGCTCGACCTGCTGTCGACCGCGGTGAACAGCGGCACGGCGCGCGGCGCGGGGCTGACGACGCAGGTCTATGGCAAGACCGGCACCTCGCAGGACAATCGCGATGCGCTGTTCGTCGGATTTGCGGGCGGGCTGGTCACTGCGGTGTGGGTCGGCCGCGACGACAACGAGCCCCTGCCCGGTGTCGCAGGAGGCGGCCTGCCCGCGAATATCTGGCGGAACTTCATGGGCGAGGCGATCGGCGCCCGGCCCGCGCATCCGATCGTCCCCCGCTCGGTCGATCCCGATGCGGGACTGGATGGGCTGCTGCGGTCGGTAATCGGCCGGATCAGGGACAAGATCGGATTGTGATGCCGGTGGGCGCGGGCCCCGGCCGTCTCTGGTGAGACGCCGCGGAGCCCGCACCCACCGGTTAAGTCTTAGTCCCGGAACAGCAAAGGCGCCATTTCGTGGAGACTGCGCCGCCAGGACAGGAATTCGTGCGCTGTGTTGGGCGAGACGTAGAAGGCGCTTTTGACACCGGCGGCCTTGATCGCCGCGGCATTGGCGCGCGGATCCTGCCGCGGCTGACCCGGAGGGCCGTTCATGCCCCGGCCTTCAAGCTCGCGGCTGCCGAAGCTGACGAAGGCCAGTTTGACCTTGTACTTGAAGCCCGGCGTGTTGTTGACGTCGTCGAGCGAGAAGGTGCCGCCGCTGAGCAGGCCGATATAGGCGAATTTGTCGAGATTCTTGGGCGCGATCAGCTTGGTTTCGAAGCCGCCCATCGACAGGCCCGCCATCGCGCGATGCTTCGCATCGGCGAGCGTGCGGAAATGGCCGTCGACATAGGGGATCAGCTCGTTGAGCAGCACCGTCTGGAAGGGATGGATGTCGAAGCTGTTCAACCCGCCCGGGCTGCCCGGCTTGATATCGTTGGTCATGCCATAGGTCGTGACGATGATGAACGGCCGGGTCTTACCTTCCGCGATCAGATTATCCATGATCAGGTTGGCGTGGCCCTGGTTGAACCAGGCGGTTTCGTCCTCGCCCCAGCCATGCTGGAGATAGAGGACGGGATAGCGTTCGCGCTGGTTCTTGTCATAGCCGGGGGGCGTATAGACGAAGGCGCGACGCTGGGTTCCGGTGCTGGGCGACGGGAACAGTATCTGGTCGACATGGCCGTGGGGAATGTCCTTGAGCGCGTAGAAATCCGCGTCGTGCGCCGGGATTTCGATGCCGCTTTCCCAGCGGGTCGAACCATAGAAGTTCAGCGTCCCCGGATCGTTGAACGTGCCGCCGTCGACGTTGAGGTGGTAGTAATGGAAGCCTTCGTCGAGCGGCCCTTCGGTGGTGGCGGTCCAGCTGCCATCCGCGCCCTTGGCGAGCACAGTGCCGCCCCGGCCGCCGAGGCCGAGTGTGACCTTCACATTCTGCGCGTCGGGCGCGACGATGCGGAAGCGGACATAACCCTGCGAATTGACCTGCGGAAACTGCTGACCCGGCTGGTTTACCGAAGAGGGCTTGAAATCCTCCACGACTGCCGGCGCGGCGGTTTGCGCGAATACCGGCCCGACGATGAAGGTGGCGGCCAACATTGCGGCTATGGTTCGTTTCATTTGGATGCCTCTCCCGAATTCCATGTGCGCTTCCCGGCTCATGGTAAATCCTATCCTATATAATCGGGCTTATTACAGCACTTTTGGGACGCTGCAACAGGGAGCGGCATGCCTGCCAATCGGCCCATGAAGACCGCTCTCACCTTGCGTTTGTGCCGCCGAACCAGAGCGTGCACGCGTCGGAAAGGCCCTCGGCGTCCCCGTCTCCCACCCATGCCACATGCCCGTCCGGCCGGATCAATATCGCGGGGGGAATCGCGACCGCGCCGACAACGGGAAGCTCGCAGACGCCGTCAAATTTCGCGTCGACCAGCCTGACGCGATCCGACCATCCTTCGGCGGCGAGCGCGCCTGGCTCTCCAAGGTTGAGTAGCACGGGCCGCGCGTCGTGCAGGAGCGCGAAGACCCGCGTCGGCCCGTCGGCGGTAACGATATCCAGGTCGGGCATGCGACGGCCGAGCAGCGGATGCCCCTCGCCGCAATCGTAGCGAATGTCGAGACCGGACATCATCGCGCCATACCATTTGCGCGGTTCGTCCAGTTGCACGGTCCTGGCCATCAGTTCGCGCAAGGCATTCGTCCGATCGTCGCCGCGGTGAAGCGCGGTGAGCGCCAATGTTTGCTTGAGCAGAGCCGCTCCAACCGGGTGACGCTCCGTGTGATAGGTATCCAGCAGCCGGTCTGGCGAGATGCCCTTTACCACCTGCGCCAGCTTCCATCCCAGATTGACCGCATCCTGCAGGCCGATGTTCAAGCCTTGTCCGCCGACCGGCGAATGCACGTGAGCGGAATCTCCGGCCAGCAAGATGCGGCCCTTGCGGTAGGAGGCTGCCTGTCGGGCCGCATCCGTGAAGCGTGACAGCCACGTAATGTTGTCGACGCCGAAGTCCGATCCGTAGGCGGCGATGAGGGTTTGGCTGAGCTGGTCATCGGTCGGCTTTTCATCCCGCTCGAGACGTTGTTCCGTCAGGACGCCGCGGATGCGATCGCCTTCGTTCAGCTTGCCAAGAGCGTAGAGACCCCGCTCGCCATAACGGATTCCCAATGGCGGTTCGTTCGCCATGTCGGCCTCGAAAATCAGGTAACTGAGCTCCGGTTCCCAACCCGGAAAGTCGATACCTGCCGTTTTGCGGACAAGGCTGCGGCCGCCATCGCACCCGACCAGATAGTGCGACCGCATCTTCCGGCCGTCCTGCAGGGCGATTTCGACTTGCGCATCGTTCGACACGAAACCCTTTATCTCGCAGCCGCGATAGGTCCGCACCGCCAGCTCGGAAACCCAGTCGGCAAGGCCACGCTCGATCTTGGCCTGCCATAATGCGAGCGTGTAATTGTGGCGGGTCGGGCGGTCGCTGGCGTCCAGAATAACCCCGGCGAACGGTACGACGCGGTGCTTTTCTCCCTGCGATATGAAACGCTCGGCAATGCCGCGCTGATCGAGCAGTTCGATCGATCGGGGATGCAGCCCGCTTGCGCGCGAGCCCTCGACTTCCTGGTTCATGCGCCGCTCGATAATCGCGACATCGACGCCTCCCAGAGCCAACTCACCCGCCAGCATCAACCCGGTCGGGCCGCCTCCGGCAATGATCACTTCATGTTCGGACGCCTGCATTTGCCACCTCACGAATCATTAAGGGGCGGGACTTTTACCGGGTGATGGGGCTCTTGAAGCAAGAGGCTTGCGAACCATATCTAAGTGGTACGGATAGGGCGCGTCGCCCCGCATCGCGGAGCGGACTTTAAAGACACCTCATCTCGCTCTCGCGCTGTTCCGACGTCCGCCCATCGGTCCTGGAGACGTTCGCTCTGTTGAATGGGCCTTGGGACGCGCTGCCTTGAGGTTGTCTTGGAGGTGCGATGCGGCGCTACGCCGAATCGAGATTCACAAGCGGCGAGTTGAGGCTTATCTAGGGTGCATGACGCAATTGCCCATGGACCTGGGATGAAGCCCATGCATCGCGTACGCGTCGGGTTGATCGGGCTTGCCTGGGTCTTCCTGCTCGTGATGCTGGCGACCACGTTCCTCCATATGGCGGGCGGCGATCAGCCTGATGGCAACAGCGCGGCCGCCACCAACGATAATGCGCCAAACGATCCACTCGCCGAACTGGGGGTTGCGCCCGGCAATCCGGACCAGGCGGAGCAGCCCGTCGCCCCGTCCCCGACCAAGCCCAGGCCGCGCCCCGCGGCGCACTGATGTTCGGCCCCTGTCGAGTCGGCGTGAAGTCGATCTCTGGCGGGGCAGCGGCGCGAAAGATTTCTCCCACATTCTTATCCACAGGCCCCAATATCCCCGGAAACGCCGGATTCCGGGGATATTTACGCTGCCGTTCCACTTGCTCACGACCATGGAATACACAGGCTGACCCATAGAATGCCATTGAAACCCATGTGAAACCCATGCTAATCCATGCTTATCCAGCGATGGAAGTTGTGCACCCATGCGTGACCCATCGCCGGCCGGCGAAGGGACGGGGCGCGCCCCTCCGCGGAAAGCAGGGTGGATTGAAGGGTGGCGAGGGAGACTTTCTTCGTTGGGCATCAACTGAACGGGGTCGATGGAAAGGGCCGCGTATCGGTGCCGGCTGCCTTCCGCGCCCAACTTGAACGCCGCGCGCAGGAAGACGGCAAGGAAGCCGTCAAGGAATTGATGATCGCTCCCAGCCCGAAGGGCGATCGCCTCCGCGCCTTCGATCCTGCCGGCGTGCGTGATCGCGACGCCAAGTTCAGCGCACGGGTGGCCGATCTTCCCGCCGCCGAGCGCCCCGATGCCGAAGAAGATGCTTTCCGTGATGAACTGGCGACCGCTACCCCGGTCGCGTTCGACGCTGCCGGCCGCATGGTCCTGCCCCCGATCCTGCGTAAGCTCGGCAAGATTGGTGACCTCGCCTTCTTCGTCGGCGTGCGGGACTATTTCGAGATATTGAGCCCCGAAAACGCGCGCGCCGCCTTCGCCAACAATCCGATGATGCTCGAGATGCTCGATCATTATCTCGAGGAGCGCGAGGCATGAGCCAGCCCGCGCCCCATATCCCCGTCCTGCTCGACGAAGTGATAGCCGGCCTCGCGCCTTTGCCCGGCGAGACCCATGTCGACGGCACATTCGGCGCGGGTGGTTATACGCGCGCTCTGCTCGCGGCGGGCGTCAATGTGATCGCGTTCGATCGGGATCCCGATGCGATTGCCGAGGGACAAGGACTGGTCGCCGAGAGCGAGGGCAGACTCCATCTCGTCGCCGACGTCTATT
>Ga0070678_100001922_pt1 | contig 11201 bp, 9 predicted proteins | sample KBSM73metaG_FD_65647 | JGI IMG/M metagenome (GOLD analysis project Ga0070678, IMG submission 65647) | Miscanthus rhizosphere microbial communities from Kellogg Biological Station, Michigan, USA - KBS M7-3 metaG | ecosystem: Host-associated > Plants > Roots > Rhizosphere > Soil ...
GTGTTCTAGCCATACTCCACGCCTCCTTGGAGTGACGTCTCCCGGCTTGGCTAAAGAAGGCAAAGCTCATGCCTTTTCTTTTTTTCAAAAAACTGAGAAGAACCTCAGAATTTCCTAGGCTGCCTTGGTTAATGGGATAATCTGTCCGCAGGCATGGGATAAACTGTCTCTGTCGGCGATGACTGATGGTCTCCGGCACTATTTTACGCGTTCATTCAAAGATCTCTCGGCCGGTACAAGCTCCACGATGAAAGTATCGAGGCGAGTCGACATACCGGAGTCACTATTCGTAGAAGCTCCCAGCGTGCCATCCCAATAGCTGGAAAAGAGCGCCCAGCGTCCATCATTGGAGATTTGGGCGAACGATTGGCCATAAAAGCTGCCACCACCGTTGTGGTTGTGAGCAAACCGCCAGACTGTGTTCGACCCGTCCGTCGCCGCCATGATAATTTCCCCGTACCAGGGTAAGGGACTAGGCGGTTTGGTGATGTTGTACCGGGAGAACAAAATCGGCGCGTCTGGGTTCGTCGAAGCGTTAAACCAGGAACTGTGCTCAGCGTCGTGCCACCCAATGGTCAACTCAGGCTGCATCAGAAACTTCTGTCTGGAAGAATCCATCAGATGATCGGGGTCTCGAAGGATCGCGCCACGCGAATCCTTTCCATTAGTAGAGCCGCTCCCATTGACGTATCTGCCGTGGCCGAGGCAAGGGTGGCCGGACTGATGCAGAACGCCGGTCGCCAGTGACCACGAATTTGTTGCGAGATTTAAAACTGCCACGCCCTTGCCCCAGCTTTGCCCGTGGAAGATAACCCCAAGCCAGGTCCCTCCAGCACTACCGAAGATGGAATGAATTCCAATCTTCTGGCCGGTTGGCCAGTTGGAATCGACTTGAGAAATCCCATTAATCGTCCTGTTCGCAATGTCGATGAATTTGCTTTGAGAGGGGCTGTTCGGATTCAAGCAGAAGAGCTTTGTATACGTGCCCTGAGCACCGGCTCCTGCGGCCGAGCAGACCCAGCTGTCTTGACCGACTACCGCGACGTGATAGGTCACCGGTTCGCCACTGGGCGGGCCCCCTAGATGAGTCACGACCTCAGCGGATTTGCTGTACTTGCTGAGTTGGTTGCCATTCAGAAAGTAGAGGACATCAGGATCCACCGCCGACCATTCCCATTTATAGTTGAAGTTCAACTGATGCAACGTGGGCCGAGATGAGCCATCGCCGACTTTGAAATTGACGGGATCAAACTCGACCCACCAGGACTTGCCCGTCGTGGTCATGAGTTTTATCGCCGTCGAATCAGCATTCCAGGTTCTGAAGTAACCGGCGTCCTCCGAAATTAATGACGCGCCTCCTGCCGTTTTGGAATCGGTCACACGCAGGATCCGGGAGCCGAAGGTGGGATCAGTCAAGATAGAATTCATCGGCCCTAAGACGGGTGGAGGTGATGGGATGGGTTTTGGATCAGTCCCCGTGTAGCCCGAATATGTGGACGGAGCGGTTGCAGGAAACGCGGGCATTGCCAGGCTCAGCAGAGTAATGCTGAAGACCACGAGGAAGCTCACTCGGCATCGCATGATTGTCTGTCGCTGAACTTTCAGGCAGTAAGAAAGATCCTGCGACGAGATTGCCGGTGGAACGGGATCAAGGCAATGTTCTCGCTCGGATGCACTCACGTGTCGGAACGGTCCACACATCATCATTGGTTCATTCCCTGGCGGACTGGCGCTGGGCTTCCTGGGCCTGCTCTTCCGCATACTCGGCCGCAGCATGAAGTTGCTTAGCCAGCGCGCGCATGCGGGTGACGAATTCCTCACCCGAAGTCTCTTGCTTTTTCTTCGAAAGCACATCCGCTTCACGCTCTCTACGCGCAGCCATTTCGTGTAATTCACTCGCTTCTTCACGCCAGTAATCGGATCTGTGGGTTATCTCTTCCGGCGACAGACTTGACCTGGAGACTGCCTCTGCCGGCGGTTCATTGGCGTGATGTTCAGGCACGGCGCACCCGACAATTATAACGAGCGACAGAGACCAGATTGGGAAAAGAATGTGCATGATGCTCAAGACCCGCAGCGCAATGATACCCAAACGCAAGAGATGGGTTAGGACGATGTCATGATCTCAATACCTATCATTGTGCGCAACTCGGGCCTGTACGTCAGTATTGTCCGCCGTGTTTTGCATAGTCGGGCCAGAAGAGCCAAATTTGCGAGAGAGCTCTTGAATGTAATATGCAACGAGGCTGCTCTCATCATCGTTCAGCGTACCTTCTGTGGAGAGTAGATGCTCACAGGCGCGACTGTACAAGAGAATTTCCTCGCTGAGTTGCCTCATGATCAACCTCCCTTTGGAATGAACCATGTCACACGTATCTGTCCGCCGTCGTTGACGGCTTCGTCGAACTCGAATGCGACGGCAACAGTTCCTGCTGACGAAACGGCGGCCATTGCAGCAAGAGCCAGGCGGCACCGGTGCCACAGAGGCCGCCAATGATCCATCCACCGAGAACATCAGTCACATAATGGGCGCCGAGATACACGCGCGCCAGCCCGACGAGACCGACGATCGGCCAACTCACCCTGCCGGAGCGAGGGTAAAGCACCTGTAGGAACGCCGCCACCGTCGCGGTGTTCAGTGCGTGGTTGGACGGAAAACTGAAGTGCCCGCCGCAGGCCTGGAGTCGGTGGAGATCAGCAATGCTGAAACAGGGACGCGGACGCGCAACGGCATGTTTGATTTGTGCCCCGATAAAATCAACCAATCCGATTAATACCGTCATCACCGGAGCGGCGACCAATGCTTCCCGTGGCCACCGCACAATCCAATAACTCCCCAGCAGAAAAGAGGGCAGCCACAACGTATCAGGCTCGCATAGAGTCAAAAAGGCCCAGTCAATCCACGATGTCTCTCCGGCGAAATCGTTGATTGCGCGCGTGAGAAAAAGGTCCAATCCCATGTGTCACCATGTCGTGAGCGTCGAATCAGAATCGCTTACGAATGAACGTCGTTCGTAAGTGCCACACAGAACCGGCTGAGCCAACGGATGTTGTCACCCAATGACTCGCCCATTAACGGCTTCTCGTTATTCGAGGCCGGGCTACTGTGTTTTTGTGTTTCAGGAAACTTACGAGGAAACGTGGGAGGGGGGTGCACGAGAGGTGCGATGACCAGCCAAAAGATTAAACTTGGGGTGTGCAGATCGTGATTGAACGGCAGACTGCGCTAGGAGTGGCCTATCGAATTGCCAGGAGCAAATGGCGAACACCCCTGGCGCTTGATAGGTTCCTTTTTTTGAATCCTCTGCTGTTGAGAGGACGAATCCAAGCTCCGGAGAGTTTTGGGATTTGGTCGACAGGTGGAAACCCGTACTGTGATCGCAGAAAAACTCACCGGGAAGATCGGGAGAGAAAACGGTGTGTGCTAATCCTTGACGGGCGACTAAATCATTTACGTCTGGCAGATGAGTATGGAAGAGAGGGACAGTCGCAACCCACGTGATGACCCACAGTAGAGTGAGCAGGTGCAAAATGGACTTTGTTCGAATGATGAAAGGCATCGCCCTCTGCCCTCGAAATATGAAGAACCTAAATTTATTTTATTAGCTGGCGGGCCTCACGTTGAATAAAATTGGGAAACAATTCCCAATGCAGGGTAGCTCCTTACGAGTGTTCCTGTCAATCGCGCTGTTGTCAGGGCAGGGCAGGACAACGCATCCTGTGTTATGTGCCGCTAGTAAACCTGTCGATTTCCCCATTAATAAGGCCTATTCTTGCCTGGACCGCCGGCTGATGATCTACCGATGTGAATCATACGTCGTTGAACCGTAAGAGGCGTTGCTGACATAAGGTGAATCTGTGACGGCTATCAACCGACGAGTAATACTTTGTGTACTGCATATCGTAGGAATAGTCGCGCTCAATCTGGTTTCTCCCCCCCATGCTGGGATCGCCCACTCAGAAACGGCAAGGCCTATTGGAAACCGGGACACAGAAAATCAGATACCAAACCCCCATAGTGATCTCATCTTCCGAGCAACGGGAGCGAATTCGTGCACAGATTGCCATGGTATTGGAAAGAGCGGTGGTCTCATCGCGCAACCACTCGACAATGATCTTGTAAGGAAGCTTCGCGACAAAGCGAAAGGCATCCATGGACCAGGCCGGTTTGCAGATTGTCTCCGTTGCCATGCCGGGGGAAGCAAGGGGGTTGAGAAGTATTGAGATGACTCCTGTGATCCGCCGCTTGGTGACCATCGTGATTTGCATTACTGCCGCAATCGTCGGTGCCTGGCTGTTTGAGTCCGTTCTCAGTATCGGAAAGCCTTCACCGTTCGCCCACTCTACTACCGGACACTTCATGGGATGGGTCGGGCTGGGATTGATATTGTTGGTCTTCGTGTATCCAATGAAGAAGCGCGTAGACCGAAATCGCCGGTGGCCTCGCAACTGGTTTCGCGTGCACATGGTGGCCGGAGTGATGGGTCCCTTGGTGATTCTTCTTCACTCCGGCGCACATCTTCACGCACTCGTGCCGTTACTCGCACTGGCAGCGATGGCGGTGGTCGTCGTGAGTGGAATTGTGGGACAAGGTGTTCATTATTTAGCGCTGAGGAATTTGAACGATACTAGGCGGCAGCTCCATGACGAAGGGTTCGCCGCTGACGACGTTGAGGTTCGCCTGCACCGGATGGCGGCACATGAAGAAGCGTTTCGCCTTTGGCAATCGATTCACGCGCCAATGACACTCATGTTTCTGGTTCTTGCGGCCATACACGTGATGGGAGCGCTGTACTTTGGCGGATTCTGACCCATGCACTATTTGCCATTGCCTCGCACCGTGGTTCCGGCCGTCGCGATAGCCACGGTGGTTCTGGTCGTCTGGCTTGGATGGGGCTCGATACGAGACCCCGAAGGTTTCTGGGCTCCGGGCGACTTAAGCCGGTATCATGCTGCTGTAACACACTGCATGAGCTGTCATGAGCCCTTTCGCGGGCCGGTGAGTGCCAAATGCATCCAGTGCCACTCAGAGGCATACTTTGCGGCAGGCTCAACACCTTCAACGGCAACCTTTCACCGGGATGTCATTGGACAACAGCAGAAGTGTTTGGGTTGTCATACCGAGCATCGCGGCCCTCTTGCGAACATCACTTCGCGCAAGACTCACCATGACAAATCTCCACTTTTTTCAGCTGATTCCTCGTCTTGAGGGTTCTGAGGTGGGGCAGCGATTCAGTAGAACGGTCCAAATCGCAGATAGGTAACAAACTCTATACGCGGGTAACGCGGAAGTAGAAAGGCAAGAGATCGCGCTGATTTAAACAGGATTTATGCTACTTCCCGTAGTAAGTCCCAGCATATGATCTCGAATGAATGGCTGTATCCCTCCCCCGCTTGTCAATAACACCTACTAGTATTCTCCGCGGTGAAGCGCGTACTATACCCGCCATTAATCCTTCGGCTAGTCAAAATGCGTTTGCTGGTCCAGCATACGCTGGCAATTTTTGGCTGGGGTCGCTGCAAATATGGCGGCGATGCAATCGACATCTTGGCCTTGGCTTTCCTGCTGGAAGCGCTCCATTCTCCTGAGGATTGGAGCGCTATTTGTCCTACTCTCCTTGACAGTCTGCACCTATCTCATCACCGCATCTACTCTGACTGGTCGACTGACCGGAGTGAGCAAAGCGATCGAGCAAGCAGGGACCGAGCGGATGCGTGTCTACAAGCTTGCCTCCTTGGTTCAACGAATCTCACCGTCATCGTCGGAACTCGAGAGGGCCGCGATCCGCGAAGAGATCGCTCGGTTCGAGAGCGTTGTCGAAGGCTTGGACTTCGACGCACCACACCACATTACCTTTACAAGTAATCCTCTTCTTCCGGTCGAGCTTCACCAATTACAAGCTCGATGGTCTATGCAACTCAAGGCGGCTTTGGAACTTGCCTTGAAAGACGGGGGACAGTCACCCGCTGTACAAAGTTATTTGAACCAGGCCGACGATTTCGTCGCCCGGTGGGATCACCTCGTCCAACTCATGGAACGTGAAGCCGCCGCAGGACTGGAAACAGTACGTCACCGACAAGCCTGGTTTCTGATTATTTTTCTTGGCTTCATGGCGGCGGCCGTAGTGTTTCTTCACCGCTTCGTGCGTGCCCCGCTCAAACAGCTGACCGCGGACGCTGACCGTTTGGCCGCAGGTGACTTCAACGCTGAGATCCGGGTTCGCTCTGACGACGAGCTTGGTCAGCTGGCTCGAACCTTTCAGCGCATGGCAGAAACTATCCGACATCACATCGGCGAGCTGAACAGTCTTCACGCGACTGGCCAGGAAATCACTATGCTTGAGTCGGGAGGCTTGGAGGACGTCCTGCGCCGCATTGCGGACCGGGCGGCGGAGTCGCTTGAAGCAGATTTAGCAGTCGTCATGGTGCGTCATCCCACCATGGAATGCTGGCTGGTAGAAGCCGCGTCCGGCCAGGAGTTCGATAAGATTCGCAAGCAGATTGTGTTGCTTGAAGAAGCACCGTTTTCCAATCAGGCGATTGATACCAAAGAACCTGTCGTGGTTGCCGACGTATCGACCTACAACGGGCCGATGCGCTTCCGAGATGAATTTCATGCAAAGAGTTATCTGGGCGTTCCCTTGCGGGGTCCCCACCATTGCCCGGGCGTTTTGGTACTGTTGAGCACCGTCCGGGTGAGAATGTTCACGGAGTGGGACATCCGCATGGCGCAGCAGTTCGCGTCCCACGCGGCGGTCGCGATGGAGAACGCGCGGCTCTTCGACGCGCTGGAATCCGAATCGCAAGACCTCCAAAAGCAATTAGATGTGGTGAAGCGGCATGTCGCAGAACTCACGCACGAGGTAAAAGCGCCCGCCGGTCGCGTGGCTGAATTCGCTTCCTGGATCGAACGTGATTATGGCCGGCTCTTGGACGCTAAAGGACTACGATACCTCGCCTGGATCAAGAATGAGGGGAAAGACCTTGCGACGCTGGCAGAGCGCACATTGGACTGGGTCCGGATCAATCATCAGCCAGCTCCCGTGGAAAGCGTCGACGTGGGCTCAGTGATTCGCGAGATCCTTGCCCTGTTGAAACAGGACGGCCGCAACAGAGGCATTCGGGTCACCATTGCGCCGGACCTCCCAAAGCTGCTTTGCCGTCGGATCCATGTCAAACAGATCTTTGAAAATCTCGTCGGGAACGCGATGAAGTACATGGGCCAGCAGCAATCTCATCCACAAGTCGAAATTGGATGGATGAAGAACGAGCAGGGGATACACCTCTTCGTACGCGACAACGGGGTGGGCATCGACCCGTCCATGCTGGACCGAATTTTCCTTCCATTCGTCCGCTTGGGCAGTGAGGAGGTGGCGGGTTCCGGTATCGGGCTTTCCATCGTCAAGACGGTCGTCGAGCAGTACAAAGGGTCGGTGAGTGTAAAGTCTTCACCCGGTGCGGGGAGCACGTTTTCTGTCTTGCTGCCGGTTCTTTCCCAATCATCCGAGCAGATGCCGAGCGCGCAGGCCGTCGGATGTGAAGGAGGCGTAGAACACACGGCGGACGGGCGAGGCATGCTCGTTGGTTCAGAGGAGAGCACCACATGAATAGCACAGCTCAAAAAGTCTTCACGATTCTTCTCGTCGATGACAACGGTGGTGACGTGGAGATGTTCCTCCGGACCGTTGAAGAAGAGTTGCCGCGCGAGGAGGACGAACAAGTCGACTTGGTCATCGCCGCACGCGCGGAAGGAGCCCTTGCCATCCTGGACGAACGGCGTGTTGATCTTGTCATCACAGACGTTCGGCTGCCGGGGATGAGCGGCATCGAGCTGCTTCGACGGATTCAAGCCAGGGACCGTCGGATTCCTGTGATCATCATCAGTTGGGTTAACACGGTCGATACGGCGGTCGAGGCCATGCGTTGTGGTGCCTTCGATTATGTCACCAAGCCGTTCGAAAAGCTCGATCTGACGGCGCGTATCCATCGCGCGATGCGGATCTCTGAAATTCTCTTTCGGTACGAGCCGCCGCAACAATCCGAAAGTGTTCAGTTCAAAGAACTGGTGGGCGTCAGTCCTGCTTTCCGGAATGTGACGGCCCTCATTGCCGCCGCGGCTCGGGTCCAATCTACGACGCTAATCATTGGAGAAACCGGTACCGGCAAGGAACTCATTGCGAGGGCGATCCACGACTTGAGCGCTGAGCGGAGCGGACCGTTTCAAGTGGTGGACTGCACCACGTTTTCCGAAGGCACGGTTGAGAGCGAATTGTTCGGGCATGTGCGCGGTGCATTCACCGGTGCAGTCGGCGACAAGCTCGGTCTCATCGAGGGGGGGACCGGCGGGACCTTGTTTCTTGATGAGATCGGCGATCTGCCGCTGCCTCTTCAAGCCAAGTTGTTGCGCGTGTTGGAAGAGGGCGAGATGCGGGCGGTCGGTAGCGTGCAGATGAAAAAAGTTAGCGCGCGTTTCATCGCCGCGACGAATCAGGAGTTGACGGAGAAAGTGAAGCGGAATGAATTTCGAAAAGACCTGTTCTTCCGTCTCAATGTGATGGCGATCAAGGTTCCTCCCCTGCGCGAGCGGACCGAAGACATTCCTCTCCTGGCGCGTCATTTCATTGACCGGTACAGTAAAGAATTCAGCAAGTACGTCAAAGATCTCCATCCCTCGGCCGCGACGGAACTGGTGGCCTATCCCTGGCCGGGCAATGTGCGGGAGCTCCGCAACGTCATGGAACGTGCTGTGATGTTGGCCAAAGGCGATCGCATCAGCCCTCACGACGTCATCGGGTTGCTGCAGTTCAACGACCACGCTCGACGCAATGCGGCGGACGATTATCTGACCTTGCCCTACGCGAAGGCCAAAGAGAAGGTCGTGGAGGAATTTAGTCGTCGGTATATCAAAAATAAGCTCGACCTCCATCAGGGCAACGTTACGCACGCCGCGCAAGAAGCCGGTCTCCCGCGGCCTTACTTTCATGAGATTATGCGGCGATACCTCAAGGACGAACGATAGCGCTCGGATTGTCTTTCTTTCCTGACAGCAAATCAGCCATTCAGACGGTAACAAGCGGCTTTTCCTGATGTTTTTCGCGGCCACTGCCATGCGTCATGTTTTGCTGACATTAAAATCATACGTGATTTCAACCTGTTAGTGCAGCATCAGCTGTGACGCCGTCAGTGCTGACTGACAGAACTTTCCCCGCACTGCGCCGATTCCTTTCCTTATGAACCTGCCATTTCAGCGCAAGTCGTTGAATTGTTAGAGACGTCTTCCCTCCGCGGATCCTCAGCATACACATCGGGCGAGTGGCACAACGCTTGTAGACACGCTCCTACGTTTCCGGGTGTGTGTCGGCGATTGTTTTGGATGTTTATCTCGCATTTTTCGAATGTCGGCGAAGGGAGGTGAGAGATGGGCGATGGTTTTTTGGTGAAGGAACGTGGGGCTTGCTGAGCCCTCAACTTAGGAGGTGTCACCAATGTTTCTGTCACGCAGACAGTTTTTAAAAGTCACCGCCGGGACGGTTGCCGCAGTGGCGGTGGCCGATAAGGTCCTGGCGTTGACGGCTCTGCAGCCGGTCATCGAGGTGGGCAACCCCCTCGGCGAATATCCGGACCGATCGTGGGAGCGGGTCTATCACGACCAGTATCGGTATGATTCGTCGTTTACGTGGTGTTGTTCCCCCAACGACACGCACGGCTGCCGCGTGCGGGCCTTCGTCCGTAACGGCGTCGTCATGCGGGTCGAGCAGAACTATGATCACCAGACCTACGAAGACCTCTACGGGAACCGCGGGACGTTCGCGCACAACCCGCGCATGTGCTTGAAGGGGTTCACCTTCCATCGCCGCGTGTACGGCCCCTATCGCTTGAAGGGACCGTTGATGCGCAAAGGCTGGAAGGAGTGGATGGATGCCGGAGGGCCGGAACTGACCCCGGATGTGAAGCGCAAATACAAATTCGACGCCCGGTTCCTGGACGACATGATGCGGGTGTCGTGGGATACGGCGGCGACCTATGCGGCCAAGGGCTGCATCCTGATCGCGACCCGCTACAGCGGGGAAGCCGGCGCCCGGCGGTTGCGGGAACAGGGCTATGCGCCGGAAATGATCGAGATGATGAAGGGCGCCGGGGTGCGCTGCTTCAAGCATCGCGCCGGCATGCCGGTCCTGGGCATCATCGGCAAGATGATGAACACGCGGTTTAACGGGGGCGTCCTCCCCCTGCTGGATTCATGGATTCGCAAGGTGGATGCGGACCGCGCACAGGGCGGCAAGTACTATTCCAACTACACCTGGCACGGCGACCAGGACCCGTCGCATCCGTGGTGGAACGGGACGCAGAATTGCGATATCGACCTCTCCGACATGCGCTTCTCCAAGCTGAACACCAGCTGGGGCAAGAACTTCGTCGAGAACAAGATGCCGGAGGCGCACTGGAAGCTCGAGTCGATCGAGCGCGGCGCCCGCATCGTCGTGATTACGCCGGAATACAATCCGACCGCCTATCGGGCCGACTACTGGATTCCGGTCCGGCCGGAGACCGATGCGGCGTTGTTCCTGGGCGGCTGCAAACTCATCCTCGATGAGAATTTGCAAGATATCGACTACATCAAGGGCTTCACGGATATGCCGCTGCTTGTCCGCACGGACACGCTGCAATATCTGGATCCACGGGATGTGATCAAGGATTTCGCATTCCCGGATTTCTCGAAGAGCTACTCGGGCCGCATCCAAGCCCTCAAGGCGGACCAGATTGAACGCCTGGGCGGCATGATGGTGTGGGATCTCAACAAGAAGCAGGCGGTGCCGCTGCATCGGGAACAAGTGGGCTACCACTTTGTCCAGACCGGCATTGATCCCGCGTTGATGGGGACCTACCGGGTCAAGCTGTTGAATGGCCGTGAAGTCGACGTGTCGCCGATCTATCAGATGTACCTCGTGCACCTGCAGGACTACGATCTGGACACCGTGGCGCAGATTACCCGTGCGCCCAAGGACCTGATCGTCCGGTGGGGCCGGGACTCGGGCACGATCAAGCCCGCGGCGATGCACAACGGCGAAGGCGTCTGCCACTACTTCCATTGCACAGAAATGGGACGGGCGGCCGCGCTGGTGGTGACCTTGACCGGCAACATCGGCAAGTTCGGCACCGGCTGTCATACCTGGTCGGGCAACTACAAGGCGGGCATCTGG
>Ga0070678_100001930_pt1 | contig 11181 bp, 4 predicted proteins | sample KBSM73metaG_FD_65647 | JGI IMG/M metagenome (GOLD analysis project Ga0070678, IMG submission 65647) | Miscanthus rhizosphere microbial communities from Kellogg Biological Station, Michigan, USA - KBS M7-3 metaG | ecosystem: Host-associated > Plants > Roots > Rhizosphere > Soil ...
TAGAGTTCTTTGAGCGCGTTCACCCATTCAAGTATCGGGACCAGCCATATGTGATTTTGGAGGCCACCAGACATGAGATCGACGCCGTCAACAGGCAGCAGCTTGCCGTCATCAGCCGTAAGGAGATTGGCGATATCCTTGTTCGCAGCATTGTAGCCGCCACGGACCTTGATCTTTGCCGTAAGATCACTGATGCGTCGTGAAGTGTCATCCAGATCGGCGGCGAGATGGGCGTACAGGTCATAGAATGCCTTCGGGATCATGGTCTCCGTCGTGACCACGGCATAAATCGGTTTCGGAATGGGGTAGAAGCCCTGAAGCCCCAGCACGTCGGGGTCTACACGCAGCGCGCACCCGCCACCTTCTCTGATGATCCAGAGCACTTCGCGCGTTGACCTGTTCCAGATCTCCCAGACCATTGCTTTCCGCACAACGCTGTCGAGCTTTCCTGACGCCTTTGTCGAAGGGCCACCACCGACGGGGCTCTTCGCCGCGCTCTCCTCGGTCCATTTCAGCAGCTCCGAAAGTTTGTTGGCTTTGATGTATTCCTGAAGCTTCGGACTATCGGAAAACTCTTGGGTGAGGGCCTTCTCCGCGAAGAGGTGCCGGAACGCAATCCATTCGACGTCACCGTGCTGGCGCACGGGGTCCATGAGCAGGTCCTCCCAGAACACATACTCGTCATCGACGGTCTCCCAGATCTTCGCATCCTTCATCTGGGGCTCGCCGGTTACCGGGTGCGCAAGCGGTCCTCCCATGATCGGGTCCTCGATCGGGATCTGCTTGAGCACGGGCTTCCAGCGGACGCGACAGACCCCGCGTCCCGGCAGCAGCATGTCCCGCACCGCCGCTTTGACGGCTTCGTGCGAGGCTTCGTCACTCACGACGATTTCGAGCGCCTTCTCCATGACGGCGGCGGCGGTGTCGATGTCTTGTTGCCGTGGCATGCCGGGCGCGGGCGGCGCGGGCTGCGGCACCGTGCCGGGCCCTACCGGCGGTTGAAGCGGCGGCGGGCCCGGCATGGGCGGGCCCCCGCCAGCATCACCAAGCGGAGGCCCTATTCCCGGCGGAGGGGCAGAGGGCAGGATTGCGCCGCCGGGAGGTCCGGGAGGCATAGGCGGGGGCATCGGGCCCCCGGGTGGAGCCAGCGGCATCGGCGGGCCTCCGGGGCCCATCGACGCGGAAGGTTCACCCGGGGGGCCCGCGCCCGGAGGCAGGGGGCCTGCTCCGGGAGGCATCATTCCCGGCGGCGGGCCACCCATTCCCGGAGGGCCCATCATTCCCATCGGCATCGGCGGCATCGCCGATTTCTTCACGAAGCGTGATCTAACCACCGGATCGGGCGGTTTCGAGTATGCCGCCGGTAACATGACCTCGGTATTGGCATAGAGGATATTGAAAGTGCTGGATTGGCCCTGCCGCGTTGACGAAACATTCTTGCCCGCTTTGGGGCGTGTAATGGGGATATCCCCGCGGTAGATCTGGACGATCTCTCTTCCCCGGGTGCGCCAGTCCTTTTCGGCACGCTCGGCGTCGCTCAGGGCCCGCTCCCAGAAAGACGTATCGACGTCGGCGGCATCGGTCGCGGCGACCTCGGGACGATTGGGGTCATCCGCCTCGGGGCTCTCGGGCGTCACCTGCGGAAGATCGTCGCCTTTGGAGTAGGACGTCTCGGCCATATGTTTCCCCCGGATATTCCAGCCCTACACCTCCTACGCCAGTTCGTCCAACTTAAATGCGTTCTTGACCATGAGGGGATTGAGGTCCTCGTCCGCCTCGACCCGGGCCCCGAAGGGTCTGGACATGCAGGCGTAGCGAATGTCATCTACGGCATGGTCCTCACCTTCTGTATCCAAATCTTCAGGCCGGTTCTCGTCGTGCTGCTGCATCGGCAGCGTACGGATGGCGTCGCGGCAGTGATCGACGAAGAAGATGAGGGGGTCTCCGTCGTCGTCGCCCTTGAGACGCCAGCGGACCTGATCCCAGCCGCCCATGCGCTTGGGGGTGGATACGCGGGAATTATCGGCACGGCGGAAGTACACGCCATGACGGGCGAAGGTCTCGCCGATGCTGGGGCCCGAGACGACTTGGAACGCGCTTGGGTCAAGGATGCCGTACGCGATCGGCTCGCGAAATCCCTTGCCGTCGGTTTCGCGGCGCACGACCTCTTTCGCGACCGCGTCGGCGGGCAGCTTCAGGCCCTTGTTGGGGCCCGAGGAGCCGTACCATTCGCGGTAGCGGATGATGGAATTCTTGGGGAGGCGTCGTTTGTCGTGGATGAAGTCGTCCTGCACCACGGCCCACCAGCCGAGGGAGAAGGGGGACGCGGAGCCCCAGTCCATTGAGCGGAAGCGGGTCCAGTGCAGCGGCAGGCGCGGCGGCGTTATGACGTGCCGCTGGGGCTCGAACTCCGGGAAGAACGCGCCTTCGATGATTGACCAATCACCTTCGAGCCAAGCCCTAACCAATGCAGGTGAACCAGAAGCGCGTAGACGGTTGATGTAGCCGGGGTCGCTGTTCAGCAGGCTTGGGTTGTCGCTGATCTTCGCCGGTATGAAGATGCGGATAAGTCCCGTTTCGGCATCCTTCACAGGCCGGTACGGGCCATTGTCGATGATCCAGTTCTTCACCCAATGGTGCCCCGGGCCCCCGGGGTTGCAGGTCGCGCGGAACTGGCAGCGCGCGCCGCTCGTGGTCCTCAATGTCGCGAAGAGCCTGAAGATACCCGCAGAACTCGGGTACTGCGTCAGTTCCTCCACATAGACCCTTGTGAGGCTCCAGCCCTGATAGTTCATGGCATCGGCATCGTTCTCCAGATACGCCATGTGAAAGACGGCACCATTGCGGAAACGAAACTGCTTTTCCTTGTCCTTCCATTCGGCGGCACTCCCGTACATCTGCCGGGCAACGTCGATGGTGTCTTTAAGATCCTCGCGTGAACGCCGCAGCATCAAGCCCTTGGCGGCGGGGCCCCAATCCTCGCTATGGCACCAAAACTCGCCTAGGGAGGCAAAGGACTTACCGCCGCCCCGGGCCCCGCCGTACACGACAATATCGGCAGGGCACGTAAGGAAATGGTGCTGGGGCCCGGGCTGGGGCTTGAACCCCGTGACGATCTTCATCCAAAAAGTTCCTCCGCGCTAGGCCATTCGCTTTTCCCCGTATTGGTACTGGTACCCTCAATCTCCACAGGGGGCCCCGTTTTCTTGATGGGGGTAGGGCCCGGGCCCCCACTGGCTAATAGCTCGGTGCGCCCGCATCCGTCAGGGGTCCCGGTTACCGGCCGCGCTGGGGCCCCGTTTTCGGGTCGCCCGGCCACCGTGGTACCACGGTTTAACCAATTGATTTCATTGGAGTTTTCAGGGCTCGGGCCCTGAGGGCTCGGGCCCTCGCGGTCTAAGCCGTTGATATCATTGGGGCTTTGGGCTTGGCTGGGTTCGGGCCCTAATGGCGCGGCGCGCGCGTCGGCGACGCGCAGGAAACTAGGGCCTTCAGGCAAGGGGCCCGGGCCCGCAAGCGCAGGCAGGGCCTCTACCCAACTGCTAAGGGCCTGCTCCGACGGCGCGTCGGGATCACGCGAGGGCCTTCTAATCACTTCCAGCGTGGCCCTGTCGGTGACGTGCCCATATAGGCGAGCAAGGGAAAAAGCGGCGTTGTGTGCCGCTGAATATTCGCCTTCACTATGGGCCCCTGCGAATACTCTTTTGAGCATGTCTGTAACTTCAGGAAGGCTTACAACGCCTGACGTTCGCCTAGCCTCAAGTATGGCGTTCGCTCTATCCTGAAGGCGCGGAAGATTGAAAAGATTGTATGCGGCGTCTTTTGTCTTACTTGTGAAACCAGCCCTAGAAAACGCAACGCCTAGGGCCAAACCATCACAGACCATGCGAACGAAAACTTCCTCTTGAGCGTCTTTCAAATCGACGCCTAAGACGGCAACGCTTCGTTGCGTATGACGCCTAAGCCCTCTTGATATCAAAGCGGCCATATTCCACCACGCCTAATATTACCCGGGAGTTATTATTTAACTCCCAAAGCGGACCTATTGTCAAAGCGGGAATATCATCAAAACGGTAATGACGTCAAAGCGGCCCTTCGCCTGCGTTCTGCGAATAGGTACCAAAACACCTAAAAACCTCAAAATTCATGCGATAGCATCGCATGCGAGCTAAATCATGGGCCCTAGGACGCCTTTAGAAGGCCCGGGAGGGGCCTTACAAACGAGGGGCCCATAACTAACCCCTTCCGAATTAAACGCACAGGCGGCGAATTCGCGGTTTGTTCTTTTGGCCCGATTTTAGGGCTTTAGTCCTAGGTTTTGAGAAATAATCCTAGGGCCCTCCTGTGCACCATTGCGTGCATTGGAACCCGAAATTAGGGTTTGACTATGGGCCCCGCAATATGCTCTAAGGGCCCGGGACCCTCAATAAGAGGGCTCAAAACCGTTTACCCAAAGGACGCCAAATCATGCTTACTCTCAATACCCAAATTCCGACTGTCGCGCGCGGTGCTGTTCGCTCTATCGTCAAGGGCCATACTGATTGGCCTGCCTTCCTGATTGAAAAGGGCCTGATTAGTGCAAGCGCGCGAAACGCTGATCTGATTGAATTCGCGCTTCGCTATAAGGACGTCACGGCGAAGATTGAAGCCCTATTGATGCTTTCGCCTGTGGGCGCACAGGCCGACGCGCCTGAAACCATGATGGAAGATGAAACAATGCCGGATGAAACCGCAGCCCCTGTGACAAGCGGCGAAGGCTTCCAACTTGACGACGTTTTGGCAGGCGTTGACCAACTATTGGCCCCGCTTGTGCGTAGTGAGTTGGCAAAGGCTTTGGGGCCTGTAATCACTGCGGCAAACCGTGGCCCTGTGGAAGTCGAAAGGATTGTGGAAGTCGAACGCATTGTGGAAGTCGCTCCGGGCGAAGGCCCTCGCCTGCCTGCGGCCCCCAAGGCGCGGCGCGACAAGCGGACGACGTTTCGAACGCTCTATCCCTCGCGAGCGAAAGATCAATGGCGCGACGCGCCTTTGACGCTTTGGACCGGCACGCCTTCGCCTGCGGCTGATCCTTTCTATGTGACAGACCATAGTCAAATGGCCCTGCTAATGACGGCGTTCGAAAGGGGAACTAACGTATGGCTGGCAGGGCCTGCCGGGACCGGCAAGTCAACTATGCCGGAGCAGGCAGCCGCAGCCCTTGGAAGGCCCTTTGTCAAAATTGGTATGACGCGCCAAACAGAAGTCGAAACGCTTGTCGGCGGTATGGGCCTGCGCAATAGCGCAACGGTTTGGGAAGATGGTGCGCTTGTGAAGGCCATGCGTTGTCCCGGCACAATCATATTGATTGATGAACTGACGTTCGCTCCGGCAGGCGTACAGGCGATCGTCCAACTGGTCGCCGACGATCACCGATCGTTGACGCTTCCAACCGGCGAAGTGGTCAAGGCGGCGGACGGCGTGGTTTTTTGTGTCGCCGACAATACGACTGGAAGCGGCGACGAAGGCGGCTTGTATGCCGGAACCAATATCAGCAACGCAGCCCTAGTGACGCGTTTTAAGCGGATGATCGTTGTGGATTATCTGTCGGCGCAAAAGGAAGCGGAAGCCCTCGCCAATCATACGGCATGCCCGCTGCCTGCGGCGAAGCATCTGGCTGACTTTGTAGCGCAGGCGCGGCGGCTGCCTGCTTTGCAAGGCGTTGTAGTCTCATTGCGTCAAATGGTCGGCTTTGTGCAGGCGGTGCAAGACGGTTTTAGCTCTAAAGAGGCTTTTATCGTCACCATTTCCAGCCGCATGCCTGCGACTGAAAAGGCAGCCATTGAAGCCCTCGCCGATTTAGCTTGGAACCAAAGCTTTGAGGCTTTGATCCACGATAAGCCGGTACCGGCAACGCCTTCGAATAGCCCTGCGGCGAAGGCGTTCGGCGACGAACAATATTGAAAGGGGTTTACAAGTAACCCCTAACCATGCGATAAGACAGGCCCCGAAAGGGGCCTGTTTTCGTTTAACCCTAGAAAGGCAAACAATGCCATATACTTACCCGGAAGCCCTGTCTGCGTTAGAGAGTATCGCGAACGATTATATCAAGATGCTCCGCCCCTTGGAAAACGCCCCTGTGCGGTTGGTTTGTGACGCCTATGCCACAACGGCGAGCGTCACATGGGACGTTTACAGCGTTCGCGTCAACATGCCGGTTCGACCTGCGGCGTCGCTCATGACACAAACCGAATTCGAAGATTGGACCGCCTACTTACTACATGAATTGGGCCATCCGACGCATACCAGCAAATCGGATTGGTTATCGGCCTGTCAAAAGGGCCTGTCCCGCATGGTCAACGCCTTGGAAGATGTTCGGATGGAAAAAGCCCTGATTGCTTCCGGCATTGTCCCCAATGCCAAGGCGGTATTGTCCCGCTTGATTAGCCGCAAAGTCGCACAATCCAAGGCGGACGGCTGGAAGCCGAACGCGCGGAAAGAATTCGGTTGGACGATTTGCGTTTTGGGGCGCGCGGCAAATGGTTACAAAATTGACGCTTCTGATATCGGCTGGATCAAGGGCCAAATCGCGCCTTTGGGAACCGTCAATTCAATCTTGAATTGGGCCCTGCCTGATTTGGACGCCTGCGCGTCAACGGCCGATTGTGTCGCGCTTGCCGAACGTATCGCGGCTGCCTTGGCAGCCCCGACGAAACCGGGACCGCAGCCAAAACCGGGACCGCAGCCGAAAGGCGAGGAAGGCGAGGAAGGCGAGGAAGGCGAGGAAGGCGAGGAAGGCGAGGAAGGCGAGGAAGGCGAGGAAGGCGAGGAAGGCGAGGAAGGCGAAGGCGCGCAGGAAGGCGAGGAAAGCCCGCAGGAAGGCGAAGGCGAAGGCGAGGGGGAAGGCGAGGGGGACAGCGGCAGCGCTACCAGCGAAGCCCCTAGCAAGCCGGAAGGGCCTTCCAAAGGCGGCGAAGGGGACAGCAACGCCGGAAAAGGCGGCAAAGGCTACGGCGACGGTTCCACAGACGACGAAGCCCCTTGCACCGACGATGATTTGATAGAGCGCGATCTAGCTCCGGAAAGTGACGCAATGGCGCGCGGTACGGCGGCGAACGCTGAAAAAAGCGTGATTGATATTCTGCGCGATAGCGTGATCCAGTCGCAGCCCAATGCGGCAAGCGCCACAGTCGCACGCCTAGGCGTCAAGGGGGCCATGTTGAAAGACGCAGCCGCAAAGGCGTCGCGTCAAAGGGCTTTGTTGGCGAGGGCTTTGAGGGCTAATGAAACCGACGAAAGGGAAGGCGGACGCAAGGCAGGCCGATTGGACCTAGGGGCTTTGTCCCGCGCAATGGCAGGCGCTCCGAACGTATTCGCGCGCCGTGAAGTCAGCGAAGGCTTTGACACTGACGTATGCGTTCTATTGGACGCTTCCGGTTCAATGGCAGGCAGCAACATGATTGCAGCCCTTGAGGCAGGGCTTGTGATTGCACAGGCAGCCGGAAGCGTCGGGGCTGCCTGCACAACGGAAATATTCAACTCCACAGGATACCAGCGCGCAGGGGCCCTTGCTTCGAAGCGCACGCCTAACCCTGCGGAATACGGCAATCTGGTGAGCCAAGCAGGCGGCGGCACGCCTTTGTCGGCGCATATGGCGAGGGCTGCGGTCAATCAGGCGAAGCGCGCGCCGCACAAACGGCGCGTTGTTTTTGTGATAACAGACGGGGCCTGCGACTATGGTCCGCAAACCGTCAAGCGTATGGCGAACTATCTGGAGCAGGCCCTAGGCGTCGTCATGGCGCACGTGTCAATCGGCACGCCTTTGACAGGGGCTTTCCGGGCGGAAGTCATGGTTCCCAATGGTGTTCCCTTAGCCCAAGTAGGCGTTGACCATTTTGTGAAAGTTTTGCAGGCCCTCTGATCCAAAAGCCCCGAAAGCCTCAAAGGCCCCGAACCGAAAGGTTCGGGGCCTTTTGCTTGGCCCTAGGGGCCGCAGGGAAGGCCCGGGAGGGGTTTATTTTGGGCCCCTGCTAGGTGGATAGCCCAAGGGGCCCAAAACTAACCCCTGCGCTTCCTAGGGCTTTTGAGGCCCTAAGGTATTCAAACACCATCGCGCGCGGGGCCCGGGCCACACGCGCACACGCGCACACGCGCGGGCCCGCACACGCGCACACGCGCACACGCGCGGGCCCGCACACGCGCGGGCCCGCACACGCGCACGCGCGGGCCCGCACACGCGCACACGCGCACACGCGCGGGCCCGCACACGCACACGCGCACACGCGCGGGCCCGCACACGCGCGGGCCCGCACACGCGCACGCGCGGGCAGGCGCGGGCGCGCGGGGGCCCGGGCGGGCGCGCGCGAGGGGCCCGTCCTATTAAGGATCGACCGGGTTTTCTATTAAGGATCGACCGGGTTTTCCAGAAGGAGCCCGGGGGTCTTTAAGGATCGACCGGCGACTTTGCGGGAAAGCCCCACGTCGTACCCTGTGCATGTCCAGCAAGATCCCGTCGCCGTTCACACAGCACTCAGCACACATGAAAACATGCCGACCAAGATTGTAGAACACATAGGGCATTCTCAGGCTCTCTCCGCAGAACGTACACCCCGAAGCGAGGGCTTCTTCATGCGTGTGTTCTATGCAGTTGTTTCGGCTCACTACGGTAGTCATCGGCAGGGTCCTTTCCAGCAGGGAGTAGGGCAAGGAGGGCAAGTAACTCGTTTACGGTATTCTCCCCTATATAATTATACGCGCATAACGCGCGCATAATAGAGAGAATACCGAAAATCACCTACTTACCCACCTTACCCTACTCAAAACACGTTATCAGCGTCTGTTTTGGTAAGCACATACCCTCGCAGGTACGAACGCCCGTTCGTCAAACCGAAGACGAAACCCTTGTCGCCCATCTTTCGAGCCAATGCGTTCGCGTTGACAGGGGCCACGACACCGTGTCGGCCCTCGGCGGACCTGAACGCATCCCAAGACCGATACAGATCCGCTGTGGCTACCTTGGCACCCTTCGCCCCATCCTTCACGACAGCCGTGTCCAACCATCTTTGGAAAGGGTCCAGCATGGCGTGGTAGTCCTTTGTCGCATCGTCCACCGTCTTCGAGGCAGGAAGTCCTCCCAGCGCCCAGTACATGTCGAGCCCCGTCAGGGCCCAGCGCAAAATCGCCCCCCACTCAGCGGCTAGTTTCCTGCTCAGGGCCTTGTCGATGTTCTTGGGTTGAGCTGTCAGCGGGATCAGCTTCAACCGCCGACGGATACCCTCGTCCATGTCCCGAACCGTCGGCTCGCCGTTGCCCGACACGTCCACCTTGGCCGTCGATTTGAACGTGATCGGGTTTTGATGCATCCGATTGGCGGTTATCGCGTCGTCGCCCGTCAGCATCTTCATGATGTGCACGTCCCACGAAGCCCCCTGCGGCACATCAGTCACGATTGCCAGCCGTATCCCCGCCAGAACAGCCAAGGGAGCCAAGTGATATCCGCCTTGTTTTTCAAACAGAAGCCGGTGCTCCACCTGCGACCCATACTCGCCCCAGATCGACCGCAGCGCGTTGAGGTACACGCTTTTGCCGTTGCCGCCCGACCCGTGATAAAACGGCATGATGTACTCATCCATCAGGCCCGTGAGACAGTAGCCAGCCCGCACTTGCAGCCATTCCTCCAGCGCCGCGTCGCCTTGCGTGAACTCCGCCAGAAACCGCGACCACTCGGGATGCGCTGTCCCCGGCGGTGCCGGATCAATCCACATGGATTTTGAAACCATCTCCGGGGCCCGGCCCAGCCGCACCGCCCGCGAAGCCCCCCGAGACAGATCTATCACCCCCGACGGCACCCCCAGCAAAAGCGGGGCCCTGTCGAAGTCTGTCACCCTAGATATCACCGACCGATGGAGCCCCGCCGCCCGGGCGATGTTCTCGATGAACTTCACGGAGCCCAGCTTCTTCGATACCTCCGGGTCCAGAGCCCTCGTCTTGCGGTCCCTAACCATCTCCAGCACCCGCCGCAGCATGTGGTTGCCGGTCCACTCCCGCCACCGCCCCGTCGCCGGATCGAACTCGCGCCACTCGTCGCGACCGACCTGCTTCAAAGTCCCGTCAAGATAGTCAACCACCGAAATCGAAGACTTTTCCTGATCGACGAAGAACTCGACCGACCCGCTGCCTGTGCCGCTGCCACCGCCCCCAAAAGGGTTTGGCGGCGGCTCCACCTGATCGTCGAACGCCTTCGAGGCCCGCCCCTGCTGCCACGCCCGAAACCCCTCGGGATCGCAAGCCTCGGCCCGCATCTTGAGCCCTACGCCCTTCGACTTGAGCCCCCCGGCTCCGAAGCTATCCCACTTCTCCCTTGTGTGTTCCGCCTTGTAGCTGTCGTGCAGCCCCGACCACGCATCGAACACCTCAAAGCCTTCATCGTCGTTCTCGCACAGCGCCTTGAGCCCGTGCCCCACCTCGACCCAGTCGGCACGCGCGTCGAGATCGTTGGGGATCAGGACCATCAGGCCCGCGAGGTCGTCGAGGCCCAACCGATCTTCCGCCCCGTCGCCTAGAGGCCCGGGCCCGCCCGTCGTTTTTATTCCGGGATTTATAACTACGCTTTTCACATCCAGCTCCAGTCGGGCATCCAGTTCAGTGAGCGTCACCGCGAACCCGTTCCGCCCCGGCTTGGTGTTCACACCCATCGGCAACCGAAACAGGTGCACGGCGTCACGCCCTTCGAGCTTCTGCCCGACCAGCGCCTCGACCCCGGCGAAGAAACCGCCCCAGTCAGCCACCGGGACCTCGGCGGAAAGCCGGTAGACGAACTGGAAGTTACCCGATGAAGTCTCGACGATCGCCGTCGGGGCCCCCAGCTCGGAGAGGACCGTCAGGGATTTGACCTTCGTGCCGACGTCGTCGATCACAAGGGCCCGGACCCCCAAGGCCCTGCTGTTGGTGCGCTTCGCCGATCCGTCGTCCGGGAAAGCCGCGATGCTCCAGTAGCAGTCCTGTTTGGCGTCGAGCGCATCGACCAGCCGGTAGTGATACATGCCGCCAGCCCCGGGGATGCTGTTGGCGAAGATCGCGGCGTTGGCGTAGTCAGGAAAAACCGCTTGGAGGAACTTCTGAACGTCTGTATACGTTGGCATAGTGCAACCTTTCTTTGTCCCGGCAGGATAATGGATGGTGCAGTTCCGGCCCTCGCTCCCCCGC